>Ga0160423_10004658_pt1 | contig 11253 bp, 19 predicted proteins | sample CRUFie14St8metaG_FD_108191 | JGI IMG/M metagenome (GOLD analysis project Ga0160423, IMG submission 108191) | Marine microbial communities from the Costa Rica Dome - CRUD Field 142mm St8 metaG | ecosystem: Environmental > Aquatic > Marine > Oceanic > Photic zone | place: Costa Rica: the Eastern... | reverse complement strand
TATTCAAGGTCTGAGGCAATCCATGCTTGGGGTAAATGGAAAGGATTAATAAAAAAAATCACAAGAGTTGAACCGTGGAACAAATAATTGATTATTTTTATGCGTTCATAATTTGGTTATTCTATGGAAACATAGATTGATTTCTAAAAGAAGTTAGGTGGCGAGACTTTTTTTCATTGGTTTATTACGATGCGTGAGTACGGCTGCCACCGCCTGAAAGCGTATCGTTTTTTTTTAAATAAGATTTTATGGCGAAAGACAAAAAGAGCTTTATTCTTTATATGGATCAAAGGGGAATCTTTGACAAATTATCCGATGAACAAGCTGGCAAATTAATCAAACACATATTTTCATACTGCGCTGATGAGAATCCCGAAGCGGAGTTCATCATTGATATTGCTTTTGAGGGCATTAAACAAACTCTAAAGCGTGATTTAAAGAAATACAACGTATTTGTCGACAAGCAAAGAATAAACGGAGCTAAAGGAGGCAGACCTAAGAAACCCAAAGAAACCCAAAAAACCCAAGCCTTTTTTCAGAAACCCAAAAAACCCGATAGTGTAAGTGTTAGTCTTAGTGATAGTCCTAGTGAAAGTATATACAGAAGCTTCGCTCATTTGTCTATGTCAAAAGACGAGTTTAAGAAATTAGAATCCGTCTATCCACAAGAAACAATTGATTCTGTTTTAGATGCAATCGAAAACTTTAAACAAAATAAGAAATACAAATCATTATATTTAACGGCTAAGAATTGGCTAAAGAAGGAACAACCAAAAAGTGAACATACTAAATTTAAAGCAGCGTGGCAATAGACGGATACAAGGTAACAGAGACAGGAGACATAATTGATAAGATATTTAAACACCGAGATAACTACAATCAAAAAGGTAAATATTTAGGCTGGGATGGATTGCATGAGTATTATTCGATGCAATTAGGAAACTGCACCGATTGGACAGGATTTCCAATGTCAGGGAAAACACAAGTTTTAATGGAGTGCCTTTTGAATACATCAAAGTTTTATGGATGGAAGCATTTGGTTTACTTCCCTGATGTTGGTAGCAATGTTGAGATTGTTGCGGATTTGATTCACAAGCTCACAGGCAAGAGCTTCAATCCTAAAGAACGGAACGTAATCAAGGATAGAGAAATACGAAACTCCTTAGATTGGATATTTCAGCACTTCCATATTTTAACTAAAAAGGATGTAAAAGCAAAAATGACGCCTTTCCAGTTCTATGACTATGCGGTTGAACTAAAACAAAAAGGCGTATTACAAACTGCAAGTATAGATAGTTGGAAAGACCTATCGCATCCATATCACGAATATGGAGGTTATGCACAATATTTAGAGGTCGTCTTACCGTACCGCAACCAAATCGCAGAGGATAACGAATTGCATTTACATACAATCATTCATCCAAAGCTAACGGAAAAGATAAACGGAAAGCGAAGCGTTCCAAGTCCGTACGATTTGAAAGGAGGCTCAGAATGGTTTAACAGCGGCAAGTGTATGATAACGGTACACCGAGAAGATTTAAATTACAACCAAGCTATTATTAACTTCAATAAAATAAAACCTCGCTCGGCTGGTCAGATAGGTCAACTCATAATGTGGTTTGACAAAGAAAAATTCCTATATTATGAGCAAGAGAATCCAGCTCCGAACGTTTATAAGAAAATATACGCCAAAGAAAAATGAACACCTTAGAAATATTAAAAGCCAAGATTAACCTAAAGACGGTACTAATTAAATTCAAGGAAAGCATTGAGGAGCTTGAAGAAAAACATCCAGGAAGAAAAGATTTAATTAATTCAATGAAGGAAAGCGCAAAGGATATTGAGCATTTTCATAATGTCTTTTTGGAATTTGAGCAAGAGTATCATATGGAGTGCAAATCTAATTTAAGAAATCAATTAATCATTGCAGAACATAAACACGAAATAGACAAGCTAAAAGAAATTATAAATGACAATAAATTAGAATTATGAAATGCCCACAATGCGTAGAGCCAATAAAATGGCAAGAGCAACACGAATACGAAGACTTTAACTTAGCAGGCGAAGGAGTAATAAACGTACACTTATGCACTAACATAGATTGTAACGTAGATGAGGTTTACATATTTCAAAAAGACGAATGAAAGTAACAGATAAAATACAAATAACCAATGAAGACAATATGCAACTAATGTCAAGGTATGAAGATAACTACTTCAACCTTGCTATTGTAGACCCGCCTTATGGCATTGAAAGGTTTAAAAATGTTACTGCAAATCCAAGCGAAAAGGATGTGCACGCTAAAAGATTTCAAAAAATGGAATTAATAAATAATAATAAGCCAAGTAAGAAATATTGGAACGAATTATTTAGAGTTAGTAAAAATCAAATAGTTTGGGGTGGAAATAATTTTAATTTACCACAAAGTGAATATTTTTTAGTTTGGGATAAAAAACAAGCAATGCCAAATTTCGCAAGATGCGAACTTGCATTTGTTTCTATGGGATTAAAAAAACCCGCTAAAATATTTGAATATTCAATACATAAACATAACCAAATACAAAAAATTCACAACACACAAAAACCAATAAGTCTTTATGAATTTTGTTTAATGAACTACGCAAAAGAAAACGACAAAATATTAGATACACATTTAGGTAGTGGTTCAATCGCTATTGCTTGTCACAATTTAGGTTTTGAATTAACGGCGTGTGAACTTGACAAAGAATATTACGAAGCGTCAATAAAACGAATTAAAAACCATATTTCACAACAAAGACTTTTTTAATGCCACGTTGTAAAAACTGCAAAGAGAAATTTGAAGCAAAGCACTTTAATCAAAAATATTGCTTTAAGTCTGAATGCGTAAAAGTATGGGTAGAAACTGCAAAGGTCAAGAACTGGAAAAAAGAAAAAAAAGAACTAAAGGAAAAGCTTGAAACCGTTCAAAGTTTAATGAAGAAAGCTCAAAAGTATTTCAATACATACATCAGAGAACGAGATAAAAAAAAACCGTGTATATCTTGCGGTCAGCCTTTAGGTCATAAGTTTGATGCTGGGCATTATTTTAGCAGCGGCACGCATAAGGCTGTTACGTTTAACGAGAGGAATGTTCACGGACAATGTGTAGCGTGTAACCAACACAAACACGGAAACTTGTTAAACTATCAAACAGGAATACAGGAGAGAATCGGAGCAGATGAATTAATTGAATTACATTCAAAGGCTCATGAGACTATAAAATATTCAAGGGAGGAGCTGCGAGATATTATTGAAGAGTACAAGCAAAAGACGAAAGCATTAAAAGAATAATTTGCATAAGAGCATAAGATTAATTAATTTTATATCACTAACAATTAAAATCGTATTATGAAAGGAAAACCTATTGAGGTTTCGGCGACCGCTGGAATCTTATCAATCAAAATTCAAGACAGAGAAATAATCAACGAGCGCATCGGAGACAAATGGCTTTTTGATTTAACTTATGCCGAGGCAATAACCTACAAAGAAGCATTCTACTCTGAGTCAAAAAAATGCGCTGTAAAAGGAGATTACAGAGGCTCTAAAGAACTTAGAGCAAGTTACAACAACTTTAGGAGATACATCGCGCATTATGAACAAGCGCAAAATTATATAAACCAAAAATCAATAAACACGTTATGAATAAATTAATCGAAAGGCTTGGAGAAATCCAACAACAACTGAAAGCACCAAAGAATCAGTATAATAGTTTTGGCAAGTACAAATATCGCTCATGTGAGGACATTATGGAGGCTGTAAAGCCTTTACTCAATGGTTTAGTATTGAACCTTACCGATGAGGTAAAAGAAGCTGCTGGCTGTATGTATGTCGAAGCTACTGCAATGATAACAGATGGCAATAAAGTACAAGCGGTAAAAGCGCAAGCTGGTATTGACATCAATCGTAAAGGAATGGATATTGCGCAGAGCTTTGGTAGTTCCTCCAGTTACGCAAGAAAGTACGCATTGAATGGATTATTCTTAATTGACGATACAAAGGATGCTGACTCTACGAATACTCACGGAAAGACGAAAGAGAAAAAGAAGTTAAACGCATCTACTTTCAAAAACGCATTAGAAATGATAGCTAACGGAGAGTACACAGCAGAGAAACTCAAACAAAATTATGCATTAACTCCTAAACAAATAGAGCAACTATGAAAGATTTTAAGATAAGATGCTCCGCAATTGGTAAAATAATGCCTAACAGCCGAACAAAAGGGCAATTGAGCAAGACCTGTCAAGGCTATTTAGAGGAATATGCTATTGAGAACATGTATGGATACAGCAAAGATGTATGGAGCAAAGCCATAGACAAAGGAATAGCGGTTGAAAATGATAGTATAAAGCTTGCTGAGGAGGTTCTAAACATGGGCGCAATGTCAAAAAACGAACAAGATTTCGAGAATGAATACCTAACTGGCACCCCTGACGTACTGAATGACGATTTTGTGCTTGATGTAAAGAGTAGTTATGATGCAACTACCTTTCCTTGGTTTAAGAAAGATATACCAAACAAGGACTACTATTACCAGTTGCAAGGTTATATGGAGCTTACAGGAAGACGGAAAGCCTACCTTGTTTATTGCTTAGTAGATACACCGAGCGACATTGTAGAGGATGAGGTTAGAAGGGTGCATTACAAGCTCAAAGAAATAGACGACAACCCAATTGTAAGGAACGCGGTAGAAATGCAACACAACTTTGATAGGGTTCCAAAGGAGCAGAGGATAAAATGCTACGAGATTGATTACGATGCCGAAGCAATCGAAAAGATTTACAACCGAGTTAAGGAATGCCGAGAGTATTACGAGACATTAATTCACGAACAATTTAAAGTAATAAGCTGATGGATTATCATGAATATCAAAAGAAAATGTCAGATAAGTACGGCAACGCTGAGGAATTGTATAAAAAAATAAATCCCCGTTATTTAAAAAAAGAATTCTTGTCTATATCTGAGGACAATGTCATACGAGTAAAGGAGAACATACCAATAACTTATTGGGATATGACAAAAGAAATTACCAAAGAAATTGAAGTTGATGGGGAAAGGTATAAAAGGGTTATACAAGAAAGCAAGGCAAAGCAGTTTTATGCCTTTTTATTGCAAAATGAAAAAAATTATTATGAGTATGACTTTGAATTGCTGGATTTAAAATACAAGTTTATTAGATATAGTTTACCTGGTCATTTTAGCCCGTGTCTATATTGTTTTCCTGAAAGCCGTAATGAGTATGTAAATTTTATATATCACTTAGCAAATTGGGGTTTTTTAGATGATAGAATATTAAGAATTGGATTTGGTAAATTTGAAAACCCACACTTTGTAGATAAACTAAGACTTAAAGAAAACGATTATAGCATTGATGACATAGAAATTAGGATACATAATTTTTCTTATGGATGGAATAATGATGTAAAATATTACATTAGCCTTAATTCTTTTTTAAAATTAGAGTATAGCAAGATAAAAAAATACGCTTTTGAATATGTAGATTTTTTTAAAAAAATTGGTCTTTGTTTAAAAATAACAAATTATCAAGAAAGAATAAATTGGTATAATAGATATGCTAATCAAATAAAACAAGCTGAAAAAGACATAGAACTGATGAGGAGCAACGAACATCGAGTAATCGAATTCAACAACATGGATATTTTAACGAGGTATAAGTCGAAATCTCAATGTTACATAATAAAAGACGAAAACACAGGTCTATATAAAATAGGCAAGTCAACAGACCCGCTAAGCAGAGAAAAAACTTTGCAATCTGAAAAGCCGACATTAAAAGCGGTCAAGATATTTAAGGAAGACCACGAGTCAGAGCTTCATAAATTGTATGAAAAACAAAGAGTGAGAGGCGAATGGTTTAAACTAAATAATATTCAATTAGAATATGTTTGCAGAAACTATAACTAATATGCAATCAAAACACGAACAATTAAAATAAAAACAAATGAATGTAAAAGGTAAACTACACCTAAAAGGGGAAACCCAGCAAATCACGGAAAAGTTCTCTAAAAGAGAGTTTGTAATACAAACCGAGGATAAGTACCCACAATTAATTTTAGTACAGCTAACGCAAGATAATTGCCCTCTATTGAGTGATTATAATCTTGGCGATGCAATGGATGTTGATATAAACATACGAGGCAGAGAATGGACATCCCCAAAAGGCGAAGTAAAATATTTCAATACTCTGGAAGCTTGGAGATTTAACCGAGCTGAAGACGATGAGGTTTCCTACGAAAGTAAGGAAGCGGATGACATCCCTTTTTAATACGAGGGTTTAATAGTTAGTATGAGCGCTCAGAAATGGGCGCTTTTTTAATGATTAAAAAATTATCACTACATTTGATTAGATTCTAAACAATGGAATGGATTGTAAAAGTTCAAGCAAGGCAAGATGATTTTATCCAAATCATTCACGACTTGGGCGAGCATTTTTACGCTGAAGATATTGTACAAGAGTTCTATATCAAGCTAATGAAATACGGAAAGGAAGAGAAAGTATTAAAAGACGGAGAGCCTAATATGAGTTATCTTTATACTATATTAAAACGGTTGTTTTTAGATTTCAAAGCGGAAAAGAAAAAAGCTGCAAAAGTAATTGTTTACGACAAGTCGTTATCAGTAAATTACGATTACTATGAGCCGAGCAATAGCGAAAACCTTAGAGCTGAAATAATCAAAGAGGTCAACCAATGGCAATACTTTGATAATGCGCTTTTCAAACTTTATACTGGCATAAAAGATTCAAACAGAGATAGAACTTTGACAATGCGGCAAATATCTGAAGGTAGCGATATTAGCACAAAGACAATATTTTACAGCATAAAACGCTCTAAGAATATTATTCAAGAAAAACTCAGGCAAAAGTATTATGATTATATAGAGATGAGCAACGGCAAAATAATTGACACTTGTAAGCTTATAGACCCAAAAAGAGAAGATTACAAAGACGAGATGGAGGGTTACGACTAAATGAAATATAAAGTGGTAAAAATAGGAAACAGCAAAAGCAACAGGCGCAAAGTCAGGTTGCGTTATGCTCCAGCTTTGGGGCATAAAGACGAACCGTACTACAAAACTGAAAAGGAAATGCTTGAGGATAATATATACAACTTTGCATCCTTGAGCGAAACAGAGAAAGGAATATACAAACAACTAAAAAACGATGGCAATAGATAATCAAATATTTAATCACTACCGAGAGCAACAAGCAAAGATTGAGGAGAGCATTAAGTTGCTGGAGGAACACGGATACATAGTCCAAAAGCAAGAGGACAAACCAACATATCGAACCAAGTACATTAAGCAAGAAATACGCAGATTAAAAAGCAAGCTTGTAGGCAACCTAAAAGCGGATACACAAACGCAAAAGGAAATAGATGTAATGGAATCGCTTTTATGTATTTAAACGCATAAGATGAAACCTGAATACATAGTAAAGCGCATCTTTAATATTTTCAAGTATAAAATAATCATATTCAAAAAATTAGAAAATGAGTAAAACAACAAAAAAACGGAAGCCAAGAAAGCAACCTAAAAAAGGAGTCGGAGATATAGTAGAAGAGGTATTGGAAAAAACAGGAGCTGCAAAGGTAGCCAAGTTTATTCTTGGAGAGGATTGCGGCTGTACTGAGCGTAAGGAGAAGCTAAACGAACTATTCAGAAACACAAAGCAGCCTGATTGCTTACTGGAAGACGAATACAAATGGCTCAAGGAATGGTTTGCAAAAGCATCCACAACCTACCGCCCAAGTGAAAGAGACCAAATGATAAAAATATACAGCCGTATTTTTAGAGTAAAAACAAACGCAACAAACTGCGCAAGCTGTCTAAGGGAAATCCATAACAAGATGAAGACGGTTTTTGAAACTTACGAAGACTAAACACCAAAATAAAGTTTAAACGTCTACAGCACAAATACAGCACCTTATGAGCAAAGAACACATAAAGGAACACGAATTCAAAAAAGGGCAAAGCGGAAACCCAAACGGAAGACCAAAGGGAAGCAAGAACCGAAGCACAATAGCAAAGAAATGGCTATCCGTTGAGCAGAATTTAAAGAATCCTCTAACAAGCGAATTGGAAGATATGAGCCAAGAGGATTTGATGACCTTAGCGCTAATCAAAAAAGCAAGGGAAGGAGACACCCAAGCCTATCAAAAATTGATGGATTCAGCATACGGTGCGCCATTGCAACAAATCGAGCAAACAAATATAGAGCAACCTTTATTCCCTGATGTTAGAGAGGACGACAGCGATAAATAAAATACTCGCTCTCAAAAGGCGAATCAAAATAATCCAAGGAGGCACATCTGCTGGCAAAACGTTCGGGATAATCCCCGTAATCATAGATAAGTGCGCAAAGCAAAAAGGCTTAGAGGTTAGCGTTGTTGCTGAATCTATACCTCATCTAAGGAGAGGAGCGTTAAGAGACTTTCTTAAGATAATGAAATGGACGAATAGATTTCAAGAAGAACGTTTTAACAAGAGCCATTTAAAATACGAATTTGCAAACGGAAGCTTTATAGAATTCTTTAGCGCAGACGATGCAAGTAAACTCAGAGGAGCGAGGCGAGATATTCTTTACATTAACGAGTGCAACAATGTAACCTTTGAGGCTTACAATGAACTCTCAATACGAACAAAGCGGTGCATTTACCTCGATTTTAACCCCGCCAATGAGTTTTGGGTTCATAGAGAACTAAAAGACGAACCCGATGCCGATTTCATAATATTGACATACAAGGACAATGAGGGGCTTGATGAGGGTATTGTCCAACAAATAGAAAAGAATCGCTTAAAAGCGAAGACAAGCGCATACTGGCGCAACTGGTGGACGGTTTACGGAGAGGGCAAGGTCGGTCAATTGCAAGGCGCGGTATTCACTAACTACAAGACAATTGACAAAATACCTAAAGAGGCGAGATTGATTGGAATAGGGCTTGATTTTGGATACTCAGCGGATGCGACAGCAATAATCGCAGTTTACAAATACAATGAGCAAAGAATCCTTGACGAAATGACTTACCAAACAGGATTGCTCAATAGCGACATTTCTAAAATCCTACCGAAAGACGTTCCAGTATATGCAGATTCTGCCGAACCTAAATCAATCGCAGATATACAACGCTACGGAATCACGATTAAAGGCGTAACGAAAGGCAAGGATTCAGTTAATTACGGAATTGATGTAATGCAAAGGCAAGATTACTTAGTTACTTCCCAAAGCACAAACCTAATCAAAGAGCTTAGAAGCTATTGTTGGGATAAGGATAAAACAGGCAAACAACTGAATAAACCTATTGATAAATTTAATCACGCGCTGGATGCCGTCCGCTACCATGAGATGGAAACAATAGGCTTAAATAAAAACTTTGGAGAGTATTCTATTCTTTAGGGTATACAAATTAAAAATAAAAAGGTTATAGGGTTATGAAAGTAGATTTATTACTACCAACATCATTGAGCGAAATACCACTTTCAAGGTATCAAAGGTTCGTAAAGACGAAAGAGGCTTCCAATGATGAGGAGTTTATCGCTCAGAAAATGATACAAATATTCTGTGGCATAGATTTATCCGAGGTAGGTAAAATCAAAATGAAGGATTTAAATGAATTGATTACGCATTTTACAAAGGTGTTTAGCGAAAAGCCAAAACTGGTAAGGCATTTCAAGATTAAAAATATTGAATTTGGCTTTATACCGAAACTTGACGAGATTACATTCGGAGAATACGTTGACTTGGAAAACCATTTGCAGAATTGGGAAACCTACCATAAGGCGATGGCTGTAATGTACAGACCAATAAAAGAAAAGCGCAAGGACAAGTATTCGATTGTAGATTATGAGCCAAACGAGGACATGCAAGAATTAATGCGCTTTGCTCCTTTGGATGTAGCAATAAGCGCCTCGCTTTTTTTTTGGACTTTAGGAAGCGAATTACTAAGTCTTACTCTCAGTTATTTACAGAAAGAACTGAAGACGATGACGACTTCCAGCAATATAGCGAAAGAGCAAATTTTGGACGTGTCTGGGGATGGTATTCAAGCTTCTATGCGCTCTCTTCAGGAGATGTTACCAAGCTTGACGAGGTTGCAAAGCTCAGACTTACTAAATGTCTCACCTATCTCACGTTCGAAAAACAAAAAAACGAAATCGAAGCAAACGAACTTAAACAACAAATGAGAAGATGAATTATTTTGATATTATAGACAAACTAAAAACGCACTTTGAGAATGACCCAATAATCAACACCGTGACTCAAGGCGACATCTTTGAGATTGACTTGGCAAAACAGACCATCTTTCCGCTTGTGCATTTAATTGTCAACTCGGCAACATTTGAGGGTAATGTGATTAGGTTCAATATTTCGATTCTTGCAATGGATATTACGGATATATCAAAAGACGAAAGCCCAAATAAATTCGACGGAAACGATAACGAGCTGTGGGTACTTAATACAATGCTATCTGTCCAGAACAGATGCTACGAACTTCTAAGGAGAGGAGATTTATACAGCGATAAGTTCCAAGTAGACGGCAACGTAACTTGCGAGCCTTTTACTGAGCGCTTTGAAAACAAGCTCGGCGGGTTCACAATGACATGCGACATCCTCATACCTAACGACATGACTATTTGCTAATGGCTGAATTTGAATCCATACAAGACGTGTTAAATGACTTCCGAGATAATGTCATCCGAGAGGCAAAGAAAAATCTTGCTAATGGATTAAATAGAAAGCACCCAATAGATGCATCAGGCAAACTAAAAAACAGCCTTAAATCAACCGTCAAGGAATCAAAGAATTCTATTCAAATCAGTTTTGAGATGGAAGAATACGGTTTCTATCAGGATAGAGGTGTAAAAGGCAAAAAAAGTGGTAAGAGTTTAGATGGCTACAAATACACAGACAAGATGCCGCCGCCTAAAGCATTTGATAAATGGGTAATTCGTAAAGGCATAGCTCCAAGAAACAACAAGGGGCAATTTAAGGGAAGAAGCATAAGTTCGGTAGGTTTTAGAAAATCAATTACTTTTTTGATTGCTCGAAGTATTTATTCCAAGGGGATAAAGCCCTCGCTATTTTTTACAAAGCCATTTGAGAAGTTCTTTAAAAGGTTGCCTGATGAGCTTGTAGATAAATACGGTTTAGAAGTTGAAAACCTATTTGACCAAATAACAAAAGAAAATTTTAAAAGATTAAGCAAATGAGCGTTAAAT
>Ga0160423_10004657_pt1 | contig 11253 bp, 9 predicted proteins | sample CRUFie14St8metaG_FD_108191 | JGI IMG/M metagenome (GOLD analysis project Ga0160423, IMG submission 108191) | Marine microbial communities from the Costa Rica Dome - CRUD Field 142mm St8 metaG | ecosystem: Environmental > Aquatic > Marine > Oceanic > Photic zone | place: Costa Rica: the Eastern... | reverse complement strand
AGCCATTCTTGCACTGCGGAGAGTGGTACGCCCATATGGAGTGGTTTCGTAATCGCTCTATGAGTATTATGTCAAGGAACAATGTAGAATCCCGCTCCTTTGGGACTCTGTTCGATACCGTCCCATCCCCGGAGCCTCGGGTCCGCTTGAAGTGAAGGTTTCATGGAGTTGTTGCGCGTGGTAAGGTCATGGCAACCGATGTACCCCCCGCAAGAATCACCTATGGAGGTTATCTTCAACTGGAGGAATTGCTGGCTTTGCAGGGTGGGCCAGAAGGGTACACGCCACCACCCTCCAACGATGAATTGCATTTTATCATCGTCCACCAGACCTTTGAATTGTGGTTCAAGTTGATTCTCCGAGAACTCAAAGAGGCGCGTCAACTGATGAATCAGAATCGCATCGAAGAAGCGGTGATACCTCAGGTAGTCCACCACTTGGAGCGTGTGAGTGAAATCTTCCGCCTGCTCGCCGACCAGTGGAAGGTGATGGAGACACTTTCTCCCCAAGATTTCCTGGCCTTCCGCGATCGTCTCGGTACATCGTCAGGTTTTGAATCATGGCAAATGCGAGAGCTTGAGGTTTTGCTGGGTTTGGATAACGAACAGCGAGTCGGCGGCATGAATCCCTTGCATCACATGAAGAAACTCGCCGACGAAGGAAAAGTACCAGCCCAAGCCCTGACGGATTTTGAAGCCACGGTGTCCGAACCCTCGCTGAACGAGGTTCTGACCGCGTGGTTGGAACGAACACCTATCCATGGGTCCTCGCCGGGGGCGGCGGAGGATGCTTCGGTCGTACGGGCTTACGTCGCCAACCATCTCGACGCCATGCGGGCGCATGGCGAAAAGGTGATTCACCACATGGTCTCCATCGGCCACGGTGAAGAAGCCACCATCCGACCTCGAATTGAAGCAGGCATCGCCGGTGCTGAACATTTCCTTCTTGATGATGGCGAACCGATTCGCAGCCGAGCCGGACTTCTGTTCATCGAATCCTACCGGGACCTCCCCTTGCTCTCATGGCCCCGACGTTTGATCGACAGTTTCGTTGAATTGGAACAGGCCATGTTGCTTTTCCGTACCCACCATGCCCGGATGGTGGAGCGGATGATCGGCCGTAGAATGGGCACGGGCGGCTCCAGCGGCGTCGACTATTTGGACGCCACCACAAAGTACCGCGTGTTCGTTGACCTGTGGGCGGTCCGTACCCTTCTGGTGAAACGAGACGCACTACCGTTGTTGGACGATGCCGATTTTTACGGCTTCCATTCAGACGGTCCTCACTCGTGAGGGTCAATGTCGATAGGAATCAAGTGGTTTTCGTATTCGTAGAGGGCGATTTTCAGCGGGTCAAGAACGAAGCGGATGCTGGCTTCTTCGAGACCGTACAACGAAACGAGTTCTTCCTTGAACTGGTCTCGCAGGACTTCCTCAGTGGCGTAGAGCGGGGCGCCCATTCCAATTTGGAGTGCACGTGCACCAATGATTCGAGCGCGTTCAAAGCGTGTGTGTTGGCGTGCGGGCTTGACCATGAGCAATCAACTGCGAGATATTCGCATGTGGCCGAGATGTCAACTCTTTTTGAACCTAACTCACTCTTCTGAGTCGTTGAACGGTCCCTTTTCGGTCCGATTTCCGGAGGTGAGCTCCCGGTGGATGACAAAAGCGGGCGCTAACGACAACACCAGGACCAAGCCCACCACCATGGCCACGTCTCGATCAAACCAATCATCCCCGGGAGAGGTTAACACCTCACGCCCGTCGCTGACGTCGACCGGTCCGGTGGGGGCCAGCGAGGCTACCGTCAGTGTCCGACGGCCGGGTTGTTCCAAGAGCACGATGAAAGAGGTGTTCTCACGGAGTTGTTCATCGTTGAGCACCAAGGAACCCACGCCAGCATCCACGGTCGTGTGTCCATACGCCACCGCAGGGTGAATTTTCCCGGATTCCTGATGAGCCGTCGGCGCGAGCATCCAAACAGAAACCGAACCACCGACGGATGCATTCCACGTCAAGGTGTTGTTCTCAATCTGCAGCGTTTCCAAACCAGCCCATGCCGGTGCTGCGGTCTCCATCACGCTGGGGAGGTCCAAGGCCTGCCGACTCCCCGTGAGCAAGTGGTCGCCGTTGACGACGATCGAAGGGTAGAAGAGAAGCCGAAATGTTTGGTCGTACTTGAGTTTGGAATCGGACAAAAACGTGGCGTCCTGAGGAGATGGGTGGTGTTGAAGGACGACGGTTTTCTCACTCCGGATGCCGTTGAGTTGATCACCGACCTCAACACAAGGTTCACACCAATCAGCGCTGAAATATTCAATGAGATGGTCCGGCTTTGTTGCCTCACAAGTGGCGTTTTGCAAACACTCAGAGGTGAAGACGCGAACGTCCAACAATTCTCCATCGTCTCCGCTCGATTGGGCTTGCACGCTGGGAGCCAAGCCCGTGCTGACAACCAAGAGCAACAGCACCAAGGCCGGCCAAGGTCGGGAAGCCATGCACAGGGGAGGAGGCATTTGTTCAAAAGGGGTCTGCTCTCACGATGATTTATGGAACCTCCGTGGTGGCGCCGTCCATCCACTCTTCCGTTGATGCTGGCCGTGTTGGCGTTGCTCATCGTGATCGTCGGTGGTTCAATCCGAATCAACGATGCAGGTGAATCGTGTCCAGAATGGCCAACCTGTTTCGGTACGTGGCACTTTGCGGTCTCAGAGGCCGAACAGGCCGCCTACTGGGAAGCGAATCCCGATCAGATCGATTCGAGAGGAGAGGACCACCGCTACACCGTGTTCCAAATTTTCGTGGAATGGTTTCATCGCATGCTGGTCGGTGTTATTGCTGTCCCCATCGTCCTTAACGTACTGACGACCCGAAAACAGCGGCAACACTACGGGACCCCCGTCGAACGGTCGGCCCAATTTTCAGCGGTCTTGCTCATCATCCAGGCCACAGCAGGCTACATCACCGTTCGATACGATAACGCCGACTGGACCGTCGCCCTGCATCTCTCTCTCGCCTGTATTTTCACGTCCGGTCTCTTGTGGCAGTACATGGCGATGAGGATCAGGGAAGGAGCATCCTGGACCTTCCTTCAAGCCCCTCAATCGTTCGTTGAAACACATTCGAAACGCATTCACTCCATGACCGCAGCCGTCGGCCTGCTTCTGGTGTTGGGCGCATGGGTTTCCTCATCGGCCGGAGGTCAATACAACCAGAGTTGCTCGGTCGGTTTCCCCAACGGCTGGCCGAAGTGCCAAGGGTCCATTCTCCCGTCGCTTGACGGCCCAGGGGTGTTTATTCAGATGATTCACCGATTTGGCGCCTTGTTGGTGGGCCTTGTTTTGGTGCTCGGTGTGAGCAACCTGCGAATGTCTGCACAACAAACACCTGGCAGCGCCGAACTGGTCAGGTTTGCTGAAATCACGACCGGAATTTGGCTCCTTAACGTCATGGTGGGCGGTTCCTACATCGTGTTTGCGAAGGTGGGTGATTTCCCGGAATGGCTGTCTCTCCTCCACTTGGTGGTTGGTGTGGGTGCTTTCCTCTCGGCCGTCTTCCTGATGTTTGCGATGCGGTTCAGCCGTGCGCATGAACAGGGTCTCCTCGGTACGGGTGAGGCCGAATGAGCGCACTGGCTGATGGTTCTGCTACAGAGCACCCTGGCATGCTCAAGGTCATGACGCAACTCATGAAGTTGCGCGTCATCTTTCTGTTGCAGATCACGGCGCTGTGTGCCATTCTGGTCCACGATACGTTTGCGAGGTACGGCGTCATGGACCTCGAACGGACATGGTCCGACACCCTCGTCACCATGCTCATCACGGTCGTGGGTGGAACGCTCTCGGCCGGCGGCTCGAACGCGATCAACATGTGGTACGATGCCGACATCGACCCCCATATGAGGCGAACGATGAATCGACCCATACCGCTCGGTCATACGACGCCCAAATTCGCTCTCGTTTTTGGTGCGCTGATCGCCGTCTTGGGGTCTTCCCTCTTCCTGCTGGTCAGTGTAAAAGCAGCCTTTTGGTCTGCATTCTCCGTCCTGTTTTACGTCCTTGTCTACTCGATGTGGTTGAAGCGGCGAACACCCCAGAACATCGTGATCGGCGGCTTGGCAGGCTCCACCCCGCCTCTGATTGGCTGGGCGGCTGCGGCTGGCGATAGCATCGCCGGATCAAACATGCTGGACTTGGGTTCACCCGTTCCCTGGATGTTGTTTTTCCTCATTTTCCTTTGGACACCGCCTCACTTTTGGGCGTTGGCTCTCTATCGGTCAGGCGAGTACGGGAAAGTCAACATTCCCATGATGAACGAAGTCAAGGGAGCCCGCCATACGCTCTTTCAATCCAAAGTGTACTGTTTCTTGCTCTTCCTTCTCGGTTCTGTTCCTTGCTTTTGGCCGGAATCTGGACTTCCGTTGCTCTGGGCCTTCGTTTCGGGCGGACTGACGCTCTGGTACGCCGCCTCCGTTTGGACCATCGACCCCGAGGAGCCGTTCGATGACAACGGCAGAATGCCCAAAGCGGCGAAATCGTTCTTCCGAAGCCTGTTTTACCTCGGTTGGATGTTCCTCTCTTTGGTGGTCATTTCGTTTATCCCACCAGAATGGCTCGGAGTTTTGGGTCCTCTGTGAGGCGAATAGACCCGTTTTTCAACGGCCAACCTCCAGGGTTCATCTTGCCGGGAGCAAGCGATGATAATGAAGAAATCAATGGCCAATGGGAAGTCACTCTCTTCGAGGCGAACATTGAGCGTTGATGCCCACCCCATGGATGCTTGAACACTTTGGCTCGGAAGTCAAGTTAAATTATTGAAGGGACTGGTCCAAAACATGAGGAGGAGGCCATCAGCCCTTGTGCTGTTGCTTTTTCTCACCTCGAGTCTGTCTGGATGTTTGTCAAATACAGATACGATAATCAATGCTACCGAGGACGATTCAGGAACAAATCCAAGTCAGGACGGAGGTCTTTTCTGCATCGAACACGATGGCTTGGAGAGATGCTGGGAACAGCACGTTCCTGAGAACCTAGACCCAGATGTGCCCGTTCCACTCGTTGTTGATGTGCACGGTTATTCCTCAACCTCCTCAACACACAAGGATTTGTCAGGGTTCAATGAAATTGCAAACGGTGAGGGCGCGGTTGTTGTTTATCCGAACGGCGTACCTGGAAAGAACCTACCAACCGATATAGACGAAAACCAAGCGTGGAATGCTGGTTGGTGTTGCGCACATGCCTCTCGGGACAACATCGATGATGTTGGATTTATCACCAGAGTCATTGAAATGACCATCGAAGAAGAGAACATCGATACCAATCGAATCTATGCTTCAGGTTGGTCAAATGGTTGTGCAATGGTTCAACGATTGGCAATGGAGATGAGCCATGTTTTTGCCGCTGCTGGCTGCATGTCGCATTACCTTATCACCGATTATGTCGATGATTACTCACCCATTCCGATCATGGAAGTGCACGGGTTCTTGGACAATGTTGTTCTGTACGAAACCAGCTTGCTCAGCCTTCCTTGGGCAGAGGACATGTGGACAAATCCTGAATCTGTGGATACGGGCGCCATTGAAAATATGCATGAATGGGCGAGTTACAATCAATGCACAGGTTCGATGGAAACGTTCGAAACGAATGAATTCTACACGATTCAAGGATTTGATGAATGTGAAAACGATGCCATTGTTCGACTGATGACCATCTTTGCAGCACAACACAATCCATACGCCAACAACAATGCAGACGGGACGCCAGGAACACAAGGACTGGTTGAAAGCAGCGAAGTGGTTTGGGACTTCTTGATTCAACACTCAAAAGAAGAAGCGATTGAGAACTAGGCAGGTTCAAAGAAAAGGACGCGTTGTTCGTAGCACGGTCTGTACGAAATGGCTCGGAATTTTGGGTCCTCTATGAGGCGAATAGACCCGTTTTCCTGCGGCCAACTTCCACCGTCATCTTCATGAGAAGACCGCAGGTGGGCGAGATGCGAGCGGCAGTCGCATAGCCTGGCCATTGCGCTGGATTGCTAATCCAGTGGTGTCTCACCTCGGGAGTTCGAATCTCCCCTGCCGCGCCATCACTCAAAGAAGTCGTCGAACTCGTTCATCGAAGCCATAGCAGCATTTCGCTTGCGTGCCTCAAGGACTCGCTTGAGGCGCTTTCGCTGTTTGAGCAGCAGCGGCACAAGAAGGAAGTTCAGCACGATGGTGGCCAGCAGGACAAATCCAGCCGTCTGGAATTCGGACACCTGTGTTGCGTCATTGAGTTTCTGCAGCCAAGGGAGACCAAGAGGGGGTTCAGGGGGCTCCGGTTCGGGCGGTATGAGGTGTTGGTTGTACGTCCACCAGTCGTTTGCAATGTGAACCCGCTCAATGTTGGCGTTTGGTCCGCCCGGATTGTAGTTAGCGGCCATCAATTCATTGCCCACGCTGTCGATGGGGGCGAAGATGTAGTAATAGGTCCGATACGGCTGGATTCCGTCGCGTTCCAAGCCGGTTTGTGTGAGCGTACCTGTTTCGCCGGGAACACCTTCGAGACCCTCCACGATGGGCTCAATGAACTTCAGATCGACGTCATTCGGTTGTGATTCAACACGGTAAATGTTCCACGACACGTTGCCTTGAGCCTCGTGGGATGGCCATGTCCATGATAATTCAACGGTGTAACACAACGACCAGTCCTGTTGTTGCTCATAACAGTCCGTGCTGTTGGTGAATGCCCAGGTGTGCGACAAGTCCGTGAGCGAGCTTGACGGGGGGATTGCATCGCCACAGAGTTGGTCTGCTTGCCCGTTCACCCGGGTGATGTTGGCCATCTGAAGGTTGGGATTTCCTTCACGATCGATGGGGATGATGGCGTAAGATGCGCAAATACCGGTCTCAAGTCGGTCAGGGTCCAACCAGGTCTCTTGGGTGAGGGGCAAGGTCGCAACATGGCTTTCGAAGGTCAATTCCTCCCATATGTTCTCGTTGACGCCGGCCGCTGTTTCTGGGAACACGGTGGTTCCTGAGATGCCCTGAATTTTGTACACGTTCCATCCACCAACGTACGGGTTGGTGATGTCGCCAGTCGGCGTCCAGTCAAGTTGGATTTGGCCGTCGACGAGTTGCGTCCATTCGACGTCCTCGGCCGTGGCGTTGGTGGGCGGTAGGACGCCGATGAGGAGAATCACGCCGTCTTTGGTCATCGAGATTTCAACGTGTTCTGAATCGGGGCCGAAGGTGTAGCTGTTAACGCCGTCAAGGAATTCCCACGCCACGCTTTCGGTTGAAGGCAGGTAGCGAACATCAACGGTGGTCAGGTCGATGTTTTCAGGCAAAATCGAGGTCAGGTTCAGGGTGAGGTCAACGCTTCGCAGACCTGCGCTTTCTGCCGACAGCGGTTGGACATCGACTTCGATCATCATCAGGGGGGAATCCCCGCCACCGATGCCGTAATTCCTTCCGAGGTGTGGCAGCAGGATGTTGTGGTCAAAGGTGGCTTCTTCTTCCGTGATGGCGGACCCGGTGAAGGAGGGCACGACGGACAGGTTCAGCGAATTGAGCACGTCGAATTCAACGTAGGTGTATTCGGTTTCGCCCCATGGGTCGGTGACTTGCAGGGTGAGGTTGTGATGGCCCAATCCAAAGGCCTCACCGGTTCGATTCAAGACTTGTCCATGGCCCCAGACATAGAACCCCTCCCGCCAGGTGTAGTTGAGGGGCTGGGATGCGATGGAACTGAATCGACCAACCAGTTCCACGTCCTCACTGGTGAGGTACACGTTGCTTTCGGAGTTGGTTTGGACGGAGGGGTTGATGGCGCCGACCTGTACATCTGCGTTCAGCGAATACAGGTTATCGCCCATGCGCACGTCCTCTCCGTTCTGATAGATGGTGGGCATCTGAACCCGAATCAGCCGGTTGTTGCCGGTGGTCGTCATGTTGAACATGCAGGTTTCCGTATCGCTGGGGTGCATGACGGCGATTTCACAACTGTCTTCGACTTCGAGTTCGTATTGGGTGTTGTAGACTTGGTACGACACGGTGATGTTTTCCACGGACATGTTGCCCCGGTTGGCGAAGATGGACACGACGCGGTCGGTACCGTAGTAGAATTGACTGGATTGTGCGTTGTGGCTTGGGTAGACGTCCATGACCTTCAGGTCAATGCTGTCGTTGAGGACGATTTCGAAGGTGGCGAGGTTGTTGCCAGGATTCAGGTCTGCGTAGGGATTCCCGGTACTGCTGAACAATCCGAATTTCAGGACATAACGACCCTCTTGGCCGTAACTGAACGCTGGGAGGTTGATGTTGTAGGGGTCGTAGCCGCCCCAAGCAGGAAGGGTTTCAACCGTTTTGTACGCCTCCTTCAACATCATCGTTTCTTCCAAATCCCAGAGTTGCCATCCAAAATCACCCGCAAAGGTGCACAAGCCGCACAGCGTGGATTGGCCTTTGGCTTTGAAGACGTAATCGGTGTCCGTGTTCAGCACGCTTTCGTCGTTGTAGACTGCAAGGTTTTGCAGGTGTTCAATGGGGTTGTGGGCGGTGTCGGCGATAACGTCGACAAAATCGTTGGTCAAATTGATGAGGAAACGGAATTCATCATCAGCACTGACCTGATCGTTTTGGCTGAAACTGTAGACGATGGTGAAGATGCCCTCCGCATTCTGTCCGGGAATCCACAAATCGGTAGAAGGAACGCTCTCGGTGCTTTGCCCTTGGATATTGCCCATGTTGAACTGGCCCGTTTCGTCATAGACGGATTTGCACGCCGATGCAGAAACATCGCCGTCGCAGGCGTACCACGTGAGCGTTCGAGCAGCTCCGGACGGGCTGGCGTAGTAGTTGGTGACCTCAGCCTCGAAGCTGATGGTGTCAAAGGAGGAATACCACGCATCAGGGACGGGCGATGAGGAACCTGAAATCCCGATGGACCCCGTTAAGTTGGCGCTTGAAGTCGGGGCGGTAGCGAGCACACCAAGCGTTGACATCAGGAGCATCACCACGAAACCGAGACCGGTTCGTCGGTGGGAAATCTCGCGTTGCTTTCGCTCGGTCATCGTAACCTCCTTCCATCCGTGATTCAAAGACTCATCGCTTCTCTCCCGCCCAAACTTGCCGTTTGGTCATGGTCAGAGAAACGACACCCGTGGGCCGTTTAAGCGTGAAAATATGGTTTCATGCGGCAACCTCATCAATTGCGCTCGCGTGGTCATGGCATGCGCCGGACCTCCTTTCGTCGGGAACGGGATGAAGGCGCATTGACGGCCGTGATTGAATTTCTCTCAGCCTTTACCTTGTTTTTGATGATCCTCACGGCCTTCCTTTCCCTTGCCCAACTCCAAATGGGTTCCAATGACCCGGACATTGACCGTCTTGATCGGGCTGCGTCGCTGGGCCTGGACCGCCTCACTTCCGGAGAGGGTTGGTTTGTTCCCCACGCCGGCGGTTTGGATTACGCCAACGCCTCAGAAGACTGGCACATGGCCTCGGCCGATGCGCTTCATGAAGGGCGGGTACAGCCCGGCCTGGTCATGAACCAACGTTTGGACATGGATCGTGTTGAGGCGCTGCACAATGTCACGGAAGACGGGATGGCTGCAGGCCTGGGTCTTGATGCCGACATGAGCCTGCGTTTGACCATCGTGGTCGCCGAGAGCACGAATGCAAGCCGAGTTTCAACCGTCCTGTTCGAGGGCGGAACCGAACGTGGGACCGCACCCTCGTCCTCGACGGCATACCGCTCGTTTCAGCAGGACGGGGAATTGATTCGGGTTATTTTGGAGGTTCATGACGGCGGTCGCAAGAACAACGTCCTCCACATCACTGAGGTCATGGTGCGCCCGTCCTCAAGCGGGCCGGAGTGGATCGAGGTTGAGAATCCAAACGACTTTGCTGTGGCCCTGAAAGGCTGGTCGCTCAATCACACATCGGGCAGCAGCTCGAGCAATCTTTTGTTGCAGTCCGGTGTGCTTTCAGGACGTTCGCTCTCCCTGTTCACGGGCGATGTGTCGTCCCAAGCGGTCGGCAACGCCTCGCATGTGGTCGATCTTGGCTCACGAGGCTTCCTGGGCGTCGGTCAATTGGACGGATTGGCCAACGGTCAGGGAACACTGAGTCTTCGCTACACGCAACTCGACGAAATAACGCCTGCTGATGTCGTGCGGGTTGAGTGGGGCGGCAACACGCAGTTGTTCATGGTGACGGGTCAATCGTTGATTTGGGACGGTGCTGACCGGTTTAGTGCTGCTTCTTGGTCCCTTGAGGACGCACCAACTCCCGGTGAAAGCAACGCCTGAATAAGACTGCGCTGGTCGTGCACTCTCCGCACACTTCATCAACCCAAGCCTGTTCCTTCCGTTCGGTCCCCATGCAACCGACGAGCGTTTACACCCGAGACCGATGCGTGACGGGCATCCACGGATTGGATGAGATTCTCCGTGGAGGTATCCCCTACGGGTCAACCGTGTTGGCTGCCGGGACCTGCGGGTCGGGAAAAACCACCTTGGGCATGGAGTTCCTCGTTCGTGGGGCTTTGGCCGGCGAGGCTTGCGCTCATTTTACAGCCACCGAACCTTCGGTCAAACTTCTCGAAAACATCCGTCAATACGCCTTCTTTGACATGAACATGGTCGATTCGGGGCTCATCAACGTCTTTGACATGGACGTTCTCTACTCGTGGTTAGGTCTCGAAAAGGCATCCTTCGACCTCGACGACGTTCACGCCCTCATCAAGTCCATTGTTGATATCGTCAACACCATCGGTGTGACGCGCCTGGTCATCGATTCGGTCACCACGCTCTGTTACAAGATCAAATCCGAACAGTTGATTCGAGACTTTTTGTTCACGCTCGGAAAGAAACTGGCCACCCTCGGTTGCACCACCATTCTGATTTCTGAGATCACTTCTGCGACTGAAAATGCCCACTGGTCATCTTTTGGTGTTGAAGAAGCCATCGCCGACGGCATCATCGTCATGGGGGATTCAGAACGTATGGGCCATTTGCTCCGGTTCCTCCAGGTGGTGAAAATGCGAGGTACATCGCACAGCCGAGCCAAACACGCCATTGAACTCACACCGCTCGGGGTGATGCTCATTCCAATGTTGAAATGGGGTGCTTCGGCCGATAAGACATCCAGATGGGGGCAATGATGATGTTTGAACTTGACCAACAGATTGCCGAACAACTGACCCAAGTCTCGCTGGGTAGTTCCGTTCAGGTTCGCATGAGCGCCACCAACTCGTTCGCCGTCACCGCCAGT
>Ga0160423_10004656_pt1 | contig 11254 bp, 12 predicted proteins | sample CRUFie14St8metaG_FD_108191 | JGI IMG/M metagenome (GOLD analysis project Ga0160423, IMG submission 108191) | Marine microbial communities from the Costa Rica Dome - CRUD Field 142mm St8 metaG | ecosystem: Environmental > Aquatic > Marine > Oceanic > Photic zone | place: Costa Rica: the Eastern... | reverse complement strand
AGCATTCCGAGAACAACCTTTTTTTTATTTTCTTGCTGATAAACAACAGCTTTCGTCAATTCCTTTACAAGAGATTCGTAAAGAAAAGCGGTATTTCTTTTCTTATTGTGCTTCATCTTCTTTCACCTTTTTTAGTAGACCCTCGATCAATGTATCAACTTGTCGAGATGTTGTAAATAGTTTTTCTTCTTCCCTATCGTTAATATTTTCTGTAACTCCACGAGCCAATGAGTCTAGGCCACCAAAGCCTGACTTGCCTTGAAATGTTGAGCGATAGGTGTTTCCATATTCTCCTGTGGCTTGATTCTTCATTTGCTTCTTCATACCACCTTTGGAGTAATTTGTTTTATGTCGTTTGTATTTGCCGCGTTTATATTTCGGCCCATCATCGCGCTTAGCAGGGGGTTCCGCCAAGAGGATATCATCTTTTTCATCACCCCCTTCGGCGCTAGGGCTCTTGTCCCCGGCATCCACTCCTCCGGCTTCACCACCCAAATCTAAGTCGCCACCACCTTCACCGCCAAGGTCAAGGTCGCCGCCACCTTCTCCGCCTAGATCTCCTAAGCCACCTTCTCCGCCACCATCGGCAGGTTGACCAGCGGCTTCTAAAGAAGCGGAAAATTTGCGATCAAAGAACATTTCTCTTTGCATCCTCAGATACTCTTCATCTGATATGCCGAGCAGATTCTCAGCAACCCATCGACGAGAGAAGTATCCTTCTGTTGCTGCACCAGCAACGGAGAACTTCTTGTCCCAATGTTCTAGCTCTTGAAGTTCAGCAATCTTTGAGGGATTGTTGAGCCCAAGTTTAAACGACAGGAGATCATCATTTCTGTATCCTAGTGTAAACAGATGGATGATTCCAATCTTTTCTAATTCAGCAACAACAACTCTTTGGAGTCTTTGAATTGTTCTTGCGAATCTAATATCTTTTTGTGCGAGAGTTGTTTTATCTTCTTGTGCTCCTTCTCCCATCGATAGATATGATTGGGGAATCTTAAGAGCGGAGAATAGTTTATCTCTCAAATACTTTACATCTTCAATTGTAGCGGTCATAGCACCGCCGGGAAGATTAACAATATCTGTGTTTGATGTTCCACGAATAGGAATATAATAGTCTTCTTCAATTGAAAGAGGGTTATAGCGAAGGTCAAGTCGTCCCGTTGTTGGGTCAACAACTTGATGGCGCTTCATTTGCGTCATAACCTTCTGCATATATTGTTCAACATCTTGTGGAGGAATATTGCCTACGTCTATCTTGAATACACGACGTTCAGGCGCACGAACAATACGATAAGCCATCATAGCATCTTCAAGGAGAGTAAGTTGTCTCCATATTCTACGGGCTGGTTCTAATACGGAAGTTCCATATGGAGCGTGCTTATCGTTTCCAAGAATACGGAAGTGAGCCATTTGCCAGTTCTCAAAAGTCATTCCACCAGAGTTCCATTGAAACTGAACGTAGTTAGGGTTTGTCTCGTCTTCTCCTTCGAGTCTCTCAATTTCTTGTGGGGGAAGTCCGATGCAGGCCCTAATGCCGTCTTTCTCTTCTATATCAAGGTAAAGAAAGAGGTCTCCGTATTTACACATAGTACGGGACCAACCAAAGAGGTTGTGTTCAACATTCATTACATTGTGGTAAAGATTCTCGAGAACCGTTTTGATCTCATCATTAGGGCACTTAATTCTAAGCATAGGTTGTATTGATGAATGAGTCGTCATCTCATCAGCATATATATCAAGTGATGAAGCACATTCAGGTGTATACTCCATTTGGTCAAAGTCAACATAGCGCTCTGCTCTGTTTCTATTTGATATCATATTAACCGTCATGATGTTCATGGGGTTATATTCTTGCTTCTTGAATTGCTTACCAGATGCTGAAGTAAATCTTGAGGCATAAGTATCAAGATGTCGTCGTCTCAATGCGCGACCGTGTTGTGTTCTTCTTTGTGTAATCGGTCCAGAAAATAGCTTTGTTAATGAACGAAAAAGACTATTCTCGGGATTGTAGGGGTTTCTTCCTAGTTTATTTTTTTTGGGCATTTATTATCCTTTGAAAATCCAAGCGAAATTTTTTGCGATATTTATCTCTTCTTTATATTTAGTTCCGAAATCTGTATCATACCCTTGCTGTCCTTTTATGGTAGTGTTGAGGGTGCTTTTCTTCATATACATTCCATCTATCATTGCTTTCCTGTATTCTAAGTCTTTTTGAGAAACTTCAAGAGCTGTATCTCTTACCCAGCACACAATCGCCAAAGACATAACGACATCGTCGTGATATGATCTCATTGCCTCGGGCTTACCATTATTCCAGATAAAAGTTCTAAATTCATCAAATGCTCGAGCTGATGGTATTTTTATTATTCTGTTTCTAATAAACTCTTCAAGTTTTGCGACAATAAGAGGTCTTGTCTTGGAAGATGTTGTAAAGCCGCCGATAGCATTGTTCATAAACTCACCCTGTGTGGCGTCTACAAACTCGTGAGTTCCCTTAGCAGAATAGTAAAGGTTTTCATAGCCTAAGTCTTTAAGTTTCTCAAAAACAGAAATACCGATACCATTGTTCTCAACAACAAGAAGGCACTTGCCGTATTCCATACCAGCAGAGTACAACATCTGTGCATACATATCAAGAGATGGTTTTCCTTGATATTCAGCCACTATTTCCATCTTACCTACATTGAGCACATGAAAAACAGAGTTGTCAGCCCCATCGCCTCGAGCAACATCGGCAACGAGTAGATAACTTGATCCCTCGTTGTATTTTTCCCATATCCAAAAATTTCTATCATATCCAGTCCTATATATTGGTTCTTTGATCTCGGTTTGTAGCCAAGCAATATCGTCAGCATGAATGACGGTATCACCAGAAGTATTGAAGTTGCACTCCAATTCCTGTGCTATTTGTCGACGAGACATATTCTTTGTTTCTTTTTCAAACCATGCTTGGTCTCTCTCGGGGTGAACGTCCCAAGGAAGGTTCACAGGCTTGAAGTCTGACTCTCCATTGTCTGCTGCAACATATGTCTTGTGGAACCAGTTACCGACACCATTTGGAGTAGACAGGGCAATACACCGACCACCCGTTGATAGTGTAGGATATAGACCAGTCCAGAGGTCATCAAGTCCGTCAATGTGAGCAGCCTCGTCAATAACAAGGAGGGATAGGGCTTCCGAACGACCAGCATCACCTGATGTGGAAGCAGCCTTAATTTGAGAGCCATTGGAGAGTTCGAATGAAGTTCTGTTATCCACTTTGATTTTAGCAACCTTCATCCACTCTGGGAGATACTGCATAATGTTCTTAACTTTCTTTACAAGGTTGGCTGCTGTTTGGAACTTGGTAGCAATAACAAGAATGTTCTTGTCTCGGTGAAACAACATAAACCAAACACAATAAGCAGCAGATATCGTTGAGATACCTAACTGTCTTGCTTTAAGAATCACTGTGAAACGAAAATCGTTAAAGTCGTTTATCAAATCATTCTGATACGGATAGGTCTTAAATGGAATAAGACCGTGCATCGGATGAGATATACGGCAATAGTTATTTATGAAATACTCAGGATCTTTCCCGGACTTCACAATTTCTTTTATTATTTCTTTTTTTGAGAGCGAGAAGCCCATTACTTCCTCTCGTTGTCACCCTTCTTTATGTATTCATTGTTAGGGCGCTTTGCGGCTTTAACTTGCTCCAAGAACTTGCGAGTTACTTCACGAGAAGATTCAATAGCAGGATCAAGAATAGGCTCTTCTTTGAGACCACTCACCTTGTAATGCTGATAGGCCTGAACGAAAGAACGGACACGAGATGTTGATTGAACAAGAATCTTTGGCTCTCCGTCTGAGGTAAGAGTTACAGAGTTTCCGGTGATTGCTTTGTATTCTTTTTGAAGGAATTTTTTAATTTCATTAAGTTGGCGAACAATATCGTCTTCAAAACCACCACCATGAACTTCCTTAAGACGAATATCTGATTGGTAGTTGATAACAATTTTGTTTCCATAAAACTTAACAGAGAAGCCGTCATTAACACGCTTATCTAATATGGGACATCCTTCTTCTCTTTTGAGACCAACTTTGCGAACTTGTCCGTCAAGAGTGAATCTCTCGTCATGTGCACCATCGTAAGCATTTGCTGCTGCTTGGGCTAATCCTTGAATAATTTCTAACATTTATTTGGTCTCCATCCATTTTTCCAACGTTCTTCACGACCTTCTACCCACTTAATGTAGCAACCTTCACAGCAATCAAACTTTGACATATAAACATCATCATTAGATTTAAATGAATATGTATTACAAACAGGGCAAGACCGTTTAGAATTCTTGGTAATTAGTTTCTTGGGGATAAAAACCCCATTTATCTCTTCTTCGACATTGTAGCCGTCTTCTTCGAGTTTATAGAATTTTTGCAAATCTTTAAGATATTCTTTCTCTTTCTCGTTATCCCAATTCTTTTTGGGGTGCTGTACGGTTTCTTCACCGTATTTCTTTGCTATTGCTTGTTCTATTTTAACAGCATAGTTGGGGTCTTTACTTTTCATTATTCACCTTTTTTAATATCCCACTGCACCTGCATCTTGTGGGTCAAAGCCTTCGGGCCATATGGTTTCATCATCGTATTTAGCCTTTCGCAGATCAGTATAATATATCTTTGCACTACTCAGATTTGCACCATTCAAAATTGCTTCATACAAACTCGTATATTCAAGGTCTACTGCTCTTAGTTCTGCACCGCTCAGGTTTGCACGAAGCATAAAGGTTTCTTTCAGGTCTGTATCATACAGATACGAACCACTTAGATTTGCATCACTAAGATCTGATTCTTCACAGGAGACTCCTGTAAATCTTGCATGACTTAAGTTTGCTCCACGCAGGTTAGTAGCACTTATGTCCATTTGATCAAATTTGACACCACTCAGATCGGCCCCTCTTAAGTTCAAGCCACTCAGATCTTTACTTTTTATTTTTTGAACAGCAATGATTTGTTTTTTCGTGTCATTATCTCCAGATAAAGGATATTCCTCTAACATCTCAACTGTTTCTCTCTCATCATCTTCAAACTTATCATAATATGTCCTCAACATTTCCAAAGCAAGTTGTGGATCTGCTCTAACCATATCATTGTTTAAAAGAGCAACCCCATCTGGATTTTCGATATCAGGGAGTTTTTTGTCTATCAGTGCGAATATCTGTTGTTTAACTTTCTCATCATATTGTCTGATGGTCTTATCGTCTATCGCTTTGGCAATTGCTTGTTTTAATTTGTTACTGGTTTCCTCTTCATGAAGAAGTTTATCAAGCTCTTCTTTAATAATGTTTTGTATTTGTTTCGTTGTTATTTTCATTGTGTTATTCCCGGCTTGACAGCGTACATAATACCAATAGAAATTGCCGCACCTCCGACAAATCCAGCAACAATGGGCCAGATATTGTTCTTTGGTTTGAGATCTTTTATGAACTTGTCTTGTATTTTAATTAGTTCGTTAAGTTGTTTGAGTTCCGCATCTGTTTGGACCTTGAGAATATCATAGCGATACTTCTCTTCTATTCTCACTTCATTCATTTTAAACTCAACGCGAGCATCACATGTGAGGTCTTTCGTGGCGTTCTCCTCAACAAGAATACGTAATGCCGCCTCATTTAATAGACGACCAGCCCAAGGAGCAGGTTCGTCTTTCTTTAAGTTTGTGTATTTTGGCTCTTGTGCAAAGAGCATTGATAGTAGGAATATCATTTATCCTCCAATATACCTTTTGATTTTAAATATTCCTCAATGTCGATGTCTCCGGCTTCTTCTAAAATCTTTGCCTTTTTTTCTTCGAATTGTAGGATGTTTTGTATAGTAGCATCGTGTCTTTCTTTGTTCTTGACCTCCCACCCCTCGATGATCTCTTGAGTCTTTTTCTGCTCTAAATCTTTCGATAATTCGGCAAGTTTTACTTCTTCATCTTTGGTATCCTTAGAACGACCAATAATGTAAAAGACAATGGCCACAATCGATGTGATGAGCCATTGCCAATTTTTTACAACAAAGTCTTTAACTTTACTAAGCACCTTTCCAAACCTTTGCTATATCAATAACGGATTGTCCTCCGATGTACATAGCAGCAATCATAGCCCAAGTGTCTGGGTCTAGCGAAGACCAGATCATAAGTCCTGTAGCGCAAAGGAACACAAGAAGCTTTCTAGAAACAACTTTGCCTTGAACTTGGTCTAAAACTCCAAGTTTAGCCTCCTGACAGCAATCACAATTCTCACAGCAATCGCAGCACTCTGCTTTGTGGTCGTGCTCACAGTCTTCTTTACAATTTTCGTTATGCATAATTTATCCTCCAAATAAAAAAACCTATTTAGCTTTTACACTAAATAGGTCGTTATTGGTTAAATGTTTATTAACTTTTAGGCTTTTGAATATTGCCGTAGCGACCTTTTTGATTAATTGAAGCACCAATCTCACCTCTGAAGTGTGTCATAATAGCATTTTCAATTGTTTTGACCGAACTATAACCCATTTTGTCTATTTCCTCCGGAGTAATCACAGACGAAGGAGAATAACTTGGATTTGCAAATGAAGCAGAAAAATCCATATAATCTTTAATGCCTAAACTACTAATGTCAGAATCTAATTTTGAAATATATTCTCCAGAATTTGACATTGTATAACCTCCTGTGCTAGTATAAGTTATACAATCATCTTCTCTGCTTGGAGTTACACGGCGCGATTCGTTATCTAGCGGTTTAATAATTATTGTACCTGATTTTGCTAATTTTGTCATTTTCAAAATAGCATCACGCGCCAATTCAGAAACCTGATATCTATCTGCATATAAAGTTACGCCGTGATTAAAAACATTAGCCAGCAATATTTTTCCTGCGCCACGCTGAGAAGAAGCCCAATGTGATAACATAAATCCATCGTTACAAGGATCGTCTTGCCTTTCTAAAATCATACTAGCAATTATGTTATCTAAAAGTGGATTAAATAATTGCTTATTGTATCCTTGTTTGAGTTCATTAAGAATTGATACACCTTCGTTAGATAATAAAAAACAATACAAAGTTTCCGCTCCATATTGGTTAAACTTTCTAAACATTCCAAAATGATTTCCTCCACTAGACGATTCATTGATTTTTTTTAATTCTTCACGAATCAATGTTTTAAGTCTTTGTGTTGTTAATTTCATAATAAAAAATCCTATTTAGCTTTTACACTAAATAGGTCGTTATTGGTTAAATAGTTACTTTGGCATAGCCATCAATCTTATCAATATCTATTGTCATATCCACCACATCTTTGAGGTGATCAAGGTGAGAGATGAGCAATACGGTCTTGAATTGATTCTTGATCATTTGAAGGAGTCTTGTAAAGCCTTCCATGTGTTCTTGATCTAATGCCGTTGCTGGTTCATCGAGAATAAACAACTCAGATTTTGGAAGATTGGTTATCGCAATCATTGCTAGACGAATAGCCATGGAAGCAATTGTCTTCTCAGCACCTGATCCCATTGATAATGGTCGAGAACCATAATTAGGATGTTTAATGGAGAGCTCAAGTTTGTTATCTTCATTCTCGAAGAATACCTCGAACTCAACGATGTTAGAAAGAATCTTGGAAATCTCTTGATTGATAATCGGCAACTTTTGCTGTATAATCTCGTAGGAGATTCCGTTAGGATGCATACAGGTCTGGTAGACATCAAAAGCTCTGTATTCATTCAAAACTTCCTTATATTCGGCTTGTTCTTTATGAAGATTGCGTATAATCTCCTTAGTTGTCGCCTCTTCGATTAGGTACTCTTTTGTGAGATCGTCACACTTTTTAAGAAAAGTTTTGTTTTGTCTAAGTTTAATCTCAAGTGCGTTACATTCTCCGAACAATTGATGCTTGTTCTCGATAGCTTCTCTGTTATCGTCATACTCTTTGAGCTTTGCTTTGAGAGTTGTGATCTCGTTGTCTAGCAGAGATATCGCTGTAGTGTTTCGCTCTATAATCAGATTGAGCTTTTCAACTTCATCCAAGGCAGATTCATAGCCAGCTCTAGTATCTTGAACTTGGCGGATTTGCTTGTGCAAATTTGGAAGGTCATACTCTTCACACTTCTTTACAATCTCAGACAACTCTTCGCTCAATTGTTGCCATGCTTTCTCAACCTCTGGTAATTTAAGTCTAGCAGCTTCAGCTTCTTTGACAAACTCGTTATCGCAACAGAACTTGCAGTTAGGGTCATATTCATGGTTGTGAAGGAGAGATACGGTCTTTTGCAAGTTCTTGTACTCTGTCTTCTTTCTACGAACGTTATTGCCTAGAACAACCTTTTGCGACTCGAGCCGTTCAGCTTCCTTAACAGAATCCAAAAGCTTCTCATAATCTTCAATCTCTATTGTATCATCGAAATAATCAATAAACTCATTGTGCTTTTCAATATCTTTTTGACAATCAATAGATTCTTTGAATAGAGTGTCTTTCTTGATGTTCTTAAAACGAATTTCGTTCTCGACTTTCTTGGGATCAATAATCTCCGCAGGAATTGCGTTGATTGTTTCGATAACCTCCGCAAGCTCTTTCTCGAGACGTTCAATTGATCTTGTGTACACATCACACTTGTCTTGCTGTTCATCGATGTCATTTCTGATATCTTCGAGCAAACCAGCCCTCTTTTGAATTTGTTCAGCAAACTTCTTGCTTTCAAGACGCTTAATCACACCACGAAGGTCTGCTGCATCTTTCTTAGCTAGCTTAAACTTCTGATCGAATACCTGGAGATCGAGAAACTTTGCAATAATCTCCTTTCTCTTTGTTGAGCCTTCCTTGAGGAAAGACATTGAGTCAAGTTGAGAAGCCATGGATGTCAAAAAGAAGTCATCGATAGTTCCGAAGCGCTTACGGATATGCGCATCGGTTTGATTGCGAGTTGTACCATTTTGAGACTCAAAAACGCCTCCGGTTGTTTTGGAGAAGTCTAGGTCCACCTTAGAGTCTACGATCTCTCTACCCTTGGATTTTCTCGTGTATTTGTTAAGATTTCGACTAATCTGATAGGAGTCGTTACCAGCCTCAATCTTTATCTTGCACTTGGCATAGTCTTTGTTTTGGTTGATGACGTGGACGTTCTTTCGTTCTCCTTTCGAAGTTGTGTTAAAAATATTAAATAACACAGAATCGATAATGGAAGACTTTCCTGAATAGTTTTTACCGAAGATTCCGACAAGTCCGGATAGCTTGTCAAAATTAATTTTATTTTTCTCACCGTAGTTAAACAGGTTATCCCACGTAATCTCTTTAATCTTCCAAATAACATTTCGCGATACCTCCTCTGATTCTTCAACGATTTGATTGTATTTCTTGTTAAGTTCCAAGATCTTATCCATAACCTCATCGGATAGGTTGAGATCCTTGGTGTATTGCTTGATATATTTCTCTTGTACGATGATGTCTCGAAGGTTCTCGGACTTTACACCTTTACCTATCAGTGATGTGGAAGAAGAATTCTTTGTGCCATCATTGACAAAAGATACAGAATACGGAGACCACTTAGATTGGGCATGATCACATGCTGCTTTCAACATCATTGGAGAGATATTTGAAGACGCACGTATCCTAAGACGACAACCACGAGGTACAATTGTTTTGGGTATCTTGCCTTTGTCTGTTAAATCAATTGTGATAAAAGGGCGAGGATTAACAATAGAAACATGTTGACATTCCCATTGGTCTTTGCTTCCAATATCCCAAAGAAGAAAACCTTTATTTATAGATTCTCCAAAGTTTTGTTGGATTGTGGAGCCTGCATATCTTACTCGACCTTCTCGATCCATTCTTTGTTGTTTATGTATATCACCAAGCATAGCAAAGTCAAAATCTTTAAATATGTCAATTGAATCTTCGCCTTCTTCCATAACCCAGCCTTGCGACGTTTGGCAGCCGTGTATTGATCCGTGATATAAAGCAACATTAATAGCAGTGGGATCACTAGGCTTGCTCCAGTTCTCGCGATCAAAGACTGATAAAACATTAAATACAACTCCATTGCCTATCTTGGTCTCGCCTGAATCCTTGAGTAAATGTATAGCTGGGTGAGCTAGAGCTTCTACTACGGGACTAATAGCATCTTCACGGTTATCGTTTTTAAGATTACCGTCATGGTTACCAAGTATAATGTAAGTAGGTGCGATATCTCCGAGATTCTTAAGAAAGCTGGTGCACATCTGAAAGAATTCTGGTGATAGTTGGGTTTTTGTGTGAGCTATGTCACCGGTATGAACGATACAATCTGGTTTCATTCTGACGAGCTTCTTATAAAGATCGTCAAAAGCCATCTTGTATTCGTAGTGGTATTTTAAGTTTCTAATGTGTGTATCTGAAATGTGTGCAATTCTAATCATGTTCCCTCCGTTGTTAGTAATTACGTGTTTTGTATCTACCCCTGGTACTATGAATTTTACCTTTAAAGCCGACTTTCTTCATTTGTTCTTTCCATAGTTTACCGTGGCAGTGATACGGTCTTTCTTCGTAGAGTTCTTCCACAGCATGGTGGCACATCTCGTGAAGAAGAATATTTTTTTTATGGTGGTGAGGTAGACTCTTTTCTATCTCGATAAGAGCCTTGTTGTCCTCATGTGGATAGTGATAAAGCCCTTCGGCTCCTTCACCAGAAAGATCTCTAACAATAACTTTAATTGTTGAAAGCTTTCCGTTCCAGTGTTTTTTGTTAAACTGGTTGAATTTGCTGTTCCAATAGTTCATGTTTCCTCCTATTCAATATTGTGTAAACAGTAGTAAAGATATGCTAAGCCACATAGTGGAATAATAGCATCTAGATAAAATATCCATTGTTCGTTCATATAACCTCCTTGTTGTATATATTATAACATGTCCTCCGACTTTGTCAAGTATTTTTTTCTATTTATTTTGGAGGGTTAAAATGTGGAGTTTATTTTAGGTATTTTTATAGTTTTGCTAGGTTTATTTGGCCTAGAGCTTATTGACGGGCTGGTTTCTCTTTTCACAGTTGATGGAACTGATGAAGAATGGTTGGCTCCTTTGGGTATGATAATGCTTATTGGATTTATCATTGTTCTGTCATATCTTGGCTAGTTGATTGAAAAAGTTAATCTCGTCAAGATCAGGCTCAATAGCTTGGGACTTTCTGGACAAAAATTGTCCGGTAGTCATGGAGCCAACGTCTTCAACATTTGATGTGTCGATTACCTTGAGGTCAATGTCGTATCTGTGGAAGAGTCGT
>Ga0160423_10004655_pt1 | contig 11256 bp, 6 predicted proteins | sample CRUFie14St8metaG_FD_108191 | JGI IMG/M metagenome (GOLD analysis project Ga0160423, IMG submission 108191) | Marine microbial communities from the Costa Rica Dome - CRUD Field 142mm St8 metaG | ecosystem: Environmental > Aquatic > Marine > Oceanic > Photic zone | place: Costa Rica: the Eastern... | reverse complement strand
CCAGTCCGTCACGGTGTTACCGTCGTGGACTTCTCCCATTTTGTGAATTAACCCTGTGTAAAACAGGATACGCTCAGTGGTCGTTGTCTTACCTGCGTCGATGTGCGCGGCGATGCCAATGTTGCGAGTACGTTCCAATGAATACTCCCTGTCTGGGTCATTCAACGCAGACCGCTCTTCTGTGACAGCTACACTCATCAAAGATTCGAATTAAACAAAGAACAAAAAAAACCAGAGTGTTGAACAAACCACACGGGGATTGAAAAAAACCTCGCCTTACCAGCGAAAATGAGCAAAGGCCTTATTGGACTGTGCCATTTTATGTACCTCATCCCGACGACGGATTGAGGCACCTTGTCCTTGATAGGCATCCATGATTTCGTTGGCCAAAGCCTCCGACATGGGCACACCCTTTCGGGAATTAGCAAACCTCACAATCCACCGGATCGCCAAAGCCTGCTGACGTTCGGCAGGAACCTCCATAGGCACCTGGTAAGTCGCGCCGCCAACACGCCGAGGCTTTACTTCCAGGCGAGGTTTAGCATTGTCAACAGCCCTCTGTAGCAAATCCAAAGGGCTGCTTGAGGGGTTTTTCTCGCTAAGATTGTCCATAGCTCCATAAACCACCTTCTGAGCGATGCTTTTTTTACCCTCCAACATTAAAATGCTAACTAATCGAGCAACTAATGTGCTCCCATACTTGGGGTCTGCGACTACCTTGCGTTTTACAGCTCTGCGACGTCTGGACATAAAAATCTAAAGTTAATGGATCTACTTCTGAGGCTTAGGTCGCTTGACGCCATACTTCGAGCGACTGACACGTCGTTTTTCAACTCCATTGGAGTCCAAGGCACCTCTCACAACGTGATAACGCACACCTGGCAAATCTTTCACACGACCACCACGCACCAAAACAATGCTGTGCTCCTGGAGATTATGGCCCTCATCAGGAATATAAGCGATCACCTCATAGCCATTGGTGAGGCGCACTTTGGCAACCTTACGCATGGCAGAGTTGGGCTTCTTTGGAGTACGAGTCATGACCTGGACACACACACCCCGCCGAAAAGGACAATTCTCCAAGGCAGGAGAAGTGGATTTCACCTTGATTTTCTGGCGCCCCTTTCGGACTAACTGATTAATTGTTGGCATTTTTATCGTCTAAAAATTCTCTATGGCATAGCCCTCATTTCCTGGGAAACGGAGCGCAGATTATCTGCAAAGCGCATTCGCCTTGCAAGAGATAATTTAAATAATCTTCATTATTTTTCTTCCAAGCTCAGCCGGCAACAGGTTCGTCGATTTCTTCGATGATATCCTCCTCTAATTCGGGAGCTTCCACCAAAGGTTTCACCTTGATATTACGATGCTTGGGATAACCCGTACCTGCAGGGATGATGTGTCCCATAATCACATTTTCCTTGAACCCCCTGAGGTAATCGACCTTGCCCATCGTGGCAGCATCAGTCAAAACGCGAGTGGTGTCCTGGAAAGAGGCAGCACTGAGGAAACTTTCAGTCTCGAGTGAAGCCTTGGTGATGCCCAGTAACACAGGGCTAGCATCCGCTGGCTGGCCTCCCATTTCTTCGACTCGACGATTTTCACGTTCAAAAATACTTTTCTCAACCTGCTCACCCCACAAGAATATCGTATCCCCAGGTTCAGTCACTCGGACCTTGCGAAGCATTTGGCGAACGATGATTTCGATATGCTTGTCGTTAATGGTCACCCCCTGTAGCCGGTAGACCTCCTGAACCTCGTTGACCAAGTGCGCCTGCAGTTCCTGCGGCCCACAAACCTCGAGGATTTCATGTGGTACTACAGGCCCTTCGGTGAGCTGCTGGCCTTTTTTGACATAATCTCCCTTGAAGACGATTACATGCTTGGCAATCGGGATCAGATGCTCCTCCTCCGTTCCGGAATCGGGATCTCGGATGATGATGCAACGTTTACCACGAACACTGGGACCAAAATCCACCACACCATCCATTTTGGCGATTTCAGCAGCATCCTTGGGACGCCGCGCTTCGAAAAGTTCTGCTACACGAGGCAAACCACCTGTAATATCCTTGGTTTTACTGGTTTTGCGCGGAGTCTTGGCCATCAAGGCACCCGCAGGAATTTTTGCGCCTTCTTGGACCACAATATGGGCTCCTGAGGGAATGGGATAATTGGCGATCACTTCTCCATTTTTCGATTCCAATACCATCACCTGAGGATGAAGGTCCTCTTTGTGATCGATGACCACCATGGCCTCTTGGCCCGTCGCTTCATCCACCTCTTGCTTCATGGTGACCCCTTCGATGATGTCGTGGAATTTCACAACTCCGGCTCGCTCGGTGAGAATCGGAACGTTGTAAGGATCCCACTGAACAAAGGTTTGTCCTTTTTTAACTTTACCCCCATCAGTTACGAGGATCACTGAACCAATGATGATGTTGTGCTCTTCAAGCTCCCTTCCATCCTCATCCAACAGTCGAATGGAGCCATTCTTGTTCAGCACGATATTGTTACCGTCCTCAAGCTCAACACAGCGCAGGTCACTGTAAACCACGGTGGCTTCAAATTTGGATTTAATTTGAGGCTGCTTAAAAATCTGCGAAGCCGTTCCACCAATGTGGAAGGTGCGCATGGTGAGCTGAGTGCCCGGTTCACCGATCGATTGGGCAGCGATGATACCGACAGCTTCCCCTTGCTTGACCAACTTGCCGGTTGCCAGATTGCGACCGTAACACATGGCGCAGAGACCCACGTTGGATTCACACGTGAGAACCGAACGGATTTTGACTCTCTCAATACCTGCCGAATCGACGGACTTGGCTTTGACTTCGTCAATTTCGTCATTGGCAGCGACGATCACATTCTTCACGTCACTGGGATCTACAATGTCCTCACATGAGACACGACCCACCAGGCGTTCGCTCAGTTTGACTACTTCATCTTCACCCTCATAGATAGCTGAAACCCAGATACCATTGCTGGTCTCGCAATCCTGCTCGCGCACAATGACATCCTGCGCGACGTCCACCAGCTTACGTGTCATGTAACCTGAGTCGGCAGTTTTCAAAGCCGTATCTGCAAGCCCCTTTCGCGCACCGTGGGTGGAAATAAAGTATTCGAGGACAGTTAGTCCTTCACGAAAATTGGAGAGAATTGGCTTTTCGATAATATCTCCAGATGGTTTTGCCATCAAACCACGGATACCCGCCAACTGACGGACCTGCTGGCGATTACCACGAGCACCGGAGTCGACCATCAGATAGACAGGATTGAATTCATCCTTTGCCTGATTGGCTTGTAACGTGCGTAGCATCACATTGGAGATCTGGTCTGTGCAATGAGTCCAGATATCGATAATTTTGTTATACCGTTCGCCAGGTGTGATCACACCGCGGCGATACTGGTTTTCCACTTCGGAAATCTGTTCCTGAGCTGAACCTATTTCCTGATCTTTTTCCACAGGGATGATCATGTCATCGATCCCAATGGAGACACCCGCCTTGGTAGCTTCACGAAAGCCAAGTTCTTTGAGCCGGTCAAGAGTCCGTACCGTTTCCTGATGACCGCAGACCTTGTAACAATTCCAAATCAGATCGCCAATTTGGCCCTTCCCGATAGGACGGTTGGGAAAGCCCAATTCTGTAGGCCAGATTTCACTGAACACCACTCTACCGCCAGTGGTTTCGATCACTTTCTTGTCTTTGTCACCGTAAACAGTCTCCCGGCCATAGTCCGGATTCAGCAGAAAAACCCTCGAGTGGGTGTTTAGTTCGCCGTCATCAAAGGCAAAAATCACTTCTTCCTTTGTACCGAAGAAACTCAGGCGTTGACCCTTCTTTTTTTGTTCACGCGGCTCCGCAGTCAGGTAGTAGCATCCCAAGGTGATATCCTGGGTAGGAGTCATGATGGGTTTACCACTGGATGGGCTGAAAATATTGTTGGGAGCCATCATCAACAATCTGGCTTCCATCTGTGCCTCGACAGACAAAGGCACATGAACCGCCATTTGGTCACCATCGAAGTCCGCGTTGTAAGCAGTACAGACCAATGGATGCACACGAATAGCCTCACCCTCGATCAATACGGGCTCAAATGCCTGAATGGAAAGTCGGTGCAAAGTAGGCGCACGATTCAGTAACACGGGATGCCCCATCGTGACCTCTTCGAGAATATCCCATACCTCCGGCGACTGCCGTTCAATCATCTTCTTTGCCGATCGTACGGTATGGACATAACCCAACTCCTTGAGGCGTCGAATGATGAATGGTTCGAAAAGAACCAAGGCCATTTTCTTGGGCAAACCGCACTGGTTGAGTTTCAGTTCGGGACCAATGACGATCACAGATCGTCCAGAATAATCCACACGCTTACCCAGTAGATTCTGTCTGAATCGCCCGCTCTTGCCTTTAAGCATGTCGCTTAATGATTTGAGCGGACGGTTTCCGGCTCCAGTGACCGCACGCCCATGCCGCCCGTTGTCAAACAAGGCATCCACCGCTTCCTGAAGCATGCGCTTTTCATTGCGGATGATGACTTCAGGAGTCTTGAGTTGAAGCAGGTTTTTGAGGCGGTTGTTTCGATTAATCACCCGCCGATAAAGATCGTTCAAATCGGAAGTCGCAAAGCGCCCACCTTCCAATGGCACCAGCGGCCTGAGATCTGGGGGAATGACTGGCAGCACGACAAGAATCATCCAATCAGGACGGGTCTTACTGGCAATGAACCCTTGAAAAAGCTTGATGCGCTTGGCCAGTTTTTTGCGTATTTGCTTACTGCGGGTTTCCGTCATGGCAATCTGCAGCTCCTCAACCTGTTCATTCAAGTCGACTGCTTCGAGAGCCCTTCGGACAGCACCCGCACCCATTTCTGCCTCAAAAGCGTCAGCCCCGTAGGTCTCCCGAGCCTCCCGGTATTCCATTTCGCTGAGCAACTGATGCTCCTTCAACGGAGTCGTGCCAGGGTCAATGACAAGATAGTCTTCATAATAAACCACACGCTCGAGCTCGCGGGCAGTCATGTCGAGAATTAAGCCAATACGAGAAGGCATGCACTTGAAGAACCAGATGTGCGAGACCGGGACGGCCAACTCGATATGCCCCATGCGCTCACGGCGTACTCGAGAGAGGGTTACCTCGACTCCGCAGCGGTCACAGACCACTCCGCGATGTTTGATTCTCTTGTATTTACCGCATGAGCATTCCCAATCCTTGACCGGACCAAAGATACGTTCACAGAAGAGACCGCCTTTTTCAGGCTTGAAAGTACGGTAGTTGATGGTCTCTGGATTCTTAACTTCACCTTTCGACCAGGAACGGATGGATTCAGGCGAGGCGACAGTGATACTGATGTGGTCCACCATATTGACCTGGTCCAAACCAAACAGTTCACGGGTGCTATTTCTGCTTTCAATCATGTCTATGTCTTTGAAATAAGTTATCGTCTCTTGTGGAATCAACCCATGGCTGAAAGGCTTGAGGGGATCGACCTTAATTCTGCATCCGGATCCACCTCTTCAGGTTCATATCCAACGTTAACGTCCATGCCAAGTGATTGGATTTCCTTGACGAGCACGTTGAAGGATTCCGGCACACCCGCATCGAGGGAATTATCACCTTTGACAATACTTTCATAGATGCGCGTTCGACCCTGCACATCATCTGATTTCACAGTGAGGAGTTCCTGCAAGGCATAAGCAGCTCCGTATGCTTCCATTGCCCAAACTTCCATCTCTCCGAATCGTTGACCACCATATTGGGCTTTACCCCCCAGGGGTTGTTGTGTGACCAGGGAGTATGGCCCGACAGCTCGGGCATGAATCTTGTCCGCCACGAGGTGGCCAAGTTTGAGCATGTAGATGTATCCGACAACGACCTCTTGGTCAAAACGCTCACCGGTCCGGCCATCGTAGAGATGAATTTTGGCGTGATCGGGCAATTCAGCGTCCTTGAGGTAGCCGCGTACTTCAGATTCCTTGATACCATCGAAGACTGGCGTGGCAAATTTGATACCCAGCATCTTGGCTGCCCAACCCAAGTGGGTCTCCAGCAGCTGCCCGACATTCATACGCGAAGGCACACCCAGTGGGTTGAGCACGATATCTACCGGAGTGCCATCGGCCAGGAAGGGCATATCTTCCTCAGCAACGATTTTGGCGACAACACCTTTGTTTCCGTGACGTCCTGCCATTTTGTCGCCGACAGAAAGCTTGCGTTTGGAAGCAATGAAGACCTTAACCGATTTAATGATCCCTGTTTCAAGATCATCTCCAGATTCAACGCGTTCCATTTCCTCATCATGCTGCATCTGCAGATCGTCAAAGCGCTTTTTGTAGGCACTGATGATCTCGTTGATTTTGTTACGAATGGGAGATGGATCAATCTCGATACGATCATACACACTGGCGAGTTTTCGCAGCAGGGTTTTGGTAATCTTACGGTTGGCCGGAATAATGATTTCACCTGTTTCCGAATTGACCACGTCCAAGGGAATTTTCTCGCCTAGAAGAATATTACTGAGTGATTCAGTGAGCTGCTCCCTGAGATCATCAAGCTTTTTCTTGTGCTCGTCTTCGACCTGCTTGGCATGCTTTTTGGCTTCGGTGCTTGCCGTGCGTGTCATGGAGCTGCGATCAGATTCCTTTTTGGAAGAAACCTTCACATCCATCACGATACCATAGGTTCCCGAAGGCACTTTGAGGGAAGTGTCTTTAACGTCAGCGGCTTTTTCACCGAAAATGGCCCGCAACAAGCGCTCTTCCGGAGCTAGTTCGGTCTCGCTCTTGGGCGTGATTTTGCCTACCAGAATATCCCCTGGCTTCACTTCGGCACCTACACGGATCACCCCATCCAGGCCCAGGTTCTTGAGGGCGTCTTCACCAAGGTTTGGAATATCACGTGTAATTTCCTCGGGGCCCAGTTTGGTATCTCGAGCACTGACTTCAAACTCGTCCACGTGGATGGAGGTGTAAACATCATCTTTGACGATACGTTGACTGATCAGAATGGCATCTTCAAAGTTGTAACCATTCCAAGGCATGAAGGCGCAGAGCACATTCTTACCCAAGGCAAGTTCTCCATTTTCAGTGGATGGTCCATCGGCTATGGGTTCACCTGCTTTGACTTTCTGCCCCTTTTGAACCAAGGCTTTCTGATTGATACAAGTGGCAGCGTTGGAACGCATGAACTTGCGAAGTCTGTAGACATAAACTCCATTGGATGGGTCGTGCTTAAGCTTCTTCTTACCTTCTGGCAAGGAGCCATCCTGAGTAACGACAATCTGGCTGCCGGTGACCGACGCGACCACACCAGCTGATTCTGTCAACAAAACCGCGCGAGAGTCTTGTGCCACCTTGGACTCAAGGCCAGTCGCGACAAGAGGTGCTTCGGTTACCAGCAAAGGAACAGCTTGCCGCTGCATGTTGGACCCCATCAAGGCGCGGTTGGCATCATCGTGCTCCAAGAATGGAATCAATCCCGCAGCAACTGAAACGAGCTGCTTTGGCGAAACATCCATGTAGTCCACTTTTGGCGGGGGCACATCGATGAAGTCTCCTTTGCAACGACACATCACACGCTCGTTGATGAACTTGCCTTTGTCATCGATGGGAGCGTTGGCCTGAGCCACAATGAATTGCTCCTCACGGTCAGCAGTCAGATAATCCAAATGACTGGTCACCCGACCTTTTTCGACTTTGCGGTAAGGCGTCTCAATAAACCCGAAATCATTGACCCGAGCGAAAGTTGCCAGTGAAGCAATCAAGCCGATGTTGGGCCCTTCCGGAGTTTCAATTGGACAAATGCGACCATAGTGTGATGGGTGCACGTCGCGCACCTCAAAACCAGCCCGATCTCGACTTAAGCCTCCAGGTCCAAGTGCGGAGAGTCGGCGTTTGTGTGTCAGTTCAGCCAGAGGATTGATCTGGTCCATGAACTGAGAAAGCTGGCTTCTACCGAAGAAATCTCGAATGACCGCAGAAAGAGCTTTGGGATTGATGAGCTTCTGTGGGGTCATTGTATCCAATCCCTGATCGAAGAGAGTCATCCTCTCTTTAACCAAACGCTCGGTTCGAGCGAGCCCCACCCGACACTGATTGGCAAGCAACTCACCAACCGTCCTCACGCGACGGCTTCCGAGATGATCGATGTCGTCCAGAGTTCCCTCACCTTTCTTGAGACTTAGCAAATATTTGGTAGCTGCGACCAAATCTTCCTTTTCAAGAACGCGTGATTCGTTTTTAGGGTCCAGATTGAGTTTCTGAGAAATCTTGTATCGCCCCACTCTTCCCAGGTCATAGCGCTTGGCGTCAAAAAACAGGCGCTTGAGCAAAGCACGAGCGTTGGCTGCTGTAGGAGGATCACCAGGGCGAAGTCGGCGATAAATATCTTTGAGAGCCTCTTCCTCGTTGGTCGTGGGATCCTTTTTAAGACATTTGATGATAATTCCTTCATCAACACTGGTATCTACAACCTTGATCTTCTTGAGACCCAGGTTGGCAATTTCACGGACCACTGCTGCAGAGAGTGGTTCGAAAGCGCGCGCCACGACAGCACCTTTGTCCAGATCAAGAACATCTTCGATGAGCACCATGTTCTGGATGTCATCCATCTTGGAAGCCACTTTCACCGTGACTTCCTGAATATCATAGAAGAGCCGGAGAATGTCGGCATCGGACCCATAGCCCAAGGCCCTGAAAAAGGTGGTGGTCAGGAATTTTCTCCTACGCTTTTTGCGGTCGAGGTAAACGAACAGCAAGTCGTTGGTATCAAATTGGGCTTCATACCAGGACCCTCGGTCAGGGATAATCCTGAACGAATGCATGGTTTTGCCGTTGGGGTGCTGCGTAGCCTCAAAAGCAAGTCCTGGCGAACGATGCAACTGGCTGACGATCACTCTCTCAGCGCCATTGATGACAAAACTGCCTTGTGGGGTAATCAGGGGCAATTCACCCATGAAAACCTTCTCCTCCTTGGTCCCCTGCTCATCCCGCAGACGAAAAATCACATGGAGAGGAGCTCCGAAGGTTACCCCTTCCCTGAGGCACTCCAACCAATCGAGCTTGGGCTCGCCGATCTCGTAGTGACTGAATTCGAGAACACATTTGCCATCGTAACTCTCGATCGGAAAAACTTCATTGAAAACAGCTTGAAGCCCAAGATTTTCACGTTTCTTTGGGTCGATCTCAGATTGCAGGAATTCCGCATAGGAGTTGTTCTGCACTTCGATCAAGTTAGGAGGTGTGATCACCTCTTTGATTTTTCCGAAGTTGATTCTCTCAGAAGTTTTGGATGGCATAGTGACCTTTAATAATCTTTAACGCATTTTGGGGCTTCAAACCCCCTTTTATTGTAGACGAAACAGGTCCGCAGCTCTCACTTGACGAGTGCTTGCGGACTTGCTGATGTTGACTTTGAACAACTTAAGTCGCCCGGCTCGAAAAATAACTTTGAAACTGGTTGGACGCGGAAAATAGAATCTTGTTCAATTTACCGCGTCCGAAAAAGACCCGTTACTTCAGCTCGGCAGTCGCACCGGCTGCTTCCAGTTTCTTCTTGGCCTCTTCGGCCTCTTCCTTGCTGACCCCTTCGAGCAATGGGGCAGGAGCACTTTCTGCGACTTTCTTCGCATCAGCCAGCCCTAAACCAGCTTTGACCTCACGAATTGCCTTAATAACGGCAATTTTCTTGTCACCGGGAACCGATGCCAAGATGAGGTCAAATTCGGATTTTTCTTCTGCAGCAGCACCGCCACCGGCATCACCACCGCCAGCTGCAGCCACAGCAACAGGTGCAGCTGCGCTGACACCCCATTTTTCTTCCAGTTGCTTCACCAAGTCAGCGGCCTCCATGACCGTCAACTGGCTTAACTCTTCAATTAGTTTTTCTAAGTCTGCCATATGCTTTGTGTGTCGCCATCCCCGGCCAGGGACGATTTAAAACTGCGGCCTGCAGTCCGACTGGTTTTAGGTTTGTATTGTATGCTTCAGCCCACTCCAAACGTCGCGTGGACCGAAAGTTTGCTTTGTTTGAATCAGCCTTTCTCGGCCTTGGCTTTGATCACCTGAGCTAATTGCCCGGCAGGCGTGTTCAGCAAGACAGCCAGCTTTTGAGCAGGCGCCTGGAGCACTCCTAGGATTTTGCCTCTGAGCACTTCGAGCGGAGGTAGATCTGCGATTACCTTGACTTCATTGGCATCCAGCCGTGTTTCACCCATGTATCCAAATTTGATGCTGGGTTTATCGAATTCGGACTCAAAATTTTTGATGATCTTTGCAGCAGCACTGATTTCGGCCTCCCCAGTGACCACAGCCATTTGGCCCTTGAGGTCTGAAGCAAGGTCACCCTCGATACCAACCTGCTGGGCAGCGATATTGAAGATGCGATTCTTGACGACGTGCAATTCCGCTTGGGCTCCATCCAACCGCTGCCGGAGATCCGCAAATTGATCGACTTTTAGACCCTGATATTCAACGACGATGAAGTAAGGAGACGCATTCAACCTTTCAAGGTATTCTGCACTGATGTTCTTTTTAGCTTCGCGCATAGTGATTTGATTTAAGGTTGAATCGGTTAGGCAGTAGCTGTTGCTTGTTGTTGCAGCGATTTGAGATCCAGTGAAAACCCCGGGCTCATGGTCGAGCTGACAGTACCGCTCAGCAGGAACGCGCCCTTGGAACTACTGGGTTTGGATTTAAGGAGTGCATCCACCAAAGCGTGAATGTTGTCTGCCAACTGGTTGACATCGAAAGAAATTTTACCGACTGGGACGTGAAGGTTGGCCGTTTTGTCAATCTTGAACTCAACACGCCCTGCTTTGACTTCAGTGACAGCTTTGCCAGTATCATCCGTCACGGTTCCTGTTCGAGGATTGGGCATCAAACCTCGCGGCCCCAGAACACGACCCAGTTTCCGCACTTCAGCCATCGCTTCAGGCGTGGCGATAGCCACATCAAAGTCAACCCAGCCATCGCTCACTTTCTTGATGTATTCATCGTAACCCACATATTCCGCCCCAGCTTCCTTGGCAGCCTGCTCAGACTCGCCTCCACTGGTAAAGACAAGGACACGAACATTTTTGCCGCTTCCATGAGGTAAGGGTACTGTACCGCGAACCATTTGGTCACTTTGGCGAGGGTCCACTCCCAATTTGAAAGCCATATCCACGGTCTGATCAAATTTGGCAGGTGGGAGTTTTTTCAAAATTTCGAGGGCTTCTTCGAGCGTGTAGCGCTTGGTGGGGTCCACCATTTCCAAGGCTTTT
>Ga0160423_10004654_pt1 | contig 11257 bp, 24 predicted proteins | sample CRUFie14St8metaG_FD_108191 | JGI IMG/M metagenome (GOLD analysis project Ga0160423, IMG submission 108191) | Marine microbial communities from the Costa Rica Dome - CRUD Field 142mm St8 metaG | ecosystem: Environmental > Aquatic > Marine > Oceanic > Photic zone | place: Costa Rica: the Eastern... | reverse complement strand
TTGTATCCCTTATGGGCTATATGCTTAGGCAGTTTCTCTGGATGGTCATCTTGTGTAGCGACCGCATGCTCATGAGCATTTACTTCATGGTGGTGATGGACTGCTTCCGCTGAGTGGTCGTCCATCTTGTGACCAGTAGTCTTTTCTACATGCTTTGCAAAATCCTTATGCGTCTTGTGGCTATGATATACAGGACTTTCAGCATGGTCGCTAGTGTAGTGAGTTTTAGACGGGATGTCTTGAACTTTACCAGTACGCGTGTCATGATGAATGTAATGAGCATGTGTATTAACACCCTCATCGTGTGCACCAGATTCAATCTGTGCATGATACTTGTGACGGCCATCCTTGGATGTGTGAATGTGGATGTAGCCAGCGTGATCTTCATGGGGGTGATGTTTATTCAGATGCTTACCGACAGCGTGATCTTGGTTGCCTCTATGAATGGTAACGTTGTGAGAAACACCGTGTTCATAATCAGTTTGTTCAGTAAGAGATATGCTTTCAGCAAACTGAGTGTAGTGTTTGAAACTCTTCATTGTATTGCCCCTACAAGATAGTTTTTGATTATTTATAATCAAGGAGCATTACACTTCTCAGGGTATCGACCGCACTGATAAGCTCTGTCTTTTGCTTTCAACCACTCCTCATGTCCGCGCTCCCACTTACCTCTCTCATAAGCACAAGTGACGGAATCACTAGAGCATCGGAAAGGCGGATAGTCACCGTTTGGATTGTGAGGGTAATACTGACTCTCCTCATCTTTAGAAAAGACTTCTGATAGTACAGCTGTACCAAAGATACCCCATAAGATACCTGCTTCAGTATCTCCAATGGCCTGACTTTTACTAGACCATGCAAGCATTAAAATAACTACAACCACTCCAAGCACAAACGTAAGTTTCTTCATTACGCACCTCCTGACATATGTATCTCACGAAGTCTCTGCATCTTGTAGTAATCTTCTAACCACAATTGCGGACTCTTGATCGTCGACTTCTGACTCATCTTTAGACCCACGTTACGGAATTCTTGCTTGAGCTTCTTTGCCATATCGCGGCCCATGAACCTAGACACCAGCTTAACGAGGATCTGTCTAAACTTAACATCATGGTGACGTGCACCGCATTGGTGAGCCATCTCGTGAAGTAAAGTATACTGGTTTAGTCCATTACGAGGACATAACGTGATCTTTCCATTGTTATAAGCCATACCACTAAACCTTGAGCGGCTACCCATATCCTTCTTGGCAACAACGTATGTGTACCTTCCATTAAGGTTTCGATACGTCTTAGACTTCTGGATACGATCACAATACTTTTGAGCTTCTTTGATATCCTTGAACTCAATACCATAACCGTTACGAGCATTGAAGTTCCACTCTGCTCGGTAGCACTTATTCTGAGACCCATCCTTACGATAAGATACACGACCAGTAGCTACCTGACGAGTACGCTTACGAACATAAGCATTATACTTTCTGACAAGCTCTACGTCAAAGCCAGGAATGGCCAATAGGATTTCGTTATCGAGTTCGATCATTCTTCGTCCCTTATCACAAACCAAGTAACTAAAATTACAAAACCTAAGATAGTCAATAAAGCAGACATTACCAGCTAATCTCTATTCGTGTGCCACCACTCTTGTCCCAAGACCAGTTACATCCACTCTCCTCGATCAAAGGAAGAATGTCAACCAGGTTCTTGGTACCTTTCTTATCACCGTTGAAACAAAACAGACTGTGGCCAGCTTCTTCAGGTGTCATGATAGGAGGACCTTCCTCGTTCTCAACATAACCCCATCCATCGCACTCAGGGCAATCCTCTTCGTCCTCTTCGTGGTTAACATAACCAGAGCACTCGGTACACTCAATCTCAGACTCCCAGTCTTCCTCATTCTCACAGTCTTGTGTGTGGTTGAAAAGGACACGAGACATATCATCGTGGTCAACATCAGCCCAAGCACAAGTCTGACAGCAGGGCATATTCCACTCAACGAACCAACCCTCAGCTCGCAGATTCTTTTGAAGCATCTCAAAGCTCATCGTTCACCTCTCCTTACAGCATTTAGCAATGCTCTCAATTCGGTTTCCATCTGCTCAACACCAAAGACCAATACAGGTGTACCGTCTTTACGAATCGTTACGTGGCGATCGACAAACAAGTATGGATCATCGTTATAATGACCACGGTCTTTGTCCCACTCCCGATCGGGCCAAACATCAATCCAAGGCCTCTCTTTCACTGGTATCCCTCATTGTGATCTAACATTTCAGTAAGCTCATACAGAGTGCCATCGATGCCATCAATAGCTTTCATCGCTTCCGACAAAAGAGCACTGTCATCTTCAAAGTCGATAACATCAAGATCATTGAACCGAGTAATGAAACCCTCAATCCTTCTAACAGCTTGAGCATATATCGTTGAATCTTTCATAACTTTCCCTATCGCTTTCCAACAAACTTGTCATAGTGATAACCAGCACTATGCTTTGATACTTGGAAGTTCTCAACAAGAACTTGTATGACATCCTGCCTAGAGTAACCCATCATGATATGACCTTTTACAGCAGGAGCTATGTCATCATGACTGTATACAGGAGGTCTATGTCGACTTGCTTTGAAGCGAGTAGACTTTTGCTTAGCCCTAGTCTTTGCCTTAGCTTTCTTCTTGAACGCTTCGGGCACAGGCTTCTTCTCAGGAATATCACTTGCTTTGAAGTATTTAACTTTTATAGAACCGTCAGCTACACCCTTAGCATATTCCAACATATGGTTGTCGAAGGTAGCCGTTGGCGTCTTCAACATTTTGTTGAGAACAGCCTTGGCATTAGGATCTAACTTCTTAGGCATTAACCGAACTCCTTCTTGAATGCACGCTTGTAATAATGAGCATTGGCATACGTAATGCACAACGTTTTAGAAACGTCAGCAGCAGATGCACCAGAATGATACATGTCGAAAGCCATAACGCGCTTGCTGCCCTTAGCTCGAGCCTGCTTGATGATCTGATCACCAATGTTAGCCATCTGATCATCGGTCAGCTTGACAGCAGTCATACGATGCTTCTTCTTAGCGAGAAGAGCAGGACGATACTTCTTCATGAAGTGACGAGCAACAGTCTTAGGTGAGTCGTCAATCGTGTTCTTGAACTCAAACAATCTTTCCATTACGCTGCCTCCGAAAGCAAGTGAAGATCAACCAGATCATTGAAGTAAGGATAGAATGCTTCAATAGAACCCATCTCCTCAATGATACGGTCAACGCTAATATGAATCATGATATCTGCTTCAACAAAGTCCCAGTTAATTTGACCATCAACGATGTTAGCAGGATCATCAACATAGTGACGGAAATGTTCAGCAATCTCGTTACGAATATTCACATGCCCTCCAGGCGATCTCTCATTCAATGGGGACATTATCAGGTCTACGGATGTATTTGTCAAGCAGTAACCCCCTGATCTACAAGGAGTTTTATTTCCCAGTAGAATCAAGGGGTTAGAGACTAACTTTCTTAGAACCATTTTGCATATAAAAAAGCTACAAAAAGGCATAAAAGGAATAAGGGTAAGGCCGCACTGATTGCGGCCTTGAGGGGTAGCTCTTACGCAGCAAGAGCTCGGTAGCCAGCAGCTACAACAGCGCGAGTAGGGTTACCAGCGCGATAGAACGTAGCAGTACGTCCTTTGCTGTCGACACGCTTGTTAGCGTAGATCGCGAAGCCTTCTTGAGTACGAAGCTCAGAGACTCGAGCAGCAATGGTCTTAGGTGAAGTACCGAACCATGATGCCATTTGCTTTGCAGATGCCTCACGGCCTTCTACTACCAGTACGTTGAACACTTTGTCAAAAATAGACATAATCATTTCCTATTAAACTAAACAAAAATATGAACAGGTGTGCCCATTCATGTCGTACATTATCAGGGCTTCGTTGGATATAGTCAACAACTATTTGTTATCCTTAACTTCACTTGCTATATGATCCAATAGTAGACTGCAGGTTCCACATTGAGTACTAGCTCCGGTCACTTCTTTGACTTTAGACAAGTCAATGTGATTTAGAAGTTCACGTACAGTAGAGTCGGACACACCTTTACAGATACAAACTATCATCAAACAAAAAGATACTTTGTAAACAGAGTGTTCATGAACATGATAAGACCAACACCATTGAGAAGAATTAATGCTCGGTCTTTCCAAAGAACTGATACAGCAAGCCAACCGGTAATACCAACTATGCTTAAGATCAAGTCCCAGTAGATCAGTTCTTCAATACCTCTGATACTCATTGCAGCCAATACTACAAGACTACTAAACCATTTTAAGTACCAGTCTATAGTGTATTTTGGAGTAGCACTCTTTACTAGTCGACTTGAATGTTTAATCTCACCAACAGTATACTCATTGCCAGTGTCAGTTCGAATTACAACATTATCGAGCTTCTCGCTCTCATTAGATACTGTACGTGACATTACTTATCTTCGTTGTTTCGATCTTCTTCAACACTCATACCAGAAAGGATAAATGTCACTCCTCCTACAATAAGAGGTAACATCATAATAGATGCAATTCCCAGTACACCCCAATCCATTACTTCAAACTCCTTTCATAATCATAACATCTTTTGCAGTTACAACCTTTAACATACTTCCATATGATAAAGTCTTGCCACCACATCAAAATCCTGCCATACGATGATTAACAACCGAGTGCTTTTCTTCATCTGCACGAACACACATTACCATAGTACTCAGAGTTGCTGACTTTTTGAGACCATAATAATCTATAGCTAGCTGTGGTGCAGGCACGTCTTCTATAACTCCAGAGTCTATTAAATCTAGATATTCCGTATATGAACGTACTGCCTCCTCTTCAAAGTAAGCTATCATTTTATGTGCTGTGTTAGGAGCAATGATATACATTAACAAATAGAAGTGCCAGAATATAAATTGAGCCGCTACAATCAACAGTCTTTCAACCCAATTTGGTTGAGCTATCTCAATAAAAAACATTAAGTGCATTCTTTCATTCTCTGCCTCTTCAAGTAGTTCGCGTATGAGAGGACCATATCCTCTTTGGTGACGCCTCAGACTCTTAAGATGAATAAGCATGCCAGCTACCATTCCAGGAACACCAGCAATAGTTTCCAATACTACAGCACGATGGCCATATCGCTTAGCAAAGAAAGTATCGGCAAAGAACCGAAAGAACTTTGTCATAGATTTTGCAACTAGATCTCTCACTGTAACTTACCCAAACTTGGCTCCAGAATTGACACCTTTATTCTTTTTTTGCCATGGTGGTACATAAGCACCTTCAAGATAGTCACCATATAACATGCAAACGAACATGATAATTGGTGACACAATCCAAAATACTAAAAATAAGTTTTCGATATTCATTCTATTGCCAAAATCTTATCAACACCTTCGACCATCTCAAGAGCATGTACATATTTGTCTACTTGAGCTTCTACTGCTTCTACAATGTCTGGGTGCTCTCCAATACCAACAGCATTATCATATACCTCTATGTTCACTAATGCTTCTTGCATTACTGCCAAATGTTTTGCCTTCACTGCTTTAAGAAGTTGATCTTTCATAACTCGTCCTCTTGATCGGATGCCCATACCATTACCAATGCGATCAACAATGCTTGACCTAACATTGCAGCAGGTACCAGTAGGGCCCAAAAAAATATGTCGTTCATAACGTAACAATATACTCAGCAAGATCGTTAATGTCTTGATCACTGAGTGCTCCAGCCTGTGCCCACATCATGTTGCTTTGAGATCCAACCTTTTCACCTGCTTTATACTGATTCAGTCGACCAACAATATACTCAACGGTCTGCCCCGCTAGTGCAGGACCGACACCACCACCACCCTGCGAGCCATGGCATGCACCACAAGCAGCATACTTAGCTTCACCAGGAAGTACCTCTGCAGCAGCAACTTGCATTCCTCCTATAACATTAAGTGCCATGATAGGTAGATAGCATTCATTGGCATCATAAGAACATATCCTTGATTCTATTTCAGCAAGTTGTTTTTTTGTTAATCGAACTTCTTTAGCCAAACCAGGATCGTTTTTACCACAGCTTGTTAATAACAATAATGTCAATAAAGCAATAACATATTTGTTAATATTTTTCATACAGCTCTATCCAGTAACATATGTTTGATGTGTCCGATTGCTTTTGAAGGATTTAAACCTTTTGGACAAACGTTAACACAATTTTGAATTCCATGACAACGAAAGACACTAAATGCATCATCTAGATTTTCCAATCTCTCTTCAGTAGCCTTGTCACGAGTATCAAGTAAAAACCTTGCCGATGTTAGTAAGGCCTGAGGTCCCAAAAACTTATCTGGGTTCCACCAAAAACTGGGGCAGGCTGTAGAACAACATGCACACATAATACATTCGTATAGACCGTCTAACATAGCACGGTCATCAGGAGTTTGAAGTCTCTCTATGCCACCTGTAGGTTCATTATTTTGCAGATATGGTGTTGCTTTTTCATATGCTTTGTAAAAATCACTCATATCTACTACAAGGTCTCTAATCACTGGCATTCCTGGTAAAGGTCGTATAATTATCTCTTTACCTTTGAGGTCGGAAACAGGTGTTATACAAGCAAGTCCGTTTTTACCGTTAATATTTACTCCATCTGATCCACAAACACCTTCTCGACAAGATCGTCGAAAAGTGAGACCACCGTCTCTATTTTTGAGTTCTATCATAACATCCAACACCATCATGTCGGAACCTTCAGGAATCTCAAAATCATAGTCCTGCATATACGGAACATCATCCGTATCAGGATTATATCGGTAGATGGATACGTTATAGTTCATGGAGTATAAGGACTATCCTTCCTTCTCCAAATCCCATACGCATTTGTTTTTCTTAGGATCAGGCAAAGGAATCCGTCTGACCCATAAGTGACCATTCTTTTCGGCGTCTTGAAAAGTAAGTGCCGTAATAAAGAATGCACTTACAACTAATAGATGAGCACCGACACTACCAATACCAAAGTAGATAGTATGACCCATCCATACAGTAAAAACAACTGTCCACATTACTGACAGATAGAACATAAGAATGTATTGTGTGAAAGCGTTAGGTATAAATCTTAGTGGATTATACCTCAAGCTAAAGAAGAAGTTATACAAATCGTAAATCCAAAAACCAATAGACTTAAACATTTGAATATCCCCATATGGTACCAATGGTAGAAAGCACTAAACAAAATAAAACTACGTCACTATACAATGGTGTAGGTTTCATTAGAACTGCTCCGTTTCTGTAGATCCTGCCAACCCGGCAGTAGAGGCCCCCAGTGCATTAGTTATAATATCGAAATATCCAACACCCACTTCACGTTGATGTTTAGCACTCGTATACCCGTCTGACTGCGCTGCAAACTCCATCTCTTGAAGTCTTGAGTAAGCAAGCATTCCATTTGATTTATATTTGCGAGCGAAGTCAAACACTGAATAGTTAGTAGTATGAAAACCAGCCAGTGTAATAAACTGAAACTTAAAGCCCAGCTTTCCCAACTCCCATTGAAAGTCCATTAGCTCTTGGTCACCAGGAATAGACTGACGCCAGTTAAACGATGGAGAGCAGTTATAAGCGAGCATTGCGTTAGGTACTGATCCCTTAACAGCATCAGCAAATCGCTTTGCTTCTTTAAGGCAAGGCTTAGATGTTTCACACCAAACAAGGTCTGCATATTCGGCATAAGCTGCACCACGTTCACAGCCCATATCTAAACCACCTTCAATCTGATAGTATCCTTCTGGTGTTCTAGTTTTCTTGTTAATAAACTTGCTGTCAATATCGTCAATGTCACTAGTTAGAAGTCTAGCTGACTCTGCATCGGTTCGGGCAATGACCATGGTATCGGTCCCGGCCACGTCAGAAGCAAGCCGAGCAGCATTAAGATTGCGAATAGCTTGGCTAGTAGGGATAAGCACTTTTCCGCCCAGATGTCCACATTTCTTTTCTGAAGCGAGCTGGTCTTCGAAATGAACTGCTGCCGCTCCTGCCTCGATGAGGTTCCTTGCAAGCTCATAAGAGTTAAGTGCGCCTCCAAAACCTGCCTCTGCATCAGCCACGATAGGTGCGAACGTAAAGCCATCACCACCCTCTGATACAGAGATTTGATCTTGTCGACGAAAGCTATTATTGATATTACGAACGACATCAGGAACAGAGTTAACAGCATACAGACTCTGGTCTGGATAAGTTTCATCCGTGGAGTTTGCTGCGGCTGCGACTTGCCACCCACTAACATAGATTGCTTTGAGTCCTGCTTTGACATGCTGTACTGCCTGCTGCCCATTATAGGCACCGAAAGTGTTTATGTATGGATTCTCAGCAAACAATTTGCGCAGCTGAAGCGCGCCTCTCTTGGCTAAAGTATGTTCAATATGGACAGATCCCTTTAGCTGATCGACTACAGAATTGTCATAATTTCTCTTCTTCATAACTATCTCCATGTTCACGCATAACGCAATAAGTACCCTGACTGTCACCAGGTAGAACCCGATAGTTATCTTCTACACTATCAGGGGTAGACACTTCAATGATCGTACCTTCTTCTAAACAAACTATTTGATGTGGCTCCAAAGGCTCGTTGCGCCATGTATCACCAACATTCAAAACTACTTCATTGTGCTGAGCATTTAGCGTGTTAATGTAGTTAACTTTGAACTTTCCAGTTAACACATACCACGTCTCGTCTTTGTCAGCATGGAAGTGCATAGAGAACTTTGCACCTTTTTCGAATACCAATAACTTGCCACAGTACTTGTCGTTAGTTGCAAATATGTATTCGTGCCCCCACCCCTTCTTAACAAAACCATCAAGCCGCAAAGTTAAACACCTTTCTATTATCAAATGCTCGTTTCCATCCAACATACATTGACTTGTAGTCGGCCTGGTCGTCACTATTCAAATGTGACCATTTGTCTTTGTCTCGCAACAAACAATATGCTACATCCCACCAATCGGTGTTTAGAATCAACTGCTCGGCTTTCTCTTTATCAACCATGGCTTCATCGTAATTCAAATAGTCCGCTTCGATATGGAACACCTCTAAACAGTGGCCAGTATACACATAGTCAAGACTAAAGTCAATGCCCCATTTTTGTACTACACCAAGAAGTTTGTTTAAAGACGGCTTATGTATAGCAAGCTCTTTTATTTGTTCACGAGCAGCACCCGAGTAATTCCATCTCATGTTCTGAGTACTGTGATCAAGTACCAGTTTGTTTTGGCTTTCCTCTTTATCGTAAAACCACGATACGTGATTGGCAGTGTGGAACAAATGACCTTCATCTATAATGACGCCACTGTTTTTATGAAAGAGTCTTTCTTGGTAGTTTAGTTCGTAGCCGTCTTTGTCAAAGTATCTGTGATCTGCTTGTAATAATAAGTCACAGTCAACTGGCTTAGTGATTGTTGGATTAGGAATAAGCTGATTTTCTGATATCCTCAACTGCATCTAAATTTGCCTCTATCCATTGCTTGGGAGTCGTCCATTTGATATCGACAATATTATTTAGTTTACTGTTATCTGCTCTTGTATATTCTTGATACTGATTTCTGAGATTATCTGGCATAGGAATATACTCAATCGGTACTCCCATACGTTTACTACAGAGGTCTGCTACTTTCTGAAAACTTGTTGCAGTACCTGTGCCTACGTTAAACACGCCACAATCTTTTTTCCAGAGCATCTGTCTATGGACTTGTACCACATCATCTACACAAACAAAATCACGTTTGTAGTTATCGCTGTTTTCAAATAGCTTAATTGAACCATCTTTGATTGCTTCATTACGGAACTTTGTAAACACTGATGCTTGATTACCTTTGTGTTCTTCATTGGTACCATACACGTTAAAGTATCGGAAACCCTGACATGTAATTGTGTTGCAAATATCAACAGTTGTTACGTATCGATCAAACATATACTTAGACCACGCATATGCATTCAAAGGTCTACAGTCACCATCTTCACTAAATGTTTTCATGTCTCCATAAACGCTAGCACTAGATGCATATTGCAAACTAACACCATAAGCACAGCACTCATTATATAACTTGATTGTAAAATCATAATTATGTACAAAGACTTTAGACACATCTTTCTCAGTTGTACTGCTAATGGCACCTAGATGGATAACCCACTGGAAACCTCTAATGTAAGGCAAGCATCCATGGCTCTCGTCCCAATCGTAACCAACTACTTCATGACCGTCCTCAATAAGACTATTGTAGACGTGACTTCCAATAAACCCTTTGTAGCCAGTAACAAGAATTTTCATTTACAGTACCACATAATTTACAAACATGAATACACTAACAAGGAAACATAAAGTTACAATCAAACCCAAAATTAAAAATATAGTTGGATTACCTTGCTCAAAGTCTCTCTGACGATTCTCCGAACTTTGTACACCAAAGAACGCTTGCAATACGCTCAATAGGTTGCGCCATATACTCATACATTAACCATTTCTACATCATTCTTTGATAATGTATAGGTACCTCTATTTTGCACTGCTATACTAGCACATTTGTTAGCAAATTCAATACAAGGACCGATAGGCTCACCTTGAAGTATTTTGTATGTAAGTCCAGCTAGAAAGGTATCACCTGCTCCGCATACATCAAACATATTTACTTCATCGGCTTTGTATATAGTATCTCCATACCTTGCACCTTTACTGCCCAATGTAACTATGACCGATCTGGGTAACGAGATAGCCTTTTTATACTCCAGTTCATTAATCTTAAGAATACATCCTTCAAACAAACCAAGGTTATTCTTTTTACTGTCAATTAAGATAGGACCTTTGAATAATGTACGAAGTCTTTGTACAGCCTTATAGGTCACAAATCCTTTGTTGTAATCGCTAATCACTATAATATCATATTGATCCAACTGATCAGTGACTGACATAACTTCGAAAGGTTGAATGTTGGGATGAGTACTGTCTACTCTCAGTAAGTGTTGACCGCTCTTTTGATCAATATATCTTACCTTACTAATATGTTGACGAAGATCCTGATGACAATGATATACTTCAACGCCAAAGGCTTTTAGATTTGCAGCAACGTTGCCGGCCATACCACTGCTCTTATCTATCCAAACTACATCAGCGACAGGCACAGGTGCTTCTGGACTAACCCTGTCAACATTACAGTAAACGTGCTCGTCGTTGCAAATCTCACCAAT
>Ga0160423_10004653_pt1 | contig 11257 bp, 11 predicted proteins | sample CRUFie14St8metaG_FD_108191 | JGI IMG/M metagenome (GOLD analysis project Ga0160423, IMG submission 108191) | Marine microbial communities from the Costa Rica Dome - CRUD Field 142mm St8 metaG | ecosystem: Environmental > Aquatic > Marine > Oceanic > Photic zone | place: Costa Rica: the Eastern... | reverse complement strand
GCCGCAAGGGGAGGGGCGAGGATTTCAGCGAGCCCGAGTTGGCGGGCGGGTTCGAGAGCCCCGCTCTTTTCATTGGGGGGGGCCCGCCCTCCCCCCCCCCCCCCCTTCGTGCGCTTTGAACTCTTTTCTCTTTGCTGGTGCTGACGCCACGCCACACGCTCCTACTTCAACTTCAACACCGTGTTGAACCAGACACGTTCCCCACGGCTTTTACGAGCGCCAGATGCGGGAGTACTTCGGGCAGTTCGGAGACGTCAACAAGGTGAAGGTGTCCCGGAGCAAGTCGACCGGAAAGTCCAAGGGCTACGCTTTCGTTGAGTTCGCGGATCCAGAGGTCGCGAAAATCGCTGCGGAGACCATGCACGACTATTTGATGCTCGGCCAAAAGCTTGTGTGCAACGTCGTGCCCCTTGAGGAGCTCCACCCCCACACCTTCAAGGGCGCGAACCAGCGCTTCAAGAAGATTCCGTGGAGGAAGATTGAGAGCGAGAGGCACAACAAGGAAAGGACCCAAAAGCAGGAGTCCAAGAGGCTCGGCAAGCTTAGGTCCAAGGACGCCAAGAGGCAGAAACGGATCGAGGAGGCCGGGATCAACTACGAGTTCGACGGGCATGCCGCGTCCGGGGGCGGCAATGCGAAGAGGGCCGTGGGAACCAAGCGCAAGGGAGCCACCAAGCCTGCCGTGGCGACCAAGGCCAGGAAGACCGGGGCTGCAGCAAAGCCAAAGCCAACCGCTACGCCAAAGGCTGCCGCGAAGACGAAGGCAGCGCCAAAGTCAACCGCTACGCCAAAGGCTGCCGCGAAGACGAAGACTGCCGCAAAGACGAAGGCGACGCCAAAGGCAAAGGCGGCGCCAAAGGAGAAGCTTCCCTCCATCTCCTCGAACTTGAAGACGCGGTCGAAGACGAAGGCGAAGGTCCCCACCATCTCGCCTAACCTCAAGACGCGGTCCAAGACCAGGGCTGCCAGATCCAAGGCTGGCAAGTGAGCGCACCCGGCGGGGTGAGTGAACCTTCAAGTGTGAATAATAAAGAAAATCTTACACACGACCCGTCAGGTCAGGGCGTCGAGCTGCCCCTGGATCTCCTCAAAGTTATTATACAGCCTCTCCAGGTCCTCCCTTCCGAACTCGAGGCTGAGGACTTTCCCCTTCTCCTCCTCTTTGGACTGGTCTTGAAGCTCCAGGTCCAGCACCGCCTTGGGGCACACCTTCTCCAGGGCCTCGTCGCTACCGGTGACCTGAAGGTGAATCCGCCAGTCCACCGAGGCCAGGCTCGCTGGGGCACCGAAGGCCTTCTTCTTGACCCGCTTCAGCACGCCTTCCCGCTTCCGCCTCCAGGCGGTCCCGAACGCCAAGCAGTGCTGCTCCTCGACCCCGGCCTCCTTAAGGCCGACCGCAAGGTCCTCCTCCGTCGCCTGGACCTCCAGGGACTTTGTGAAGACGAAGGTGCAGAATCGGACGATCGTTTCGGCCTCGCCGGCGTTCAGCCCGAACTTGGACGCAAAGGTTGCATTCTCCTCCACCGTCAAGACCTCCCCAACCTCATGCAGCCTCTCCGCGGCCCTCTCGAGCAGAGGGTACAGCATGCGGGGGTCCTGAGAGTTCACGGCAGCCACCCCCGCGTCGAAAGACTCGGTCTTCCTGAACTCCATTCCTCGCCCCTCGCCCCCACGCACCGCGGCCCTCCCGCCCCGACCAGGCCCTCCGCTTCCCCCTGCGTCTGAATTTTGCCCACCTGCTGGAAGAATTCGGCGACAATTCTTCCTTTGGATCTTTGGATCCGGAAAAAAAGAAAAAAAAACGCTCATGCGTTAATCGGTTCCGGTTCAGACAAGCTTCAGCACACGAAGTGGGCCAGAACGAGCTTAGCGGGCCGAGCGAGGATCAAGCGCGCGCCTTCCGGGGTGAGGCTGAAGACGCCAGAGACGCCGGGACCACCTCGCGTCACGAAACCGACTCGGGTGCGCCCATCCTCCTCTGCAAAGACGACAACTTTGGAGCCGTGATGAGAGTGAAGGAAGAAGAGAGCTCCCCAAGTTGGTTAGCCCCAACAGAACAGGAGGCCCCGTTCGGACGCGACGAGCTCGCCCCGGACGGCATGGTCACGGGTGAGTGCAGCGGCACGGCTGCTCCGAGGACCACGACGACCCCTGACCCCGACCTCTCCCCTGTCCTCCAAAAACGCCTGCCTGGGCAGTGGATCCGAGCCTTTCCAGCTTGGGAGAGGATTTCTCGTTCTCTGGGGCCTCCAGCTCCAACAGGATCCTCGCCGCGCCGCCGCAAGACGACGCCAGCGATGCCCTGATTACTAATCCACTCGTGCCCGTCGAGCCCTGGGACAACTACGACGAGTGCTTTGGCAGCAACGTGGTTGAACCAATCCCGATCCCTCTGCTGAGTGATCCCTTGGCCAGCGACAGCGCCACACTAAGCGTCCGCGAGGGCGCGTCCCCGCAGAGCAGTGACCTTGCGAGCAACAAGAGCGACGAGACCAAGACGGCTGTGGGGGAGGTAAGAGAGACATTCTTCCCGAGCTCCGCTTGTGTGTGCTGTTGGATTCTGACCCACTATCCCAAACGGCGCAGGCCCAGATCAGGTTGAAGCTATCCAAGCAAATCTACAGGCTGCCCGAGCCCTACAAGGCGAAGATGAGATCGATCTGCCACAAGTACGAGACGAACATGTCCGAGCTCAAGGCCAAGATGGAGGCTCTGTCTGTGAGCGTCGACGGCATGAAGCAGCCGTTCCTGTCTCAGGACGATCAGAAGGCTTGGGTGGGCAAGAGCGAGGATCTCATCAAGTCGACTCTGGAGAAGTGCCTCCGTATGCTGCAGCAGCTGAAGAGGAACACGAACAGGGCGGTGCCGGAGAAGGACCCAGAGGTGTTGAGGCGGTGGCTTTTCGACCACTTTGAGTCCCCGTACCCGACCCCAGCTGACAAGGAGGAGCTCGCGAGGCAATCTGGGTACACCCCGAAGCAGGTCTCGAACTGGTTCATCAACGCACGCGTCAGGCTGTGGAGGCCGATGATCCTCCAGGCGCAATGCGAGAAGGAACAGAAGACCAAAGTGAAAGAGGCAAAGAAGGAGAGGACCAAAAAGGTAACGCGCAGCGTTGGCGGCAGCGGGGTCCGTTTACACTCGAGAGCGCCCTTCCCACCTCTTCCCTCCTTCCGACCTCGCGCTGATCCGCACACCCGCCTCCCCTCCCTTCGATCCGGCTGGCGAGGAAGACGAGAAAGAAGTGACGCGGCTGGAGCCAGATCCCTGTGTGAAGGCAAAGATTCTCGTGCCCCCCCGCCCCCGTGCGCAAGGTGTTATTCATTTCTCCTCCGATCCTAGCTCCTCAGCATTGCGACGGCAGAAGTCACGGCGAGAGGGATGCTCTCCACGGCCGCACACAGGATCCCAGCATACTCGAACAATCCAAGCCTCTTCCCGCTCCCAGCCTCCTCGTTCTCCTTTCCGGACTCCAACTGCACGACCGGATCTTGGCTAACGTGTATCTTTGACTCGGGTTCCGCCACGCTGGCCGTCTTGGTTACTTCGGGTCCCGCAATCGCCTGCTTCACGTCGTCACCGGCGGCGGCGTTCTGGTCCCTCGCTTGGAGCACCCCACCCAATACCGGGGTCGCCTTTCCTTCCTCTTTCAACCTTTGCTCCTCTTGTTTTCTTGTTTTCTTCTTCCTCGCCTTTTTCTTCTTCGGGTTTATCCGCTTCAAGAGCTTCTTGAGGGGCTCGGCTGCTTCTCTCGCGCCCCGCCCTCGCCTCCCGCCTGCATCGTGACCACACTCGCCACCACCAGCCGGCACTCGGGCCGTCTGCGTCACTCCAAGTTGTCAAAGATATCAAAAAGATCGATCGCCGATCGGCGATCAAAAACCAAACGCGTTCAATCTGTCGGAGGGGGCGGGAACGGGGAGAGACCGGCAGGGCGGAAGGCGGGCGAAGGATGGAGAAGGTGTTGTTGCGGCATGCCCGAGCGTTGGTGCCGCCCCTCGGGTCGGCGAGGGCGGGGTACAAGGGCCAGGCCGGAAAGATCGGCGTCCTTGGGGGATGCGCGGAGGTCGGTCGTCCGCCCCGTTCGACCCGTTCTCTCTCTCTTCTCTCTCTCTCTCTCTCTTGCTGTCCACTCACCCTCTCCCTCTGCTTCGGCCTGACTCTCTTTCTCTCCTCGTGAACCTCCATCCCAAAGTACACCGGAGCGCCCTACTTCGCCGCGGCGTCCGCCCTCCGGGCAGGTGCAGACCTCAGCCATGTTTTTACAACACACCAGGCGGCACAGGTGATCAAAGCGTATAGCCCGGAGCTCATAGTGCACCCGTACCTCTTCGAATCCGCGACCGTGATCGACGACAACGATCGAGCGTCGACGAGCGGCCGAAGGGAACTCGCCGACAGGGCCGTGGACCGGGTAAGCGAGTGGCTTCCAAAGCTGTCGTGCCTGGTGGTGGGGCCCGGACTGGGGAGGGACCCCCTCGTCCTGCTCCAGGCGGAGCTGGTGATGGCCAAGGCGCTCGAGATGCGCGTGCCGCTCGTGGTCGACGCGGACGGCCTGTGGATCTGGAGCAACAGCGACACCTTCGACGCGGAGCCTTTCAAGCCGAAGAGTCAGGCGGTTGTGCTCACCCCGAACGCCGTTGAGCTGAGGAGGCTGGAGCGAAGGTACGGAGAGAACCTCTCCGCGTCGCTTGGCAGGGAGGTCGTCGTCGTCGAGAAGGGCGCGATGGACCGCGTCTGCGCGGGCGACGGCCCTCCCGTAGTTGTCAGCGAGGGGGGCAGCCCCAGGAGATGCGGCGGCCAGGGGGACGTCCTGGCGGGATGCATCGGGACCTTCCTGTCCTGGGCGGCTGCTGGGGCGGCTGGATCGTCAGGCGAGGGCGAGGACAGCGAGGCCGCAGAGATCTCGCGCGACGCCAAGGTCGCCAGCGCCTTCGCAGGCTCCCTGCTGACGAGGGAGGCGTCCAGGGCCGCGTTTGAGGAACGCGGCAGGTCCATGGTCTGCGGGGATGTGGTGGAGGAGGTTGGGCCAGCTTTCTCGCGCCTCTTCGAGGCTTGACTTAATTAGTGTACATCATCGCAAAGTTAGTGTCCGGCTTTGGCCGGGGGAGCCACCTCCTCGCTACACCACAACCTTCGTCGGGTCGGACAACTCATCTCCAGACCTGACAGGGGCCTTTAGGCTAACGACCATCACGGTCATGTTGTCGCAGCCCTTGCCAACGCCGGCCGTATCCGGGGCGAGGCAGAAGTCGCAGATCTCCTCGCAGATCTTCTGCAGCGGCAGCTTCCCTATTCTCTCCCTCACGAAGTCCACCGCCTCCTGATTTGTCATCACGTCCCAGATCCCGTCGCAAGCCAGAATCACAAATTCGTCGTCCTTGTGGATCTTGCACTTGAAGATTTCCGGAAAGGCGGTCACCGCGTGCTGCTTTGGGCTCAGATCCGACCTCTGCTTGTACTCCATGTCACCGAGGGCCCTGCTCAAGTTCAGCGAGCCATTCACTCTGCCGTCCTGCACATAGCCGCCGGCCGCGAAAATCCTCGCAGATTCGTCGTGGTCCAAAGGCTTGTGGTCCCTTGACATGGCGACGGCCCTGCCCTTGCGGCAGAAGATGCACCGGGAGTCGCCCGCGTTGGCGACCACGAGGTCGCCCCCGGTGATAACGGCGACGACGGCAGTGCACCCGGCGGAGGGCCCTGCGAGGATTCTCTCCCCAGAATCGGTCTCCTTTGGCTCGCGCGAGCCGGCGTCGGCGTCCTCCCCGTCCGGCCCGTCCGCGGCCTCCCTCACGCCCCTCCTTATGCCCATCAGGAGCTCCTTTACCTGGGCCTGCGAGAAGCCGACGCCCTCTTCGTCCCCAGCGCCCAGGCCCGCCGGCCCGGCGTTCACCTCTGGCTTCTTCGCCAGGTCGTTGAGCTCCTTGTAGCTGCTCTCCTTCCTCATCAGGTCGTCCATGCCCAAAAAGGTCTCCGCCAGGGACTCCGGGACCTTGCCCTCCTGCAGACCCTTGGACGACTTCCACACCTCGAGGAGGTGGCGAGAGCAGAACTGAGCGACCTCCCTCCCCCCGTGGCCGTCGAAGACCCCGTAGATGCCAGAAATCTTGTCGCCCGTCTCCGCGTCCACGCACGCCAGGTGAGCATCCTCCATGTCGATCCTCCAGCCCTGCATGGACGACACGCCGTACTCGAAGTATTCATTCTCGCCCTCCTCGCCGTGCTTCTCCGTGATCGGTGTGGTCAGATAGGCCCCCATATTGGCCTAAGGCTGCCGCTTCCCGCCGCGAACGAGGACCGTCCGCCGACTCGAAGCGAAAACGCGTGCACCTCCTCCTCCCGAGCCCTACCACGCTACCGAAGGCCGGCCTCTCGTGGTGTCTCGCGCGCTTCTTCCCCCCGGCACGCTCACTCCCCGCCTCGCCTGCTGCTTCGTCTCGCAGAAAGACCCGCCGCGTGTTTTTAGAATTTTTGCGATGCATTTTTGGAATCACCTGCTCTGCTGGCGCTCAGAATGCGGCTCCCAGGATTTGGGATCGGAAGGCTTCAGACCTTTTCGTCATCCTGAGCCCAAGGGGATCGAAGTCGGGGATGGCGTCCTGCCTCAGGGCGCGACGGATCGCGACTCGAGTGAGAGGAGAGGGGGAGGAGGGGTAGCGAAACGTCGGGAGGATTCGATTGACACAAATTGTCACTATGTCTTGCCGCCGATGGGTCCGAAGTCCACTTCGGAAGTGGTCGGAAGCGGTTGCCGATCAACCGCGCTGGTGAAGAGGAGGAGGGAAGGGGACGGTGAGGCCAACTCGGTCGAGGCGCCACGCGTGACGAGACACCATGAGCGGAGACGCGCTGGAGGATGCATCGCGGGCACTCTCGGGGTCCGCCCTGCGTGCGGAAATGAGAGAGGGAAGAGGACGTTGTCTAGTTGCACAGCGCAGGATCAGGAAGGGCGAGGTCGTTCTCGAGGAGGACGCCTTCGCGGCCGTGCTGTATCCAAACAAGGTGTCCGATTACTGCGACTACGAGATGACGATGGGGTCGGGCAAGCTCTTGCGGTGCTCCAAAACGAGGGTGGCCAGGTACTCCTCCAAGCAGGCCCAGGCCTCGGCCTGGAAGACTTACTATAGGGATGAGGCCAACTGCGTGTGCGCTATGAAGAAGAAATATGCGGAGGACAATCCTTTTACGGATCATCCCTATACCAGGCTTCTCGCCAGGGTCTACTGGACGCGCAAGTCGCGCCCAGCGCTCCAGTGGAGACTCGTCGACCAACTTTGTTGCCACTGGCCCGCCTTCTCGGACGAGAAGAAGGCGGAGATGTTCAAGGCTGCCGGCATGGCGCGAGCTGCTTTGTCCTTCGCCCCCCCAAGTGACGAGCACAGAGATGCCATAGAGCTGGAGGATGAAATGTTGAAGGAGATGACGATGACCTTGGCGAGGATTGACTGCAACGGCTTGACGATCTGTGGCGAGGGCCAGGTCCCAATTGGCTTTGGTGTCTTTCCCCTGGCCGCCCTGGCAAACCACTCCTGCAACCCAAACTGCGTGCAGACCTTCGTGGGTAGGAGGCTGTTTTACAGGAGCATTCGGGACATCGAAAGAGGCGAGGAGGTCACAATTACGTACGTGCCGTTGTCCTCGGTGCACACGGAGAGGAGAGCGGATCTCCTAGACTCGTTCTACTTTGACATCGGGAACCGGGGCAGGGAGGGGGAGGAGGCGCAGGGGGAGGAGCTGGCGACGGTGGGGGAGGCTGGGGCAGTGGAGTTCTACCCCCCGGCCGACGGTGGGTTTGCGTCCATCCCGGCCAGCCTCGCCGACGAGGACGAGAGGAAATTCACCAGTTTGAAAGTGGGCGACAGGGGCGGCAGGGGGCTCGTCCTGGGCGACCCGGACCTCCGTGGGGGCGCAACCTTCTACAAGTCTGGCCTCAGGGCGCTATGCTCCTTCGATGACCGCAAGGAAGCCAGACTGGCAGGGTTGGCCCTGCTCCGCATTCACTGTAGGCTCGTGAAGGCGGAGGACAGCTTTGGGTCCGGGAAGCTGCGGGAGGCAGGCGCCGAGGCGTGGGGGGCCCTAAACGACTGCGAGGGCCTGTCTATCGAGGGCTCGCGGGTGCGGCTAGGAAAGCACCACATCACGAGAATCAGGGCCCTGTCCCTCTTCATGGACATCACAATTCACTTGGGGGACTTTATGTCGGCAAGGAGCACGATAGAGATGCTCTGCGGATCCCTGCGCGTGCTCTGCTCGAAGCCGGCGGCGGCGGTGGGAACCACCTCCTTCGTCCTGGCCATCCTGGCCAAGCTGGAGGCCGACCCTCTCTCCGGGGGCAGCCCGGAAACCGCAGTTGCAGTGGCGAAGGAAGCACTCCCGCTGCTGGACTTCCTCCGCCCTTCCAGCGACAGTGTCATCGCGGAGGTCCAGGCGATCATGAACGACTGCCTCGCGGAGCTGAGGCTGGGCGGAGAGGACGCTTGAGGAATGGTACGAACAATCTCGCAATCATTCTTTATTCAAAGATTTGTCCATCTGCTCGCCCGCGAGTTCCTACCGGCATCCTGAGGCTCCTTCCCTACTGCGTCTCATCGCCGTCTTCGTCCTTCTTTTGGTGCTCGCATTCCTTGCAAACGTAGGGCTCCAACCCCTCCGCGTGAGCCTCTCTGAAATACCCCACGCACTCCCAGTGAAACCACTCCTTGCAGATCGCACACTCGATCATAGGCTTGTCTGGGTTGTACGGGAGCTCGCACACGCAGTACACGGGGACCTGATCGGGCTTGAAGGTGCCCTTCTTCAAGGGGTTATATTCGAAGCGCCAAAAGTACTGAGCATTGATAGAGAGGAAGAGAGGGGTATGCGGGTGGGGTGTGTCAGAATCGTGGCTACGAGATGGCAGCATCCAGACACTTACGTCATTCTCTCCTATTTCTTCCAACCTCTCGTACTCATCGAGGGTATGGACGCGACACGCGCCCTCGATGGAGTCGATAGGATTCTTGTTTGTCAGGCCGGTGATAGGCTGCGCGAAGAGCTCCTTCTCGCCGTGCCACGACTGGCGGCCTCCAATCACATCCTCGGGCTTGTAGTACCAAAGCAACCTTTTGCCATCAAAAAGCGCGAGACGGGAGATAGGGGGTCAGCCTCACGGTCGAGAGAACGGGTAAGTGGGCGCAACAGAGGTCCACGTCCATCCGTCGTCACTCACTTCGCGATGCCGTCCTTGTGTGAGATGGAAACAATCTTCGCGATGAAAGAGTCAACGTGTTTGCCGGCGAAGATGAACACGGTGTCGCCCTCCTTTGCCTTCGTCCTGTCGTAGGGTGCGCGCTGGTCCACGTCATCGGTCATGGCGCCTGCGCGCGATCGAGGTCCCAAACGCGACGATGCGCCGGTCTCCCTAGTAACCGAGTCGAGGCCGTTGTTGTTCTTCTCGAAAATCAGGAAAAAAAATCCCGAGGCAGGCGTCTCGAAGAGTAGGGTCCCGAGATGGATATACATTGAGAGGATACTTTTGGATACATCATTTTAGAATGTTATGAACAACATTCATACAGGACATCTTATCCCTTCCGTCGCCAGCCGGAAGGGATAGGATATCCTCTACCATGGAAAGGTGCTCCTTTTGCACCGCGCTCTTCGCCTTGGCCTCCTCCGCCTGCCTGTAGAAGGGCTCCTTCTCGTCGGAGGTCATCGAGTTCCACCGCCTGGAGGCTTCCTTTGTGAACTCGACCGCGTCCTGCGCCCCCGCCCCTCCCTCAACCTTAACCTCATTCGCCTCGGACCTGGCCTTCTCTAAGAATAAGAAGTACGGAGTAAGGGGCCTCTTAGGCTTGAAGTTGCGCTGCTGGAGCTCGAAGAGCATCCTGCCCCCGCTCTGGATGTAATCCTCCTTAGCCTTGTGGTAGTTCTCTCTGGAAGCCGTTGCCATCACATGATAGGGCTCCCTGTCCTCCTGCCCAAGGGCGTGCCAAGCCTGGCTGCCCGCCGTCGTTACATCCGCCACACCCCTCGACTCCGGGTGCTCGGCCTTTCAATTTTCGATTACGAGATGCACAAGTCAGCTGGTCTGTCTGGGTTGCGGTGGGAAAGGGGAGGCACTCACTTTGTAAGCCTTGCGAAAGTCCTTCATGAAGTAGTTGTAAGCGCTGAGGGGGCGCTTGGGCAGCCCCGGGTCCCTCTTGCTCCGCTTCCGTCCCGTTTTCGTGAGCAGCTTGGGCTTGCGGCCCCGCTTTGCTGACTGCTGCGGCTGGGCCTGGCCTTCATCCGTTCCAAAAAACACCTCGCCCTCTGGGAGGGTCCCGCTCAAGGTCTCGGGAAAGTCCACGGAGAGCTCCTGGGTCTCCGACTCGCCGCCGTCCTGCTCATCCAGCGACTCACCCGGGACGAGGCAAGCGTCGAAGCGCTTAGTGCACGTCGGGCACCTGAAGGGGCAGCGTGGCAAGGCGCCTGGATCCAAGCCCATGCAGGAGCAGTGGAAGACGTTGCCGCACTCCGAGCACTCGATCATCGGCCTGTCCGGGCTGTAGGGCGTCTCGCACACGCAGTACAGTGGCACCCGGTCCGGCTCGAAGGCCTTCGTGTCTGGATCGTAGCAAACCCTCCAAAAAAAATCCTTCTGCGGGTCCACCTTGTCGAGCTTCTCGTAACCCTCGAGGGTGTGCACCCTGCAGCGCCCCACGAGCTCGTCCTGAAAGGTCTCCATCTTGGCCCACTCGCGCACGCTCTTGTCCTTGAACACCTCCATCCTCCCGTGCCATGGCCTTCGCCCGCCATCCGCATCCTCGGGCCTGTAAAAGGGTTGAAGGGTCACCGCGTCCGAAAGTCCTGTGCGGTTCCACCACACGTCGATGATGCGCGCGACGCGGGTTCGGGACTCCCCGTCCCTCAGATAGCTCACGTAGTCACCCCTCTCCAGATCCTTCACATCCAACCGCCCGTCCCCATGCACCACTCGCTTCTCCATCGCCAAGTCCCCCCCCACGGGTTCAACGGCCGTTTCGTGTGTCTCCACGAAGGGCAGGGCGCGGGCGGCCTCCACCTCCTCCGCCGCGTCGTCCGCCATCCTTCCACTTCGCGCGCTCCCTCGCTCCAGGTGGGTGTGTACCGTCCGCCGCTGGGCTGCGAGCGCTCTGCCCCCCCCCCCCCCAAAAAAAACCCCCCTTTCTTTCTCCTTCTGCCCCCCCCCCCCCCCCCCCCCCCCTTCTGGGAACCCCCCCCCCCACGAAAAAAACACGCGAGGGGGGGGGGAGGGAGG
>Ga0160423_10004652_pt1 | contig 11258 bp, 7 predicted proteins | sample CRUFie14St8metaG_FD_108191 | JGI IMG/M metagenome (GOLD analysis project Ga0160423, IMG submission 108191) | Marine microbial communities from the Costa Rica Dome - CRUD Field 142mm St8 metaG | ecosystem: Environmental > Aquatic > Marine > Oceanic > Photic zone | place: Costa Rica: the Eastern... | reverse complement strand
GCTTCTTGCTGTCTTTGTTGTCGATGAGCGGGTCGTTGAAGGCGTCCACGTGGCCGGAAGCTTTCCAAGTGGTGGGGTGCATGAAGATCGCCGCGTCGATGCCGACGATGTTCTCGTTCATCCGCACCATGGCGGTCCACCAGTACTGCTTGATGTTGTTTTTCAGCTCGCTTCCGAGTTGCCCGTAGTCGTAGGCGGCGCTCAATCCGTCGTAGATCTCGCTGCTGGGAAAGACAAACCCGTACTCTTTGGCGTGGCTGATGATTTTCTTCAATCCGTCGTCGCTCATGGCTTCGTGTGTTCAAAGTTGAGGTTGCTGCCTGTCAGGGCTTCGCGCATTCGCGCGCGAAGGTACGCCGCGGCACGGAGACCCCAAGTTTTGTTCCTGTTACATTTGCGGCCATGAACGTCGGCATCTTGGGTAGCGGAAGTTGGGCCACGGCCATCGCGAAGATGCTGTGCCACAACGTCGACATCCTCCACTGGTGGGTGCGCGGCCAGGAAACAGCTGACGAGTTGATGACGTACGGCCACAACCCTCGCTACATCCAAAGCATCAGCTTCCCCAAAGACAAGTTGAACGTCACCACGGACATGCAGACCGTGGTGGATGCATGCGATGTCCTGGTGGTGGTCATTCCGAGTTTGCATTTGGACAGTGTCTTTCGCGAGCGAAACGTCACAGGGATGCAGGACAAAATCCTGTTCTCCGCCATCAAGGGCATGGTTTCTGAGTACGACAGCATTCCTGCCCGCTATCTGCACAAAGCCTTTGGGACGCCCTACGAGAACATTGGGATCGTGTGTGGCCCTTGTCACGCCGAGGAGGTTGCCCGTGAAAAGCTGAGCTACTTGACCGTGGCATGCCCCACAGAGGGTCATGCGGAATGGCTTGCTGAACGCTTGGAAACGCGCTACATCCGTGTCCAAACCAGCGACGATGTCTTCGGCGCTGAGCTTGCGGCGGTTCTCAAAAACGTCTACGCCATTGCTGCGGGCATCGCACACGGCCTTGGCTACGGAGACAATTTCATCAGCGTGCTTGTGAGCAACGCGAGCCAGGAGATGAAGCGTTTCCTCGCAGCGGTCCACGAGATCGACCGCGACGTCAAGGGAAGCCCTTATCTCGGCGACCTGCTGGTGACGGCCTACAGCCCACACAGCCGCAACCGAACCCTAGGGACCATGATTGGCAAAGGCTACACTGTCAAATCGGCCATTCTTGAAATGGACATGGTGGCAGAAGGCTACACGGGCTCACAAGGCATCCACGCGCTGAATGGCAAGTTCGAGGTGGACATCCCCATTGCCGATGCTGTGTTTCGCATCCTGCATGAAAAAATGGCTCCATCCATTGAAATGCGTTTGTTGAGCGACGAGTTGTCCTGATTCAGTTGTCCTTGGGTGGCCAGCGAGTTCCCAAACCTTGTCATCGCAGACAACCTGCATGCCATTTGAGGTGTTTTCACGTTGTGCCGGTCCGTACTTTCGTCTCGATGCCTTGTTCAATGCGTGTTGTGGGATTTTGCGCTGCGTTGCTGATGTGGTCAGCGTGTGCAGCTTCTGCCCAATCATCAGGACTTCACTGGCTCCCCAACGAGGGACAGTGGGACGTGCCTGCCCGCATGCGTGCGGATTGGGCAGGGGGGGTGACGTGGTTGGAACCTGACGGCATGAACATCTGGGTGGCTGGAGAAGGTTATGCGGAACTCTGGGACCACCATTTTGGAGGGGCCAATGAACCGTCAGGGACCCTTGACAGTCATGGCTGGCGCGTGGTGTGGGAAGGGGCGTCTGCGTCTGCGACCCACGAGGTTCTCTCGGAAGCAGGTCACCAGGTCAACATGTACAAGGGCTCGGACCCAGACCGATGGGCGACGGGGTTGGTGCCTGAGACCCGGTTCAAGCTCCGCGATGTATGGCCGGGCATCGACGTGCGCATTGGGCCTCGTTCGCCAGGCGATCGTGCGCTCTTGCCAGGTCCAGGATGGAAGGAGGATTGGATCGTTCAGCCAGGCGCAGCGCTGGACCATTTGGCCATTCGACACGAAGGTGTGGACCTCACTTTGCAGGAGGACGGCAGCCTTCGCATCCTGCTTGGGAACACAGCTGAAGCCAAGTGGGGCGCACCCTACGCCTATCAAACCATCGAAGGCCGCGTCTCTGCTGTAGAGGCGTCTTACATCCTTGATGGCCAAACCGTCCGCTTCCACCTTGGCGACCACGACTCGGCTTACCCTGTGGTCATCGACCCCGACATTGTCTTCGCGACTTACATCGGTGCCACTCAGCCCAACTGGGGATTCACAGCGGCCTACGATGCCGATGGGCGAGCAATTGGCGGCACGGCACTTTGGGACGGTGAACTTGGCACATACCCCACCACGGCCGGTGCCATCAGCACGGCCATGGACATCAACTCGGCGCCCTTCGATTGTGGCGTGACGGTGTTCAACCCGGAAGGCACCGCCCTGGAATACAGCACGGTGTTCGGTGGCGTCAACCTCGACGTTCCGTCAAGCATCGTGACGGACAGCCAGGGCGCGATTTACGTTCTCGGCACCACCGGCTCGCCTGATTTTCCCGTCACATCGGGGGCGTTTGAGGAAACCTATTGTGGTGGACCCGGCATCGACCTCAACGCTTGTTGCCATTACCCTGGGGGAGGAGGCCTGCCCAACAGCTCGAGTCTGTTTGTGATGAAACTGGCGTCTGCAGCTGGGGGTAGCGGCTTGGAGGCGTCCACCTACATTGGGGGGTGCGATGGATTGTCAGGAGTGAACGAAGGGGCGTTTTTGGCCTACAATTACGGCGATGTGTTTCGGGGTGAAATCAATGTGGATGACCAAGATCGTCCATGGGTGGCCAGCGTGACCGGGGCGTCTGATTTTCCGACGGTGGATGCACCATATCCGGTGTATTCGGGAGGTGCCACGGATGCGGTTCTGTTTCGGATGTCCTCTGACCTGAGCAACTTGGAATGGTCGACCTTCCTTGGGGGGATTGGGGCTGACGCCGCCTACGGCGTGCAATTCACACCGGCCGGCGAGGCTGTGGTTTGTGGCGGCACCACCTCAGGGAATTTTCCAGTGTCAGCCAATGGCGATGACACGTCGTTTGGTGGCGTTGCAGATGGTTTTGTGGTGCGTTTTCCCAATGGAGGAGGCGCACCAACGGCAGGGACGTTGTTTGGGACCAACAATTACGATCAGGCGTACTTCGTCCAAATCGACAACGTCAGTCAAGTCTACATCTATGGCCAAAGCATTGGCAACAAATTCGTCACTCCCGGCACATACAACGAGAGCCCGCTGGCGGGTCAATTTGTGGCCTGCTTCACACCTGATTTGGACGCATTGGTGTGGCATACGAGGGTGGGAGACCCGGACAACGTGGGCGATGTGGACATCAGTCCTACGGCTTTTTTGATCAGCGAGTGCGGTGAAATCTATCTCAGTGGATGGGGCGGGTCGGCCAACAATGGCAGCCCCTACATTTTTGATTCTGGAACCAGTGGCATGCCGGTCACGGAAGACGCGTTCCAGTCTGAGACGACCAATGGGGACTTTTGGTTGGCGGTCATGAGTCAGGGAGGGACGGCCTTGAATTACGCGACGTTCTTTGGGGGCGACATGTCTTCGGAGCACGTCGATGGGGGCACGTCTCGTTTCGACAAGAACGGGACTGTGTATCAGGCCATGTGCGCGGGATGTGGGGGCAACAGCGACCTGCCAACCACGCCCGGTGCTTGGAGTTCCACAAACGACAGTTTCAACTGCAATTTGGGGGTGTTCAAATTCGAGCTTGGCGAGCTTGACGTGGGTATCGACGTGGCCAATGAAGGTGTGTTGTGCGATGGGTTGGACGTGGACTTCGAGAACACGTCTACGCCAGGCTACGATTATTTGTGGACGTTCGACGACAACTCGACAAGTGACGAATTCGAACCGTCCCACACCTTTCCAGAACCAGGCACGTACAACGTGATTCTCACAGTCACAGACCCGACAGGTTGCCTTGCTCCTGTCAACACGGACATTGAGGTGAACATCGAATCGCCTCCCCAACCAGTCATATTCCCTGTGGACCCCGTTTGTGCAGGAGAAGAGGTGGAGCTCATCGCAAGCGGGACTGCGGCGCTGACCTGGATCGCCAACCCGCTTTTGGCGGACCTGTCGTCGACGTCGCATACCATTGTCCCACCGGTGGGCACGACTCAATTCAGTGTCACTGATTCGAACGTATGCGGTGAAGGAACCGCCACCACGCAGGTGATTGTGCAAGAGGTGGTGGCAGAAATCATTCCTGCAAGTGTCGCCATCTGCGTTGGGGAAAGCGTGTCCTTGGTGGCCGATGGGGCAGACCTGGCCACGTGGTCACCACCGGCGGGTCTCGACAACCCCAATGCCAACACGGTGGAGGCATCGCCCTCAGAAACCACCACCTACAGTGTGGTGCTGACCGACGACCTCGGATGCACCGACAATGCGGAAGCCACGGTCACAGTGGTCCAGGGCCCTCCGGGCGACGAGGTCTATCCGAGTGAGGAAATTTGTCAAGGATTTGGGGTGCAATTGTCAGGTGCGGAAGGGGACCAGTGGCTGTGGAGTCCGGCGGAATTCACCAACGACCCTGCTGCGCAAAACCCCTACGTCAGTCCTGATGAGACCACCACGTTCACAGTGTCCATCCTCAACATTTGCGGCATTGGAACCGACGAAGTCACAGTGGAGGTGAACGTGCCTGAAGCCTCGACTTCGGGGGACGGTGGGGCCTGTCGTGGAGAGTCCTTTTTGGCCTCTGCACAGGGCAACGACCCCAATTCCACCTACTTGTGGGTTCCGAGCGATTTGGCATCGCCCCCCAATGGAAGTCAAACCAACTTGTCCCCCGATTTCACCACGACCTACACCGTGTATGTGACGGACAGCGATGGGTGCACAGCCAGCGACGAATTGACGGTCTACATCACGCAACCGCCGCCGTTGACCGCGGGGCCCGATCGTAGGGTGGCCTTGCTTGACACGGTGCAGTTGTGGGGGGCGTCTTACGGCTTGGACGTGCATTGGACGCCTTCAGAGAACCTTGATTGTCCAACGTGTTTGACGCCAACGTTGACCGTCACAGAACCCGGGTGGTACGTCATCAATGCCGCCGACACGACAGGTTGCGTGGGACGTGACTCCATGTTTGTGGACGTCTTTTACCCCGTCTATGTGCCCAACAGTTTCACTCCAGACAACGACGGCTTGAACGACGTCTTCAGAGCTGAGGGCAACGATTTGCGTGGGTTTTCAATGCGCATTTTCAACCGATGGGGCGAAGTCATTTTTGAGACCACCGATCCAGAGGAGCCATGGCGAGGAGATGTGAATGGCGGCGACCATTATGCGCCCACCGGAGTCTACGTTTGGCAGGTGCAACTCGATCAAGAGTCGGGGCCCTTGCTTCTGGAAGGCCATGTGTCGCTGATTCGTTGACGACCCACAACGCAGTGTGGGAAGAGAGCGCCTCCTCCCGTTTGTCCTTTGCCTTCTGCACTCTACCTTGCTTCCATGGATTCACTGCGACATGTCTCTCCATTGACTCCCGACGAGGTGTTGAAAGTGTTGCCTGGATTGTTCTGGGACCACGATTGTGTGATGCTGCCTGGGTTGGGAGGGTTTGTGTGCAATCCAAGGTCCGCTTGGTACGATGAGGACAAGCATCAAATCGTGCCCCCCTCGAGAGACGTGCTGTTCAACCCAAGACTCACCACCAACGACGGTGTGCTCGCCAATGAGCTGATGGCCAAACATGGCGCCATGTACCCAGATGCCATTCAGGCGGTGGAAGCCTTGGTTCAGCATGTCCAAAACGCATTGAACGAGGGTCAACCCTACCGACTTCCTGGCTTGGGCAAGTTGTACAAGGAGGATGACGGTCAACTTCGATTCATCGCCGATGCTGAGTTTGAGCGCATGTTGAGGTCGTTTGGTCATGCGAGCATTCCATTGGTGGCCAGAGCCACTGCATCTCGGATCGACGTCACGTCTTCTCAACCGACCCAGGAGCAGGTCTCCAACCAAGCCCCTGTTGCTCCCAAGCCCCAAGCGCCATCGAAGGCGCCACGCCCAGAGCAGGATGGTCGGATCATTCCGCTTCGCGTCAAGCTCGGTCGAGCGGCCGCCGCCGTGGCCATACCATTGACACTCGCCGGCGCCTACCTGCTCGCAGAGCCCGGTGGGTCATCGACGCTTCTTGGAAGCAATCCGCTTTGGAATGCCGTGCCTGTGGTCGCCACATATGCGCCGTTGGTCCCTGGTGAATCACGGGTCACTTGGTCCCAGGAGGACGATGTCGACCGTGGCGAAAGTGTCAAGGATTTCGTGGCGCGCACCCAATGGGAAGGGCGCCTCGAATACGATGTGGTGGAAGGGCGACCCGCCGCAGGAGGCATCCGCATTGACGTCCCCTTCAAGCCGTTGGAGGCATCTCGAGATGTTGCTGAAAAAGAGGCGCCAATGCCCGCATCTGAGGTGGCCGCAGTGGCCCCGATGGAAGAAGTCGTGGAAGTCCCGATTGAAGCTCCAATCAAAGTCGCTCATGCTGTGAAGTTCCACATCGTGGGAGGCGCTTTTGGTGTGAAGGCAAATGCGGAGAAACTCGCTGCCGCCATGCGCAAAGAAGGATTCGATGCGACGCTGCATTTTCAACCCCACAATGGTTTGATTGCAGTGTCCATGGGGGGATATGTCACAGAGTCGGAGGCGCGGACGGCCCTTGCTCAGGCGCGGAGACGCGGACATGACAAGGCTTGGTTGAAGCGCCTTTGAATCCATGTTGAACCAGCGCATCGCTCTGGAGGATCTTGAAGGGGTCATCCTGGATTTTGGAGGGGTCTTGTATGACATTGACTATGACGCACCACCTGTGGCCTTCGCACGTTTGGGCGACCCTGAATTTGCATCTCTTTACCATCAGGCATCCCAATCTAAGTGGTTCGACCAGTTGGAAATGGGCACCCTGTCAAGAGAGTCCTTTTACGGCCATCTCAAAGCGCGTTGTCATGCAGGCACGACCACAGAAGAAGTGCATGCCGCCTGGTGCTGCATTTTGACGGGCATGCCCCCCGCAAGGGCGGCGAGTGTGGAAGCTCTTGGACGAAAGACCCGTTTGTTTTTGCTCAGCAACACCAATGCCATCCACGCCGAGGTCTTTGAGGCTGACCTGGTCGCCAATCTCCCGGACGCATCCGCGTTTTGGGGCGCGTTTGAGGCGGCACACTACAGCCACGATTTGGGCATGAAAAAGCCACATCCTGCCACGTTCCTTCACGTGTGCGAGCGTCATGGGCTGACCCCGGAACGGACGCTGTTTTTGGACGACAGCATCCAACACGTGGAGGGTGCCCACCGGGCAGGACTGCACGCGCACCACCTCGATCTATCCAAGGAAGACTTCGCGGGATGGCTGGCCCGAATGGGCTGGATTGTTTGAAGGTGTCCCCGGCAGCGTCACCCCTTCATCCCTTCAAACATCGCATCGAGCTCGTCGTGCCGTTCAGAAGGCACGGGCGTGGCGCCTTGCTCAAGGATGAGAAAGACCTCCTGGCCACGGGCCTCCTCGGGATAGGATTTGGCCCCATGGAAGCGCGTGCCTTCTGGATCGATGCGCACCAGATTGGCCTCCGTTTCCCCAAACTTGAAATACCACGTGTCGCCGCCGTCATGACGCTCGAGGTAGCTCAGCCGTGACGTGGTCGTTTCCCAAAACATGGTGCTGAACTCCGCAATCAACGACTCCACGCGCCCAGGCTCCTCCGAGGAAATGCGTGCCCACTCCGTTGCGGGCATCCCTTGGGACGCCAAGAAGCGTGCAAACTCCAGCTCCAAGCCCTGAAGCTCCTCGCGCGTGAGGTTCCGGAAACGACGGGGTTCGCCCATGTTATTCTTCGATGCCCTCGAGCATGAACATGAACGCGTACTCCAACGCCACTTCCTTGATGCGCTCGAAGCGGCCCGACGCACCGCCGTGGCCCGTTTCCATGTTGCAATCCATGATCAGGAGGTTGTCGTCGGTTTTGACGTCGCGTAGCTTGGCGATCCACTTGGCCGGCTCCCAGTACTGCACTTGACTGTCCCAGTATCCGGTGGTGATGAGGGTGTGTGGGTAGTCCTTCGCCACGACGTTGTCGTAGGGGCTGTACTGCATGATGTAGTCGAAGTAGGCCTTGTCTTTGGGATTGCCCCACTCGTCAAACTCAAACGTGGTCAGCGGAATGGTCTCGTCCAACATGGTGTTGATCACGTCGACAAACGGCACCGCGGCAATCACACCGTTGAAGAGGCTTGGTTCAAGGTTCATCACCGCACCCATCAACAATCCGCCAGCGCTTCCGCCCATGGCATACATGTGGTCAGGACTGGTGAAGCCAGCTTCTACCATGGCTTTGCCGCAATCGATGAAGTCATTGAAGGTGTTCATTTTGTTGAACAGCTTGCCGTCCTCGTACCAACCTCGTCCCATTTCGCTTCCACCGCGAATGTGGGCGATGGCGTAGACGAACCCGCGGTCCAGCATGCTCAGGCGCGCCACAGAAAAGCTGGCATCCATGCTGTAGCCGTAGCTGCCGTATGCGTAGAGGAGGAAGGGGTTTTGGCCATTGCGTTCGAGGCCCTTTCGGTACACGATGCTCACAGGCACCTTGACGCCGTCCCGCGCCTCCACCATCATGCGCTCGCTGGCGTAGTTGGCTGGGTCAAACGTGCCGCCCAGCACCTCCTGCTGCTTCAAGGTCTCGATGTTGCCCGTCGCGAAATCGTATTCGAGCACACTGCTTGGAGTGGTCATCGATGCGTAGCCGTAACGCAAGCGCTCGGTGTTGAAATCGGGATTGGCTCCGACGTACGCGGTGTAGGCAGGGTCGTTGAAGGGAATGTAGAGGTCAGAGGTTCCATCCCAGCGCTTGATGCGGATGCGGTTCAGGCCTTCTTTGCGCTCTTGCACCACAAGATGATCGTTGAAGATGTCGATGCCCTCAAGCAACACGTCGTCTCGGTGTGGCAACACGTCTTCCCAGTTGTCGTAGGTCGTGGCGTCCACCGGAGTCTTCACCAATTTGAAGTTCTTCGCATCGCGGTTGGTCACGATGTAGAAGTGGTCTTGGTAGTGGCTGATGTTGTATTCCAAATCGCGCTCACGCGGCTGAATCACCTTCCATTCTCCGTCTGGCTTGTTGGCATCCAACACCCAAAACTCAGAACTCACCGTGGTGCTGGTGCCAATGACGAGAAACTCCTCACTTTTGGTCTTGCCAATGCCGCAAGAGAACGTCTCATCCTTTTCCTCAAACACCAAGACATCCTCGCTCACGGGCGTGCCCAACACGTGTTTGTAAATCTGGAACGACCGCAGGGTCATCGGGTCGTTCTTGGTGTAGAACAGGGTTTTGTTGTCGTTGGCCCACGTTGCCCCTCCTGTGGTTTCAGGAATGCGGTCTTCGAGCAATTCCCCTGTGGTGAGGTCCTTCACGTACAGGGTGTATTGGCGCCGGCTCACGGTGTCCACACCGTAAACCAGCAAGTTGTTGTTGGGGCTGACACTGCGGCCACCTACGGCGAAGTAGTTGTGCCCTTCGGCCATCGCAGACTGGTCGAGCATCACCTCTTCTTCTGCGTCCATGGAGCCATTTTTGCGACAGGTGAAGGGGTACTCTTTGCCCTCTTCGTAGCGGCTGTAGTACCAGTAGCCTTTGTCCAACACAGGCACGCTCTCGTCGTCCTTTTTGATGCGGCCCACAATCTCGTCGTAGAGCTTGGTTTGCAGGGCTTCCGTCGGCGCCATCACCGTCTTCTTGTAGGCGTTCTCGGCTTCGAGGTAGGCCACCACTTCGGACGTTTGAGCGTCGGGTGCTTTGGCGTCCTTTTGCTCGTCGCTCAACCGCATCCAGAAATACGGATCCTGCAGTTGCATGCCGTGGATGTCGGTGGCGTGAGGCTTTTGGGCCGCGTCAGGAGGCGTGGGAAGTTCAGAGGCCTTGGTCACAATGGGAGGAGTCTTCATGTCTTGAGAAGAGGGGGTGTTGCAGCCAAGGGAAATGGCCCAAACCGCAAGCGCGGTCGCACCCAAAAAACGCATGTTCATTTCAACGGGTTTTGGCCCAGCATAAGGCGTGCGGGGGTGCGAAGATACGGGCAGAATCAGCAGCGTCAGACGTCGAGGTTCCCGTCTGCAATCAGGCGTTCGATGGCCACCAAATCTTCTGGTGTGTCGACCGATGGGGTGAGGCGGGGCGTGGTGCCCACGTCGATGCGCCAGCCGTGGTCGAGCCACCGCAGCTGTTCCAAACGTTCTCGCTGTTCGAGGGGCGTGGGGCTTAATTGCACCAGGGCTTCGAGTGCAGTTCGGGTGAAGCCGTAGAGCCCGACATGCTGCAACCAAGGCCCCTCGCCATGGGGCAGGGGGCAGCGGCTGAACATCAAAGCACGCCCATTCATGTTGCGGACCACCTTCACGCGATGCGGAGAGTGAATTTCCGGATCGGCGGGCATCGACTTGGCCAAGGTGACCACGGCGGCGTCGGGCTTGCGCAGGAGCTCGGCGAGCTGGGCGATTTGTTCAGGGTGCACGAAGGGTTCGTCGCCCTGCACGTTCAGCACCGCGTCGAAGGCTTCACCTTCCGCTTCAAGTCGCTCCACCGCTTCATGACACCGGATCGTGCCGTTGGCGCAATCCTCCGAAGTCATCACGACTTTCCCCCCAAATTCCTGCACCACCGCCGCGATGCGCGCGTCGTCTGTGGCCACGACCACCTTGTCGCAAGCCCCTGAGGACAGCACGCGTTCGTAGACGCGCTGGATCATGGGCAACCCAGCGACAGAGGCCAGAGGTTTGCCAGGGAAGCGGGTGGATCCGTGGCGTGCCGGAATGACAGCAAGCAGCTTCATGCGGGGAAAGTTCGGTCAGGTCCGCCGGACATGGACGTCAATTCGGTTCATAGGTGTACACGACATTCACAAGCCTTGGCGCTTCGATGGCCAACGGCCGAATCGCGTATTCTGCATTCGTCAGGTTGCTGACGACGAGCGACAGTTTGTGTTGTTCAGAGAGGTTGACCCCAGCGCGCAAGTCCACAATCCAGGGCAGTGCCATCTCTCGGCGGTTGGTTCTGAAATTGAACCTCGTGTGGTCTTCCAGCCATTGTTCCAGTCCCCAATCGGTCAGACCAAACTGCTCGAAGGTCAACCACGCCGCGTCGATGTTTTGGAGGGCACTTT
>Ga0160423_10004650_pt1 | contig 11262 bp, 10 predicted proteins | sample CRUFie14St8metaG_FD_108191 | JGI IMG/M metagenome (GOLD analysis project Ga0160423, IMG submission 108191) | Marine microbial communities from the Costa Rica Dome - CRUD Field 142mm St8 metaG | ecosystem: Environmental > Aquatic > Marine > Oceanic > Photic zone | place: Costa Rica: the Eastern... | reverse complement strand
ATCCTGCCGGCGCGCTTTGGCCCGATGCTGGCATTGATGCCCGCGCAGACCGAAGGGGCAGGGGCGGATGAAATCATCGCACCCATGCCCGGGCAGATTACCCGTATTCTTGTCGCGGTCGGTGACGAGGTGCAGGCCGGTCAGGATGTTGCCATCATCGAAGCAATGAAGATGGAGAATATCCTGACATCCGAAGCGCGCGGCACGGTCACATCAGTCGCAGTAAGCGTCGGGGACAACCTGAATGTCGATGACTTTATCCTGTCGCTGGATCTGGCCGACGAAGAGGGCGATGCCTAACCGGACCCGCCCACCGGATCGTCACTGTTCAGGAACTGCGTTGCCAGCGTGGCAATATAGGCGGCACCGCTGGCCAGGATATCATCATTGAAATCATAGTCGCTGGCATGAAGCGGGCGTGCATGTGCGCCTGCGGTGCCATTGCCGATCAGCATGAAACACCCCGGCACGGCCCGCGCCATATGGGCAAAATCCTCGGAAAACAGCTTTGGGTCGCACGCCGGGTCGACCGGCTGGCCAGTCATCCGGGCGGCACGCACCGCCTGCGCGGCGGCATCAGGGTCATTCTGCAAGGCCGGAAACACCGTGTCATAGGTCAGGCTGATTTCAACATCATGTGCCTTTGCAATGCCCGACGCAATCTGGCGCATATGGGTTTCGATGGCCGTGTTTGTGTCATCGCTGAGCGCCCGCGCATCCCCTTTCAGAATCGCGTTCGAGGGCAGTATATTGCGGCTGCCATCAGTGATGAATTCTGTGATCGACACCACACCGTTGCGCGCCGGATCGATCTTGCGCGCGACAACTGACTGCAGCGCAGTGACAAGCTGTGCTCCGACAAGAATGGCATCGACACCCATATGCGGCAACGCGGCATGCCCGCCACGCGCCTGTATCGTAATCTCAAACAGGCTTTCACTGGCGGTCATGGGTCCGGCACGGGTGGCAAAGCTTCCGGCTGGCATGCCGGGGATATTATGCATGGCAAATACCGCATCCGCCGGAAAGCGCGCAAACAGACCGTCATCAATCATCGCGCGGGCACCAAGCCCGTGTTCCTCATTTGGCTGAAAGATGAATATTATGCGGCCGTTGAAATCATCCTGCACCGCCAGATGGCAGGCCGCACCCAGCAACATGCTGGTATGGCCATCATGCCCGCAGGCATGCATCACGCCATCATTGGTGGATGCCCATTCGGCAGTGCCTGTCTCGGTTATAGGCAGCGCATCCATATCGGCGCGAAACGCGATGCTGCCCGGACCGTTGCCACGTTGCAATATGCCGACAACGCCGGTGTTTCCAATGCTGCGATGCACTTCCAGCCCGAAGGATTCCAACAGATTTGCCACACGCGCCGCCGTGCGTTCCTCGGCAAAGCCCAGTTCCGGATGGCGGTGAAAATCCCGCCGCCATTCGGTCATCTGCGCAATCAGTTGCGGGTCGAAGATGCCGGCATCACTCATCTGGCGTCCCAGTTTATCACATCGGATTTGATCATATCGGCGGCCTTTTCTGCGATCATAATGGTTGGCGCGTTGGTGTTGCCGGATACAAGTGTCGGCATGACAGAGGCATCAACCACGCGCAGACCTCTGATACCGTGAACCCGCAAGCGCGAATCCACAACATCGCCATTCGCTATGGATGGGCCCATACGACAGGTTGAAACCGGATGGTACAGCGTCACCCCGGTCTCGCGAGCATAGGCCAGCAAATCGGCTGCGCTCACCACATCTGCCCCGGGCTTCATTTCATGCGCCACATGGGGGGCCATGATGTCGCTTTCCATGATCTGGCGGGCGATGCGCATGCCGGCAACATGCACACGGCAATCTTCGTCAGTGGCAAGATAGTTCGGCCGAATTTCCGGCGCTGCCAACGGGTTTGCGCTGGTGATATGAACGCTGCCTCGGCTTTCCGGCCGCAGCTGGCACGGGCCGAAGGTCATGCCCGGAAAGCTGTCAAAAACGCGCTTTTCCGGATTGGCAAAACTGGCATTGGCGATGTGGTACTGGATATCCGGTCCGGCAAGCCCGGGCCGGCTGCGGACAAACCCGGCCAGCATGCCTGCGGGCATGCTCAGGACGCCGCGTCGCGTCAGCGCATATTGAAGCACCGCACCCGCAAGCCCGATACCGCGCGCATGATGGTTGATCGACAGCGGTGATGACAGGCGCCATGACAGGCGTGAGATATAATGGTCTGCCAGATGTTCGCCAACGCCCTTGCGCGCAGCTGTGATGCCGATCCCGTGTGTCGCCAGCAGGGCCGGATCGCCAATCCCGGACAGTTCAAGTATCTGCGGTGACTGGATGGCGCCGGCCGACAGAATAATTTCATGACCGGCGTGTGCCGTGTGCGTGCGCCCGCGCCAGGAAAATTGAACAGACCGCGCCTGCGGCGCCTGTCCCCCGACATCATCAAAGACAATGTTTGTAACATGCGCACCGGTGACGACTCGCAGATTGCGCCGCCGCCGCGCCGGGTCCAGATAGGCTTTTTTTGCAGAAAAGCGCATGCCGTGTTTCTGCGTCACCTGATAATAGGTAAACCCGTCCTGACGGGCACCGTTATAGTCCGGGTTTTGGTCATAGCCGCAGCTTTCTGCCGCTTCGATCACCCGGTCGAGGCCGTCATAGCGGTTGCGCAGTTGCGCAACATTCAGCGGTCCTCCACGGCCGTGAAACCGGTCATTATCCCCAGTAAATTCAGCATGTTCGGCTTTGCGGAAGTAAGGAAGGATGTCGTCAAACCCCCACCCGCTATTGCCGCGTTGCGCCCATTCATCATAATCGGCGGCCTGGCCGCGCACATACAGCATCGCATTGATGGCTGAAGATCCCCCCAGCACCTTGCCGCGCGGAATTTTGATTCGGCGGTTGCCGCTACTGGCTTCGGGCTCGCTTTCAAACATCCAGTTCATGGCCGGATTAACCATGGTTTTGATATAGCCGGCCGGAATGTGGATCAGCGGGTTTCGGTCCTCGCCACCAGCTTCAATCAGCAAAACCGTCATGTCCGGATTTTCGCTCAATCGCGCTGCAAGAACACATCCTGCCGATCCGCCGCCAATAATGATGTAGTCCGATTTGAACGCTGTCATCGCTGCTGTCCTGGAGTGCATCCACCACGCGATCCTGCCGTCTTCATAAGCAGGCGGCAACTGTAAAACCGGTGACAGCAGCCAGTCGGCCGCGTAGGTTCTGCATACACGGATGATCGCCAGACGCGCTGCGGAGGCACTATGGAATTTGCAATGATCTGCCTGTTGGCAGCAGGCTTGTCAGGCGGTTTTATCAACGGCCTTGCCGGCTTTGGCACGGGGCTGTTTGCCCTTGGGTGGCTGTTACAGGTCATGCCGCCGCAGCAGGCAGTCGCCATCGTCGTGCTGGTGTCGGTACTGATCAGCATGCCCGGAGTCTGGAAAGTGCGAAAGCATATCCGTGCGCGGCGACAGGCAAGGTTCCTGGTGCCGGCTCTGATCGGCATGCCTCTGGGATTCGGACTGCTGCAAAGCCTCGACATGCGCATGCTGTCATTGCTGGTGGCCGCGTTGATGCTGGTCTATGGCGGCTATTTCAGTCTGCGACGAACCCTGCCGCTCATTTCCGGCAACTGGTATTCGGTTGATGTGGGTGCCGGGTTCCTGGGGGGTGTGCTGGGGGCAATGGCCGGCTTGTCCGGCGCGGTGCCGTCAATGTGGATTGCCCTGCGCCCATGGCCAAAGACCGAGCAGCGCGGTGCCCTGCAGCCATTCAATGTTGTGATCCTCGGCATAATGAGCATCCTGATGTGGCGTGACGGGATCTTCGACAGGGCGGTGTTGCAGGCGATGTTGATAATATTGCCGGCCAGCCTTGCCGGCAGCCTGTTTGGCTTGTGGTGCTTCGGCAAAATGCCGGAAGGGCTCTATTCACGAATTCTTATCGGACTTATGTTGGTGTCAGGTGTCGTGCTCATGGCGCGCACGCTTGCTGTTCAGTTTCCATAGCCAGTTTCCATAGCCGTTTTCGAGAGCCAGAAAGGGGCAGATGATGGACCAGCAGAATGATGATCCCCTGATGTCGGCTGACGGCGTGCGTCGGTGTTTTGGCACGGCGGCGGGACAGCATGTGCTGGCACGCTATCATGACGAGGAATGGGGTGTGCCGGTCCATGATGACCGGCATCTTTTCGAGATGCTGACCCTTGAAGGCGCGCAGGCCGGTCTCAGCTGGGATGTCGTGTTGCGCAAACGCGCAGGTTACCGTGCGGCCTTTCATGATTTTGATGTCGAGCGGGTGGCCGCCATGGAGGATTCGGCGCTGCTGGAGCTGCGCAATGACCCCGGTATCGTGCGGAACAGGATGAAAATTGCCTCGGTGCGCAGCAATGCCGAAGCCATCCTCGCCCTGCGGCAGACGCATGGCAGTCTTGATGCCTATCTCTGGGGTTTTGTCGATGGCCAGCCGGTCATCAACCGCTTTGCCAGCACCTCTGATGTGCCGGCGTCGACTCCGCTGAGCGACCAGCTGTCAAAGGATATGAAACGTCGAGGGTTCAGCTTTGTCGGCAGCACCATCATCTATGCCTTCATGCAGGGCATCGGTATGGTGAATGATCATTTCGATGGCTGCTGGCGGCGGTCGGACATGGCGCGATAAAAGCGTGCGGGACTGAAGCGTCCCGGTACCGGCCCCATCTGCCAGGGGAACGGCATCCTTGCAGGGCATTATGGCGATGGGTATTGATCGTACAGACCAGCCGGTCACCGCGTCAGAGGCCAGAACCAGCTGACAAATCTGACACCAGCAAGGGCGAGAATCAGAGCAAACCGTAAGTATGGTCGCGCAGATGATCGATGATCGCCTTTCGGTCTGAAAGCTGCGCCAGCGCGTCTGCATGTAACGGTTTGCGCATTGTAAGCGAGACGGTGGTGCCCATCAGTTTGCAGATTTCACGGAACATAAGGGAATAGGCCAGCGTCAGGCTGATTCTGCGTGCCGCTTGAAACAGAACTGAGTTCTGTCCATCAAACAGGAATGGAACCGTTGTCGTGCCCGGCTGTGTTGCCAGTTTGCCGGCATAGGTCTTCCATTCCTTGTCATAGGCATCGCCAATCAAATTCGGTGCCAGCGAGATCGCACCTGCGGGAAAGATAATCACGGCACCGCCCTGACGCAGATAGGCGGCCGCATCCTTGCGTGTCTGGATATTGGTCCGCAGGGCGGCTTCCGTTTCATCGAAATCAACCGGCAAGATCTTGTCCATTGTGGCCGGTGCCTGACGCAATACCCGGTGGGTGATGATTTTGTAATCAGACCTGACCTGCGCCACGAGGGCACACAGAACAAGGCCGTCGACAACACCATAGGGATGGTTTGCGACAATCAAGGTGGGTCCGCTGCGTGGAATTTCAGCACCAAAATCACGATGCAGGTCAACCGAGATGTTCAGCCTTTCCAGCGCATCGGACCAGAAGCTGTCAAAGGGGCGCTGCTCATCGACATAGTCAAAATAGAGCTTGCGGATCTTTGGCTGACCGCTGATGCGCTCTATGCCCCTGATCAGGGCATTTGAAATCGGCCCCATTTCGCCATCGGCGAATGAAAAAATGGGGTGTGCGGCTTGTGTTGACGGCATCTCACCATCCCTGCGTGGTTGACGTTATGCGTGCCGATATCAGGCTGAGATGACAAAACTGTGGCATTCCTGTGATTTTGCATGCCCCGGTCTAACTTCCCGGTTACTTCTTCCCGGCACATCTTCCCGGCACATCTTGCTGTTTCCGGTATGACCCAATGGGTACTGCCTCTTTTCCGATCCACGCCCACACGCTAGCAAAGCCAGCCACGGGCGGCAATCACGGCCCGTAGCCTGCATTCAGGCTACACAGGACCATCCAGCCAAAGCGGCAGGCTGATCTGCCGGGGTGGGGGTGGTGTGTGGGGCCATTTGTGCCCCATTTGGCGCACAATCTATGCAAATTGGCTTAAGTTGGGACATTTTGTCGAATTATATAAAAATCTAATAAACAGAGTGCGTTAGTAATTTTTTGCGCAAATTTTGGGGCGAATGTTGCGAATTCGTCAAAACTGTTTTTCATATATTAAACTCCTGTAAATAAACAATAAAATAGCTTTTTTTGAATTGAGGCTGAAAACGGGCCGGTTAGTAATTGCGCCCTCGTCATGTCCGTAGATAGGGTGTCAAGGCTGTGGGTGGGTCAAAGTGTCGCGACGGCGGTTGATGTCCATCCCACACTTTTCGTTAACGGAGGTTAAATTATGAAACCATCTTTGGGTATGACAGCTAAGGTCGGTCTGCTAGTCGCCGGCTTAGTTTCGCTCCCATCTATCGCTAACGCGGCTACAGCCATGTTGGCCACGAACGATTACGTAGGTATTTCGTTCTGGACAATTTCAATGGCTATGGTTGCTGCTTCGATTTTCTTCTTGATGGAAGCTGGCCGTTTGCCAGGCAAGTGGAAAACAGCAATGACAATCGGTGCTCTGGTGCAGATTATCGCAGCTGTCCACTACTTCTACATGAGAGATGTATGGGTAATGACCGGTGATACGCCGACGGTATATCGTTATGTCGATTGGCTCATCACAGTTCCACTGCAAATGGTTGAATTCTACTTCATCCTGGCTGCTGTTGCAGCTGTCAGCGGTGGTATTTTCTGGCGTCTGCTTATTGGTTCGCTCGTCATGCTGGTTGCTGGTTATGCCGGCGAAGCAGGGCTTGTGAATGCATGGCTCGGCTTTGTTGTCGGGATGGCAGGCTGGTTCTACATCCTGTATGAGATCTTTGCTGGTGAAGCTGGCAAGGCCTCAGCTGAGCAGGCTCCTGAGTCAGTTCAGTCAGCATTTTCAACAATGCGCTGGATCGTGACGATCGGCTGGGCAATTTACCCGCTGGGTTATTTCCTGGGCTATCTGAACGGCGCTGCCGATGCAGTGACGCTGAACGTGATTTACAACATTGCTGACGTTGTAAACAAGATCGCGTTCGTAGCGGTTATCTGGGCAGCAGCAAATGCTGAAGCATCAAAGGCCTAAATAAAGCATGTTGAGGACAGCGCGTTAGTGCTGTCCTCTCCCTTCTTTTTTTGATTGAACGCACCAGCCCCGGGGCACAAACAGCAAAGTCGGTACCCATGACTGATCTGTCCAAACCAGCCAAGACTATCCTGACAGACCCAGGCGCTGGCGGCGCGATTTCACGGTCAACATCCGAAGCCATCCATATCTTCATCGCCGAAAGGCTGCCAGCCGCAGGCCAGCCACTTTCCGAAGCTGCGGCCCATCATTTCATGGCACCCGGAAAGATGTTGCGGGCCAAAATGGCGCTACGGGCTGCTGATGCGCTCAAGGTCGACCGTGCGGCAGCAATGCACTGGGCTGCGGCGATCGAGGTGCTGCACAATGCCTCGCTGATCCATGATGATATTTGTGACGGGGACCGCCTGCGACGTGGGCGCCCTGCTGTCTGGTCAGTATATGGCCGCGATGTTGCGCTGACGCTTGGCGACTGGCTGATCGCGCTGGCGTTCGAGCTCGCCGCAGAGGCAGCCCAACGCTCGCAGACACCCATGCTGGTGAAAATCCTGGCGACCCATATGAAAACAACCACCATTGGTGAGGCACGCGAATTTGATATCAGCCCGGTTGCCAGCTGGGATGCTTACCTGCAGGGCGCGGGCGACAAGACAGCCCCCTTGCTGACAGCGCCGCTGGAAGGTGTGGCAACCATGGCGTTGCATGGCAATTCGGCAACAACCATCGGGCAGTGTTTCCGGGCGCTCGGCAATGCCTATCAGATTGGCAATGATATTCTGAATTTCAGCGGTGGTGACGGTGCAAATACCTGCGGGTCCGACATGCGCCGCCGCGCGCCAAATGGCGTGGTGGTCCTGTTTCGCGCGACGCTGGATGATGAAAGCCGTGCTGCCTTTGATTCGTGGTATGCAAGCGGCGATGACGCCGGTTTCGATGGCTGGCTGGCGGCCATTCTGGAGTCATCTGCTGCTGGCGAAGCGGCGAGACGGATGACGGCGTTGATGGCGCGCGCGGGTGAATGCGCCGACACATTGCCAGCTGAACTGGGTGCCGTCATTACACCTATACAGCAGTTGTTACAGCAGGTATGCGTGAAGTCTGTTGCTTCACTGAATCAGACATAACCGCCGGACAATGACTGCGGCTCCCATCGTCAAATCAACAGCCCCTGCCGAACCGGCCGGGGCCTCAACCTCACCGCGGAAAAGCGACGTTCTTGTGATTGGCGCCGGGTTTGGCGGTATTGCCGCGGCCCTACGGATGCGTGCGCGTGGCTATTCGGTCACGCTTGTCGACCGGCTGCAGGCCATTGGCGGGCGTGCGCAGGTCTTTGAACGGGGTGGCTTTCGCCATGATGCCGGCCCGACGGTGATTACCGCACCATTTCTGTTTGACGAGCTGTTCGAGCTGTTTGGCGATCGCCGCGAGGATTATCTCGAATTTCGGCCACTCGACCCCTGGTATCGTTTCCATTTCGACGACGGGCAGCAGTTTGACTATCGGCCGGGTATTGAAGACACCAATGCTGAAATCGCGCGTTTCGACGAAAAGGATATCAAGGGTTATGCCCGGCTACTGAAGACGTCCAAGGCCATTTTCGAAGTCGGTTTTGAAAAGCTGGCTGACAAGCCCTTCACCCGCTTTACCAGCATGCTGGGCCAGATCCCGGCCTTGCTGCGCCTGCGCAGCTACCGCACGGTCACCGGGCTTGTGAACAGCCATATCCGTCATCCGCTGCTGCGGCAGGCCTTTTCGATCCATCCGCTGCTTGTCGGCGGCAACCCGTTCAGTACGACATCCATCTATGCGCTGATCCACTATCTGGAACGTCAGTGGGGCGTGTTCTTCTGTATGGGAGGCACTGGCAAGCTTGTGGCTGAACTGCATCGGTTGCTGGAGCGTGCCGGCGTATCGGTGCAGCTGGGCGTGGATATCGACCATATTGTCCAGCAGGGTGCACAGGTGACCGGGGCAGTCGCTGTCGACGGGCGCCGCTACGATGCTGACAGGGTGATCTGCAATGGCGATCCGCCAACCGTATATCGCCAGATGATGCCGCAGGAAAGCCGGCGCAAAAAGGCGCTGCCAGAAGCCCTGACACAATATTCGATGGGTTTGTATGTGCTGTTTTTTGGCACCCGCAAAACCTATGACGATGTGGCGCATCACACGATCTGGATGGGGCCGCGCTATCGGGAATTGCTGGCCGATATTTTTGATCGCAAAATTCTGGCGGATGATTTTTCGCTTTATCTGCACCGTCCGACAGCGACCGACAAGAGCTTTGCACCAGATGGATGTGACAGTTTCTACGTTCTATGCCCGGTACCCAATTTGCTTGGTGATGTTGAATGGAAGACAGAAGGCCCTGCGCTCCGCGACAGGATTGTGGCCGCGCTGGATCGCACCATCATGCGCGGTCTGGGCGACGTGATTACAGACGATTTCTGGATGACCCCGGAAGATTTCCGTGATGATTATCGGTCGATGCATGGGGCCGGCTTTTCGATTGCGCCGCTATTTGTGCAGTCTGCCTGGTTCCGGTATCACAATCGCGACCCGCATATTTCCAATCTGTATTTTGCTGCCGCAGGCGCACATCCAGGCGCCGGGATGCCAGGTGTGTTGTGTTCTGCTAAGGTTGTTGAACGGCTGATCGAGGAGGAGGAGCAGCAGGATCGTTCAAGCGGCTGAAAGCCAGTCGCCCGGCGATGCCATGTTGCGGCACGACATGTCGAATGAACGGCTGACATCCGAGGAATCACTTGCCGCGAATGGCAGGAGTTTCCATTGGGCGCGGCGCTTTTTGGGCCAGCGCATGGGGTATGATGCCGCCCGGCTCTATGCCTTTTGCCGGGTTCTTGATGATATGGCTGATGGTGATATCGCGGCAGGCCCCGCGCGTCTTCAGGTCATTCGCGCCGATCTCTTGGCCGGTCGCCCCGGGGCGGATCCTGCCTATGCCGGTTTTCATGATTTCATGCACCAACGCGCTTTTCCGCCGGATGTGATTGTTGCCCTGATTGACGGCTTGCTGGATGACCAGAAGCCGGAAGTGGCGCTTGCCAACGAGACGGAACTGCTGCGCTATGCGTACCGCGTTGCCGGGACCGTGGGGCTGTTGATGTGCCATGTCCTGGATTGTCATGACGAGGCAGCCCGTGCCCATGCCATCGATCTGGGTATTGCCATGCAGCTGACCAATATTGCCCGTGATGTGCTGGAAGATGCAGAAATGAACCGGCGCTATATTCCAGGCGACTGGGTTGGTGGTGCCTGTCCGGCGACCATTGCCGAGGCGGCCGCGCGCCCTGAAGGGCCGGTGGCACAGCAGGTCACAATGGCGGTCAAACGGTTGTTGGCACTGGCCGAGACATTTTATGCCAGTGGACGTCGCGGCTATGGCTATTTGCCAATTCGCGCGCATCTGGCGATTGCCGTTGCGGCGCGCGTCTATCGCCAGATCGGTGTCCAGCTTGCCGATGCGGGTCATGCGTGGCATGCCGGCAGACAGGTCACCAGCAGTGCGACCAAGGCCGGCTGTTCGCTGCGGGCCATGCTCACGCTGACAGACCGGTTTGCGCCGCGCCGCGGGCTGCATGACCCGTCGCTTCACAGCAGTCTGCAGGGTCTTCCTTATGTCGTCTGACGGCTCAACTTCCTCAGAGGAAGCGATCAGGCCCGTGGGCGTGTTTGGAGACGGGTGTGCCGCCCTGTCCCTTGCCGCACGGGCGCGCGACCTGCCCGGCTACAGCCTGACCATCTATCAGCCCGACAGCGGCGGTCCGGAAAAGGATCATATCTGGGGGTTTTGGGGCACGCCGCATCTGGACCGGGCGGCCCGGCTGGCCTTTGCGCGTTGGCAGAAATGGCAGCTTGTGTCGCAGGACAGGGCTGTGGTGATGACAGCCGAGGCACGTCCCTATCACGCGCTGCGCCGGTCTGACTGGATCGCCGATTGTCGTCGTGCCGCAACATCGGCAGGTGTCGGATTTGCACCAATGCCCCCACGTCCAAATGACCCCGCCACCATCTGGTTTGACAGTCGCCCGCCTGTGGTTCCGGATGGCATGATGCTGCAGCATTTCGTCGGGCTGGAGGTGCAAACCGATAGCGAGACATTCACGCCGGACACGGCCACATTGATGGATTTTCGTGTGGATCAGTCACGCGGCATGCATTTCATCTATCTGTT
>Ga0160423_10004649_pt1 | contig 11262 bp, 8 predicted proteins | sample CRUFie14St8metaG_FD_108191 | JGI IMG/M metagenome (GOLD analysis project Ga0160423, IMG submission 108191) | Marine microbial communities from the Costa Rica Dome - CRUD Field 142mm St8 metaG | ecosystem: Environmental > Aquatic > Marine > Oceanic > Photic zone | place: Costa Rica: the Eastern... | reverse complement strand
TTTTGGCTTTTGCATGCCTACATCAGAAAGCACTACAATTCCTAAAGGTTGTGGCATACCTATTCCAACTATACAAATTTGCTCTATATTTTTATTTGCTGCTAGCATCATTTCTATTGGTGAAGGAGCAATATACTTTCCCTTGCTGGTTTTAAATAAATCCTTTACTCTTCCTGTTATTCGTAAAAAACCATTTTGATCTATTTCTCCTTCATCACCTGTATGTAACCATCCATTAACAATGGTTTTATTTGTTTCTTCCTCATCTTTATAATAACCATCCATTAATGCATCGTGTTTAATTAATATTTCCTTATTTTTTGATAATTTAACATCACATAATGGTAAAGCTTGTCCAACTGAACCTATCATTATATTATTATTATAACTAACATGAGAATAGCATGTATTTTCAGTCATTGCATATGCTTCTTGAATATTAATTCCTATGCTTTTAAACCATTTAATTAAAGAAGTTGGAGTAGGCGCTGCACCAGTATATATATTTTTAGCATTCAATAAGCCTAGTCCCTTCTTGATTTTTTTCTTTATCAAACTAGAAATAATTGGAATTTTTAATAAAAATGTAAGTTTATGTTGTGGTAACTTAGTTAATATACCTTGTTGAAATTTGGTCCATATTCTAGGAACTCCTAAAAAGACAGTTGGTGATGCTTGTGCCAAATTTGTTGAAAATGTATCTATACTTTCTGCAAAATAAACTTTACCTCCTGTATACAAACTACCCATTTGGACTAAAAGTCGTTCAGCAATATGACATAAGGGTAAATATGAAAAAAATATCTCTTTTTGAAATTTTATTGCTTTAACAGCATTTGATGCTGCAAAACTAAAATTAAAAAACTTATGCATAACTCCTTTTGGACTACCTGTAGTTCCAGATGTATAAATAATTGATGCTATTTCATTACAGTCTCTTTCTATATTTTCACTTATTGGTACAACATCTTTTAAAATTTCATTCCACTTAGGATAATCCTCAGAATAAAATGGAAATGTAATACATTGCATTTTTTTTGGAACTCCAGATTTCATACTTTTATAATCATCTAATTTACCAACAAACAATAATTTTGTTTCACTATGCTTAAGAATAACAGATAATGTTTCTGAATTTAAATTTGGATATAAAGGAACAGAAATATGTCCACTCATCATTATAGCCATATCAGCCATCATCCAATGCGCACAATTTTTTGACAATAAACCTATTTTACTATTTATTGGTAAGTCTAAAGATTTTAAATAAGAAGCCATTTTTCTTACTTCTAAAGAAAACTTCTTCCAAGTCCATTCATGTGACTTTCCATTTATAGGTTGAGACAAATAAATTTCATTTGCTTTTTCTACCTCCCATTTATACATCATTTCTAAGGGTGATTTATATTTCATAATAAAAAAAATTTTAGTTAGTCAAATTTAAAAATACATAATTTTTAAGCATTATTAACTATTTTAAATAAATCTTGTTATTATATTAGCATAAAATTTATTTTATGGATCCAGAAGACACAATAGATTATAATATTAGAAAAACATGGTATAATATAACTAAAATGTATAATCGAACTGCGAATGAATATATGGCTAGTATGTCATTAGGAATGATTATCTTAAATATTGATGTAATTGATGGAACACCATCAACTCAATTAGGACCTAGAATGGGAATGGAAGCAACCTCTTTATCAAGATCTTTAAACAAATTAGAAGAAGTTGGTGCAATAGAAAGAAAAAGTGATCCAAATGATGGGAGAAAATCTATGATTCATTTAACACAACAAGGACTAGACTGGAGAGATGTTGCTAAAAAAGCTGTATTAGACTTTAATGAACATGTATTTAGTCATTTTAACAAAGATGAAATATCAAACTTTTTTAAAATTTTAAAAAAAATTAATAAAATTATTGATGATAAAAAGTAAACATATTACCAATGAATTTTAAAGATTTTAATTTTAGTAAAAAATTAGAAGAAGGACTTAAAATGATGGAGTTTAATAACCCAACACCAATTCAGAAAAAAGCTGTTCCTTTAATACAACAAAATAGTGACCTAATTGCGATTGCACAAACAGGAACTGGTAAAACAGCTGCGTTTGTACTTCCTATTTTGGATAAACTAGCTAAAGAATCAACTCAAAGCAATCAAGTAAATACGATAATTATTGCCCCAACCAGAGAATTAGCAAAACAAATTGATAGGCAAGTAGAAGGATTTGCATATTTTACAAACTCAACATCATTTCCTATTTATGGTGGAGGAACTGGATTAGAATTTGAACATCAAAAAGAAGCATTAAAAAAAGGTACTGATATTATTATCTGTACACCAGGAAGATTACTAGCACATTTAGATTTCAATTATTTCAACACATCAAAAATTAAACACTTTGTATTAGATGAAGCAGACAGAATGCTTGATATGGGTTTTTATGATGATATAATTAGAATTTATAAATCATTACCAAAAAATGTACAAATTCTTTTGTTTTCAGCAACAATGCCTAATAAAATTAGAACACTTGCAAATAAAATTCTTAAAAACCCAAAAAGAATAAGTTTATCAATTTCACAACCTGCAGTTGGAATTAAACAGTTAGCATATTTATGTCATGAAAATCAAAAAATTGAAACTTTACAAAAAATTATCAATACCAACTTTAAAAGACTAAACCAAATACTGATTTTTGCTTCAAGTATTAAAAATGTAAAGAAAATAAATTATATTTTACTTGCTAAAGGTATTAAATCTTCAGAAATGCATTCAGGATTAAATCAAGATTTAAGAGAAAAAACTATAAACGATTTTAAAAATAAAAAAAATAAAATTTTAATTGCAACAGACATTTTATCTAGAGGCATAGATATTAACGGAATTGATCTAGTTATTAATTATGAAGTTCCAAATGACCCTGAAGATTATATCCATAGAATTGGTAGAACTGCTAGAGCAAAAAAAAAGGGAACCGCAATTACTTTGGTTTCTCATCAACAAAAGCAAAATTTTCTTAAAATTGAAAAATTTGTAAAAAACAAAATACATAGAATAATTATATAAAAATTGATAAAATAAAAATGTTATTTATTTTTGAATATTATATTTTAAAAAAATATAAATAATTTTATGCTATTTAACTCAATAGATTTTGCAATTTTTCTTCCAATTATATTTATTATCTATTGGTTATTCGGGAATAAATCTAAACAGGCACAAAATTTCATATTACTAATAGCAAGCTATTTATTTTATAGCTTTTGGGATTATCGATTCTTATTTCTTATTATTTTAAGCTCCACAATTGATTATCTTGTAGGAATAAAAATCTCAAATTCTTCTAAAAAAAATGAAAAAAAAAAATGGTTAATAATTAGTGTTTCTACAAACATTGGTCTTTTACTTTTTTTTAAATACTACAATTTTTTTGTAGATAACTTTATAAATACATTTACATTATTAGGTGGGAAATTTGAGTGCTCAAATTTATATATAATTTTACCTGTTGGAATTAGTTTTTATACATTTCAAACAATAAGTTACTCAGTAGATATATATAGAAATAAAATAAAACCAACAAAAAATATAATTTCTTTCTTTACCTACGTAAGTTTTTTTCCTCAATTGGTTGCTGGACCAATTGAAAGAGCAACAACTCTTCTACCACAATTTTATAAAAAGAGATATTTTAATTATATTGAAAGTGTTAATGGATTAAAACAAATTTTATGGGGTTTATTTAAGAAAATAGTCATTGCAGACAATTGCGCGCTTGTAGTGAACGATATTTTTTTAAATTATTCACAATATTCTGGAACAACATTAGTTTTAGGTGCATTTTTTTTTGCATTTCAAATATATTGTGATTTTTCAGGTTATTCAGATATCGCTATAGGAACAGCAAAATTATTTGGATTAAATCTTATGCAAAACTTTTCATTCCCTTACTTTTCAAGAGATATTGCAGAATTTTGGAGAAGATGGCATATTTCGTTGACTACTTGGTTTAAAGATTATATTTATATTCCTTTAGGTGGTAGTCGAGTAAGTAAAATAAAAATCATCAGAAATGTAATAATTATTTTTATTCTAAGTGGATTTTGGCACGGAGCAAATTGGACATTTATTATATGGGGATTAATAAATGTAATATATTTCTTACCATTAATTTTATCCAATCACAATAGAAAACATATAAAAATTATACAAAGCGCTTCTTTTTTACCAAGCTTTTCAGATTTAACAAAAATAATTTTAACCTTTTCTTTAGTTACATTTTCTTGGATTTTTTTTAGAGCTGAAAATACAAATCATGCATTTTCATACATTTATCATATGTTCACTAATCTTTACTTTGAAAGTCCCAATATTTCAGTACCAAATATTAACATACTAAAATTTTCCATTTTAATAATTTTTCTTTTAATGATTGAATGGTTAGGAAAAGAGGGTAATTATGCTCTTGAAAAATTTAGCTCAAAGTGGAATAAAATTATTAAATGGTGTTTTTATTATTTCATTTTGTTTCTTATATTTATTTATAGTAAAAATAAACAAGAATTTATTTATTTTCAGTTCTGATGAAATTATTTATAAAAAAAATATTACTTTTTATTTTACCAATTATAATATTTGTTATTTCTATAGACAGTTATTTAAGAAACATTAATTCACTTTATCAAGAAAAAAATATCACACTTAAAAAAAATGCAGATAAAATTGAAGTGCTTATATTAGGAAACTCTCATGCAAATTATGGAATTAATCCTAAATTTTTTAATTTATATGCTTTTAATACAGCAAACTTAGGACAATCAATTTATTTTGACAAAGAAATTACAATAAGAAATCTAGATTTAATGAAAAAATTAAAATATGTTCTTATCAGTTTAGATTACCATTCATTGTACTTCTCTAAACAAAGAGGAGAAAGAAATATCTGGTCTTACTATGGAAATGGAATAAAGTATCCAAATGAAAATTATTTCAAAGCAAATCTATCACCACTAATTTTTGGATACTCTCCTTTAATTTCATATTCGCTTATAAAAAAAGATTTAAAATCAAGATGGAATAGAAAAAAATTCAACAATTATATAAATTTTGACACTGAAGCTGGAGTTGATAAAACAGACACTATAATTCAAGGATTCATTGGTTTTACTGGTACAGAAGAAAAATCGTTTAATTTAAATTGGTATAAAAACAGAATTAGTAATTTTAACAAATTAATTACTCAATCTAACGAAAAAAAAATTGTTCTTGATGAAATTAATCAACTTATATCAACTCTAAAAAATAATAATATTACACCAATTTTTTTTTCCACACCTACATATAAAGATTATAACTTAATTCTTGACAAGAGTATAATTTTTCAAAATGATTCTATCATAAAAAAAATCTGTAAAGAGAATAATATAGAATTTTGGGATTATGCTATTAATAATAATTTTAAAAAATCAGATTTTTTCAATCCGGATCACTTAAATAAAAAAGGAGCTAAAAAATTTAGCAAACTAATTAACAAGAAATTAAATGATTATATAATAAACTAACGAGTCAAAATTTTAGTATGATGTGGTTTAATTCTTGCATCAATTACTGGAGTGGAACATGAAAAGTGTTTATTAATAATTTTAGAATTTAATCCATAAATGTCATGAGAAGGATTAGATCTTGTAAAAGTAATCCACAACCAATCCTCAAAAGAAATAGTATTTGGAAAAATATCATCAATCAAAGTAACCATAGCAAGTTCAATAATATTTTCTTTTTCCAAACATAAAATCAAATCATTGATATTACCATTTCCATGAACAATCATATTACCTGGACTCAGTAAATATTTTTTACTAAAACCTTTTGGTAAATCAAATTTAGGTAGTTTTTCAACTAAATTTCTTTTATCGTCTCCAGCTACTGCAATCACTACTTTAGAACCCTCATTTAGAGCTTCTCCAGAATAATCTAATGTATCAATTGTTGTTTTAGTATAAAAATGTAAATCTCGATTCCAATTAACTTTTCTAAAAATATGTGTAAAATAAGATTTTTTATCTTCAATATTAGGAGCTTGATCTTGATCACAAATAAAAAGATATTTAGCCAAAGACATTTGACCAGTACCTAAGATATGATTTGCAATTGTTAAGAGCTCTTGTGGTTTTTTTGTAGGATTATATGGGGTATATCTTTCACTTCCTATGGCAAGAAGTAAGGGATGAACTCCAGCTTCATCAACTGCATTTACTGCTTTTAAACCAGGTATTTCCTTTTCAATTGCTTTATCTGTAATATCATGAATTAACTTACCAAAAAAGGAATCTTCTTGAGGTGGCCTTCCAACAACAGTAAAAGGCCAAATTGCCTCTTTCTTTGCATATACTTTAGAAACTTTTAAAACAGGAAAATCATGTATTACACTATAATAACCCAAATGATCTCCAAAAGGACCTTCTGGTTTTACATCATTAGGAAAAATCTCTCCACAAATCACAAAATCCGCATCATTTGAAATTATAAAGCCGTCTTTTATTGAATATCTAAATCTTCTTTTTGCCAAAACTCCAGCAAAAGAAACTTCAGACATACCTTCAGGTAATGGCATTACTGCAGCGAAAGTGTGAGCAGGTGGTCCCCCAACAAATATAGAAACCTTAAGAGGCAAATTTTTATCATTTGCATTTTTTTGATGTACTCCAATACCTCTATGAATTTGATAATGCATTCCAATCTCCTTGTTTAAAATATATTTATTTCCTGTTAACTGAATTCTATACATTCCTAAATTAGAATTTAGGATACCAGGATTATTAATATCTTCACTATATACCTGAGGTAAAGTAATAAATGCTCCACCATCTTCTTTCCATGATTTGATCTTTGGAAGATCGTTAATAGAAATTTCTTCAAAATTTTTAGAAAATCTAACTTTCTTTGGAATTGCATATAATGCATGTGATGCTGCATATAATGAAGAAATAGGGTTTTTTAAAATACTTATTGGATTAGTCTTTATCCTGATTAAATCTTTAACGATTGACAGACTTTTTCTAAATAAAAATTTACTTCTTTTTAAAGAACCAAATAAGTTTGATACTGCTGGATATTTGGTGTTTTTAATATTTTTAAATAAAACTGCTTTACCTTGACTTTGAAATTCTTTTAAGTGAATACTAGCCATCTCTATTTCAGGATCTACCTCCTTAGAAATTACTTTTAACTCATTATTTTGTTTTAAGTCTAGAATACAATCTTTAATACTTTTATAACTCATTCAAATTATATAAAATTTTATCTCAATCTAACGTTGATTTATATCTAAATATTTTCTATAATTTTTACCAGTGTACACTTGCCTTGGCCTTCCAATTGGTTCATTATTCTCTCTCATTTCTTTCCATTGGGCGATCCATCCTGGAAGTCTACCTAAAGCAAACATAACTGTAAACATATCTGTAGGAATTCCAAGTGCCCGATAAATAATACCAGAATAAAAATCTACATTTGGGTATAAATTTCTAGTTTTAAAATACGAATCATTTAAAGCAACTTTTTCAAGCCTCATTGCAATATCTAAAACAGGATCATTTATTCCTAATTGATCTAAAACATCATGGGCTGCTTTTTTAATTATTTTTGCTCTTGGATCAAAACTTTTATAAACTCTATGACCGAAACCCATTAATCTAAAAGGATCCGACTTATCCTTAGCCTTGGAAATATATTTATCTACATCTCCGCCACTTTGTTTAATTTCCTCTAGCATCTCTATTACAGCTTGATTAGCACCGCCATGCAATGGACCCCAAAGAGCAGCTATTCCAGCAGATATTGAAGCGTATAAACTAGCATGAGAAGAACCAACTATTCTGACTGTTGAGGCAGAACAATTTTGTTCGTGATCTGCATGTAAAATCAATAATTTATTAAGGGCTTTAGTTATTACTGGATTTATTTTATACTCAAAAGTTGGAAGAGAAAACATCATTCTAATAAAATTTGAACAATAATCTAAACGATTATCAGGATATACTACTGGCTGTCTCATTCTATTCTTAAAACTCCAAGCAGCTAATGTAGGTAGTTTTGCTATTGCTCTAATAATTGTACCATTAATTTCATCAGATGAACGATTAGGATCAAGAGATTTTGGATAAAATGCAGTCAAAGATGATACTAGAGAACCTAAAACACCCATCGGATGTGAATTTGATGGAAATCCATCTAAAATAGATTTAACATCTTCATGAACTAAAGTATGCTCTGAAATATTATTAGTAAAATTATCAAGTTCTTTTTTATTAGGAAGTTCCCCATAAATTAATAGATATGCAACTTCTAAAAAAGAGGATTTTTCAGCTAATTCTTCAATTGCATAACCTCTATATCTTAATATACCTTTTTCTCCGTCTAAAAAAGTAATAGAACTCAAAGTAGATCCAGTATTTTTATATCCTCTATCTAATGTAATAAGATTAAGGTCGCTTCTTAATTTACTAATATCTACCGCCATTTCATCTTCAGTTCCTTTAATGACGGGTAAAGTATACATCTTTCCGTTAAATTTTATTTCAACTACTTTTTCCATATTTTTTTTACTTTATATATTTAAAATCTTTTCCTAAATAGCATGCCTTACTTCCCAAAATCTCTTCAATTCTTAACAATTGATTATATTTTGCAACCCTATCAGATCTTGATACTGATCCCGTTTTTATTTGTCCAGTATTTAATCCTACAGATAAGTCAGCTATAATAGTATCTTCTGTTTCTCCTGATCTGTGACTCATTACTGTTGTAAATAAATTATCTTGCGCCATTTTGATAGCATCTACTGTCTCTGAAAATGTACCTATTTGATTAACTTTAATTAAAATAGAGTTAGCTATATTTTTATCGATACCTTTTTTTAATCTGTCAACATTAGTTACAAATAAATCATCACCTACTAATTGTACTCTATCTCCAATAGAGCTAGTAAGCTGTTCCCATCCTGACCAATCATCCTCATCTAGTCCATCTTCAATAGAAATAATTGGATACTTGTTAACCCAACCTTTCCAAAACGAAACTAATTCAGAAGATGTTAACTTCTCTCCACTTGATTGATGAAAATGATATAATCCTTCTTTTTTATTATAAAATTCTGAAGCTGCTGCGTCAATTGCAATAAAAATGTCTTTTCCTTCAACATAACCTGCAGATTTAATAGCCTTAATTACTAACTCTATAGCTAACTCATTTGATTTAATATTGGGAGCAAAACCACCCTCATCTCCAACATTTGTAGAATGACCTAAGTTAGATAACTCACTTTTTAAATAATGAAAAACCTCTGTTCCCATTCTAAGCGCATCAGAAAATGTGTTAGCTCCAACTGGCATAATCATAAATTCTTGAAAGTCTATAGAATTATCAGCATGAGAACCTCCATTAAGAATATTCATCATTGGGATTGGTAAATTCATTATATTATTTTTATTAACATATTGAAATATATGCATCCTTTCTTCTTTAGCAGCTACTTTAGTACAAGCCAAAGAAACAGCTAACATAGCATTAGCACCTAAATTTGATTTATTTTTTGTTCCATCCAAACCAATAATTTTACTGTCAATTTTTGACTGATCATTAACGGACATTCCTTTAAGGTTATCTTTTAAAATTGAATTAATATTTTTTACAGCATTTAAAACCCCTTTACCTAAATACTTACTATTATCATTGTCTCTTAACTCAACTGCTTCATACTTTCCTGTTGAAGCACCTGAAGGAACCGATGCTCTACCAACAAAATTTTTAGTAAATACCTCTGCCTCAACAGTAGGATTACCTCTTGAATCTAATATTTGTCTTGCTTTAATATCAATTATTTTACTCATTTTTATTTTTTTAAATTACTTATAAAAGTATCAAATAAATATCTTGAATCATGAGGCCCTGGAGAAGATTCTGGGTGAAATTGAACTGAAAAACAATTTTTATCTTTTAATTTTATTCCCTCTATTGTTCCATCATTTAAATTTAAATGAGTTACTTCTATATTAGAATGCTTCTCAACATCCTCCTTAGAAATACTAAATCCATGATTCTGAGAAGTTACTTCGGCTTTTCCTGTTACAACATTAATAACTGGATGGTTTATACCTCTGTGTCCATTATGCATCTTATATGTTGATATTCCTTCAGACAATGCAATCACTTGATGTCCTAAACAAATTCCAAATACTGGAGAACCATCGTTTGTGATTTTTTTAACTTCATTAACAATTTCCGGCATAGCAGAAGGATCTCCTGGACCATTTGATAAAAAGTATCCATCAGGATTCCATTCTTTAATTTCAGAATATTTTGTGTTCATTGGAAAAACTTTTAGATAACAATCTCTTTCAACTAAACATTTTAAAATATTTTTTTTAATTCCTAAATCTAAAACGGCTATTTTATATTTTGCATTAGAATTTCCTACAAAATAAGTTTCTTTTGTAGAAACATATGATGATAATTCCAATCCATCCATTGATGGGACTTTATGTAATTCTTTTTTTAATATATTTATATCTGTAATAGATGTTGATATAATTGCATTCATAGCCCCTTTATCTCTAATATGTCTAACAACAGCTCTAGTATCAACATCTGAAATTATAATTTTATCATATTTTATAAAATATTCTTCTAAATTGCCATCAGCTAATTTTCTCGAATAACCGTTATTAAAATTTTTACAAATCAAACCTGAAATCTTTATGTTTTCAGATTCAACTTCTTCTTTATTAACTCCATAATTTCCAATATGCGCGTTAGTAGTAATCATTAGTTGACCATAATAAGAAGGATCAGTAAATACTTCTTGATATCCCGTCATTCCAGTATTAAAACATAATTCTCCAGTAGAAAATCCAGGAACACCAACTCCTTTACCATAAAAAATTGTACCATCTTCTAATAATAAAACTGCTGATTTTTTCTTTTTATATTTCATTTAAAAACTTCTTCATTTAAAATTTATACTCAAAAAAAAGGATAAAACAAAATATGCTTTATCCTTTCTAAAAATAAAAGTTATAGCTTATTTTAATTATTTTCTTTTTTATTTTTTTCGTCCATAGATTCCTGTTTGTTTTCTACAGCCTTATCTTCTACTGGCTGCTCTTTAACAGCTTTATCTTCTACTGACTGCTCTTTAACAGCTTTATCTTCTACTGACTGCTCTTTAACAGCTTTATCTTCTACTA
>Ga0160423_10004648_pt1 | contig 11263 bp, 14 predicted proteins | sample CRUFie14St8metaG_FD_108191 | JGI IMG/M metagenome (GOLD analysis project Ga0160423, IMG submission 108191) | Marine microbial communities from the Costa Rica Dome - CRUD Field 142mm St8 metaG | ecosystem: Environmental > Aquatic > Marine > Oceanic > Photic zone | place: Costa Rica: the Eastern... | reverse complement strand
GGCATATGTAACTCATCACGAAACATACCAGGCCACGATATGATAAAAAAGTGATCATCTAGTTTATTCTTTTGTTTGAATTGATTAAGAACATATCGTATGGTAGTTCTAACTATTCTGTGGGCAGATGCTCCAGAATCAGATAAGTTAATGTGATTACAATTATATAAATCCGCGAGATGCTTAGGCCAAGCCCTTTCATAACAAGCTCTCTCCATTGGATATGTTAATTCTGCTCCTGCTGTATGAGAGCAACCATTAGCTACTAATATCATTATATTTTCTATATTGTGGAAAAACAGAGAAAAAGTCAGTTTCTCTGTACTTATCTAACATAAGATTATACGAGACCATTTCTTTCATAGGAGGTAAATCTTTTGAGATGTAGTCGTTGAAAACTTTTACGAGATTTGGGTAATCTTTGTATATCTCTAACAACTTCTTTTTATCTTCAGGTAATAATCTTTGAGGATTTAAAAACTCAGGTAAGAAGCATGGAGCATATATTACTTTTTTATTAAACTTCTTACTTAGTTTTTCTATGTAAGGAAGTGTCCAAACACTATAAATATTTACAACACAATTTATACGATGAATATATTTTAACGCTTTCATAAAATTACTTAGAAACATTTTCATATTAAAACCTGTTCTTGAATATTCAACTGCCTTTCCCCACCCATCACAACTAGCTTCTAAATTGATTCGTTTAAATTTATTCCAAAGAGGAAACAATGCTTTGTTTTTGTAATGTAATTTTGATAAATTTGTTGAGTATGCAATAGTAACATCAGTAGCATTGTGATCAATTAAATACATTAAAAATTTATAGTTAGCATCAGTGATTAAAGGTTCACCTCCAGATATATTAATAAATTTAAGATTCATTTTTCTAATCGCTTTTACGATAAAAGGTAAAAGTCTTGGATCATAGTCAAATACATCTTTTTGTATTGAGAAACTATCTCCAAAGAATTTATGTTTTCTATTTTCAATCTCCCAGGTAGAAGAGAATTTAGGATTACACATTCGACATTTAAAGTTGCATACATTGTTTAGTCTTATGTGTATCTGCCTTATACCTTTTTGGTTTTCATTAATTCTATGAGTTTTTAAATTAACTGCCTCAGCATTCCAACAGTATTCACACTCGGCTGGCCTATCATTTTGTTTTAATGCTTTTTGTAAATTCTGTAATGGCTGACCTGAAAAATAGTTTTTAATACCATTACCCATAAAAAATCGATTCGAAGGCATCACGCAACATGGAGTTATGTTGCCGTTTTCTTCAATATGTAACTCATTAAAAGGTCGTGAACAAAAGTTATCCATATATTTTATTTAGCACCTCTTTAAAATAGTGTTTATGAGGAAATTCAGCAGCTAATTTTTTATTATGCTCTAGTACATCATTGTGTTTTAAAATAATCTTTTTTTGCACTTCAAAAGGTTTTTGACAAAAAATATCCAACTGTTCAATGACTTTTTGAACCTTGATCACCTCATCACTTATATCATCATAAGATTCGTCAAAGAGATAACCAAAGGTCTTAAAACCAAATTCCTCTCTTAAATACTTTAAAGTATTTTTATTTCCTAATAACAAAAAAGGTCTTCCAAGTTTAAAACAAAACATTATTTTTTCAGTAATAAATATTTCACTGTTGTTAGCTGAGCTCTCAAATATTAAGTTTATTAATCCTTGTCTATTTAATTTAGCCGAACTTCCTCTATTCATAAAAACACGATCTACATCAACAGGAAGGTCTTTTATATCCAAATGAGAAGTATGAGTTGCAACAAAGTTATAAAACTCATCAAAAGGAATACCTTTACTGATAAGTTCTAATTTTCGACTGTTCATTTCTTCTTTTTGAAGATCAACCTCACCTTTCCATGCCATGTAAGAATATATACCTTTTTGATCTAATCGTTTTTGTTTTAAAAGAAAAGTAGCATAATTCCTAAAAAACTTTTTTCTACCACACAAAGAGACAAAGTGGTGAGTTGCGTAATCCATAGGGTAACTTTCACTAATATATTCCCAGTTCTGTCTACGAGCCCTAAACAAATTTTCTAAGTAAACATTTGTCCAAGGGTTAAGAACATGAATTTTGAATTTACAGTAGCTTTCATGTTTTAAATCTAAGGGGTTTATAGATACCCAATGCACTCTACCATGTAAATTATATTTATCAATTACCTTATTTAAAGGTTTAATAAAATTAGTAAAGATAGTTGGAATTCTTTGAGTAATTACTAATTTTTTATTTGGATTATCTCTTAAGTGTAACCATTTGATACGAGTTAACTGCATGAAATCATTTTGATCACCATAATTTTCTGGAAAGTTTTCAACCCAACCTCTCTGTTCAGAAGTAAGGGATAAAATTTCTTTTAACTTGAACTCACAAACGTCTGCTAAATCATCAAACTCGATATCAATACCAAGTGATTTACAATTATCGTATAATATAGAGCCTGATACAAATTTATATAATAAGGGTTCAAAGTCAGGAGGATTTAAGGATTTTATCTTGTACATTATCTAAGGATTCCCAATTAAATACGCTTTTCTTTTTAAGTGTATTAACTTCTTTATTATAAAGTATTTTAAACTTATTTTGGTCAGGAAGGAAGGGATTTAAGAATTTATTTCTTAGTCTACGGTAAAAATTCTTGAAAGTAATACCGTGTGGTTTGCATCTAAAATTATTTAATCTGTAGGAAAAGTACTGAAGTGCATGGGCAATTTCATGTAAGACTACTAATTGTAGTTTTTGGTATTTAAAATTAGAATAAATACCTCCAATCTCTTTATCAGCATCAAATGACTTATACTCGTAGACTCTGTATATCTCAATTAAATCATCATCACCAAAGGGACTGTCTGGTACCATGCGATTCATTGCAATACTAATGCCAGGACCAGCAGAGTAATATCCTCCTCGAGAAGTCCTTCTACGAGGATTCCAGTCTAAGTTAATTTGTGCTAATTTAAACTTTTTATATATCTCAGTTTGAATGTAATGCTCAACTTCTTTAATAAAGTCTTGCGTCCATTTATTTATGCTCACTTGTTCTACTAACTTTGTCATCTTCTTTTTCCTGTTGCTGCGTCTGATGCTTCATTCTTTGATAGTACCACTAGGTTACCTTTATTATATGCTTGACCAATAGTAATTCCACTACCTGAATACGATGATTGTTTGCGAACGAAACCATTACCTACTAAATCAGAGGTTGGATAGGCTCGTTCTACTTTATATACAGGAACCTTATTACGATGTTTAGATTTATTCTTAAGTTGGTCTGGATGAACTCCACGAGATCGTAACCACTTATCATGGTAATCTTCTAGTGATTTTTTTGATGGTTTGTATTTTCGCATATTATCTCCTAATTTTATTTATAATAACAAATTATTAAGATTTATGCAAATTAAGATTGAACGGCAGGTGACCAAAAAGTTGTTCTTCCGTCAGATAGTTTAACTCTCTCAACAGTATTACCGAATAAGTCCTCTTTTTGATTGTATACCATCACATGACCACCTCTTGCTTCTTTTATTTCTTTTGGACTCGAAGCAAAACGAGTATATTGTCCTTGATTATTGTATAGGTCTGAGTAACTTCGAATAGTAGCACCTCCACTATCATAAGCATTACGTAAAACTTTACAAACAGAAAGGTACAATTGTTCTAATTCATCAATAGTTAAACTTTCCATTATTCTGAATGGAGATATTTTTGCTAAGAAAAGAGATTCTGACTTATAGATATTGCCAACACCTGATATCTGACTTTGTTCCATTAGCCACTTCACAACCTGCCATTTGGGTTTTTTATCTGCTATTTTACAGAAAGTATCAAAGGTACAGGGATTATTTAGCATATCAGGACCAATTGAATTAAGTTTCTTCTCGTGTTCTTTTTCATCAAAAACAAATTTTACAGTACCAAAATTACGTTGATCATTGTAGTATAATGACGAATCATCATCAAAGTAAAAAGCAATACGTGTATGTTTTGAAGGTTTTAGTTTAAAGTTACCAGTCATACCAAGTGTAGTGTACATCCAACAAATTGGTAGTAAATCACCAAATTCCCAATAAATAAACTTACCTTTATTAGTTACACGTTGAATAGGAAGATGCTCTTCTTCTAATGCTATATAAAAGTTACCAAAACCCGTAGGTAATTTTTTAGTATATCTACCAGATACAAAATTAATATTTACAAGTTTCTTTCCGTATACTGCTTTTGCCACTTGTCTTGCAGTGCGAGTACATTCAGGACCTTCAGGCATTTAATTTTCTCCATATTTTGTGTAAAACATAAAACCAAGCGCCGTTGATGGCTGGTTCGACTAAAGCAACTAAACCAGCCTCAAACAAACTTGCACCTGTCATCCAATAGACCACATTCATAGCTATAATCACGTGACCTAAAGTATATACTAGTGCAAGGGCTAAACTATTTTCTCTAAAAACTCCAATAAAACTTTTAGTTAGCTCTGTCATTATTTCGTTTCCTACTATACATATCACTCATTTGACGTGGAGGACCCCACACATCAAGTGCATTAACTCTAATAAAAGGTTTGTTAGTTTCTTTTTTATTGGGATTATGAATTGTGAGCATGACTTTTTTGCCACGTCTCCAAGCCTTAACTTGATTATTAAGACGATTCATTGTAGTTCTGTATTCGATCTTTAATGCTTTTAAAGCAGAACTATTTGTATTTGGTCTTTCACCTTTAGAGGTGTAGTTATTTCCTGAACTTCTTTTACCTTTTGCCATAAACTTCTCCTTAATATATAAATATATACTATATTAAAATTAAGGATTAGGCAACCTAAAGACTTAATTGAGAGGTAGAAATTGTATTATTTTGTCTCATTTCTAAAAAGGTTGAGACAAAATCTTTAGGTTCATACAAATTGGCACACTTAGGACACTCAATTACATCTAATGGCTCAACTCGCCCATTTTGCAACCATACCTCTTCTGCATTATTGCAGGAAGGGCAGTTACTTCTTACTCTGTAAACTTGCATTGAAACTTTCGCTAGTAATTTTTTTATGATATGCGTCTATGCTATGATCTCTTAACCCATCAAAAGGTTGTTTATTCCACCAAGCAGCTCTACGACCTCTGATACCGTCTTTAAATCTTTGCCACCAAGTCATATTTCTTATTTTACCATAGTGGTTTATGTAAACCAGTTTTCCGTGATGACGATAAAAAATTAATGCTAGGGGTATTTTAGTTACTATGTCATTATTATTAACGAAACGATAATGAGTTATTCCGTCTTTGGTCATTTCTTTAACAAAGTCTTTATTACCCACTCTTGGTGATCCAAAAGTATAAAGATGTTTAGCATCAACTCGACTTGCGAATATTGTTGCTAAAGCAGCACCTAATGAATGCCCAGTGCATATCATTTTTAGACCAGTAGTATTCAATCTATCTATCTGATCTATTAATTTATCATAAACTTTATCTAATGCTTGTGCAAAACCAAAATGAACTAAGCCTTTTTCACGGGCAGGTTTTCTCCAAACTTTGACATCTGCCATAAGGTCTGCTACTTGAGTTGGCTCAGTCCCTCTAAAACATATAATCAACTCTTTGTCAGTTTTGACCAACATTGCTTGTGTACCGTCATTATCAAACCAGTACCAATCTTTTAAACCCATTTTAAGTAGAATTCTATTAATTCTATCATAATCACAGTATACTATTTTTGATAGTAATGCCATGCGTACAGCTGTTTTAATCATAACAAGCTCTCTTTCATAATATATTTTTCAAGTCTACTTTTAATTGAAAAATCCCATTTTGTATTTAGTATGTGATTATAATTATAATCTAAAATTTCTACGTTATCATCATATATTTTTTTGCAATCAGCTAATGGTATTTTACAAAATTCTTGAAGGTTTTTAAAAACAATGTTAGTTCGTTTTACGTTATCTAGTTCTTCATCATATGACTCATCAAATAAATGTGGAAAAGTTTTAAATCCTAATTGTCTTTGGAAAGAAAGAATATAAGGATTACCTATTAAAAGAAATATACTTTTTGAAAGGATAGGTTTGAAAATTTTCTCAGAAACAAACAAGGAATCAAGTCCAAATGCGTAGGTTTCATTTACTAATTCAAGAGGCACACCTTTACTTAGATTGAAATGAATATTAAAATTATACATATTCAACCAAGCATAGTTTTTCATACTTAAATCATTATTATCTAAAAAGTGTCTTTTGAAACCATATTTCAAGTACTCTTTTACATTTAATTTTTGTGCTTTAATAAAGGTTAAATCTTGTTTTGCTAATTCTAAGTCAGAAGAAACAGGAACAGGCTGAAACTCTTCCATAGTACTACCTCGTATGTGCGACACAAACCCTTTATCAAATAATTTTTTAGTATGCAACAAAAAGTTTATATAACGCCTAACCAAAGTATCCTTTCGTGATAAACTTAAAAAATGTTTTTCAAACTTTTTTTCTTTAGGTAATTCAGACGATGCTTTGAAGCGATAAAGTGTCTGATAAAACTGATCATTACTGAATAAAAAGCTATAATCACAATCACCATATAGATCATTAGGAGTAGCTGAAAGGACTATGAGATTTTTTAAGGAAATTTTATTCTGTTTAAGAACCTCAATTAAAGGGTTCACCATCTCATTAATCCAAGAAACATTTCCTGGCTCTGATGAATTGTCATATATAATATATGCGCCATTTTTTAAATCTTGTAGAAGTTGTGGAAAATATGACTGATGAAGTATTTTAGAAGTGCTTAAAGAGGTAGGAAACCAGTAAATTTTCTGTGAAAACCTATATGGTTCAATTTCATTTTTTAAAATTTTCATACCAGGATTCAAACCAGGCTGAAGTGTTCTGCCATCAAAAAAACTTACTTCAAACATGATAAGGCTCTTTCAACATGAAAATCATGTATCCTATCAAACTTAGTGAATAAGTGTTCAGCGTTTAGCTTGGCATTATCATAAGTTTTTTGAAGGGGATAAGTAAAAAAATTTTTAGCGATCGATAATACATTTTCAACTCTAGTATTATAAGCAGGCTCTAAATCATAACTATCATCAGGACCAAACTCTTTGAAACCGTAATATGTTTTAAGTGTGGATAAAGTATTATGATCTCCTAAAAACAAAAGAGGAGTTTCAGAACATACACATTTAAGAAATTTTTCAGTTAGAAAAACATGATTGCTGGTAGCAGAAGTCTCACAAACAATCTCAAAACTAGAATAACGTTGCTTTTCATCTATTTGTTGAGCTAATGATTGTAACCTAAATATATCATCATCTAAATCTAAACTTGCTAGTTCATGTTTTGGTTGAATCTCAAAAAAACTACAGTAACCTTTATCAACTAAATCAGGGTGTCTTTTTAATCTATTAAAATATTCCCGTCTATGACGATGCGGTTTTCTATTAAAAGACACAAAAAAATTCTCATGTTTTATTTTAGTAGTTAACTTTTGAGGTCTAAAACGTAACCAACCAAAAAAAGGTATAATAGGAAAAGGAAAGTTTTTAATCAATGGTCCCACATAGTAAACTGGTTTATTTAAACTTCGTAACCAAGTTAACTTTTCTTCTAAAAAATAAGGAGGATCGGCAACATCGACAGCAAAAACAAAGTCTCCCTGTAAAAAGTTTATAGAATCATTGTGCAGATTAAACCACGTTAAGTCAACTATATCGTAATTACCAGAAACTTTAGAACAAATAAAGTCGACTACTTGTTCAGTAATCGACTTCATAGCACAATCATCTGTTACAGCAGTGTGAAAATTAAGTATTTTCGACCGCCGTCATTCTATAACTTTTAACACTAAGATTACTATTAGAAGATGTAAAGTTTTTATACTCACTAGCAGAATCAATTATTTGTGAATAAATATTTGATGCAATATTTGCATTGAATCTTTCTTGTACATTAAAGTCTGCAACATCAAAATTTTCGACTGCAAAAGAAACAGTCATTATGTTACCATAATCAGCTTCAGGCTTTCTCTGCACAAACGCAGTAGCTCCAACAAATTTATTATCCATTTTATTCTGCATAACAGATAAAACTGCAAAACTAGCATTTGAAAAAACGTTAGACATTTAAACTCCATTCTAAATAAGACGACCCCCAATCGAGGTATTTTTCTATTAAATCTATATCATCTTGACTATTAATTATAATATCTTCCTGAGCAAAATGCAACTGACAATTATTGCCTAATGCTGTTTCATAAATTTTTTGTCTGTCCTCTGCGTCATCGGGTAAACAGTAAATGCTCAACATAATAATATTATCTACATTAGTAGTTAGGTATTGTAAATTAGGTAAGTGATCTAAATACTCATTTTCTTGGTGATAATCGTTTATAGTTATATCATGCTTTTTTAAATATTTATCCATGAAAGATCTTTGAAGAATCATGGGTAAATGTTTTGAGTATTGAGAGTTCCAACCAACATAAGATATAAAAGATTGTGAAACATCAATTTTACCTTTTGATCTATCTAACTTCCAATCATAAGGTATTCTAAAATATTGACCAGGATATTTACGACCATAATTTTCCCCTTTTATCATAATTCGTAAGTCCATGCTCACTCGAGTTATGCCTGTGTCGTTATTTACATTACCATGAATTAATTGTTGATTAAACAACCAAGATTGTCCTGGGTTTAGTTTTATATGGTGAGACTTTGACTCTGAGTAGTCGTTTAAATATTCTTGAGACCACTTCTCTTTGATACTACGTTTTGTTATATCAACGCTGTCATCATACTTTAACATATGCATTGAGTTATTTCCCCAACATTTTGTAAAAGGTGTCCAAATGGTACGAAGTCCAGTCCCATTTCCAACAAATATTCCTTGATGGTAGTTTAAAATTCTACCTGCTTTTACTTGATCTGGTATAACAACTCGAAGAGTGCCAAAACGTTGTATTAAAAAATCTTTACCATCAACTAATGGTTTAATATTTTCAGTTAAAAAATCATCAAGCATCTCCATAAATTCAGGAGTTTCGCAACCATCAGAGACATATCTTTGTAGAGCCCCTAACTCCCTAACAGGTACATGACAATGTATTGTTTCAAGAGATTCAACGTCTGGATATTTGTGCCTGACTCTTTTTAACGCCCATTTTGGGAAATTTTATTTTTCTAAATCATAATTTAGAATATCACTATTAAAATTTTTTCCATATTATGTATCCATATGTGCTTGTATACTCTGAGACAAATTAAAATCCCAAGTATTAGTTAAAAAATGATTATAATTATGCTCTACGATTTCATTCATAGATTGTAGTTTTTTATTTAAAGACGTTACGTCTAAAGTGCATAACTTTTTTACTTCTTCAAATAACATTAAAAATCGATTATAAAATATTTCTTCAGTATCATAACTCTCATCTATAATATCAGAAAATGTTTTGAATCCCAAACTTTTTAACCAATTAAGAGAATAAGGATTTCCCAAAAGTAAAAAAACGTTTTTTGAAAGAATAGATTTAAATGTCTTTTCTGTAACACATAGCTTATTATGTGCAACACAAGTTTCAGATACTATTTCAAAACAAGATTTAGAACTATAAAAGTTATGTAAATCATATGAATGTGTTGCAATAGATTTTTGTCTTGGATCATCTAAAGTTTGTTTTTGAAATCCGAATTTCACGAAAGATTTTAAATCAAAATCTTCAGTAGATTTAAAAATAGTTTGCACTAACTTCAACAACTCTAAGTCAGAAGAGTGAATACTTTGCTCTCTATAACGATTATGAGAGATGAAATTATCAGTTAGAGAACTTGTATGAAAATAAGTATTAATTAACATTCTTGGTATAGAGTCTCTAAATGACATAAATAAAAAATGTTTAGTGGGTTGATCGTCAGTTTTTAAGTCTAAATCAGAATCCTCAAAACATCTTTTAGTGTATTGAAGTAGGTTATTATAATAAATATGTTTATAAGGTCTTTTAACTGTAATAGGTTTGATAGAGTGTGTATAGTTATCAGTTGCTAAATCAAAAAATAGTCTGTCAGGTGTTGGGCTTATAATAATTAACCTATACCAAGAAATATTATATTTTTTGAAAAAGTTAAAAACTGTGTCTTTATATGAATTTTCAACATCTTTAATGTGAACTGGATCTTGCGAGTAATCAATTATAAGATACGCATCATTTAAAATCATATCTTTTGCAAACTGTTTATATAAGTTGTTATGTTTCAAACGTTCAAAAATATTATCTTCACACGAGTCGCTCCACCAATATGTAATTTTTGAAAAATTTAAATCATACTCACGAAAAACTGAATGTCGATAGTCCAGCTCATCTATTATGATTGGTTTTGCCATATTTTAATTGTTCTGTCGATACCCTCATCAAGTTTTACTTTTGGCTCCCATCCAAGAAGTTTTTTAGCTTTGTCATTTTTGGAGGATAAGTAATATATCTCACCAGGTCTATGAGGTCTAGTATCCCAATTAATTTTGCCAGTCCATTGTAGTTTTTTTGCAATCTTTTTAGCTAAATCACTAATTCTAATAGGATTATTAGGCCCGCAACAAAATACTTTTCCCTCTGTAGCCTTATCATAATTATCAATCATAGCTTCGTATAAATCAAGTAAATCTTCAATGAATATAAAATTTCTATATGGTTTTGAATACCCAAGGTTTATCTCTTTAGATTTAACCATTTGAGAAATTATAGACTCCATAACAAAAAATGTATTATCCCAACGACCATAACAATTAGTTGTTCTAATAGCAGCCCAGGGTAAATCATAGGTACGTGCAGCATACTCTAAATATTTCTCTACAGCTACTTTAGCTACAGCATAAGGAGCGTTAGCATTTTGGGGAGTATCCTCATCGAAAGCATAGTCCTGAGCCCAATGAAGCGCTTCACCTTTTTCTACTAAATCTGAAACCTCTTGCCAACCATAAGTTTCCATTGTAGAAGCAAACAAAAATAATTTGAGATTCACTACCTCTCTACAAGCTTCAATGAGATTAACAGATCCTACGTAGTTAGTAATGGAAAAATCTACGTGTTCATAAAAAGAAGATTCAACTTCGGTTCTAGCAGCAAGATGCAATACAATATCAGGCTGAGTCATTGAAATTTCATCTCTTACTCTTTCATACTCTTCAAGATTACTTATCATGTGAACTATTTCATGCTTACCTGATAGTCTC
>Ga0160423_10004646_pt1 | contig 11264 bp, 8 predicted proteins | sample CRUFie14St8metaG_FD_108191 | JGI IMG/M metagenome (GOLD analysis project Ga0160423, IMG submission 108191) | Marine microbial communities from the Costa Rica Dome - CRUD Field 142mm St8 metaG | ecosystem: Environmental > Aquatic > Marine > Oceanic > Photic zone | place: Costa Rica: the Eastern... | reverse complement strand
GACCCAGTTCAGAGAGAAGCAGTACAAATTCAGTTCTGATTACAATCCACTAGCAATTAGCGCTACAGATATGTAAGCGCCTAGCATAGAACCCAGATTGGTTAATGCAGTTACAAGCAAGACCCTACCTGCACGGTTTGACCAGAATAAGCCTGCAGAATCTAATTTTAGGAACTCTGCTAGGTCTTCTCCGGTAGGCTCTCGAACTTTCATTTGAGCGTAACCTGCAAACCATCCAGCCGCTAGTGCAGGGTTCAATGATGTAATCGGTGAAGCAATTGCTGCGACAAGAATTGCTATTGGATGACCTCCTGCTATCATGCACATCACTGCAGCGCCTATGAAGTTACCAAGAAACCAATATGCTCCATTTTCTTTTATTGATGATATATCTCCATTGTAAGCAAACCATCCAAGTAACCCAACTAGTAATAGCGGGATTGCATAGGATATAGTTTTGATAAGATTTCCACCCTTTGGTAGTTGAGATAATTCCTGAATTCTGTCTTTATTATCGGTCATTTCTTCTTGCAATAATTTTGAAACACCTTCTAAGTGACCAGCTCCTAATACTGCGAGAATTCTTTCTTCACCTCTGATTTCGGAAATCTTCCTTGCGATGAATTCATCCCTTTCATCAATTAGTGCAGTGCCTGCACCTGGAGAAACTTCTCTTAATTCTTCCATCAGAGAAGAAAGTAAGTCCTTATTTTCTAACATTTCATTCAATGAAAACTCTTCATCAGGCTCCTCATCTGACATCAGCGCCCACAATAATCCAAATTTTTCTTTGAGTCGCATATTTTTCCATGCTCTTTTCAAGGTAGTTTGGATATCTCTATCCACTAACTCAACTTTTAATCCAGCATCATTTGCTGCATTCACAGCAGCTAATAATTCAGCACCGGGCTGCTGACCTTCATCTAATCCAAGTTTTCTTTGTTCAGCAGATAAAAGAGATTGAAGTAAAACCATTGGTGCTTTCCCTTCTTTGATCACCTTCAACAATCCCTCTTTGTCTAGCCTTCTGTCGCTGATCAAGGCTTTGTGTCGACTTTCACATAATTCTACAGCAACAACATCTGGCTTCCAATTCTCGATATTCTCAATCACTGCTTCTACAGATGAAGTGGCAACGTGAGCAGTACCTAGTAATCGTAAATTTTCATCGACATCAACATACGGCGCAGACATTCATTAACCTCCAAAAATTTCTTTCAATTTTGATGCTATGTTTTCCATTGCATCCTTTTCATTATCCGAATCCAAATCCTCAAACGGGATTTGGCCACCTGCCATTACCGCATGACCTCCGGCAGTTCCTTCTTCAAATTCGCTTTCTAAAATCTGACCCAGATTTATAGAATCATCAGAAGATCTTGCAGATAGAATGACTTTGTTTCTTCTAACTCCAAATGATATAACTGTAGATATTCCTTCTGTAGGTAAAAGGAAATCAGCCACTTGAGATAAGGCGTCTCGATTCGCCATATTATTAATCGGAACGAGGAGTAAATTGTTTTCTCTGTACATATCCTGTAAGGCATTCTTGAATATTTCCAAAACGTCTTGTGAGCGAGGTGGGATTTCAAATGAACGTAATAGATTCCAATCTACAAATTTGTTTAGCCATGAGAGCGCTGTTAAATCTACTTCATTGAATGACCTAGTAAATCCAAGGGTATCTGTTCTAATTCCAAAAGCAAGCGCAGTAGCTATTTCTGTTGTTATTTCGAACCCAGAATTCATTGAAATTGTAGCAACCAAAGATGAAGTAGCAGCATATTCTTGTCTCACTAGTACGATTTCCCCCTTTGGTCTATTTTCTGAGAAATGATGATCGATAATTATTGTAGGTTGAAACTCTTTTGGAAGTATATTATTAGCACCTGATTTGTTGAAATCAACACATATTACAATATCCGATTCTTCTAGTAAATCATTTATTTCCCAAGAAAGAATGATTCTACGTAAGTCGATTTCAAGTAATTTTACCATTCCGATATTCTGCTGGTGCTCAATCAATCCGCCGTGAGCGATTGTGACCGTCTGTCCAATATGTTCGCAAATGTGTTTTACAGCCATGGCACTTGCGAGAGAGTCAGGGTCAGGGTTATCGTGACAAACAATCAAAACCTTTGCTTCTGGTTCTTGTTTTAGTCTTCGGATAACATCACCTGCGCCTTGTCTTCTGTCAATATGTTTTAGCCGTTCTTTGAGAAGACTGATTGTAAGGTCTTGAACAGATATTAACTCTGAATGTTCTAATTCAATTGTTGATAAAATTGGAGAGTTTGGCCAAATTTTCCTTAATTCCAAACCTGGATTATTATCGCAAATAATCTCATCCAATACCAAAATTGCAGTAGGTTCTATTTCTGGCAATGGCATTTCGTGTAACTCCATTTCAGTAGGTAAAGTAACAATTTCCACATTGGGTATTCCGACTAATTCACCGGCAAGACCGATTAATCTAACTCTGGATGTCTCTCCAATCCATTTTGCTAATTCAACAGCAACCTTATCTGAACCAAAAATAATGAACACTTAGTTCACCAACCTATTCATGACGGAAAATAAATCAAAATGCTCTCTAACATCATGTACTCTAATTATGTCTATTCCTTGTTCAAAAGCAATAGCTGCAACGCCTAAGGTTCCTGCAAGGCGATTTTGGGTTTCAGGCTGTTCACAAATTTGTCCGATCATAGATTTTCTAGAAACTCCCCATAGAATTTTGAAAGGTCGCAATCTTTGACTTTGTTTTAGAAGTTCGATATTGTGTTCTAAATTTTTACCGAATCCGATGCCTGGGTCAAGGTATATCTTTTCAGCGGATAGCCCATTTTCAACAAGTAGATTCGCTTTTTCTAGTAGATAATCAAACACTTCTTGACATACATCTCCGTAATTAGGATTGTTTTGCATGGTGCCTGGTTCGCCAAGCATGTGCATTATGCAAACATTACATTGTTTTTCTATAATCAAATCAAACATATTTTGATTTCTCAACCCACTTACGTCGTTGACCATTAGGGCACCATTTTCTAACGCAGTTCTAGCAACCTCGTAGTTTCTTGTATCAATGGAGACATTAGCAAATTCAGAAATCTCTCTAACTAAAGATAATATTCGCTTTGTTTCTTCTTCTATAGAAATAATTTCCGCACCAGGACGAGTAGATTCTCCTCCGACATCTATCCATTTGGCGCCGTTTTCTACCATTTTTCTAGCGCGCTCCACACTACCATGGCGAGAGTCGGCATGAAATGAATCAGGTGTCGCATTAATGACTCCCATTATCTGTGGCCGGCTAAATCTCCGACCATCATAGACTGCCATGTTAGCCACCGTGGCCGCGAGAGGTTTTATGACATGTGGGGTGTCAGGTGTCGCCATGTCTGAGGAATTGCCAGCGGATATTCACAACGTTGGTACAAATTTAGATGGGCCAATCGAGGAGCCTTCTGAAGAATCTTTAGAATTAGCAGAGAGAATAATCGTTAGACTGCGACCTCCATCAAGAGTTGCAATCTCTAAAATGATTCACACAAAAGCAAAGATGGTCGGCGGAATTCTAGCAGGATATGCTGTATTTTGGTGGCTTGCTGTTCTTCAAGTGGATAATGAGAAAGCGTTTGATTCGATATTCTTCGGACCAGATTTTCTAGCAATTACAATAATCGCACCAGCGTTAATATTCCTTGGTTCATTATTTGAAAATATTAGCAGAGAACTTGGACAATTATTTCCGGGTCTAGCACATGGGATTATGTTTGTAATGGCATTCTTATATACATTTGAGCCTCTGGTTAGAGGTTTATTCATGAGTGATCTAGATTCGAGTGATGCTATCTGGAAAACCTCTAGACTAGCAATACTTTGTCTTACAATACTCTTCGCTGCGAGAATGCTTATTGACGCATGGTTGCTAAGGTGGGTGAAAGTATTCATGGAGAATAATCCCGATTTGGATTTCTCTGATTCAGGAAACGATTTCTCAGAGGTCGAAGAATCTGTTGTTGAACCCGAGATTTGAAACCATTAACCTACACGGGTATTAACATGAATGAGAGACTAGATGTGCTCAGACTTGGATATCGTAAAGGTAGAGATCCAAGAATTACGACTCATCTAGCATTGGTATCCCGAGCCTTTGGAGCAGACGGTTTCATGTTATCTGGTGATGAAGATAAAGAATTATTTTCAAACCTAAAATCTGTATCAGATCGATTTGGTGGCTCCCTAGATACGAATCATGTCAAGGGAATGTCAACATTGAAGCAACATGTTGCAAGTGGTGGTGTAGCAGTTCATCTGACTATGTATGGTGAGCCATATCGTAAAGCTATTCCAACGATAAGAAGAGATAAACCACTTATGGTAATAGTTGGAGGTGCAAAAGTTCCAGGAGATGTATACAAATTATGTCAACATAATGTGGCAGTAGGAAATCAACCACATTCAGAAGTAGCCGCTTTAGCATTATTTTTGGAAGCATGGTTTGGAGATTCAGGTTCAGATAAGAAGTTTGAAGATGCTCGGCTCGTTATTGAGGGAACTAACAAAGGCAAGATTGTCCACGAAATTGAATAGAAAAAATACAAGTTGGTCACTCCTTACTAACCTGCTAGCAAGCGACTATTGGTTGAAATATCAATTCTAAGTGCATGTTGAATCAAAATGTTCATCTTTGCCAATAATTATGACCCCTATAGAATCAGCAAAAGTGATGTCAGGGGTATGGTCACAGAAGGGCGATACCTCTTTGGGAGACAAAATTTCGTTAATCGATGCAACTGATGGAATAGCAAATGGAGGAATTATACCAGAATCAGCCTCTGGTGAAGGTGTGTTATTATTGGCAGATGGTAGTCGATTCTTGGGTAGTTTGTTTGGTTCCAAAGGCTGGGGTCAAGGAGAATTAGTATTCACAACTGGAATGACTGGTTACCAAGAATCATTAACAGATCCTTCTTTCGCAGGGCAGGTCTTGACATTTACATATCCATTGATTGGCAATTATGGAATACATGCTGGTACAAGTGAATCGGCGGCTGTATGGCCAAAAGGTGTTGTAGTTAGACAAGCAATGAAAAATCCAGACCATAGGGACGCAATTTCAAGCATTAGCGATTTCTTAGCATATCATAGTGTACCTGGAATTGAAGAGATTGATACCCGAGCAATTACGCGAAAAGTTAGAGAATATGGGTGCTTGTTATGCGTTTTTGGACCGATTGAAGAAGAATCTGAAATGGCGTCTTATCTTGCCGAAATGGAATCTCCTGAATTAGAAGATCTAGTCGATCAAGTTTCAATTAATGAACCTGTAATCGTAAATCAAGGAGCTACAGATAAATTAGGAAGAGCATTGCCTAGAATTGCTGCAATCGATTGTGGAATGAAGTACAATATTCTTCGAAGTCTTTGCAATTATTTTGAAGTGGTATGGTGTCCTCCCAGCACTTCATTTGAAGAGGCTAAATCATACGACATAGTTGCACTGTTTTGTTCAAATGGTCCAGGCGACCCTGCTCATCCAGGCAAAGCAACAACTGCAAGGAATACTTTAGCTGCAGCAGTAAAAGCCGACTTGCCAGTAATGGGAATTTGTCTTGGACATCAATTGCTAGGCCTTGCAAGCGGCCTTCAAACCTATAAAATGCGATATGGACACAGGGGCGCAAATCAGCCATGTGTTGATTTAGAAACAGGTAGAGTTTGGATTACTAGTCAAAATCATGGTTTTGCGGTAGCAGATCCTGAGGCAGGGATGTTAGCGGCACATCCTTCAGGTGCATGTTCTCCAAAAGGAGAAAATTTGCATGGATCAGACCCCAAAGTTAGGTTTGTGAATGCCAACGATAGAACCGTTGAAGGTTTAGATATTGTAAATAAGTCAGTATTTACTGTTCAATTTCACCCTGAAGCGGCTCCAGGTCCCCATGATGCTTACCCATTATTTTCTAGATTCAGAGAGATGGTTGACTCTCATTATGGAGGCGGTAAATAATGCCTCGTAGAGACGATATCGAGACAATAATGGTCTTAGGTTCTGGCCCAATTAAAATTGGACAGGCCGCAGAATTCGATTTCAGTGGTTCACAAGCCGTACAAGCATTACGTGAGGATGGCTACAAAGTAATACTCGTTAATTCAAATCCAGCAACTATTCAAAACGACCCTGAAATGGCAGATAAGGTGTACATCGAGCCATTACTTCCTGATACGATAAAGCGAATTTTAGAGGTTGAAAAACCAGATGCACTTCTCGCTGGGATGGGAGGTCAAACAGCCCTAAACATAGCCAGCGAGTTAGCACACGCAGGTGTTTTGGATGATTTAGGAGTTGAACTGATAGGTTCTGATTTAGATGCGATCGATAAAGCGGAAGATAGAGATTTATTCAATCAAGTTTGTCTCGAAATAGGATTGCCAATCTCAGAAGCCATTGCATGTAATTCGATGGATGAAGTGCTAGCAGCTGCTAAAACAATTGGTAGTTGGCCAATTCTAATCAGACCTGCATTTACTCTTGGTGGATTAGGCGGAGGTACTGCATGGAATACTGGAGAACTGGTTGAAATAGCTACCCTAGGTTTGCGAAATAGTCGCATAGGTCAGGTATTGATTGAAGAAAGTATTCTTGGCTGGCAAGAATATGAATATGAGGTTATGAGAGACACGGCAGATAATGCCACAATTGTCTGTACAATGGAAAACATAGATCCAATGGGTGTCCACACTGGTGAATCTACTGTTGTTGCACCTGTTCAATCATTATCTGATAGAGACCATATGGAGTTGAGAGACATGTCACTTTCTCTGATTAGAAAGTTGAATATCAAAGGTGGTTGTAATGTTCAATTCGCAGTAAATCAATCTACTGGCGAAGTAAGAGTTATTGAAGTGAATCCGAGAGTCTCCAGATCATCTGCATTAGCATCCAAGGCAACAGGCTATCCAATTGCTAGAATGGCAGCAAAGATTGCGGTAGGTTATACTCTTGATGAGTTGCCCAATCCAATAACAGGAGAAGGTACTACAGCAGCATTTGAGCCAACATTGGATTATTGTGTTGTGAAAATACCTAGATGGCCATTTGATAAATTCAGAACTGCTAACAGAACGCTTGGCACATCAATGAAATCGACTGGAGAAGTTATGGCAATAGGGAGATGTTTTGAGGAAGCATTCCTCAAGGCATGGGCTTCATTAGAGCAAGGTTCTCATTACCCAAGACCCCTGACTAGAGCAGATGAGTCTGAGGGCGAAGGAATGATAGAAAGAGCCTTGGAAATCCTTCCTGATGATACACTAATCGAGTGGCTTAGAATTGCTACAGATAGAAGAATGGGTGCGGTAATCGAAGCCTTCAGAAGAGGCTGGAGCGTTGAAAGAGTCAACGAAATAACCAGAATCACGAGATGGTTCTTGTATGGATTTGAAAGAATAGCAAACATAGAGAAAGAGATAATGAACGCTTCCTGCCTTCCTAAGCAACTTACTGCTGAACAGTTGAGAAGATGGAAGAGTTTTGGTTTCTCAGATGCACATATCGCTGAAGGATTACTTGGTTTCCCTTCGGATAAATTAAAATCTGCAAAATCAGATGAAGACGAACAATCTGTGATGAAAGCAAGACACACGAAATCAGTTCATCCAATATATCGAATGGTAGACTCTTGTGCTGCAGAATTCGCCGCTAAAACGCCATATTATTATTCAACTTACGAACCTAATGGGCTTCCAGGGATAGATTCACTTCCAGACTTAGAAAATAGAACAAAAACACGCCAGGTAGTGATTGGTTCAGGTCCGATTAGGATTGGCCAAGGTATTGAGTTTGATTATGGGTGTGTTCACGCTGTTAAAGCCATTAGAGAGGCGGGAATGGATGCAGTATTAATGAATAATAACCCCGAAACAGTATCAACTGATTTTGACACTTCAGATAGGTTATATTTCGAACCCTTGACACTTGAGTATGTAACAGAAGTATTGCTCAGAGAGAGAGCTCATGGTATACTTTTGCAATTTGGAGGACAAACTGCAATAAATCTAGCACTTCCACTCGAAGCACGTCTACCAGTGCTTGGGCTAGATTTGCAAATAATTGGGACTACTTGCGATGCGATTGATGAAGCAAGTGACAGAGAAAGATTCGAGGCTTTTGCAGAAAAGACGGGAATTCGGATGCCTAAAGGTGCAACAGGAACATCTCCTGATGATGTAAGAAGAATAGTGCAGGACATAGGATTCCCCGTTCTTATTCGTCCATCTTACGTACTTGGCGGAAGAGGAATGGAGATTCTTTCCAATGAAAAACAGTTGAATGCCTATCTCGCTGAAGCCTTTTTAGCACCGGACAAGCCTTTGCTAGTCGACGAATATCTCGGCCATGCAACAGAGTTAGATGTTGACGCAGCGGCAGATGGCAATGATGTCTTGATTGGGGCAATTATGGAACATTTAGAGGAAGCAGGAATCCATTCTGGTGATTCAACATGTTTCATACCAACTCAGAACATTCCTGAACAAATGCTGGAAAGGGTTAGGGAGCAGACCAGAAAAATCGGTCTTGGACTTAATATTCAAGGCTGTTTCAATATACAATTTGCGATTCAAGGTGATGATTTGTACTGTCTTGAAGTAAATCCAAGATCAAGTAGGACAGTTCCGTTTGTTGCCAAGGCAACAGGTGTTCCTATGGCAAGAATTGCTGCAAGGATTACATTGGGAATTAAATTAAGTGATCAAGATATACCTAAAGCAACATCTGGACACATCGCAGTAAAAGCACCAGTATTCCCATTCATCAAGTTACAGGGGTTAGACCCTGCTCCTGGTCCTGAGATGAAATCAACAGGAGAGGTCTACGGGTCAGATGTTAGAGCAGATGTTGCTTACCTCAAAGCCAGATTAGCAACGGAAATACCAGTTGCCTCTGAAGGCGGAGCGTATCTTACAGTAAGAGATGGGGATAAAGAGCAAATTGCAGAAGTTGCGAAAGAACTCTCTGCTATGGGCTTCAATTTGTTTGCCACACCCGGAACAGCAGATGCAATTAGAAATTCAGGAACAGAGGTAACAACAGTCTATAGAATAGCAGATAGAAAGCACCCCGATGCTCTAGATTTAATGAGAAAAGGAGAAGTATCTTTCATTGTCAATGTCCCAACAATCTCTGGTGGCGCGGTTAGAGATGGAAATATGATGAGGCGATTAGCAGTAGAAATGAATATTCCCTTTGTTACTACTTTGTCTGGGGCTAAGATGGAAGTCGCAGCAATTAGGGCAAATAAAGAAGTAGACTTGGAGCCAATGAGGCTGAAAGTAAATTACTGAATCAACAGGAATCGTAAGCGTCTATGATATATTCTGTTAGCGGACTAGTCCAAGCTAAATCGCTAATCCCATCTCTTCCTTCTGAAGAATATATTCTAACAATATCTTGAACTCTTACGTTACCATCGCTAGATCTTGCAACAATAGTTTTTGGTTTCAGGGCTTTTCCTGTGCCATGAGGGTCGTAAACAGTATCCAGTGCATCCGCTAAGAACCAATCAGGCTTGTCTTTTTCATCACCTTCGAACTTCTTCTTCGGCCTCTTAGCTCCGCCAAACAAACCTCCTCCTGATTTTTTGGCTGGTTGCTTCTTTGGACTTGACTTTTTAGCTTGAGATTTTGGTTTTGCAGATTTAGAGGTGGTTGTGTCTTTCTTCGCAACCTGTTGACCTTTCATCTCTTCTTCTAATTCAGCTCTGATTTCTTTCTCAAGTTTCTTTCGCAATGCATCCTCATCCACTTTTGACTGGCCGCTCTTCATATTTTCAACAACAGTCAAGTAATGTGATGCAACTTGAATGAGTGCGGTTTCCATACTTGCTTCTAGTTGCATGGAAACAACATCTCCAGATGAATCTCTCCACTTTCGCCACTGAAGCATTGTGTTCGCATGTATGTCTGAGCCACATTTCGGACAGAATGACCTCTTGGGAGGTTTCAAAACTGGTATGGAGCGCATAGCATCCGGGTCTATTCCTTCATGTTCACCGCTGGATACATCATGAATGTGAGTACTTGCTTTCATACCTAATTTCATTGCTTCTCTGAACAAACCTTCTTTTAGATCCAAAGTTCCTTTTTGGACTAATACCCATCCATCAGTGCCACGAACAGTGGCTCTAACTGCAGCTGCTGCAGCCTCGGATTCACCAAATTTGTAATCAGTAAATGCACTAGTTACTGGTGTTTCCATCTCTTCTTCTGAAATGCCTCCGGTTTCATCATCATCAGCAGGTGCTGCGATGCCCAAGAGAATCGGATTTGCTCCTTCTTCGATTTTAGCGATCATATCAAATTTTTCTGCCATAGAAAGGTCTTCTCTACTTCTTATGACATCCTTTAATTGGTTCAAATCGTGACCAGTAGCAGTTATTGGCCCTCTAACAGTCAAGTCGTTCCCACATGAAAGACAAAACTTGGTTGCTGGTTCGACAGCAGCCTCACAACTAGGACAATATACTCCGCCCATGTTGTGGCTACAAGGGTATGAGTCTTTCAATGGAACGGTTCAGATACTTCGTATCTGTGAGGTTTAAGTTGTTAATTTATTGAAGCAAACTCAAAACTTTCTCGCGACTTAATTCTGAAATTATGGGTGCGATTTTTGGTCCTTTTTCTTTGCCTATGATTGCGGTGTAAAGTGTTCTATAGCAATCCCTTGGAGGTATTTGGTCGTCTTTTATAGCCGATTTTATCGCCTCTGTGATTCCATCAATGTCCCAATTACATTTTGAAAATACTCTGTGTAATGAATTACTGATTGATTTGTCTAATCCTGGAATAGGTTGTTCAGCAATCGTAATTTTCAATTGTTCTGGGAAATATGGGCCATTTATCCAATTTTTCATTCGTTCTAATTTACCAATATTCCCTGTTCCTATTGTCTCTATGATTTCATTATCACTCTTGACCTGAGCTAAAAGGGCAAGATGTCTAAAAGACACATTGGATGATGATTGGTCAGAAATCTTACTCATTCTTAATGCGCCCTCTGCATCTTCAATTGCGACTTTCTGTCTTCGAGATAATTCTGAATTTTTCATTTCTGAGTCCAAATCTCTAGCCACCTGCCTTTCGTATTCGTCCGCTAATTCTACTAGTGACATTCCAGGATCGAATGTAATCGCTTTCTTAGGCTTTGTAGATGCGATAAGGTAGCGCAAAATTTCAGGCGGAACTAATTGAAGGGCTTC
>Ga0160423_10004645_pt1 | contig 11265 bp, 1 predicted proteins | sample CRUFie14St8metaG_FD_108191 | JGI IMG/M metagenome (GOLD analysis project Ga0160423, IMG submission 108191) | Marine microbial communities from the Costa Rica Dome - CRUD Field 142mm St8 metaG | ecosystem: Environmental > Aquatic > Marine > Oceanic > Photic zone | place: Costa Rica: the Eastern... | reverse complement strand
TGCTTCATCTCCCTCCTGGATCTCAAGGGGGCGGGCAAGGCGACCAAGGATGCCCTTGTCTCCTTCCTCCTGGGAGATGAGGCGTCGGTGGGCGCTAAGCCGTCTGAGGGGGTCGCCGCGGCGGCTGGCACGGGCAATGGGGACCAGCCGTCCCAGCCCGTGGCGCCACAGGAAAAGACCCATGCGCTTGCGCGCAAGACCAAGCTCCAGTTTGCCGCCGAGCAGAAGCAATTTGTAGCGTTGTTGACCTCTGTGATGATCACCTCGCACCAGAAGGGTTCACCCAAGGTGGGCAAACACGAGCTCAACCCGTTCGTGATCCACGTGTGCGACCACTTCGTGATCATGCTCATGGCCCGGAAAGACGTCAGGGTCAACAACAACGATCAGTTTAGGAAGCTCGATCCGACGCTCTTTTTTGACGCCGTCGTGGCAACCATCTGCGATCCGATCGCGGAGTTTTCCGAAATTGGCCTCAGGGTAGTGAAACACGTGCTGAGCACTATCCACGGCGTGAAGAAGGAACCCAGGGTCGAGCCAGTGAAGGACAAGGTCGACGCAAGGGTCGTGGAGATCATCGAGATCTTCCTGGGCAAGCTCATCCACCACTGCTTCAAGCTGCCCTCCCTGGACTACCCCAACCTGATGAAGGCCATCAACTTGATGTACGAGGAGATGCCCACGGAGAAGAAGGTGGAGCACATCCCTGCCATTCTCAAGGCGCTGTTCTTTGTCCTCAGGAACCTCCCGTGCCACTCGCTGGACGACTGCAAGGAGGTAAAGCTCTGGATCAAGAAATATTTGTCCGAGGAGCTCAGGGGCGCGGAAGTGGAGGCCGCCGCCAAAGACGCTGCGATGAAGCAGATCATCGAGAGCACGGTGAACGAGGCCCTAAACGCCAATGCAGGCCGGATTGCCAACGAGTGCGCCACAGAGGTCCTCCAGATCTGTTCGGACATGCTGCAGAAGCCCGTCAGCGCCATCCTGGAGCCCGTGAGCAAGAAGCTCCTTGTGTCAATCCTGCACAAGCCGCTCAACAGCAGGAAGCTCGAGGTGCAGATCCAGGCGCTCTCCATCGCGACCTACTGCATTAACCTCGGTCAGAACATCATAGCCTCGCTCAACCCAGACCTGATGCGCCTGGTGGTAGAGGCCATGAACATCTGCAACGCCGACCAGGCCCACCTACCGCAGATCAAGAGCTCGGAAAAGTGCAACGTTTCCTACGCTGACCTCAAGGCCGCCTCGGTCAAGTTCCTGTGGGCCGCGCTGACGCTGAGGCAGCTGGATGCTGCCGGCCAGACCAACCTTAAGGGGAAGATCATCCCGTTGATGTTCAAACTTCTGGCCTACCCGAATGAGAAGGTCGTCAACGCTGCGCTGGACGGGCTGAGCCAGATGGTCAAGAGCTCTGGAATTCCCAAAGAGCTCCTTCAGCAGAGCCTGAGGCCCATCTTGCTGCACTTGCAGAGGCACAGCCACCTCACCATCCCACTCTTGAAGGGAATCGCCAAGCTGCTGGAGCTGCTTGCTCACCACTTCAACACCACCCTTGGGGAGAAGCTCGTCAACCACCTCAAAAAGTGGCTTGAGCCCGAGAAGCTCGCCAGTAGCCGGCACGACTACGAGGAGACCAAGCTCGCGTCCGCAATCATCGACCTCTTCCACCTGCTGCCCTCTCAGGCATCCAAGTTTTTGGAGTCCACGCCGGAGAGGCCTGGCCTGGTGGTGCTGACCATCCAGCTAGAGGCCCACATGGGTATCGGCGCGCCCGCCCTAGACATGATCTCGCCCTACCGCAGGCCGCTGACCAAGTACCTGAACCGTTACGCAGACACCGCGATCGAGTACTTTTTGGTCCGGATGTCCAACCCCTCCTACTTTGTCAGATTCGTCGATATCATCTGCTCCGAGGAGGGCAGGCCCCTGAGGGACAAGCTCACCTCGAGCAGCGACAAGATCATCCAGTACTGCTTCAGAAACGCAAAGGCGAAGCCAGGCGCGGAGACAAAGCAGGGGGCCGCCCCAGCTGCTGCTGCTGTGCCTCAGGTGGCAGCTAAGTCGGCGGGGGCGCCTGCGGCCCCAGCAGCATCGGGGACGGCGGCGGCGAGTGCTGCCCCAGCCGCAGCTGCCGCCGCAACGCCGCCTGGACCCGCCGCGGAAGCCAACACCGCTGCCCCGGCAGCGCCGGCGGCCCCAGCGGCCCCAGCGCAGAAGGAGAAGGAGCCTCCCAGCGCCCCCTTCGAGGGGGTCAAGCTGGTCTCCGTGCTCTGCGAGCTTCAGCCAGACTGGATTGTGGGCTGCCCCGAGCTGGTGGAGGTGCTGAAGTCAAGGTGGCACTCTTCCGAGCGCAAGGCGAGGGTCGGCATGGAGGAGAGGCTCCCGCCAATGCAAGTCAAGGAGTCCAAGTGGCTGGCCAAGTGCTTTATTTCTTACATTCGGGTGAAGAAGCTCGAGGCCGTGGACCTGATCTTCGCACTGCTCTCCTCGTTCATCACACGCACAAGGGTGGACTTCAGCTTTCTGAGGACTTTTCTGTCGGAGGAGATCGTGGAGACCTTCACCTCGGACGAGAAGAAGCAGCTCTTGGAGAAATTCTTCTCTCACTACAAAGCCAAGGGAGAGCCCCCAGAGTTCTTCGCTGGTCTGGAGACCCTCGTCTTCCCCATCTTTGAGGTGGAGAGCAAGGCGGAGGTGAGCACGGTGATGGACGAGGACCTGATGTCCTGCATTATCAAGGACTACTTGGGCCTAGAGTACAACCTGGACGCTGCCAGGACGGAACAGCACCGAATTGCCATGCTCAAACTGGCGACCTCGTTGATCAAGCACAACTCGAAGGAGCTTGTGGCCCACCGGAAGGAGCTCATCAAGTTTGGCTGGAACCACCTGAAGCGGGAGGACTCAAAGAGCAAGTGCTACGCTTTTGTCAACGTGTGCTACTTTTTGAACGCATACCAGGCACCTGAGAAGATCATCCTGCAGGTCTTTGTTGCGCTGCTCAGGACGTGGCAGGTGGAGGCCAGGCCCTTCATCAACAAGGCGCTGGATATTCTGATGCCTGCTCTGCCCCACAGGCTCCAGGAGGGGAACGACCTGCAGAAGGTCCCCATCTGGAACCGGTATGTGAAGAAGATTCTCATCGAGGAGGGCCACATCATCACCCACACGATCCATCTGTGGCACCTCATTGTGCGCCACAACAAGATGTTCTACGCAAACAGGGCCCAGTTCGTGCCCCAGATGATCAACTCGCTGCCAAAGCTCGGGCTTCTTCCAAACTCGTCGCTGGAGAACCGCAACCTCGCCCTGGACCTCGCCCTGCTCATTCTCAAGTGGGAGGAGGAGAGCGTCGCACAGGAGGAAGGGTCCAAGCCCGTCACGGAGGCAAAGGATGCTGCAGGAGATGGTGTCGCCGCCTCGGAGGACAAGGATCCGAAGAAGAGGGCCAAGCCGGAGGATTCCTCGGCGGCCTCGAAGGCGGCTGGGGATGGGGAGGGGCCAGAGAAGATGGACGTGGACGTCAAGGAGGAGGAGCCCGCCGCAAAGCAGATGAAGCTGGAGGACGCCTCACCAAAGCCGACATCAAAGACTCCAGGAGGAGCGGCCGAGGCCAAGGGGGCTGAGGTCGCTAAGGCCTCCCCCGCAGCGCCCACGGGCGCCCAGAAGGGGGCCAAGATCGACTTTCGACTTACCCCCGCCATGCGGGAAATGCTGGTGAACTTCATCATCCGGTTCTCCTTCTTGTGTGGGGAGTCTGCAGACGCGAGGGTCTCGCTGTACCACTCCACGATGCAGGCACTGTCCAAGTCTCTCAAGCTGTGGCCCAATGTCACTGTCAAGATTCATTACTTGCACCGCCTGCTCCAGTCTAACCTGCAGAGGCATCAAGACCCAACGTCCGCGCTGGTGGCTGGCCTGGAAGTCCTTCGAAAGGTCGCCGACTGCCAGTACGGCGACTTTTTGAAGCAGAACTCCAACCTCATCGTGATGATCATGGAGCTCACCTTCACCTCCAAGAGGCTTTCCATTGCGTCCAACTTTGTGTATATCGTGAAGAAGATGTTTGCCAAGTACTACCCTGCCGCGCAGCCCAATGATGATGTTGGTAAGCTCTTCGCTTACCTCGGGGACCTCATCACCAAGCACCTCTCGGCGAGCGAGAAGTCGATCCACGGGGACAGCCTGGGCAATGGCCACCCCGGTTGCGTTGCGGTCGCGCTCATGGTCCTTGATGGGCTGGCCGACGACTTTCCTCAGTTTGCGGAGTCCTTTGTCATGCCGTTGATGAAGGTTTTCAGGAAGCACGTCCAGGAGTGCAGCGCGGACCACCAGGGGGGCAAGCAGAAGAAGCTCCCTGTCAGGGCGCAGTCGCAGCTCAAGGGGGGGGATGTCGCCAAGCCTGCTGGGAATATGTGTGTGATCCTGAAAATTCTTGGAAAGCCTGGGGTATCAAACGTCGAGACCAAGAAGGCCCTGCTGCAGTGCCTCATGTCCCTGATGGCGCTCAAGGGCCACACGGACGAGATGTATCTCGAGCTCACCAAAACGGTGTGTGGATGGTGCTCGCTCCCCGAGGGCCACAAGAACGAGCTCACCGCGAGGGAGACGGTGATGTTCTTGCAGAGGCTGGCTGGGCTGGAGAGGAACGGCAATGTCTCGGCAAGGATCGTCTCGGAGTGGCAGGACGTGTACCTTAAGACGCTATACTCGCTGTGCACCGCGGAGCCCAAGACGGACAAGTCCAGGGAGCTTCGAAAGGAAGCCATGAACAAGGTGGAAGCCTACTGCCTGATCGGGCTGAGGGCCAGGTCCATCCAGTGGAGGCACCTCTTCTTCGATTTGCACTGCAAGTGCATCGGCAGGACCCCGTTCGATTGCCTGCAGTACATCTTCCACCAGCAGGACTGGGAGGCCCTGAGCAACACCTTTTGGCTCAACATCTGCGTCGGGCTGCTGCTCAACATTGTGGACGGTAAGCCGACCCCGAATCTCGCGCCCAACAGCTCCCAGCTCCAGCCGCTGCTGCCAAGGCCCAAGAAGGCCGCCGCGCCGCCCGCACCAAAGGCCCTGGAGGCCCCCGCCGCTGCTGCCGCCGGCACCGGCGCGGCGTCATCGGCGGGAGGAGGCAAGCCGGAGTCGGCAGGCCCACAGGCTGTGCCGGCGGCTGCCACGGAGGTCAAGGCAGAGGCACCCAGCACGGGGGAGAAGCCCATGGAGGTGGACGATAAGAACAAGGTGGACGGAGAGGGCGGGGAGAAGCCCGCCTCTGCCGCTGCCGACACTGCCGCCACCGCCAAGAAGGAGGAGGCCGCCCAGCCCCAGGACCAAACGAAGCAGGAGGCGGCTCCGGAGAAGCCTGAGACCCCTGCCACCGCATCTACCTCCACGTCTGCTGCGGCGGCGCCGGTCGTGGTGAAGGCAGAGCCTGGTCAGCAGGCTACTGCCTCCGAGCCTGCCGTTGCTTCGACATCCAAAGCGCTTGCGGCCCCCGCCCCAGCTGCTGCGCCTGCCAAAGCATCAAAGCCAAAGAGCCGCCGCCCGGCAGGCCCCCTCGTGGACCCCAAGAGCGCCGAGGTCGAGGACGTTTTTGAGAGGCACGCTGGCTTCCTCGCCGCGGCCTCCAAGTGCCGCATGAGGAACCTCGTGTTCCCGCTGCAGGAGCTTGCTTACAACGACCCCCACCTGTCCTACCACTTGTGGGTCCTCCTCTTCCCAATAGCTTGGGCCACCCTGAGCGACATGGAGAAGAAGCAGCTTGCGAGGCCGACGGGCCCCATTGTGTCCCTGCTATCCAAGGACTACCACATTGTGCAGGCCCCAATGAGGCCAAACGTGGTGCAGGCGCTGATGGAGGCCTTCATCGTGAGCCAGCCTCTGCCCAAGCTGCCGATGGAGCTCATCAAGTACCTCGGTAAGACCTACAACGCCTGGCACGTTGCCATCAAGCTTCTGGAGTCGTATTTGCCAAGGGTCGAAGATAAGGACAGGTGCCTGGACGCCCTCGCAGAGCTCTACCAGCTGCTAAACGAGGAGGACATCTACCTCGGCCTGTGGAAGCGGAGGTGCCTGACCGAGGAGACCAGGATTGGGCTGAGCTACGTTCAGCACGGCAAGCATACACAGGCGCAGGAGGTCTTCCTACAGGCCATGGCTAAGGTGAGATCCGGTGCGATTAGCAAGCTGCCCAAGCGTGAGGTCGTGCTGTGGGAGCAGCAGTGGATCTCCTGCGCCAAGGAGCTCAACCAGTGGCAGCAGCTCTCTGAGTTTGCCCAGAAGGTCGACCACTACAGCCTGCTGGTGGACTGCCTGTGGAAGGTCTCGGACTGGCACACCCTCAAGGACCGGGTCTTGTACCGTGTGCAGATGGAGGACACGCCAAAGGTGATGATGGTGCAGGGCTACCTCCACCTGCATGAGGGCCAGGTCATCGAGGGGGACCAGTGCATCAACCACGGGATCCAGCGAGCGCTGCACAAGTGGTGGCAGTTGCCCAAGAAGAGCGCGACCCCCCACCTCCCTCTGCTGGGGCTCTTCCAGCAGCTGGTGGAGCTCCAGGATTCCACGAGGGTCCTGCTGGAGCTGGGGATGGTGCAGCAGCAGCAACAGCACCACACCTACTCGGAGCTCAAGGACATCCTCGAGACGTGGAGGCTGCGGACGCCCAACTTTTGGGACTCACTTGGCCAGTGGCACGACCTCTTCCAGTGGAGGAACCACATCCACAACATCGTGATCTCCGCGTTCAAGACCTTCCAGGACCAGCCCCACCATATGCACCAGATTGGCTACAGGGACAAGGCCTGGTCCATCAACAAGCTTGCAAGCATTGCGAGGAAGCAGAACTTGCACTCGTTGAGCCTGGATGTCCTCAAGACTTTGTACGGGTACTACCAGATGGAGGTTCAGGAGGCCTTTGTGAAGATCCGCGAGCAGGTCATGGCATGCCTTAACATCCCTGGAGAGCTCGTCTCGGCGCTCAACCTGATCAACACCACCAATCTGGAGTTCTTCCCGCAGCAGCACAAGGCGGAGATGTTCAGGCTCAAGGCCACCATCTACCAGAAGCTGAACAACTCAGAGCAGGCTCACTCAAACTTTTCGACCTCGCTCAGCATTGACCCGAGCCTAGCGGAGGGTTGGTATTCGTGGGGGTCCTACTGCGAGGTCGTGTATGAGGCCCACGGTAACATCACGTACTTGGAGTACGCCGCATCATGCTACCTGCAGGCCATCAAGATCGACACTAAGCTCGCCAAGAAGCTCATGTCCAAGTTCTTGCTATGGCTTAGCTTTGACAACACCTCAGGGGGAGATGTCGTGGGCAGGGTCTTTGACAAGTATGGCGAGGGGATCCCAAGCTCTGTCTGGCTCCCCTATGTCTCGCAGCTGATCTGCTCGCTGCAGCGGCCGGAGGCGGGAAGGGCCAAGGCCCTGCTCTTCCAGCTCGTGCAGTCCTTCCCGCAGAGTGTGTACTACTCGCTGAGGACCTTCCTGCTGGATAGGAGAGAGGGCTCGCCACTCTCGAAGAACCAGCAGTACTCGGCGCGGTCGCCGCAGGCATTGCAGGGGGAGAACGGCCAGAAGCAGAAGCAGCGCCCGGCGGCGCACGACTGGGGCTTTGGGCACATCCCAACTGTCGCAGAGGCCTTTGCCGCGGGAAAGCAGGTCATGGAGGTTTTGAGGTCCGAGTGGGCGCTCATGATTCATGAGCTTGAGACCTTCATCCACGAAATTGGCACCAAGTTCGTGCCCACCCCGGAGGAGAGGCTGCTGGCCGTAGTGCACGCACTTCTGCAGCGCTGCTACAAGTATAGCAGCGCGCCTCTGAACGCTGAGATCCCCTCGATGCTTCGGAGGGAGCTCACGCAGATCTGCCGCGCCTGCTTCTCCAGCGAAACGGTGACCAAGCATGAGGCCTTTGTGCGAGAGTACAAGGAGGACTTTTGGCGCGACCTGAACCCGGACATGGAGCAGAGCGCCTTCCCAAAGTCCCTTGGCGAGCTCACCAGGTGCCTGAAGAAGTGGAAGACCAGGCTGGAGACCTCTATTGCGAAGAAGGGCTGTTCGGTGCTCAAGCTGGAGAGGGAGAGCACCGCACTGCAGCACATGGTCTTCGAGAACATCGAGATTCCAGGGTACCGTCAGTCTAGGCAGCTCGGTGCAACCGAGGAGCCCGTTTACGTGGAAGGCGTCCTCAGCGACATCGAAATCGTCCAGAGGTACGGGTCTTCACACCGAAGGATCACCCTTCTCGGCTCAAATGGGGACCGGTTCACGTTTTTGATCCAGTCAGGGCTGGGTCCCTCGTCATCGTGCGATGAGAGGGTCATGTCGCTCCTGTCGGCCTTCAACGGCGTCCTCGAGGGCAACTCGGAGACCAGGAGGCGCGCCATCAAGTTCTTCACCCCGGCCATCATCTCGCTTTGGCCCCAGATCACCCTCGTGGAGGACCACGAGTCCTTTGTGTCCTTCATGGAGGTCTATGAGTGGTTCTGCTCTAGGTTTGGCCGAGAACCGGATGCCCCCATCATGAGGTTCAAGGAGCTAGTCTCCACGGCGCTCGCACAGTCCTCCCAGGACCAGGTGCCGCTCGCGTCACAGCAAATCCTTGAGGTCAGGTACCGCGCATTCAGCGAGATCTGCAACCAGATTGTTGCGGACTCGATCTTCGCGCAGTATATGTACAAGGTCTTGCCCTCGTGCTCGCACCTGTGGGAGTTCCGCAAGCGATTCGCAACGCAGCTGGGGCTCTCCAGCGTTATCTCCCACGCTCTGCAAGTCGGGGGGAGGACGCCCAACAAGATGATCTTCTCGAGGTCTAGCGGCGCCATCTTCAACTCGGACTTTTACCCGCTCTTTGACGGCAACGGGAACGTTGAGTGCTCCGAGCCGGTGCCCTTCAGGATGACCAGGAACATCCAGGTCCTGCTCACGCCCTTCTGCCTCGAGGGAATCTTCGTAACGTGCATGTCCAGCGTCTCGCAGGCCATCTCAGCGGAGCACCAGACCATCCTACCCCACCTTTCCATCTTCTTCAGGGATGAGCTGCTGAACTGGTCGTGGAGGAGGCTGAGGTCGCCGGGTCCAACGCCCATGGACCTGAAGCAAATGGTCTCTGCCAACGTGGGCAAGACCATGCAGAGGTTCTCGTACATGGCGCCTAACGAGGTGAACGTGAAGAACGGAGTAGCGACGCAGCACCTGCAGAAGGGGGTGTACGACCTCGTGGAGAGGGCCGTGTCGCCGGAGAATCTGTGTAGGATGGAGTCCACGTGGATGGCGTGGCTGTGAGTGATCAAGGAGGAGGAGAAGTAGATTCTAAGAAGGAGAAGGATTGTTGTAATTGTAATTAGGACGGAATTATTTTTTTGCAGAGTGAGAGAGAACATGACAAACATCCACTCTCATCCCACCGTCCATGGCACATCCCGGCCCTCGTCATACGCTTTTAGGGGCCACTGGAACGGGACGGGAACGGTCGCCTCGGTCCCGCAAACCACCACGCTCAGCTCGTAGCTCCGCACAAAGAGCTGAAAGAATTGGGGAAGGGGTGCTTGTCGTCAGAGAGGGCCGTCGGCAACAGCAGTAACGCCAACATAGAGCGTGCACGTGAAATCTCACCTGGGTTTCCTTCTTCTGAAGGCAGCCCCACGCGGCCTTGGAGAGGTTATGGCTCCCGACCGCGGCCCAGCAGAACCGGGGCTCGCGGCAGCCCGAAGAAAACCTCCCGTAGAACTTCATGTGCGGCGCCGCGGGGCTGCGACCCCACTTGCGGTACAGAGGCTGTAGGAAAGCCTTGGTGACGTTCTTCTCGTAGCCGGGGATGCTTTGCCCCGCTGCAGCGCCCTCCAAGCTGCCCATCACCTCCGCCACCGTCGGCCAGACCAGGTGCAGCTGCCCATGGAAAAAGGGGAAGTTTTTCCCCAACTTGACGCCCTCTCTTTCTAAATCCGCAAGATATACTTCGCGATCAAACCACTCGCGATCACTTGCCATCTGGGATGCCATGCTCTCCGTGAACTCTGACTTGAGCCACTTTTCATCGATGCTGCCAAGGGAGGAGAACTGGCAAACGAGGTCTGACTCCTTGAATTCGGTCGGCCATCGCTGCCGGCTCAGAATCCCCCTGAGCCGCATGTGGCCGTAACGGTCCCTTTGGCCTCCGCGGTGATAGCCGGGCACTGAGGCAACGAGGCCCAGCGCCCTGGCCTTGGAAAAGTCAACCTTCCCGACCTCGCCCAAGAAGCCCCCGCACTCTCGAGGCAGCCCCAGCGCCCCGAGGTAGGCCAACAGGTCCACCTCGAAGGCGCACGGGGCGTCCCCGGGCTTCTTGGCGTAAAAGTCCTGAAACCACACCGCTGAGATAAGACAGAGTGGATGGAGCGGATAGAGCGCCAAGTCAGCAAAAGTGCGATCCACGTTCGGTCTTGTTTTGGTTTTTGGCCCCAAGGAGGGGTTCTGTTCGCTCACCCTGTGTCTTGTGCGTGCAGTCACCATGCAAAAGATTGGCTGAATGAATGATCAGCCTCAGCCTACCGTCCGTGTAAACCAAGACGAAAAACTTCGAATGGTGGGTGCCGTAGGGAATGGGCAGGTCCGGGGCGTGGACGACAAGCCTGCCCCTCCCGCCGCTCCCGAGGCCGTGGCGGAGCCTCGCCCGCTTCAGCTCTCCCCAGAGTGCCTCAGCCTCGCGCCGCATTCCCGATTTGCCATCGTGGCAAACGATGAGCTCCTCGCTCGACACGAGGTCCGGGAACTCTTGCGCGAACCAAGGCGCGTCGATCATATAGTTGCTCACGAGAGCGGCCCTGACGCTCCCCGAGCAGAGGTCCTGAAGCCTCCTGCCGGACGGGTGGACCCCCTCGACGCGCAGGAGCTCGAAGGCGGGAGGCGGTAGGGGGCGGGAGGGGGCGGCGGGAGGGACCGCAGCCCCGCGCCTAGCCTCCATCGCCCTCGCCACCAGGTCCGACCGCTCCAGGCAGCCCTCGGTTCCCAAGCCGCGGTCCCCGAGCCAACGCTTGATTTCCTTTATGCTCCACCCGTCGAAGAAGCCGTCCTCTCGAGCGGCGCTTTCCGTTCCATGGCGGCAATTCCTCTTCGACGACGACGACGACGACGGCTCGGGACCCGGGCCTCGGGACTTCGTGGGGACCTCCTCCGCCCTGCTCGCCACCCCAGCCGCCTCCCTGTAGTATCCCAAACCCTCCTTGCCAAGCTTGAACGAGAAACCCGGCAGGGCCCCCGCAAAGCTGCCGCACTTGA
>Ga0160423_10004644_pt1 | contig 11265 bp, 5 predicted proteins | sample CRUFie14St8metaG_FD_108191 | JGI IMG/M metagenome (GOLD analysis project Ga0160423, IMG submission 108191) | Marine microbial communities from the Costa Rica Dome - CRUD Field 142mm St8 metaG | ecosystem: Environmental > Aquatic > Marine > Oceanic > Photic zone | place: Costa Rica: the Eastern... | reverse complement strand
CCGTCTTCAAAGACCGTGCGAACCCCGTCTTTAAAAACAAGTCCCTCAACAACTTTGAACCCCTCAGTACGAGCCTTAGGAGGCGTCTGGTATATATCAGGGTTAACTCCCTTTGCTGTTGTTGCATCTGCGACTAACCCTTCGTCAGCCGCCTCTGGAACTATGTTGAGATCACGTTGTTCAATGTCAGCTACGTTTGATGCCTTGGTGTTTTCAGCGGTCTCTCTGGCAGTTAACTGAGCGTCAATTAGCTTGTCCTTGGCTTGGGACATTTCAGCGTGTGCTTCAGCCTCTTGCTTGGCTAGTACGTCATCAGCGGATTCAGCAGCTTCCTCTGTGGCATCAGCCCCTGCTTCTCCCACTTTGTCTTTTCCTGCTGCTCCCTTACGAAGCATCTTGTCGGTCTCACCTGTGGCTGCTCTGAAAGCCACTTTGGCCCCTGCCATGAGGTAATTAGCAGCAGCACCTAACAGTGCGCCTTCCAAGGCAAAACCAAAGCGTCCTTTAAGGTTCTTAGCCATGATGTTCCCTGCCTCTTCAGTAGACAGTGAACCGAAGTCATCCCTCTGAGTAACCTCATCGTAGGCAGCTTTCCACTCAGGGTTATCTTCAAAGAACGTGCTGGTTAGAAGCTGTTCATCCTGTCCTCGGAAGGCCAGCAACTCAGCGATACCTCCTCTAAGCATCCCCTGCTTGGCTATGTTCCAAGCCTGACTAGCGGTGCGTGTTGTGCCTCCCCGTCTTCCTTTAGTTTTTAGCTGGCGTTTCCTTAGTTCTTTTGCGGAAGCACCAAACGTTTTCTTAAAGGCCTTGAGTATAGGGCCTCCCATGATAAGGCCTGTTCCTAGCTGGGATAAATCTTCAGTGATCTGAAACAGGGTGCTTTCAGGGTTGTCTTCAATGTAGTCCGAAAAAGTAGCCCAACGTTCCTGACGGCCTGCCACATCAGGGGCAAAGTTGATGGTGCTTTCACCTGCCTTGAGTACACCTTTGCCTATTGCTTTGTATGCGTTCTCGTACCAAGGACGGTTCCGCATGAGATGCTGCTTGTACCCTGCATTCACTTCGCTGTCGGGCATCCTGTTTACGAGGTCTTCTAACTGCGCCCCGTAGCGATCCATTTCGGATTGCGTCCTGTTCTTTCCGTATAGTGTTCCTACAGCCATGTTACTTTTGTTTATGGGGAATTGGTAGTGGGGTTATCCCGAAGTGATTCTCAGTCTTAAAGCGGTTCTGGAAGTATCCTTTTTCAGCAATGAGCAACCTGTTAAAAGCCTTGGCTAAGTCAGGGCGTTTATCTGGCTTGTCATCTATTAGAAGATACTCGTAATACTTTTGGCGTTCCTGAAGTCTCTCGTACTTAGCAGGTGTAATCATTTCAAACCTGTTTAATCCTTCTTCATCAAAAAAACCGTCCTGTGGTGACGATATGGGATTAAAGACACCTATGTCTATTAGAGCCAGTTCCTGCGCTATGACCTGATAAGGCTCCGCTTTTGTATCTTTTTCTTCATAGATGTCGCTTCTGTCTCTATCTACAAAAACAGTACCGTTTGCTTTTGTTACAATTTCATACCATCGAGGGTTTACTTCGCCCCCTGTTAATACGTTCCTGAGATTCATGAACTCACTCTGTGTGATTCCGTCTTCAAGGTTGTATTTATCTATGTCTTGGTTTTGCAGGTAAACCCCCTTGACCCACTGCTTGACGTTCTCATTGTACTCTACGCCTTCAAACCTAGTCACATCAGATTCTATGTATTCTTCAATAGCACGATCTTCAATGTCCTTGCGTACTCCTGTGGGTAAAAGGTGGGTGTGCCTAGAATTGATTAACCCTTTTTGTTTGTCCCGAAGTTTAACGTAGGCTTCGTGAGCCATCTTCCTTACGGTGGGTTCAGTTGCCAGCAAATCTATGCCGTGTGTTTTTCTAATGAAGTCTGCGTGTGCCTTAACATCCTCAGGTGCTGACTCTCGGTCAACTTCAGCGTCTGCTCCTCCCTGTTCCAGTTCCCATGCATCTAAGGCTTCACTTACTTCGGCCATTTCTTTTAACGAAGAGTAGACCAAGGAATTGTTCAGGTTGATTTGATCTTCCTTTATATCCAGTTTGACCTTCAGAGTTTGCCCTGCTGTTGGAACCTCAAGTACCTGTCCTGTCTCGCTGTTTAGCTGTGTCCAATCTAACGGATCAAAGGCCAACACAAAGTTCTTATAAAGTTTTTCTGCTGTGGCAAAGTTCTCAACGTGCCTTCGTTGATCCGTAGGGGTGTCTCTTTGTTCAGACTGCCTGAGTGCATTGGATGTCTCGTAAAGGTCAGTTATAAGTTTGTCCCTGCTTTTGTCTAAATCTCTCCTGACTTCCTCTAGGTTGGAATATCGCTGTAACCCTTTAGGGCCTGTAAAGAACTCAGGGGCTGTCCCTTGGCCGTGAACAGGGTCATCGTGGTACTGCCTTTCCAGTTCTTCAAAGTTTTCTAAGATGTTTATGTTTGTGTCGGACAGCTTTCTACGCAGCTTTTCCTTGTCCAACAGGCCTTCGTCATCGCTACGCTGTAAGGCCTCTTCGTAGAAATTGAGGATAACGTTTTTCTCAGCCTTTAGCTGATCTATCGTTTTATTCTGAGTTTCCCCTTCCAAGCGTTCAGCCCACACGTTTGCACGTTCTTGTGGTGTGAGGCCTTCTAAGGCCTTTTTGGTGTTCTGTCTGAGACGAGGAAGGAAGACCTCTTGAGTGAATCGGGCGTAGGCATATTTTGCTGCCATGATGTTCGTGTCGTCCACGTTAACCATCCGAAAGGTGTCTCCAGCTACAGTCTTCCTAGCGTATGCAAGTATAGTGGCTAGTTCATCTTGAGCATCAGAACCCATTATTGAAGTAACCATGTTCTCTATGTCCCTGTCGGACACACTGTAAAACGAATCTAGTTCAGCAAAAGATTCCAGATCGGTGACCGCTGCGTTGATGTCTGCTTCTAAATCATTGTCATCAATTTCATCAACAACATCCTGAAGCTGGGAGGCCATATCTATCCAATCCTTGGCAGAGTACTGTCCAGAGTTGGCAGGGTTCATGGCGTCCCTGAATTGGTTCAGCATGGCCCTGCCTAGTGCCTTACCTCCGTTCTCTAACTTTGTTGTCAGTGCTGTCTGTAGGGCGTTCCTAAAGAGAAGTGACTGAGACTCCAAAGTGGGGTTAGCTTTGAACACGGCAGCCTTCATGTCATCCATGTTGAAGAACGTGTAAACGACATCATGGACAACTTCGTCAATGCTCTTGTCTGTCTTTCCTATGTAGTCATTTACAGCAGGCAACAACGGCTCCAAAAGGGGTATGGCTTGTTCGTTGGCTACTTCTGTTAGATCAGCCATTAGGGCTTCTCTGGCTCCTTCTTTGGCCTTCCCGTATGCTGCTTGGTTCTGTAACAGTTTTATCTGAACGTTTCTTATTGCGTCTGCGAAGATGTAATTGGAAGTCTGGTCGGCTTCCTTTTTGGACATTTGGAAATCTGGGTGCTGTGCCAGTGCGTCAGCTATTTTGTACACGTTACGCTGATCAAAAATGTCCAGACCGTGTACGTTCTTTTCCTTTAGGAAGTCAGCGTTCTCTTCCTGCCACCTGTCGTAGTTACCGAGGACTGAGGTGACCTTCTTGTTTACCCTTTCTATTCTTCGGGCTTCTTGCCTGTCTTTAAAGAGTCCTGCTTTCTGTTCTGTGTCAGCAATGGTACTCCAGATCATGTCCACTGTTTGTGAACCTGCTTGTTTACTGATGTCAGCATATTTGGAAAACAGTTGGGTACGTCCCCCGTTACCGTTGTCCCGTGTCATGCCGGTGATCTTACTCCAAGCTGCTGCTAGGTTGATTTCATTATCAGGATCAGAAGCAAGATCAAGGAACACCGGAAGGATTACCTCGTCCATCACTGACTGTGAATAGCCTAGTTTGTCCTCTGGGAATCCTCCGTATTTTTTACCAAGGAATGTTCTGAACTCATTTAAACCTTTTTTTAAATTAGGTGAGGTGATGGCAGATACCAGTTGGTTTCTACCGTCTTCAAAGAAAGCCTCCTTGATGCTGACCTCGCGTCTGGCTTCATTTTCAGCAGAATACTCCCTGATGATCTTGTCTCTGTTTTTGATCCATGACTCGCCGTACCCAATCTCCCAGTAGTGGCCAACCTTAGGGTCTTCCTGCTCACGGGCGTCTGGAGTGTACTTGTTGTTAAACAGGTCAACAGCATCATTGAAGAAGTCTGTACTGTTCTTGGCCAGTTGACTGATGTCAGCTTCAAACTCAGGATTACTTCGGACGTTCCTTATGTCCCGTTCTGCAAAGTTAGCTCCTGTGCTTATGATCTCATGTTTGTAAATCGCAGGGTTAGCCCCGTGAGGTGCGCCTATCTTTTGTAGATGCCTCTTGATGGCTACCTCTTTGTCAGTGACTCCTTTTTCTATTTCATCGTAATAAGCAGCAGCCTCTTCAGCAGACATCTGTTGTTTAGCTGCGGCGTACTGACCAAGCACAGGGTTAAACCTCCGCAGAGACTGTGAGAGTTGTGCTAACGGGTTAGGCCCAACAGGTGGCCCTGCTGCTCCCACTACGTTGTAACGGGCTGCACCGCCCACAGGAACAGTTTCTGGTGTTCCGAGTGCATCAACTGAAGGAGTTACTCTGCGTTTAGCTGCCATTATGATATTGTCCCTGCTGCTTTGCCACTAGCGTATGCTGCTCCTACATCTCCTGCAAAATCTAGGGCTGCAGCGACTCCGCTTGGTTGGTTAATTGGTCGGTAATTAGACACCATGCGAGCCTGTGTGGCTTGTGATGCTTGATCTCTTTCTCTTCTAAATCGGTTAGACAACAAGTTCTGATTCAGTGTGGAGGCATACGTCAACTCAGCTTCCCTCTGATCAAACTCGTTTAGTAGTGCAGCGTAAGAGCCTCCTCCTATTCCACTTTCTAATGCGGAAGTACGGGCAGTTGCCGCCACGCTCATGGCTTGCCTCTGCATCTGAACACGATCCCGCGCTGCTTTATCTTGTGCCTCATTCTGCCTCGCAAGTGAGTCAGACATGTTTGAGGCGTGTTGTTGAAGCATGGATTCACCTACTGCACGTTGGTGTCCTTCAATAGCCTTGGCGTCATTCTTGGCGGCTTTGTACTTAGTGTACGCGCTGGCCCCTGCGATAGCTGTTGAAGCTACAAAGAGCTTACTACCGAGAGCAGGAATCATAAAAGCTGGGCTACACATGTTTCGTAAATAATATGAATTTCCTTCGTTCTACCCCGTACTTCGGGAACTCCTTGATGAACTCAAAGCCCATCCATTCAAGCCACCTAAGATGCACAGTGTTTCTGGCATCAATGACATTGTAGAGGACTCTGTATTTCTTGTGCAGTTCATCTAAGATTCGTTTTGAGTTTCTGATAAATGTGCGAGACTCGGCAGTGAGATCGTCAGTTCCGAGGAGCCAGACCACGCCGCTTTCGGGATGCTCAGAGTCACGTGTACCAAAGATTCCACAGGGTCTTCCTCTTCTAGTCTTGATGGCGTAACACGGTCTGGAATGCATGACTCCATCGACAAGGACTCGTAGAGGAGACTCCCTTGTAACGGCAGTGACTTCCCTTCTGTCAGCATCACGGAGTCTTCCTGAAACATATTCAGCATCTCCAGTTGTAGCATGTTCAATGTAGAGTTTTTCAAAATCCCACCTAACCTCTCCATCTGCTTCCTCTAGCAAATGTTCTTGCTTCATAATCAATACTCAAAAAGTCCGAAGGGTATGGGGTGTCATTCTTAACAACGATCTGGAGCCTGTCGTTTCTCTCCTGTACTCCAAACTTAAAGAACCCTTCCTGTAAATCTGCTGATCCTGTCAGGATCGAGTGAAGTGAATCATTGGCATACGTGTTGGTGATCGTGTTTTTATTAGGAGCATCCATCTTGGGATTGTGAACTACATCAACAGTAAATGATCTGGCATTGGCGTACTCTAGGAACGCCCTTTGTATCTGGTATCTCCCTGTGTCAGTTACCCTGTCGTGTTTCAGGAAGGGCTGACTGAACGTGTACTCCATTGTGTAGGGGATACCTATAAAGAAGTTCTTGCCGGTTAGGTTGGCAGCGACAGTAAACGTGTTGCTCCCTGTGGTGCTGCTGGCGTACTGCACGGACTCATTAGTCACCAGCTTCATAGCAGAGGTCACAACATAGCCTGCAGGCATTGTAATGGTCGTGGTGGTTCCGTATGAGACACCTGAGTTATCTGAAGGCTTGTCGTACCTGTGATCCAGACACACTTCGTAGTCCATCCCAGTATCCTTGATGTCATCCTCAAAGGTAATTGCCTCAAGGTACATGCTGCCACTTCTACGGACTACCATGTACAGGGTGTTGGCTATGAAAGAAATGTCAGTGATGTAGTCGTTGGCTGTTCCAAAAGTGTACTTGAACCACGCTGATTGAACTCTCTGGTTCTGTGCATTGTTGAAGAACTTGTAGACGTAGAGGGTAGCTGCTGTTGTGTCATCCGTGATCCCACAGACAACCTTCTCGTTTGTTGCTGCTGCCAGTTTACGTAAAGAGCCTTTGATGTATTTAGGAATGTGGGAGGTGACATCCTCTGCATCTATCTGGTCGGCATCCTCAATGGACACTCCCAGTTCTCCCACTCCGCTGTAGCCTGCACGTTTGAATCCATAGAAAATAGAGTTGGAACTAAGGACAGGCTTAACATTGCTGATGCTGTCGATCTCATTTGATGGCGTAAGCGTCACCGTTTTGACAGACAGAAACGGTTCAGCCTCCAGTACAAACTGTGTTTGATCACTAAAGAGAATTAACCTTTCATTGTAAGGAACAGCACTTCTTAGTGTGGACACTTTGTTTGTGCTGGCTGTGACATCAATAGGGGCTGAGTCCAGCAGTGCTGCTGTGGTTGTTCTGAAGAAATTAAAGTACTCTCCAGACTCACTGAAGATGACGTTCTCTCCAGAAAGTATTCCCAGCCTGTTTCTGAATAGGAATATGTCGTTGATTGTTGTGTTGGTAAAAGAAGGGAAAGGATTGCTTAGGTCATCTCCAGCTTTTCTTTCATCCCAATCAAGTTCCTTTAGCGTAAACGTTCCATCGGACTCGCGTACAAGGCCCACAGGCATTGTGGAGTTATCAAACTTATACTTGGTGTCATAACCTACACACTCTACCCAACGCCCGTGTTCAAACTTGGTGTTATCCTTGGTGTCGCCTTCAAACCGTAAGTAATAATCGTCAGCTTCCTCTCTGGCATTACCTACGATCTTAACAACGTGACCGTGACGGCAAATAGCAGGCAAGTCTGCAGCCTCATCTGCCTCGTAGTAAGTCATCTTCAGTCCGTTACCCCCAAGGTCATCTGCGACTGATATAGCAAACCGAGTGTTTTCAGGATTCTGAATGGAGATCATGTACCCATCCTGTTTGACTAACCAATCCTGAGTGTGTCCGTCTATTCGGGGAACACTTGTTGCTGTGCTGACTTCTGAAATCTTTTGGAGTATGCCGTTTGTCCCATCTTTCTTAGATGTTAACCCAAGGCATTCTTCTTGGCCTGCTATCTGCGCGTCACTAGCTACGTGTAATGATCCTCCTGCAATAGAAGCTCCGTCAGCCCGTTTTGCAGTTGTCCAGTCTGTACTGTCTACTCCTGCGCCGTTGGCTCCTAAAGTTAATCGGGCATCGCTTGCTAGTTTTTCAGCAATCTGATTAGTGCCTATGGCTTGTTGCTTTTCGTTCCCTGTCCATTTAGGAGTCTTGTAGTAGTACTCCCCATTGACTACCTGCCGTGTCCCAAAGGCAAAGGTCATCTTAGGAGAGATTACTTTTGCTCCATCAATTCCTGTCAGGCCGTGACGTTGGTAGTGGCCTAAAGTAGCAGAGGGTGTGAGGAGTCCTTCAGTGAAGTTTCCATTAACAATGTCTCCATAAATTTCATCCTCACCTACATTAATAAGAATCTCCTGCCAATCGTACTTGTCGTGATCAAATGAAAGGTTGAGTACATTTCCTCTCTGCTTGGAGATGTATACTTCAAAGAGAGTGTAGGCTAAAGCTGTGGCATCGTTGGTGTCATCTAGCGCACTTCCGTCAGCCTTTAGGACGTCCCAGTGTTGGCTTGCTTCAGAGTGATTAGCAACAGCATCTCTTATGTCTTTTACTGTTGTAAGATTGGCAAGGACATCCGTGTTGGTGTTCAGCCCGTTACGTGCAAAGTGGAAGTTAGCCCAGATGTTTAACACTTTGTTATCATCGTCAAACTCTATGCCTACTTTGTTTCCTGTTCCATCCTGTCGGTACTTTAAGGGAGGCAATAAGTCTAAAGCCTGTGTTGGGCTGGGATCAGAACGGTCATAAGTTTTTTGTCCCTCTACTGAGTCAGGGGCAACTTTCCATTCCCAGTTTTGGATTATCCTAATAGTCCACTTCAGGTATTTGGACTCCTTTGTCTTAGCACGAAGCATGAAGGCGTTGGCCACCTTGTTTCCTATGTCGTTCCTTCCAGCAAAAAACGCACGGGGATAGTCAGTGTTTGATTCTGCTACATTCTCTTTGTCTGTTTCACCTCCAACTTTGATTGTGTAAGTCTTACCGTAGTCGGCAGTGCGTGTCTCTATGAAGGCTTCGTAGTTTGTTTTATATTTAGGCCTAGAGTCGGACTTAACTGTTTTTGTTTTGTTAACGAGAAAAGTGTAATCAGCAACAGTGACTGCTGTAATATCTTCGTTGGGGTTAGCTGAAGTAGTGAGGTATTCCAAACCTGACTCAACGTTAACTGTCTGTTGTTGACCGTTGGTTAAATCATAAACTGCTACTCCCCCTACTCCGTTAGATTTTCTGACTTGAATTGTGCCTGCTCCATTGGTTCCTACACGTGCAGTGTTGGGAACTTCAGTGTCTTTTACTTGGCGAGGGTTGTGTGTGGCGGGGGTTGTGGGATTAGTGACATCACCCCAAAACGAAATGTGACACCATTTACCTGTTGTGTTGTCAAACAGTTGGCCTGCCTTCATGTGCCTAGTGAAGGTAATTCGTTTGTATGCAACGCTGTTGATGGTTGCCACACCAATAGACTCAATGACACCTCTCATCACCTTACTGGGATTTGAGATGCCGCCTATTCTAATCAAGTCACCCACATCAAACTGAGAAAGATTGGAAGACCAGTTGGCCAAGTTACCGCTACCAAAATCACTCTCGTCATCTGGATCAAGGAGTACCGTATTAAACACATTGTCACCTGAAGAACCGTTGGCTGCTACCCATGTGTCATTGGAACCATCTCCTGTGGAGTCATAGTTATTCCATAAGCTAAACTTAGGCCCGTCACTAGCGGAGCCATCGCCTAACTGTACCCAGCCCCTGTAGTTTGTAGTGTCGTTAACAGCTATAGAATCAATTACATACCCGTAGTTGTTGCTGGACGAAAAATCTACTGTGTCTGCTGCCACTAGGATAAACTTGTTGTCTGGATATAGAGAGACTGTGGCAGCATTGCTTGTGCTTACATCGTATCCACCGAGATATTGCTTAGAACTGTTAGGCCCCAGAGAAGGCTTGTGTAGGATATACGTTTTATTTTCAGGGAGTTGTGTCTTTATGTAATTTCCCACCAGCCCTGAGAATTGAATTTTATCACCTTCTTTGAGTGAATGTCCGTTTGGAAATGTAACGTGGAAAACTCCGTCTATCCATTGTTCACCTGCATAATCGTACACAGCTTCTGTGCGTATACTCAGTATGGATGATTTACCAATAGGAACCGCCGTTCCCCCTTGTGTCTTTGAAAAAGTAAAGGGAGAGTTCTCTAGGGCATAATAAGCAACACCATAGTCTATTCCTGTAGGGGGTACTGCTCCTTCTTCTTTTGGCAGAAAAGTAATTACATCATTAGTGACGATACCGGCAGCAGTTACCTTGTTGGTTCCGACTGTAAAGTCTGTGACATCCACAGCCTCCTGTGGGTTGATGACTACTGCATACTGCTCACTGGAATCTCTGTTGATTGTGTGAACAAAAGATTTGTTCCTGTTAGAATCACTGGAGTCATTTCCAATCGTGTTGATGAACTTAGTTGGAGGACGCTTAACAAGTCCCTTGATGGGCGAGGAGTAAGCATTGATCTGCTCCGAGGCCTGTGAAGGATACCGCTGGGACTCAGCCTGCTGGCTTACCCCTTGGTTTAGACTTGCTGCTGCGTTCTTAACTAAAGGCATCAGACTTTGTAGAGATTAGATATAGAGGGTGACTGTACTGCTTGCCCTCGTGATACTGTGTAATAAGGTAAAGAAGCATTGAACACGTTGGTCTCTGCATTCTCTGAGTCAGCTTGGATAAACTGTGCGTGTGCCTCACGCTCCTCGTAGGACGCCATCTGTACCAACTGAGGGTCTCCTACGTGTCGTTGAGCAAACACACGTGCAGCCTTCATGGTGATGTATCTACGAGCATATTCAGGGAGTGCTTCTCCTCCTGAGGAGTTTTGCTCAAAGGGAATCTGATACGTGATGATTGCCTTGAGGTCTTCGCTGTACTCGTAAGTGGCGTTGTTCTTGTCGTAGATGAACCTGCCTCTCACCACAGGGTCTATGTCACCGTAGCGGTACGAGGAGAAATCTATGTTTAGTGCTGTTGTAGGAGTACCAATACGTTTGGTGTATCCCATTGATGTACCTGTGGGGCCTGCACTGGCCACAAAGGCGTTGGCGTTAGTCACAGAGGCAACAGTATAGTTGGTGTCCCCTATGGTTACTGTTTCTCCTTTGGACAAATAGTGAGGGGCATCATCGTTACCGTTCTTTGTGGTAACCGTGGTTGTGTTTGTTACTGCACAAGTGATGGTCTCACTGCCACGTGCCAACTCGACATCATAAAAGATATTGAAGTGCCAGCCTTCAGACTGAACCGCTTTGTCTATCTCCTCTAATATCTTTTGAGCATCATTGGCTTCGCCTGCAGTTGCCAGTTGGCTGATCCGAGACTGCCCAATGGTGGACAACATCTGGTTGACCGCCTCCAACTTTCCTGTAAATGCACCGTAAGCCATAATAAATAAAAAAGAGGGAACCCCCCAATATTTCAGAGGGGTTCCCAGTGGTTAATTACGCTTGATCTTGGCGTCCGTCAGACCAAACAACAACAGACTCAGGGCGAAGAGGCCCGTGACCCATGCTGTACTTGGAGACAAACAAGTTACCCTGACGGGCAATCATGTACTCTGACT
>Ga0160423_10004642_pt1 | contig 11269 bp, 11 predicted proteins | sample CRUFie14St8metaG_FD_108191 | JGI IMG/M metagenome (GOLD analysis project Ga0160423, IMG submission 108191) | Marine microbial communities from the Costa Rica Dome - CRUD Field 142mm St8 metaG | ecosystem: Environmental > Aquatic > Marine > Oceanic > Photic zone | place: Costa Rica: the Eastern... | reverse complement strand
GAATGTATTCCTTTGTTATCTCTTCTTATTGGTTTGTTGTTTCTTATTAACCTTTTTCCTTCTACCTTAAAATATGAAGTCCTGTAAAAATCAAAACCATAACAATCTATTGAAGCAGGATTAAAGCTCGCCACATGTAGTATGCATAATGTACCCATAAGGGGAAAGCTTTTTAATTTTGTTTCTGCATCTTTTATGAAGTCTTCGGAGATTTTAACACATTTTACTCCTAACGATCTCATGAAAATATATTTATCTAATTTTTGTCTAGTTATTGCTCTCGCAATCACTAAGAAATTTTCTTTAGCCATTGCGTGAATTTGTCTTGGTTTGGTTCTGTTTACGTTTAAGCCGTGATAAACTATATCTGTTCTTTTAAACTCTTTTTCTTTTATATTAATCCAGTGGTGGTTTAATTTTATTACTAAATCATATTCATCTAAGTTTACTTTATTTTCCCGCATTTTATCGAAGACCTTTTTTGAGGGTCCTATAATGATTACTTTTTTGCCAGAAAAAAGATTTGGGAAAATTGTTTCCATTACCTACTGACAGCTCTCACATGTCCCCCCGTTTTTCATGGCCTCAATACTGCAAGCTGATGCTTCTTGAGTTTTGCTTTCTTCTCCTGTAGATTTTTCTACTTTTGTTGCGGCTCTATTTCTTAAATAGTACGTTGTTTTAAGACCATGCTCCCAGCTTGAAAAATATATATCATTTAAATACTTAAGTGATGTTGTCTTGTTGTACAGATTGAAACTTATCGCTTGATCTACCCACTTTTGCCTTTCTGCGTTTACTTCTATTAGCTTAAACATGTCTCTGTCAAATGCTGTTTTATATTTTTCTTTAAGGTCTTCTGGTATTGATCCATTTAGTAAAGATAGATCTCCGTCTGCTTGCTTGACTAGCCCTGCCACTTCTTGGTTCCATAACCCTCTATCCTTCATGTCTTTAACGAAATGTTCATTTGTTATGAAGAAGTTTCCACTTTTATTTTCATAAACAAAAAGCACAGAAAAATTGGGCTCAATGCTTTGTTCGACTCCATTAATGTAACCAATTGTTGCTGTAGGTGCAATCGCCATAACGTTTGAGTTTCTCATGCCGAACTCATTAACATGAGTTCTTACTTTTTGCCATTCTTCAAGCGTTTGACCTTTTCCTGTAAGGGGTTTGCCTGTGGCAGACTGTTCTGGTACTTTTTGCTTACCCCGATAAACCATCAAATTGTTATAAGAATCAATTGGGAAAATGCCTTGGCTCCAAAGGGAACCTTCATACGTTTCATATTTTCCTTTTTCTTGTGCTAAAATCGAGCTCGCATAAATTGCGTGGCAAGAATAGAACTCAAAAATTTTGCTACTGAAAGATTTAGCTTCTTCGCTGTCAATTTGTATGTTTAGTACATGCATAACATCATGAGTTGACATCATTCCTAGTCCAATGGGCCTATTTCTAAGGTTTGAGTTTCTCGCCTCCTCTGTAGGGTAGAAATTTAAATCAATGACATTATCTAGAATCCTGATTGCTGTATGAATTGTTTTTTTTAGTTTTTTATAATCAATGTCTTTTCTTGATTTATTTAAATGATTTAATAGATTGATTGATCCTAAATTGCAGACTGCTGTTTCGCCAATTTTTGTTTTTTTACCTTTGTCGTATTGAGAGGGTTTTGTATGTAGGGTTATTTCTGTGCAAAGGTTGCTGCTTCTTACTGCTCCTTCATGCTGATTTGTGTATCTTATATTACAAGGGTCTTTAAATGTATTCCATGGATGCGAGGTCTCAAATAAAACCTTTAGCATTTTTTTCCAAAGGTCTTTGGCTGGAATTTTTCTAAAATTTGTTATAGCTCCTTTTTCTGCAAAATCTATAAGGTCATTATATGCTTGATCAAAGTCGGTTCCGTAGAGTTCGTGAAGCTCTGTTCCGTCTGGGAATTTTGTTTCATGAGGATCAAACATGTACCAGTCTTTTTCTTCTTTAACTCTTCTCATGAACTCATCTGGAATCCAAGAAGCAGTGTTCATGTCATGACAGCGAAGTCTATCATCGCCTGTATTTTTTCTTAAATTTAAAAATTCTTCGAAGTCTAGATGCCATGGCTCTAGGTATGCACAGCCCGCTCCTGGGCGTTTACCCCCCTGATTTACTGCAACAAGTAGGTCGTTGTAGATTTTTAGCCATGGGACTAGGCCGCTTGAAATCCCATTAGTGCCTTTAATGTTAGATCCTGTTGATCTGAAAGGTGTTACATCTAGACCTAACCCTCCTGCATACTTTGATTTTCTCGCTTCTTGCCAAGCTCCATCAAAAATACCGTCAATCGAGTCATCAAAAGTATTTAAATAGCAAGAGCTTAATTGAGACCTTACTGTTCCGCTGTTAAATAACGTGGGCGTAGAAGGGGTATACAGCATTTCGCTAAAAAGGTTGTAAAACTCTACTGCTTTTTCGTTTTTATTTTCCTCGTTGATCGATAGTCCCATTGCTACCCTCATCCAGAAGGCCTGCGGAGACTCCATAACCTTTCCTTCTTCTCTTAAAAAGTATCTGTCGTACAGGATTTGTATTCCTAGGTATTTAAATTTTTTATCTCTTTCTGGTTTTAGATGTTCTGAGATTTCTTTGAGGTCAAATTCTAGTAATTTAGGACTTAGCCTTTCGGATTTAACTAGCTTTTTTATATTCTGCACAAAGACCTTTTTGTACTGCAATTCAAAAACATCTGAGTCTACTCCCTCTCTGAAAGTTTCTTTGTATAAATTATTTAACAATAATCTCGCCGCCGCAAAAGAATAGTTTGGCTCTTTTTCAATTTTTTGCCTCGCTGAAAAAATAAGCGCCGAATCAAGCTCTTGAGTGGTAATCTTATTAAAGAGTTGTAACTGCGCATCTAGAACTATTTCGCTTGCCGAAACCTCCTCGATTCCCTCGCAGGCTCTTTCTGCGCTTGCGTTAATTTTTTGTACGTTAAAGTCTTCTAGTCTTCCGTTTCTTTTTTTGACTTTTAGTTCTTCCATGTTTTGTTTTTACACCAAGTTTTTTGTGTTTTTAAAAGATGTTATAATTGTTGTAATAAAGTTATTATATACTATATTTTTGTGTAGCGCAAGTATATTCAATACTTGTTGATAACTTAATTCGATGAAAGGTTTTTATACTTACTTAAATCTTGAAATACTTTCCCTATCATATGGTCTTCGCAGCCAGCAAGATACGTTTGATATTCGTCAACATACTTGTCGCAATTATTTAAAACTTCAGCAAAATTAAAAGATATTGAATAGGGTTTCCATGTTGAGTAAAAAACTGTATCATCGAAATGGCTAGGGTTAATGTTTAGATTTCTTTTTTTTGCCCAAGACTTAAAATTTTTAGCTGAAATTCTTGCAAGGCCACTTGAGATGTTGGTATAGTCTTTTATCGCTTTATTTCTATAGTGGGGTTTTAGCCTGCTTCTTCTTAGGCAATTTTTTGATCCAAAGTAGTCTATATTTTTTGAGAGGTTTACTATCTCTGGCCTTACAAGTTTATTGCTATCAATCTTGTGCCACCTTTTAAATGTAAAATTCTCAAAACACATTTTGTTAGCTAGAAATGTTTTCTCGCATAAGTTGTCATAAGACTCCTTACAGCTTAAATGTAATCTTTTTATATTTTTGTATGGTTTTGTGTCTTGTATTTCGTTTGTTCTTTTTCCTCCGTATACTTCTAGGATAAGATCTTTTTGGGAAACCTTAGTTGAAAAAAAATGCGTAGATAGCTGCTCTTTTGCTAGATTTTTTTCTTGTTCCGTGGTGAAGATGCAAAATATATTTTCGAACTTCATTATGAGTTTAAATTTGCAAACAACCTTAAATCGTTAAATATTCTACCAACCATATGATCTTCGCATCCCCCTAGTTTTTCTGTATACATTTTTTCGTATTGAGCTCCTCCTTCTGCGATCATTTTTGCTAGCTTATGTGAAACAAAATACGGCTTCCATGAGGAATAATATATCTCTTTATAGAACCATGGATCAACTTGTATTTTTTTTCCTGAAGCCCAGCGTTTGAAAAATCTTTTATCAGATTTTTTTATACCCTCGAATATTAATTCAGGTGGATTTATCGGCCAGTCTTTTCTGACCTTAAACATCTTCGAGTATTTTCTGCCTCTTTTTTTATTGTTATAGCAACCGCCGTAATCTTTACTGGTGTTGAACTTGTAAAAATCTGGGATTAATTTTGTATCATCTCCTTTGTGTAGCGTTTTAAATTTTAAATTTTTAACCAAGAACTGAATTGCTTTGTAAGTTTTTAGTGCGAGCAGTCCGTACTCTTCTTTTACTGAAATGTGTAGTTCTTTTATTTTTTCTTCTCTGTTTTTAAGGTGAGTTTTCTTGGCGCCTCCGTATGCTAAAATTAATATATTTGATTTTCCTCTTAGGAATTCTTTGGTTTTTTTACTTTCAATATGTTGTTTTATTAGATGTTCGTTTTCTTTTGTTGTTGTAATTAGCAATATGTTTCTGTATTGATTATTTTGCGTATTCATGCCATATACTTTCTACTTCTTTATATAGTAGTTTGTTTTTATATTCCTTCCATGGTTTTTCTCCTACATAATGTAAAATTTTTGCATCTTCAATATTGACCTCATCGTTTTCAGTCATTCTTTTGGTAAAATTGTATTGCCATGGAAGTTTTGTTATTTTGTTTTTAAAAAACATGTTTATGATTTGCTGGTCATAATATGGGGTTACTGGATGATCGGTAAGTTTTCTGTATATATTTTCTGTTCTATATGTTTTATTTAATAAAACTAGGCCTCCATTGAATGTTCCTCCTGCTTTTTTTGGGCAATGCCATCCGTGTCCTTTTGTCCATCCTTGTACCATAGCTATATCTTCGTCGTAGCTAAATAGTTCTGATATGTTTTTTTTCACAATCATGTCTCCGCAGTCAATAGATATAACTAGGTCATAATCTTCTATTGAGAAAGGTCTTAATTTATGAAATGCAGCCTGTCCTATTTTTGTTTGCCCTGATTTAAAATGACTTGGCGCTTCTAGCGGTTCTAACCATGTTATTTTTGGATAGTATGATTCGCAATATTTTTTATCCTCATCCGTTAGATCTATATTTGTAATCAAGAAATCAACAGGTATGACTTTAAGCCATTGATTGCTTTGCATTAAGGAGTTGCAAAATGCCTTAAATCCTATTACGAAATTTCTATCCAGTATTGAATACAAGCATTTAGATTTCATCTTTGTTCCAGTGAGGACAACCTTTGTAAAATTCTTCTGTTATAGAGTCTTCATCTTGCGCAGCTTTTTTTGCTGCATCTTCCGTGAAGTGGCAGGATATTGTTTTCCCTTCTTTAGATTTTATCCTCCAGTATTTATATGAAAATTTATGAGGACAATGCCACATTTTGTTTCCATCTTTTTTTAATTGCCCTGGGTATTTTGCAAAACCGCAAGAAAGCGGTCCTCCGAAACTGCCATCTTTGGGGTACTCTTGTTTTGCTGCTAAATTAGATTCTGCATCGCTTAATGTAAATTCATCAACGATAGATTGAATTTCAGTTAAAAATATTTCAAACCCATCTAGCTCTTCATCTGAGATCTCTGCCATTTCAACAACCCCTTCTCCTTTGTTTCCTAGCATGTCTTTTTCTAGATCAAACTTAAGAAATAAAAATTCTGACTGCCTTGACATAAATTCGGGGTATATTTTCTTTACCGCAAGGCTATACATTAAGTCTTGCAGGTTGTCCGTCTTCTCTTTCCCGCTAAATACTTTTTTGCTAGTTTTAAAGTCTCTAATTAAAGCTTTGCTTTTTTTCTTATAAAGGAATAATTTATCTATAAATCCCCTGATGTGGTATTTTTTTTCGTCTTCATCGACCATGATATTAAAAGCTTCTTCTGAGACTGCCTTTGTTGGTCTTCCTTGCTCTGTTCCAAAGAAATCATATTTTATTCCATTCAATATCATTTCGTTAATTAGGTTTAGGTTTTCTAGGTCGTAAACCTTTAGTTTTTTTGCGTGAATTAGCACTAGCCTTTTTACCGCCTTGCTTTTCCATGTGCTGTTTCCTTTTAGTATTTTATTGTAATGTTTTTTATGTCTGGGGTTCCCTAGGCATTCAAATACTAAATGGCAAATTGTCCCTCTGTTCGCCCCGTCGTTTGAGTCTTCGGGTAATTTAAGGTGGTACTTTGCCCAATAAAGCCACGAGCAGGACTGTAAAGTTTTAACTTTACTTGCAGATAATGGAGAGCTTTCTTTATTCATTTAGCAGTTTTATTTTGCTGTATAAATTTTTTGATATTTTTTTATCTGCAAATAATGATTTTGCTGTAGTTTTTATGTCTTCTCTTTGGTCTTTGTTTAGGATATTTTCTAACTTTTTCTTCCAGGTATTATAGTCTTCCTTGCGCATATCTCCAAAATCGTTTTTGGTTGGTAAGCATATTTTTATTTTTTTACTGTCAAAAAAGCTTAATAGTTTTAGGTAGTTTTTTATTGCTGCGTTTAGCCCTCTATTTTCTTTGCTTGCGCAGTCATTGTTGGAGCTTAGTATTATTGTTTTTGGGCTTATCTCTACCAAGCAGCTTATTAAAGATGGAGATACTTCGAGGCCGAAAGTTACGAGGGTATTAAGTTTGGAGTTCTGGTGTAGTGATAGAAAGTCACCTATACTTTCTACTAAGACAACATCCCTGTTATTCCATAGTTCTGGCTTATAAAAGCAGGGGTGGTAATATGGATAGCACCATTTTGTTTTTTTTCCTATATGTTTCCATTTTGGCCTACCCTCTTTATCCATCATGTCTCTGCCAGCAAAGCCGATAATGAACCCACTAGAATTAAAAACAGGGAAGACAAACCTTTGATACATTTGACCCTGAGTAGATAGGCCTCCTTTTAATTTTTTAAGTATATCTCTTGATATGCCCCTGTCTTCATAAAATTTGTAATGTGGCAGGAGTTTTTCTAACTCTTCTTCTTCATATATTTCTTCTAAGTCTGCCTTTTTTGGTTCTATCTTTTTCTCTATAGAATCATAGTTTGTATCTTTTAGTATCTTGCCTGCAGTTTGCTCGTCTGCACTTTTTTCAACTAAAGCTTTAAAGGGGAGGAAGCCTGTTTCTGCTACATAGTCTTTCCATACTCCAGTGTTTTTATAGATCTGTAGAGCTGTTCGATTGTCTCCGTCCCTGTAAACGGCATTGCATTGCCAATAATCCCCTCGATCATCTAGATCGTAACCTAGGTCAACTAGTACCGACTCTATGTCTAGTTCGCTCATTAAGAAAGAAGGTCTGGTATTGATTGTTCTCCATCCTCTAGGACGTTTACGTTTTCAAAGTTTAGATAATCTACCATATCTTGTAGGTCTCCCTTGTCTTCTATATTAAAGTTATCCACGTCTAAATTAATATAATTTTTCTTTTTAGATCCGTCTGGCATCTCTACTTCGTTGACTGCTCTTTGAGCCTGTTCTCCTAAATGTCTATTTTTGAAGCATATTAATTTATGTGTTCCAAAGCCTTCTGGGTCTTCCGCAATTTCATCTAAAGTTTTTTTCCTTAAAACAAATAGGTGGGAACTAAAGTGGGTTATTTGGTCTGATAGGGATACAATACTTTCATCATCTACAACATTGTCTGAGTTTCTGTTGTTTGTTATTCCTAGTCTATTACTTTGTACGCTAGTTAACATTCCTACCACGGGCCCCTCGTCAAAGCAAATTTCTTCTGCTATAAAGTTCTTAAACTTGGTTACCATATCGCCTACTAGTTGCCAGTGGGAAAGGTTGTTGTTATTTTTTTCAGAAGTTGTTTTTATGTAATCAAAACTAAAAATCATTTTATTCCCTCTGCCTACCTTAGAGTAGTAGAATCTTCTCATTACGTTAATCATTTGATCAACACTTAATCCTGCAACATTATAGTAGTATAGCTTCATGTTTTTTATTTTAGGCCATACTTCTCTAACTTTTTTGACAAAAGCTTCGTTCCTTCTCCAGTTTCCTGTTTCTAAATAATACATTGGTACTCCTGAAAGTGCCGCGCACTGCCTCATTAAAAGTTCTTCCTTGCTCATTTCCCCGTTATCAAAATGTAAAACTGGGACATTTCCGTACTGCAAAGAAACTTTGGTACAGTAATCTAAGCAGAAGGTTGTCTTTCCTACTCCAGAGCGAGAAACTATTACTGTTATGTTTCCTGGCCTGAGTAATGATCCGTACATTGCATTGATTGACTTGTGAGGGCCCATCATACCGAATTCTGTTTGAGGGTTATTTCCCCTCTCTTCGATTATATCCTCCATGTCTTCAAAAATATTCTCTGGACTATTTTTGTTGGCGAACATTGAGGATATGTTCTTGTTGAAAGCCGCATCTGCTGTATCTATAATCTCCTCAAAAGACGCAGACGATTTCATTTTTTTCATTTGAGATGCTACTTGCACTGCCTGTGTTGAAATATTCTGCCTGATGCTTAATTTTTTTAAGTCTTTAGCTGTTTGGAGAATACTTTCTTTTCCTACCATTCTCATTGAGAGCGACTTTAAGTAATCAAACACGTTGACGTTTTCGTCAAATGAAATATTCAGCTCTCTGATTCTTTGAGAAATAATGACATCATCTATTGATTCTCCTGCCTCAAGAGCTTGCTTTATGATTTTAAAAATTGTTTTGTTTACTTCTCCGTTTGCCCTAAAGTCAGATTCTTCAATTAGGTTGGAGATTTCAAAAAACGATTCTGGGTGTTTTATTACCCCAGAGAGAAGGTGTTGTTCGAGTTCGTGAGAATATATCATATTAATATGATTAAATCATATCATATGATGGTGTTGTTGTCAAACTTATTCTTCTCCAAATTCCATTGGCCCTTCGGTCTCTTCCATGTCTATTAGGAATTTTTCTAAAGCCTTTCTGAGCCCTAAATCTATAATTTGGCTTTCTGCTTTGTGCATAATCATTACTTGGCCCTGCTGGTTGACGTATGCCAGGCAAAAGCCTCTGTCTGACGGGCTTGATCCCGTAAAATCATAAAGCCTTCTTACGAAGGTTTCTGGTATTGTGAAGTCTGCAATATCTTTATCTGGATCAAATTCAGGTTCTTCGCTATTATTCATGGTAATATGTTATACACATCTATTTATATTAAAGTCACTCCGTGTTTTTTAAATAAACTTTCAGAAATCTTGTCGTCGTAATATATTTCTACTAATTTTATATTATTAATCTCGCAAAACTCTAGCTTTAGCTTATCCCTCCTTAATTGATCTATGTAGTTTATTTTATTTTTACCATGAAAAAAAGGGGTGTACTTGGTGTGTTGTTGTCCTTGTACCTCTATGGCTATGCCATCATTGGCGTTAAATATATCAAGAGAGAGTTTCGTTCCCGCTACTGGAAACTCTTCGAACACAACCTTTCTTGACCAAAAATTTTTTAAAAATTGCTTTGCTTGGAATTGTATCTTGCTTCTGCTTTTGCCATCCCAATCGATTAGGTATTTTTTGGGAGTTTGTATTGTTCTGACGCTGCCTGTTAGGGTCTTAAACTTCATGAATCTCCATCAAATTGATTGCGAATTAAGCTTAGTAGGAAGTTTTTGCACTTTTCATCTTCTTCTATAAGTTTTATCAACTTCGGTTCGCCTTGTATTTTTTCTGGGAACTCTATTTTTGCTTTCGCTGCAAGCTCTATAAGCTCTTCGTCAAAACTGATCCATGCTCCCTTTTGTTCGATGAATCCCCAAAGTCGCAGCATGTCTATAATTTCTCTTTCTACCCAAACGCTTTTACCGTCTGACATTCCGTAACGAATAGGATATCTTACTGTTGCTCCAGTTTTTTCATTAATACTTTTTCTAAATTTAATTTTGCAAACGTGTCCAATTGGATTTCCTTTATCTTCGATTCTTGATGCTGATGGATTTTCCCACATTATATCATTTGTATATCTTTCTTCGAATTCAAAAATATAATTTGCATAATGTTTGACTGCATTACCTCCTGCTTGTTTGACTTTTGGGCCGCCCCTAGAAGCATAAGGGTTTGATGAAACCTCTACCCTTACCTGAGAGGTTAAGACCATGATATGGTTTGATTTCATAATTGGTAGCACCATCTTTTTTAAGAAAACTGATGTTATTAGCGCGCCTCCTGCGACTTGTTCGCTGTCTGCAAAGGGTTTGTCGTAGTCATTTTCTCTGCACAAGGCATCAACGCTGTCAATAATAAAGAAGAATTTCTTATTCTCTTTATTGTCGTTTACTAGCATTCTTATTAGTTCAAAAACTTTTTCAAAAACATTACAATCAAAAACAAAAAACCTTTCCTTAGAGGTGTCTATGCCTGACCTTTTGAGGGACTCTGGCCCTAGCCTTCCCTCGCTTCTTATATAAATGACCATCGCATCCTTTCCAAAGTGATCTTGAAAGTTTTTTGCGAACATTAGTGCGCAACTGGTCTTACCTCCTTCGTTTATTCCTGTAAACCTGTGAACTCCTGCGGGGAGTCCGCCGTCTAAGGCTAAATCTAAGTTTAAACTGCCGCTAGGAATCTTGTAATCCAGTTCTTCGTAATGATTGAAATGAAATTTCTTATTATCTTTATTGTTTAAAAATACTTCTATTTGTTCTACTGTATCACTCATCATAAAAATCCTTAATTGTCCTCTTTTTCTTTGTTAGTTTTAAATCTTCTCCCACTTTTTCTCCCAGCTTTACTCTATTGCCTTTTGGTGGTTTATAATTATATTCGTTGAACTTTCTAATTAAATATTTTTTACCATAAGGGCTAATGAAATAAGCTAGGCTATCATATTTTTTTTCAAAAATAAACTTTTGCCAAAAGGATTGATCTGAAAACTCCGACATTAATGAGTTTAGCATTTTCATTTCTCTGGCCCAAAATGGCCGCTTTTGGGTTTTTGGTATTACGAGTATCCTTTGTAGGATTTCTCTCTTGTTTAATTTTGACACTAAATTAGTGTATCACAGTTTTTTAATAAAGTCAATATAATTAAGGGCCTATGTATCTCCCTAGTGTGTTGAGTTTTTTAGGTTTGGGTTTAGGCTCTGGTTGAGGTTCTGGCTCTGGCTCTGGTTGAGGCTCTGGCTCTGGTTGAGGTTCTGGCTCTGGCTCTGGTTGAGGTTCTGGCTCTGGTTGAGGTTCTGGCTCTGGCTCTGGTTGAGGCTCTGGCTCTGGTTGAGGTTCTGGCTCTGGCTCTGGTTGAGGTTCTGGCTCTG
>Ga0160423_10004641_pt1 | contig 11271 bp, 9 predicted proteins | sample CRUFie14St8metaG_FD_108191 | JGI IMG/M metagenome (GOLD analysis project Ga0160423, IMG submission 108191) | Marine microbial communities from the Costa Rica Dome - CRUD Field 142mm St8 metaG | ecosystem: Environmental > Aquatic > Marine > Oceanic > Photic zone | place: Costa Rica: the Eastern... | reverse complement strand
ATGGAAATGTGTATATTGACAATGCTATGGTAACGGTAGCTGATATTATCGCAGATAATGGAGTAGTTCACGTTATTGACGCAGTATTATTACCATCTAGTGGCACTAGTATTATCGAAAATGAAATTTATGATGAAATAGTGAAAACAATTAATTTGCTTGGTGAAGAGGTAAATAAAGAAGAAAGCTATGGGCAAGTTTTAATTGATATATATAAATCAGGTAAAACATTTAAATTTATTAATCTACAATAACTCAATAATATAGTCCATAATTAAAAAGAGCAGTCTACATTTTTATGTAAACTGCTCTTTTTTCAAAACTTATACATGAGGATTTTTTTAATTTTATTATCATTAATAATTAGCAACTGGTGTATGTCACAAAGCACAACAAAACAAATAACATTAGGAGGAGGTTGTTTTTGGTGTATCGAAGCAGCCTTTGAAGATGTTAAGGGTGTTAATTCAGCCATTTGTGGTTTTTCAGGAGGAAAGATTAAAAACCCTTCTTACCGAGAGGTTGTTAGCGGCAAAACAAATCATGCTGAAGTTTGTCAAATAACATATGATCCAAAAATTATTTCTTTAAAAAATATTTTAGAACTGTTTTTTCTAATTCATGATCCAACAACTATTAATCGACAGGGAAATGATATTGGTAGACATTATCGTTCTATTATATTATATCACATTGATGAGGAGTTTGATATTATTAAAAACGAAATAGCAAGATTCAATAAAGAATATTACGATAATGGGATAGTTACAGAAATAAAAAAATTCGAAGCATTTTATTCAGCTGAGGAATACCATCAAGAGTATTATAAAAAAAATAGTGAACAACCATATTGTAAAATAGTAATTGCGCCTAAATTACAAAAAGCAAGAGAGTTGTTAAAAAGCTATTATTAAAGTAACAAACTTCTTGAGAAAGAATAAATCAGATAAGGTCAAATCAGCGGTGAGGAAGGGATTCGAACCCCCGAAACAGTTTCCTGTTTACACGCTTTCCAAGCGTGCGCCTTAAGCCACTCGGCCACCTCACCATTAAAGTTGGCAAATGTATAAAATGCAAATGGTTTTTAAGACAGTTCCCCTCTTAATGAATTAGTCAATTGAGTTTTGAGCTCTTCAATAGTTAAATCTTGTGCTAATAAGAACATCATTTTGGTTATTGCGGCCTCTGTAGTCATATCTTTTCCGCTTACCACACCTATTTTTTCTAGTTGAGAACTGGTTTCATAAAGCCCCTGACTTACAGCTCCGGCTGTACATTGTGAAATATTCAAAATAATTTTTCCATTATGGATAGCACTCTCAAGAGCGTTTATAAATTCGCTATTTGTAGTTGCGTTTCCAGAGCCAAATGTTTCTAAAACAATTCCTTTACAGTTGCTGTTCAATAGTGTTGTTATTATCTCTTGAGGAATGCCTGGATATAGTTTTATTACGGCAACAGAATCGCTCATTTTTTCATGAACTTTTAAGTGGTTCGTAATACAATAATTTACTTTTTGACGGTACTTAATGTGTACGCCTGCTTCTGCTAATGTAGGGAAGTTGGGAGAATCAAAAGCTTCAAAATGTTCGGCATTAATTTTAACTGTTCTGTTGCCACGTAACAATTTGTATTCAAAGTATACGCAAACTTCTGGAGTTTTACCGCTCGCAGCAATTTCTATGGATGTAATCAAATTTTCTTTGGCATCAGTTCTTCTAATTCCAATCGGGAGCTGGGATCCTGTTAAGATTACAGGTTTACATAGATCTTCTAATAAAAAACTCAATGCCGAGGCTGTATAAGCCATAGTGTCGGAGCCATGTAGAATTACAAAACCATCGTATTGTTGGTAGTGTTGTCCAACAAGATTTGCCAAATACACCCATGTTTTTGGATTCATATTTGAAGAGTCAATAGGCTTTTTAAAAGCGATGGCATCTAGCTCAACATCAAACTTCTTAAGTTCTGGAATTTCGGCTGTTAACTTTTCAAAGTCAAAAGGTTTCAACGAGCCATCATTTCCATTTACCATACCGATGGTCCCGCCTGTGTAAATTAGTAATATGGATTTGTTTTGACTCATATTTTAAATAACTCTTTTGCATTTTGAGTGGTGATACTAGCTATCTCTTCCAGCGATTTACCATAAATTTCGGCTAACTTTTTAGCAATTATAACCACATAACTACTTTCATTTCTTTTTCCTCTGTAGGGTGTTGGAGCTAAGTAAGGGCTATCAGTTTCCAAAATTAAATGTTCTATGGAAATAGTTCTAAGTATTTTATCTAATCCGCTATTTTTAAAAGTCACTACCCCGCCAATTCCCAATTTAAATCCACCATAATTGATGATGTGATTGGCTTGCGCCTCATTTCCTGTAAAGCAATGAAATACACCACTCAAATTATCATCATTCAGTCCATCGATAATAGATAGAACTTCATCAAAACTATTACGAACGTGTATAGCAACCGGCAATTTGTATTTTTTAGCCAACTCTACTTGCCTACGAAAAGCATCTTCTTGTATAGATAATGTACTTTTATCCCAATATAAATCTATACCAATTTCACCTACTGCTACGAATTTTTCTTTTTGAAGCCATTCTTCAAAGAATTCAAGTTCTTCTAAATAATTCTCTTTTATATCGCATGGGTGTAGTCCGATCATTGGAAAACAATTCTTAGGGAATTCAGCGCATAAATTCAACATCGGTTGAATGCTGCTACAATCAATATTTGGTAATAGCATTTGTTTTACTCCTTTTGCAAGAGCTCTATGTATTACCTCTGAGCGGTCTTCATCAAACTGCTGTGCAAATAAATGTGTATGCGTATCTATCAGATGCATGCGAGCAAAATTAGGATAAATTATTTAGCTTTGAACAGATGTCGAAACCCATTAAGATACTTGTTATTCGCCTCAGTTCGATGGGTGATATTGTACTTACAACACCTGTAGTACGTTGTCTTAATAAACAGCTTAATACGGAGATACATTTTTTGACGAAAAAAGAGTACGTGTGTTTATTAGATAATAATCCCTACATACATCAAATACATGTTTACAATAAAGATTATTCAAATTTGAAAAATATCAGATTTGATAAAATCATTGACTTACAGAATAATTTTAAATCGTTTAAATTAAAATTATTTTTAGGTGTAAAGTCAGTTAGTTTTAAAAAATTAAATCTTGAAAGATGGTTGTTAATTCATTTTAATATCAACTTTATGCCAAATAAGCATATAGTTGATCGTTATTTTGACACAGTTTTAAATTTAGGAGTTAGCAATGATCATAAAAGCGTTGATTATTTTATCAAAAAAGAAAAATCTAAAATATATACATCAAAAAATAAGTACTTATGTTGGTCATTATCAGCATCTCATGAAAATAAAAAGCTGTCTTCAAAACAAATTATTGAGACAATCAATAAAATACAAGAGAAGATTGATGTAGTATTTATTGGTGGTCAAAAAGAAAATAATCAAGCAGAAGAAATAATCAAACTGAATACAAATCTTAAAAATAAAGATGTGTACAATTTTTGTGGTTTATCCATCAATGAATCAGCAGTAATAATTAAAGACTGTAAACTTTTTTTCACAAATGACACCGGAATGATGCATATTGCATCATCATTTAATAAATGTATGATTTCTTTTTGGGGATGTACAAAGCCAGTACTTGGATTTTCACCATATGTTAATGAAAATTCAAAGATGCTTATATCAAGCTCACGTAAAAATCCATGTTCGAAACATGGAAAGAGTTGTAAAAAAAGTAAAAGTTGTATTAAATCAATTTCTTCCGAAGAGATATACAATGCTTATTTAAGCTTTATTGAATAAAGCTTTCAATTCTGTTGCATCATTTGGCTCCATCCTACCCGCTAAAATCAAACTAAGTTGTCTTCTTCTTAAGGCACCATCAAATCTCATTTTTTCTTTTTCGGTTTCAGGTATAATTGTCGGAACTTCAATGGGGTTACCTAATTGATCTACTGCAACGAATGTGTAAATCGCTTCATTACATTTTATACGTCCTTTACTTTTCTTATTTTCCATCCAAACATCAACAAAAACTTCCATAGAGGATTTGAAAGCGCGAGAAACTTTTGCTTCCATTGTTACAATACTTCCTCTTGGAATAGGTTGATTAAAAGAGACATTGTTAACCGATGCGGTAACTACAATTCTTCCGCAGTGGCGATGTGCAGCAATAGCAGTGGCAATGTCCATCCAATGCAATAGTCTACCTCCCATAAGATTGTCAAGGTTGTTGGTATCGTTAGGTAGCACCATTTCTGTCAGAGTGGTGATACTTTCTGAAGGCGTTTTTGAAGCCATAATTTTTTACTTTGAGAGAAGCCAAGCGGAGGTGTTGGTCTTCTTGATTTGATGTAGTGCACTTAGAGCATCTTCTGGTTTTGCGAATCCATCGTAGCAAACACGAAATAATCCGTTATTACTTAGTCCTATTATATGAGCGTTTTTAAAATTCCAACTTTTTAGTTTACGAACCAACTTGTTTGCATTTCGCTCTGTACTGAATGCTCCTGCAATGATGAAGTGCTTTGGCGTTTGATCTTCGATTTGTTTTTCTGCGGCCATTTTTGCTTTAAAAGATTGCATAATACCTGATTCAATTTGATAAACAGGAGTATGTAAAGCATAATCTAAAGCTGGTGTTTCAATTATTTCATTGACTACTACAACACCAGCTGCATTAGCAAATGGATTCAAACTAGCAACAGCTGTTTGTATTTGCTCTTGCTTTGAAATTCCTACTAATGATAACATTGCTAATGGTAATAAAACAGCAGCTACCTTGAGCCAAGATTTTTTGTTGCTTGGTAAATGGTTTTCATTAATATGCTTGATTTTTGCTTCAATGCTTTCTTGTACGCTTATTCGCTTGATAGCAGGCGACTGAATTGTTCTCATTCCATAACTTGAAAGCAAGTGGTTGGTCGTTAAATCTTGTACAAATAAAAGAGTGTTATCATTAGATTGAATCAAAGTTCCAACTCCTTCAATCACTGCTTTTTTATGTAGGTGTAATTTATCTTTCAAATCACTTATAAATACATCCACTTTTTGTTGTGCATTTTTAAAGCTAATTCCTTCACAAGAAGCTACCTCATTGACCAATAATCCATCGTTGTTTTGCAAGCTTTTATTGAAAACAATGTGCTTTTTTGGTGGGTGCATAAGGTTAATGATAGGATCAATTCTTGACGAATGGTAGTTGGCTACAAATCCTCCAAAGGAAGGTAAAATGACACAATTGTGTTCATGTAATAAATAACTAATATGTGAGTCTAATAATAAGGACATTGTATTGCTAAATTATCAAAAATAAGATTGTGATTTACAGTAAGTGCGTTATTTTTTTAACATCTTCTGGCGTATCAATCGAAATACTTTCATGTTCGGTCAGTTCCACTTGTATGTTATAACCATTGTCTAACCAACGAAGTTGCTCCAAGCTTTTTTTTATTTCGTTTTGGGTAGGTTGTAAATGAGAAATTTCGGCAAGAGCTTTGCTAGTGTAACCATAAATGCCAATATGATGATAGTATTGATTGTTACTATCAAAATCGACCTCTCTTTCGAAAGCAGTAGCGAACATTTGCTCATTAAAAAATATTTTAGGAGCATTGACGTCTAATACGTCTTGCTTACTTAAAACAGCTTTTGCAAGTGTAGCAATTTGTATGTTTTTTTGTTGAAGACAATGAGCAATTTGTGTGATTTGTTCAGGGTGAATGAAAGGCTCATCTCCTTGAATATTTATGACCCCATCAAAGTTTTCTTCCATTTTTTGCAGTGCCTCTAAACACCTATCTGTACCACTAGTATGTTTATAAGATGTCATTACAGCTTTTCCACCGAAGGCAAGAACGACATCATAAATTCGTTCATCATCGGTGGCAACAATTAATTGATCAAGGATAGATTTTTGCGCTTGTTCATAAACGCGCTGTACCATTGGTTTTCCTCCTAAGTCTAAAAGAGGTTTTCCGGGAAGCCGACTAGAATCATTTCGGGAAGGGATGATACCAATAATTTTCATTACACTTTTATGCTCCATTGTAATGAAACCATTCTTGGGGGCATCATGTTTGCAGGTCTTGATTGATATTCTGTGTTGAGAATATTGTTAATGATCATAGAGATTTTTGAATTTTTTGTGACTTGTCTACTATACCTATAGTCAATTATAAAATCTCCATTGCTTAATGCTTCTCTTGATTCATTAACCCCAATTCCAGGAATAGCAAATTCAAATAAAGTAGATGTAAAAATAGCATCAACATTTTCCATAAAGCTATTGTAACGCATACTTATACCAGAACTAATTTTCCCATTAGTTAGCTCTAAGTCAATCTTTGCTTGGTGTTTGTGCCTGTATTTAAGTACTTGTCTGTAGTCCTCAGGCATCTCCATTAATGGATAGTTTTCACCACTAGATAATTCAGCAGTATAGTCGTAATTGTTAGAGCTTGCTTCATAATAGTTGCCTAAGTATAAACTATCAGCATATACATATAAGGGATCCAAAACAATAGGATCGGTGTATAAATAACCCGCTAAGATGTTGATGTCAGTGTTATTAATCAGCCTTCCTGTGCCTGCAATGCTAAACTCAATTCCAGAAACTTGTGTTTTACCAATATTTATAGATTTAAATCCTAAGCCTAAATTAGCTATTCCATCTTGGCCTTCGGTTCCCCAAGGGCCGAAGCTAAATTCCATCATATCATGATAACGCATCATAAATGCCGCTATATCAATGTATCCTTTCCAATTTCCAAATTTAAGACCTTGACGAAACGCAATTTCTGAACTCCAACCTTCTTCTGACTTTAAATTAGGGTTGGCATATACATGAATATCTCCCACATTAGTGGAAATAAATAATTCGGCAATACTTGGAAATCGATATCCCTGACCCCATGAAGATCTTAAATAAGTGGCTTCAGCTAATTGGTAATTAGCGCCAAAACGAAAAACAGGTTTTCCTTCTGTGAAAAACTTTAAACTATCTCCTTCCACTACAATGCCTGATTCAGATTGAAGAGAAAACTGTTCATAACGAGCACCGGCAGAAAGATTTAATCGGTTACCAAACTTTTTATCTAATTGTGAGAAAAAAGCTGTATTAACACGATAATTTTTACCGTTAAATAGCTCAGCTTTTGCATCAACTACCTCATTCATTATTCCACTTGTCCAATTCAATTTCCAGCCCTCAATACTTTTTTGGTATTGATATTCGGTAAAGTATGTTTCAGATTGATTGTCTTGTCCGTTATCGATCCCTTTTACACTATTATCATTAATTACCTTCATATAACGTGTTCGAAGACTGTGTTTGTCATTGTTTCTACTATTAATATACGTGATATAAGGGTCTATATTATATACGTCACCGCTAGTTGTAGTTACTGCACTATCCATTGGTATAAATGCTTGATCATAGCTTTGCCAAATGAGAGCAGAAGCAGTATTATTAAACAAGAAATTTCCATTTACTCCATAAGATAAACCATCTATTTTCTTGTTTTTATATCTAGTATTAAAATTCACTCTCTTTCTGCTTGTTATCTCATCAAAACGATATCCTTCATCTTCTAAAAGGAAACCTCCCACGACTAAATCTAGATTGCCCACTTTTCTTTTATGTAAGAAATCTGCGCCATAAACTCTTTGATTTCTTTTCCCCCACCAATTTAAAGATTGGCGTTTAGCGTCGTCATAAAAGCCATGGTGAAAATTAACTTTTGTTTCGGGCTCATTTCCAGGGTAGGTTGTTCGTATATTTATTACTCCGTTAAGTGCAGAAGAACCATATAATGCAGATGAAGCTCCTTTAATCACCTCTACTTGATTAATGTTTTCTGTAGAAATAAGACTCCATTGTGCCTGACCTGCATCTCCAGAAATTAGAGGCATGTCGTCTACCATTACTTGTACACGAGTTCCAGCGCCATAACTCCAACCGCTTCCGCCTCGAATATTAGCTTGTCCATCAGTAACAGTTACACCAGGAACTTGTTCAATAGCAGTTTGAATGTTAGTTGTGTTCTTATTTTCAATTAATGAAGGTTTAATTACTTCCATTGAAACAGTTGTTTCTTCTATTTTTTGTTCAAATTTTCCTGCAGAAATAACCACAGTTCCAAGTTCCATTGCAGCATCATTTAATCTCACATTTAATACAAGTACTTCTCCAGCTTTCAATATCACTTCTTTTTTCACCTCTTTATATCCGATATACTTGAATAAAATAGTGTGCTTTCCAATTGTTGTTTTTAATCGGTAATTTCCGTCTAAATCAGAAGCAGTTCCACTTTGTGTTCCTATTAAAATATTTACTCCAACAAGCGGATCTCCTGAGGAGCTATCGGATATTTTTCCTTGTATTGTTTGTCCAATAGTTGTAAATGTAGACGAGAGTATTATTAAGATCAAATAAAAAAATCTCATATATAATTTGTTTATGGTCATCAAATTCACAAAAAGATATTAATTAGCTGCTATCTTATTGACATCAGCGCTCAAAGTTATACAAAAAGTTTATTTACGCTTTGAGAACTAATTTCATGTTTAGACTGTTTGAGTTCATATGAATTTAATTGATTTGAAATCTATTAGTTCATATAATTTTGGATGTAAATAATTTTTAAAAATATCATAAGTGTTATTTTAACACTAACTAATTTAGTTAAAAAAAAATTTTATCAGATTAAAAAAAACATACATTTGCTCTGGTATTCATTAAAATAAAGATGTCTAGCAAGTATCAAAATCAGATTGACGCCTTCATGACCAAAGTTAGGTTGAAAGACGCACACGAGCCTGAATTTATTCAAGCAGTTAACGAGGTAGCAGAAGCTATTATTCCATTTATGAATGAGAATCCAAAGTATAATTCTTCAAAGTTATTAGAAAGAATGGTTGAGCCTGAACGCGTTATAATGTTCCGCGTTCCTTGGTTGGACGATGATGGAAAAGTACAAGTAAACCGTGGTTTTCGAGTAGAGTTTAACTCTGCAATTGGACCATATAAAGGTGGTTTGCGTTTTCATCCTTCAGTTAATCTAGGAATTCTGAAGTTTTTAGGATTTGAACAAGTATTTAAGAACTCACTTACTACATTACCAATGGGTGGTGGTAAAGGGGGCTCGGATTTCAATCCTAAAGGAAAATCAGATAATGAAGTAATGCGATTTTGTCAATCTTTCATGACGGAATTGTGTAAGCACATTGGTCCAGATACTGATATTCCTGCAGGAGATATTGGTGTTGGTAGTCGTGAAATTGGTTATATGTTTGGTCAGTATAAGCGAATTAGTAACGAGTTTACAGGCGTTTTAACCGGAAAAGGCATTAACTGGGGTGGTTCATTGATTCGCCCTGAAGCAACAGGATATGGTTGTGTGTATTTTGCCCAGAATATGTTGGCTGTTAAAGGTGAATCTTTTGAAGGTAAAACGGTAGCTATTTCAGGTTCAGGTAATGTTGCCCAGTACGCATGTGAAAAAGCAACGGAGCTAGGAGCTAAAGTAGTTACACTTTCAGATTCATCAGGTTATATTTACGATACTTCAGGAATTGATGCTGAGAAATTGGCATTTGTAATGCATCTGAAAAATATCAAGCGCGGACGTATAAAAGAATATGCTGAAAAGTATGGATGTGAATTTTATGAAGGAAGACCGTGGGGTGTTGCTTGTGATATTGCTTTACCATGTGCAACACAAAACGAGTTGAACGGCGATGAAGCTAAAACTTTAGTTTCCAACGGTTGTGCTTGTATTTCTGAAGGTGCGAATATGCCATCAACTCCAAAGGCTATTGAGGTGTTCCAAGCAGCTAAAATTTTATTTGCTCCAGGAAAAGCTTCTAATGCAGGAGGGGTAGCAACATCAGGGTTAGAAATGTCTCAAAATTCTTTGCGTTTAAGTTGGACTAGAGAAGAAGTAGATGCTAAATTGAAAACCATTATGAGGGATATTCACACTTCTTGTGTAGAATATGGTTCAGATGGTGAGTATATAGATTATGTAAAAGGGGCAAACGTAGCCGGATTTGTAAAAGTAGCTGATGCTATGTTAGATCAAGGGGTAGTTTAAGTATCAATAAAAATGATAGAAAAAGGGAGGAGTATCTCCCTTTTTTATTTATGTAAATTTGTTACCAAAATTTAAGATATGTACGGTAAGTTTCAAAAACAATTGCAAGACGAATTACAAGCTATTGAAGAAGCGGGTTTGTTTAAAAAAGAACGCATTATTGTAAATCCTCAAGGAGCAAATATTAAAGTGAGTTCTGGAGATGATGTAATTAATTTTTGTGCAAATAATTATTTAGGACTTTCTTCACATCCAAAAGTGATTGAAGCTTCTAAAAATACTCTAAATACTCACGGTTTCGGCATGTCATCGGTTCGATTTATATGTGGGACACAGGATATCCATAAAGAGCTGGAGCAAAAACTTTCTGACTTTTTAGCAATGGAAGACACTATTTTATATGCAGCAGCTTTTGATGCAAATGGAGGCGTTTTTGAACCACTTTTCGGAAAGGAAGATGCAATCATTTCAGATTCTTTGAATCACGCTTCTATTATTGATGGAGTTCGTTTGTGTAAAGCGGTACGCTATCGTTATAATAATAATGATATGTTCGATTTAGAAGCTAAATTGATTGAAGCACAAACACAGCGTAACCGAATTATTGTTACAGATGGTGTGTTTTCTATGGACGGATATATTGCGCAATTAGATAAGATTTGCGACTTAGCAGATAAGTACGATGCATTAGTTATGGTGGATGATTGTCACTCTACAGGCTTTGTCGGTAAAACTGGAAGAGGCACACATGAACACTGCGGAGTGATGGATCGTGTAGATATTATTACTGGCACTTTGGGAAAAGCTTTAGGTGGTGCTATGGGAGGTTTTACTTCTGGAAAAAAAGAAATTATCGATATTTTACGCCAGCGTTCTCGCCCATACTTATTCTCTAATTCTTTGGCACCCTCTATTGTAGGAGCAGCCATTCAGGTTATTGATCTATTAAGTGAAACAAGTGATCTACGAGATAAGCTGGAAGAGAATACTAAATACTTCCGTTCTAAAATGAAGGAGGTAGGTTTTGATATTAAAGAGGGTATTCATCCAATAGTTCCTGTAATGCTTTATGATGCGAAATTATCGCAAGTAATGGCAGATAAATTATTGGAAGAAGGGAT
>Ga0160423_10004640_pt1 | contig 11271 bp, 9 predicted proteins | sample CRUFie14St8metaG_FD_108191 | JGI IMG/M metagenome (GOLD analysis project Ga0160423, IMG submission 108191) | Marine microbial communities from the Costa Rica Dome - CRUD Field 142mm St8 metaG | ecosystem: Environmental > Aquatic > Marine > Oceanic > Photic zone | place: Costa Rica: the Eastern... | reverse complement strand
TCGCCCGCCGCGTCTGGCCTACCTCCCACGCGCCCCGACGCCCTGCCCCCGATGCGTCTCGCCCCGATCCAACGGCACGCGACCGCGGCCAGCTCGAGCGCCGGCGCATCGAGCCAAGCCACGTCGACGACGACGCGCGTGGCCTCCCGTTTTCAGTCACTACGACGTGCGTCCTCCCGCCAAGTCGAGGAGTCGCGAGGAATCCTGACCGCCGAGGAGGTCTTGGGATTTCGCGACGAGTTTCCGATCTTGGACCAAAGCGTGTACGGGGATAAACCTTTGGTTTACTTGGACAACGCCGCGACGTCTCAAAAACCGCGACGCGTGCTTCGAGCGATGGAGGAGTACTACGAGGAGTACAACTCGAACGTGCACCGTGGGGTGCACGCGCTGAGCGCCAAGGCGACGGATCGGTATGAGCAGGCGAGGGACAAGGTGGCCGCCTTTGTCGGGGCGGGCTCGAGCCGGGACGTCGTGTTCACCAGGAACGCCAGCGAGGCCATCAACTTGGTGGCGTACACCTGGGGCCTGGACAACCTGGGCGAGGGGGACGAGGTCGTGCTCACGGTGGCCGAGCACCACAGCAACATCGTCCCGTGGCAGATGCTGAGCCAGCGAAACAAGTTCGACGTCAAGTTTGCGGGGCTGGACCCCAAAACGCAGTCCCTGGACTTGGACGGCCTGCGGAACCTCATCACGCCCAAGACCAAGCTCGTGTCGTTCGGGCACGTGAGCAACGTCCTGGGCAGCGTCAACCCCGTCGAGGAGATCGTGGCCGCGGTGAGGCAAGGGGCCCACCCGGACTGCAAAATCCTGCTGGACGCGTGCCAGTCCGTGCCCCACATGCCGACGAGCTTCCCGGACCTCGGCGTCGACTTCGCGGTGTGCTCGGGCCACAAGATGTGCGCCCCGACCGGGATCGGCTTCTTGTGGGGCAAGCCCGAGGTCCTGGAGGCGATGCCACCCTTCATGGGAGGGGGGGAGATGATCCAGGACGTCTACCAAACGCACAGCACCTTTGCCAAGCCGCCGGGAAAGTTCGAGGCCGGGACTCCGGCCATCTGCGAGGCCATCGGGCTCGGGGAGGCCTGCGACTACCTCGCGGAGATCGGGATGGGCCGAGTGGAGGAGTTCGAGCACGAGATTGGGGCTTACATGTACAGGGAGCTGGTGGAGAAGATCGAGGGCATCGAGATTTACGGTCCGAGCCCGGACCAGGCTCCCAGGGCCGCCCTCGCGGCCTTCAACGTGGAAGGGCTCCACGCCACGGACGTCTCGATGATTTTGGACCAGTACGGCATCGCAGTCAGGAGCGGGCACCACTGCACGCAGCCCCTGCACCAGTACCTGGGAATCAATGCCAGCGCGAGGGCCTCGCTCTACCTTTACAACACCAAGGAGGAAGTCGATCAGTTTGTGAGCAAGCTGAGCGAAACCATCGAGTTCTTCAGGGGGGGCTGAGGCTTTCTCTTTTCTTTTCACAGGATAGATGATAGATGTGTGTAAGGATGGGTACATGCAAACTAGAACAAAAACGAAAAGGAGCGACCCGTCCGCCGCCTTCCCCCCATCTTTCCCCCTCGCCCGCGGCTCTCTCGATCTCTCGATCAGCGAGAGTATATTGATACAGAGCCCTCGGGCACGGTCAGGGCGGCCTCCTTGGGCTTGGGCTTCCGCGTCGTGCAGCTCATCTTCAGCTTGTTGCACTCGTCAAAGGCAAAGGTGCTGTCAAACTTGCCGAACTCCACGTGCTCAATGGAAGCCCCGCAAAGCGGACACCCCATGTTCTGCTTGCAGAGACCCGTTGCGCACTTGGTGCACATCACGGCGTGCTGGCAAGGGTGGAGCCTCGTCTCCCGCGGGTTCTCCAGGCACACCACACAGTACTTGTTCTCCTCGATCATTCCCGCCTTCTCCAGGTCCGCGAGGGACTTCTCCATGTCTCCCAGCTTCTGGTAGATCTGGGACCTGAGCTGGTAGGCCTCCACGTGCTCAGGGAACTTCTCGATCAGCGAGGTCATGTCGTCCAGAGCGCTGTTGAGCTCCCCTTGCTCCTTGTAGATCGTCCCCCTCACAAAGTAAGCCATCTGCACGTACGTTCCCATCTTGATCGCTACGGACAAGTCTTCTACGGCCTTGGACATCTGCGATCGAGTTTTTTTGGGGGGGCGGATGAGAAAGAGTTAGAATCTTGGTTGGAACTATCCATCGCTTCCCGGGAGACTGGTCCTTTTGGGCTCACCTCTTTCAGCTTGAAGTAGGCGAGACCCCTCTCCAGGTAGACCCGCTCCAGATCCTCTTTGTACAAAAGGGCCTTTGAGTACGCCTCGACGGCCTCCGTGAAATTCGTCTTCTCCATCAGGGCGTTCCCGTACAAAAGCAGCCTCGTTGCAGTCTGCTCCGCAGTCGCCTCCGGATTCTCCTCTTTCTCCTTCCCGCTCGAAGACCTCGCGTTCGACGCGTTCCTGGTGCGTACGTAGTGACCATCGTACCGGCTCGCCCCGGAGGAGCCGTAAGGTACCTGCCGCCCGACCATATTGTATCTTCCATCCTCAAAAGTTCCCTCACCGTGCTGGGAAATACCGCACCCCATCTTTGCCCTTCTGTACGTCTCGCCCTCGCCTCGCTCGCGAGGGCCTAGATGCAGGTCCCACTCTCGCTACCCAACCCGCCGCGAAGCCGACCGTCGTCGCTGCCTTGGTCACCGGACCGCCCCCTCGGTCAGGCGCGCCCGCGTCGCTCTCGTTCTCCTCGCTTCGCTCTGCGATCAACGGGCGTCTGTCGTCTCGTTTTGAAACACGACAAACGCCGTGCAACAAGTGATTCCTACTCTAGTACTGCATGTGTACGATGTTCCAAAGCCCAACGGCATCAACAATATTTCCGGAAAATTCTTCGACTCATGCATGCCAACCGGGAGCCCTAGAGGCAGGGGGGAGTAGACGAGAGGATCGCCGCCGACCGAGGTGCGCAAGAGAGAGCAAGAGTAAGGCAAAGATGTCGCTCGCGATCTTGGAGTTCCATGAGAGGAGCGTTCCCTTCGGGGCGCTGGTCTGCGCGCAGCTCGGCGGGCTCGGCGCGGAGGTCGAGAAAGTAGCAAGGAAGGACATCAACCCCAAGGACCCGCCTCAGCTCGTGGTCAAGGCGAACGGTGCCAGGTTCGAGGGCGCCGCGACTTGCTTGAGGTACTTCGCCAGGGCCGGATCCATGAAATCGAAGCTCTTCGTGGACGAGAACCCCGTGGACGCGTGCCAGGTTGACCAGTGGATCGACTGGAGCGTCGTGATGAAGCCGGGACAGGGCCTGCCCGAGCTGTTGAAAAAGATCAATGAGTTTTTGTCGACCAGAGACTTTCTGGTGGGCGGAGGTCTCACCCTCGCAGACGTCGCGGTGTGGGGAACCCTCGCCTCCATGCCGCTGTGGGAGAACAAGCTGAAGAAGGACAAGTCCCTGTCGTCTCTCGTCAAGTGGTACGACGCTTGCAGCGCGATCCCTGAGTTCGCCGCCGTGGTGGCCGAGTCCAAGGCCAAGAAGGGCGGGGCCACCGGCGCGGACGGCAAGAAGCAGAAGGAGAAGTCCGTTGGCAGCTTCGACATCAAGCTCGTTGGCGCGGAGAAGGGCAAGGTGGTGACTAGGTTTCCCCCCGAGCCTTCCGGGTACTTGCACATTGGCCACGCCAAGGCCTCGCTGATGAACCAGTACTTCGCCAAGCACTACGAGGGCAAGATGATCCTCAGGTTCGACGACACCAACCCCTCGAAGGAGAAGGACGAGTTCGTCGAGAACATTCTTCACGACCTGAAGAGCTTGGAGATCCACCCTGACGAGACCACCTACACCTCGGACCACTTCCCGAAGATGCTCGTCTTGGCGGAGAAGATGATCAAGAAGGGCATGCTGTACGCGGACGACACCCCCGTGGAGAAGATGAGGGAGGAGAGAATGGAGGGAATCGACTCTGTGAGGAGGAACAGGCCAGTGGAGGAGAATCTCAAGGTCTTCAAGGAGATGCAGCAGGGAACCGAGGAGGGCCAGAAGCACTGCATCAGGGTCAAGCTCGACATGCAGAACCCGAACAAGGCGCTCAGGGACCCGGTCTGCTTCCGGTGCAACCTCACCCCCCACCACAGGACGGGAACAACCTACAAGGTCTACCCAACCTACGACTTTGCTTGCCCCTACGTTGACAGCGCGGAGGGCGTGACCCATGCGCTCAGGACCATCGAGTACAAGGACAGGGAGGCTCAGTTCAAGTGGATTCTGAAGCTGCAGCAGGAGGTGGAGCCGAGCTTGCCTAACGTGAACATCTGGGAGTTCTCCAGGCTGAACATGGTGAACACGGTGATGAGCAAGAGGAAGCTGCAGTGGTTCGTGGACACCGGCAGGGTCAGCAGCTGGACGGACCCGAGGTTCCCCACCGTCCAAGGTCTGCTCAGGAGGGGCCTCACCGTGCCCGCCCTCAGGGACTTCATCTTGCAGCAGGGAGCCTCCAAGAACACGACTAACCAGGAGTGGGACAAGCTCTGGACGCTGAACAAGAAGCTCATCGACCCCGTCTGCGGCAGGCACACCGCCGTCGTGGCGGACAAGAGGGTTCCCGTCGACCTGGTGAACGGCCCGGCCGAGCCAGAGGTGGAGATCGTGCTGAGGCACAGGAAGAACCCGGCAACCGGAAAGAAGGCCCTCACCAAGACCAACCGCATTCTCATCGACCAGCAGGACGCCAAGGCCGTGGCGAAGGGCGAGGAGGTCACCTTCATGAGCTGGGGCAACTGCTTCATCGACGATGTGAAGACGGACGCCTCAGGGGAGGTCGTCGGCCTTGTGGGCAGGCTCAACCCCGGCGGCGACGTCAAGGCCACCAAGCTCAAGCTGACTTGGCTGCCGGACATCCAGGATAACCTCGACCTCAACCTCGTGTACTACGACCACATCATCACCAAGAAGAAGATCGAGGAGGGCGACAAGATCGAGGACCTGGTGAACCCGGACAGCAAGAAGGAGGTCGCGGCCATCGGGGACAGCAACTGCAGGAACCTGCAGAAGGGAGAGATCATTCAGCTGGAGAGGAAGGGGTACTTCATTGTCGACGAGGCTTACTTGAACGACAAGAAGCCCATGGTGCTCAACCACATCCCGGACGGAAGGCAGAAGTGATAAGGACCCTCTCGTTAAAATACTATCTTACACAAAAAAACAACAACAACAACAACAAAACGGCACAAAGTTCGTTCGACCGAGCGAGCGGTTTCTCGTCGCAAGGGCGCCTGCGCCAGACCTCGCGAGGGGTCACGTGTACTGCGAAAGGCCATGGTAGGTCCACTTCTCCGCGCCCTCCTCCTTCTCCTTCCTTTCAGTCTCGGCCACGTCAAGCACGTCGTTCGAGAGCAGGCTCTGGTGTGGTCCCAACCCGGAGAACACCAAGGTGTCATCGGGCAGGGTCTCGCGCTGCCACGCCTCGTCTATGACCCCCAGGATGACCTGCTCCTCCGTCAGAAACAGGTCGTTGCCCTTCTTCATGTCGCCCATCGCTCCCGACCGCGACCCCGCTGCCGCTGCCGCTGCCGCTGCCGATTGCTCTTGATGCTGCTTATGTTCCCGCGAAAAGGGCCCGAAAAATTGTTCAGGAAAAGTCCAATTCAGGTTTGAAATGCTGGAACGCAAGCTGGGAAGAGAGGGAGCATCAGGCCGCGCCTCGAGGCGAGGAGCGGGCGCGATGATTCTGTCGAAGAGCCGCGTGGCTCCGGCCGCGAGCAAGGTGAGTCCGCCTGGCGGCGCACCCGCACGGACCCGAAAAGAAGATGCCGAGGAGACTGACCAACCACCCACCCCAACTTTTTTTTCTTTTCTTGGAAAACATCTTGGTACTGTCGTCTCGTCTTCCCCCAGCCCTCGACCAAGGCCCAGGAGTCCAAGCTGCCTGAACTGGACGACTTTCTTTCCGCCCGGGACTACAAGGGCGCCATCACGCTGCTGGAGTTCCAGAAGAAGCCAGACTCGGAGGTCACCGAGGAGGACAGCGAGCACCTCCTGTGGCTGGCCTATTCTTACTTTCATTATGGAGAGCACGACAAGGCACTCAAGGTGTACAAGGGCCTGTTGGAGATGTCGAACGAGAACTGCTCGGTGTACTCGACGTACATCGCGGCTTGCCTGTACTACGTCGGGAAGTACGAGGAGGCCGAGGCCTACGCCTTGGACGGCCCGGCGTCGCGGCTCAGGACGCGGCTCCTCTTCCACATAGCGAACAAGCAGAACGATGAGACCAAGCTGATGGAGTACCACCAGCAGCTTACCGACAGCATCGAGGACCAGCTGTCCCTCGCGGCGATGCACTTTCTCAGAACGCACTACAACGAGGCCACCGACATCTACAAGAAGCTTCTGCTGGACAACAGGGATTTCGTCGCGCTCAACGTCTACATCGCTCTGTGCTACAGCAAGCTCGACTACTACGACGTGTCGCTGGAGATCCTTTCGGTGTACCTCCAGGCCTTCCCGGACTCGAGCTTTGCCGTCAACCTCAAGGCCTGCAACCAGTTCAAACTCTTTAACGGCAGGAGCGCGGAGCAGGAGCTCAAGGTCCTCCAGGAGCACGGCAAGTCCCTCACGGAGGACAGCCTGATCAAGCACAACGCGTGCGTGTTTAGGGGAGGCGAGAACTCGATGCAGGTGCTGCCGAAGCTCATCGACTTGATCCCTGAGGCCAGGCTGAACATGGTCGTCTACCACCTGAGGAGTGGGTCTGTGGAGGAGGCCATTAACCTGGTCTCTTCCATTGAGCCTGGAAACCCGCAGGAGTACATCCTGAAAGCGATCGTGAACGCCATCGTGGGCCAGGACGCCCAAAACCAGGACCAGATCGGCGTGGCGCAGCACAACTTCAACCTCGTGGGAGGGTCCGCGAGCGAGTGCGACACCATCCCTGGGAGGCAGTGCATGGCCAGCAGCTACTTTCTGCTCAAGCAGTTTGAGGACGTCTTGGTTTACCTCAAGTCCATCAAGTCGTACTTGAGCTCGGACGACAGGTTCAACTGGAACTTCGGGATCGCGCTGGCGGCCAACGGGGACTTCGAGGAGGCCGAGGAGGCCCTGCTCCAGGTGCAAGACGAGTCGTTCAAGGAGGACTACTGTTACCTGAGCTGGCTTGCCAAAACCTACGTGGCGAACAAGAAGGCCAGGCTGGCATGGGAGCTTTACTTGAGGGTCGAGTCCAGTGACGACTCTTTCAACTTGCTTCAGCTGATCGCCAACGAGTGCTACTCTGCCGGCGCCTACTACTTTTCCGCAAAGGCCTTTGACGTTCTTGAGAGGCTGGACCCGAACCCTGATTACTGGGACGGCAAGAGAGGGGCTTGCATCGGGGTCTTCAAGAACATCGTGGAGGGCAAGGAGAGCAGGGAGCTCCTCAAAGACATCAAGAGCATGCTGCGGTACACCAGCAACCCTCAAGTGGAGTACATCATCAGGACGATAACCAAGTGGGAGCAAGGCTCCGCGGGGTTCTGACGAGCGGTTACTTGTGCTTAATTGAGTTTGAGTTTGATAAATGTTGTTGTTGTATTGAATTGAAATCGTACCGACCATCAACAGACCTCGGGTTTCTCGTCAGGGCTCTCTCCCTCCCACGCACACCTTCTTTACCGCCAAGGGGAAAAAAAAAGTTGTGGGTTCATTGGTTGTGTTCGTGCGAAGCTGTCAGGTAGCTCACGGCACGTTGATTGTAAATAAGCAAGTAAATGAAGGCGTTCTACGACAAGAACACAGCCTAGGGGCTGGCTTTGGCACTTGCACTTGGGGTTGCAGCAATCCAATTCAAGGCGGCAATTCCCCACTCTCCAAATAAGTCACAATTATATATCGTTCCCCTCTCGCACAACGCGAGTTACGGGTCCTTCCCGCGAAAATGCGAGAAAAAAAAACGGCCAGGGAAGCCGGTAATCGCAGTCTTAAGGTCGGTAGGGACCTCAGCCATGGATGAGGCGTCGCTGCTGCCGTACACCCCGCACCACGATGTCGCGCCCCCCCAGCGCAGCGAGTGGTGGAACGTCTGCTTCATCCTCTTCGCGGAGCTGGTGGGAACCGGCGTGCTCGCCCTCCCCTTCACCCTCGCCCAGGTCGGCCTAATCGCCGGAGTGGCCATCATCTTCGCTTCTTTCGTGTTGAGCGTCGCGAGCGGGCTCCTGCTGTGGCGCTTGCACGCCCTCCACCCGGACGAGGCCCTCACCTACGGAGCCCTCGCGCGGTGCGTGATGCGAGGGACAACCGGCTCAGGCATCGTCCAGAGCATCGTGAGCACTCTCCAGTACGTCGCCTTCTTCGGCAACATGGCGATTAATCTTCTCCTGGTCGTCAGCTCGCTGCGGATGGTCCTGGGACCCGACCAAACCTTGGCCTGTTACTCCATCGCCGCGGCGGTCCTCCTCCCACTGTCCCAGATCCGGACGCTGCACGGGGTCAGCTGGGCGGGCCTCGGGTCGAGCCTCGCCATCGCGACCGTGCTAGCCGTGGTTCTTGGCGAATGCTACGTGAGGTCAGCAAGAGCTACTAGGACGGCCGCTGTACCTTCGCCTTTCGAGCAATTCTCGGCGGCGGCCGCGGCGATCTTTGCGTTTGGAGGCCAGGGGCTCTTCATGGAGACGATGGCGGAGATGCGAGATGCGCGAGACTTCAAGCGAGCCCTCCTGATCACCAGCTCCGCCATCCTGTGCATCTACCTGCTCAGCTCTGTGACGATCTTCGATGCCTTTGGAGACGCGGTCCCGCCCAACGCGATGGAGGTCCTGCCCGATGGACCCGCCAGGAAAGTCGCTGCCGCGGCGATGGCGTTTCACGTCGCGGTGAGCTACCTCCTTGCCAACGCGGTCATCGGCAGGGCGATCCACCTGAAACTGGACACCGAGGGCGCAAACGACTGGGGCGCTAGGGGACGGCTTTGCTGGCTGGGGATCACGTCGGCCGCCATGGCTCTGTGCGCGGCCGTGGTGGCGCTCATTCCAAACCTGTCACAGCTGATGGGCCTGGTGGGGGCGCTGTCCACCGCGCCGCTCTCCTTCGGGTTCCCGGCCTTCTTCTTCATCGTGGCGAGCAGGAGGGCCGGCGGCGCTTTGGGAGCCGCCGAGGTGCTCGGGCTCTGGGCGATGGTTGCACTGACCGTGGTCCTGGTGACTCTGGGGCTGGCTGCGAACGCGGCGATGCTGTTCTAAAACAAAATATTATTTATTTCCACCGTGAAACTCCTCACTGGTTGTCCGCCACCTGCCTGAACGAGCGCTCGTCGCCGCAGAGGGCCACGTCCGCCTGAACCAGAATGGTCTGCTCCGGGTTGTCCTCAAACGGGATGGTCTGGTCTGGGTCGCAGTATAGCGGGAGATCAAGCGTCACGCGCACCACGTGGTTGCCCTTGGGCTCGATCTCGCCGATCCCTGCGGGCCAGCAGGCCAACTTGACGTTCGAGCCGAAGTCGTAGTCGTAGCCGTAGCTCGGAGGGGTGAAGCACGTCGACATATTGCCGCTCTGCATCAGGATGCGGGCTCCATCGTGGGTCTAGAAGCTATGGCCGATGTAGTCAGCCACGGTCCTCCCCTCGCTGCCCGCGATGCTCGTCCACCCCTTCTCGCACTCCTGGTCCTTGTAGTGTTCCAGAGAGATGGGGGGAATGGCGTCGTCCCAGAGAGAGGGGGGGATTTTCCACGTCGTACTCCTCCATTTTGTCCGCATATGGAGGGTAGAGCTGGGCGGCCATCGCGAGGGCGACCGCGAGGCTCGCCGCGACATACTTGCTCGTGCTGCGCCGCACCATGGTCGTCTTCGTTTCGTTTTCGGATTTGTTACCGTCGTGTCGTTCCGTGACCGCTCTCGGTCGCCGAAGAGCTCTTCCTTCTGTCTAGGCTCGCCCTCTCCCCTCTCATAACCGACGCTGCCTGATCATGATCATCATGATCGAGCGATCACGATCACGAGCTGCACATCACACATCGTAACGCAGATTGAGCCAAATCAGGTTTTTTCTTGTGAAATGGAAATGTTTAAGAATGACCCACCTGGAGGGGCGAGTGCAGAGCTAAGCCTACATCGCCATGGCGCAGAGAGTTCCCTTTCAGCTCGTGAGAGGGCCGGGGCAGCGCGCAAGATTGAGAACTGGTATCCAAAGAGTACATCAAAACAAGCCCGCCAATGTGTCCACGCCCGCGCCCGCATTACTGTCATGATGCGGCCATCAACGTCAGGACTCTTCGCAAGTTTTTTCTTGCGGCGGTCACTCGTCGTCCAGCCACTCCAGCACCTTCCTCGCACGCTCCCCTCCCTTCACAGCAGCCCTACGGCACTTGCTCTTACCGTAGGGGCATCCCTCCTTGATGAGCCACTTCAAGACCTTGAGGTGACCATTCTTGGCTGCAGCAGTGGGCGCTCTTCCATCCCAAGGACAGCCCTGGCTCCTCGCCCAGCGCAGGACCTCTAGGTGACCTTCACTAGCAGCTACAAAACAAACTTCCTTGTCCCACCGGCCGGGCAGGTCCTGAGCCCGCGTCCATTGGAGCACCTCAAGGTGACCGCCAAGAGCAGCGCAATTACTCGTCCCTTCCCCCCACGGACACCCCTTCGCCCGCAACCACTTGACCAACTCAAGGTGACCGCCATAAGCAGCCCAACTACAAGTCTCCTTGTCCCACAGCTGACTGAGCTTTTCCTGTGGCCCCTTGCTCCAGTACTTCTCAAACACTTGGAGGTAGCCCCGGCGAGCCGCGACGTAGAGAACTCGCTTGATGAGTTCAGGATCGGTTTCGTGCACATTGAACTTCCTGCTCCAGTACGCGCACCAGTCCTCCGTAAAGTAGGCATCCACTTGATCACCACAATCCCATACAGGTGTCGTCACGAGCTTCCTGCCCGCCAGCACCTGCGCCTCTCGCAGTTGCTTGGACACCAAAGCAAAGGAGCACACGTCGTCCTCATCGAGCTTCCCTGCGATGATCGCCCACACCTCCGTCGGAAGCTTGACCTCTTTGTCTTTCTCTTGCGGAGCCTGGCACCCGGCCTCGAGCTTCGCGATCCTCAGCTTCAGCCCCTCGATCTCCTCGCGAGACCTGGCGCTTAGCCTCTCGTTCTCCTCGCGCAGCTCCTCGTTCTCCTGGCGAAGTGCCTTGACCAGGGCGGGCTCGGTGTCGGTGCCCTCCCTCCTTCTCTTCTTCTGTTCGACCATGGCGCGCGGTCCCCTCGCTCTCCGTCGCCTCGTCTCGGTCGCGCTCTCAGTCCCCTCAATCACCTCCC
>Ga0160423_10004639_pt1 | contig 11271 bp, 20 predicted proteins | sample CRUFie14St8metaG_FD_108191 | JGI IMG/M metagenome (GOLD analysis project Ga0160423, IMG submission 108191) | Marine microbial communities from the Costa Rica Dome - CRUD Field 142mm St8 metaG | ecosystem: Environmental > Aquatic > Marine > Oceanic > Photic zone | place: Costa Rica: the Eastern... | reverse complement strand
TCACCAGCTATAAAAGTTTCTTTACTATTACTAATTAATTTTTCTACCATGTCATATTGAATAGGTGGCATATCTTGAGCTTCATCAATAAATAAAACATCAATATTTGTTACATAGCTGTCTTTTGTGTAATCAACAATCATGTCTGTAAAATCAAATAATTCATTTTCTTTTTTAAATTCATTAATACATCTATTAAGATAATCAAGTTTGCTCCAATTAATTGTTTGATTTGATGTATTCCACGCTTCTCTCAATGAAATATTTTTTAGTCTAGAAAGATTAATTAAATTTATGTAAGGGTGATTTGTGTTAGAATAAATTGATTCAACAGAATTATCTAAAACAAGATCAAAACCTATTATGGATGATAAAAGTTTCCAATGTTTAGTTTTCATCAAATTATTTTCATCTACAGGTAAATGACGTAATGCAAAACTATGTAAAGTTCTAAAATGCACAAGATCATCTTTACTAGCTTGAAATTTTTCTCCAGCTCTATCTCTAGCTTCATAAGCAGCTTTTTTAGAAAAAGAAAAGAAACCGATTTTTTCCCAAGGTATTCCCTTTTCTTTTTTCTCTTGGCAAATATTTAACAATTTTGTAGTTTTACCAGTTCCCGGTGGTCCTAAAATAATGTTAATCAAAACGGTATCTCCTCATCATCTTTAGATCCTAATATCTCATCAGTTTTAGTAACTGTTTTTTGTTTTAGTTCTTTAGGCACAGGTATTTCTTGTTGCGATCTTTCAAATGACGGTATTATCCAAACTCTACATTGTGTTTTTCTAACATAAACAGTAGTATTAATACCACCTAAATCTTTTAATCGTTGTACTATCCAAACTCTTTTAACTTTAAAATTTTTACTAGTTTCTAACCATCTTGATAAATCTACTAAACGTAAATAAGTTGGATTTTTTTCTGATACTTTACCGTTAACCTTAAATTCCATTTTATTATCTTGATCAGTAAATGTTTTCTCCATCTCTAATTCATCAATAGAAAATGATTCGCCTCTATTGAGACAAAATTCTTTTAAATAATCTAAGAACTCACCAACTTTTGACATCTCCTCTGGTCCTTCATCAATTTTAATATTGTCAAATAAAACAGGTAAAACTTCTTCCCAATCTTGCTCTTTCATTTTAGGAACAAAAATTCTTAATTGTCTTCCTATTTCTTTTCGCAATAATCTGTGACTGTAAAGTAAATCTAAATCATCTAATTCTACTCTTTGTGCATCAATATTTAGAAACCAGGTTGCTGGATCTTTACCTAACACCGACAAATCACTGTAGTTTGGATGATCTTGTCCGCTTTGATGTTTACCAAATTTTCTTGTTTTACAAACTCCTCTTCGACAAAAAGATGCAATTGGTTCTTCTGAACATCTATAAGAATATTTTGCTTTTCCATCTTTATCTGTTGCTACTTGTTTTATTAATGTAGCCATTTGATTAGTATTTAAAGGAGGATCACAATATTCTATGTTGTATTTTTCAAGCAGCTGTTCCCAATTATCTGGATCAGCTTTTCTATAGTAAATACCCACATTAAAAACACCCATGTTTCTTGTCCCTTTGGGAAAACCTTGCGTAGATAAAATTTGTAAACAAGGTGGTCCGTCTGGAAAAACTTCTTTTTTAATTTCTATTTTTACTTTTGTAACATCATCAACAACATATTTATCATAAAGTTCTAGGAATTCTTCTAAAGTAGCGCCCTCTCCATTATCAAGAAACGCCCAACGTGAGTCGCCGAAATAAGGTAAATTTAACCAAGAACCCGTATCTTTATCATTTGCTAATTTTTCTTGTTTGGGAAATACTTCTGCTTTCGAATATCCAAGGTAAGATCTTATCTCCATTAATTTTTGTCTAAACAAAGATGATGATTGAGGTTTTTTTGAAAATAAAAAAATATGTGCGCCAAAACTTTTGGATGCACACATAACAAGTGGCAGCTTAAAACTTCTTATTTTTTTTAAAATACTTTTATGATCTAAAGGATATGTATCAATATCTATACAGCCCCAAACTGATGTTGCGTCATCCGTTATAGGTATAATACCAAGAGCTGGTTCTATTCCATTAAGATGATTTTCAAAATGTTTAAGAGTTGGTTTTTCATGTTTGGTAAACATGTTACCACCACGTTTTCCATCCTCTTCTACTTTTGTATAACGATACTCGCCAAAAGCTCTATCTAAACCACTAAATATCTTTTTAAATTTTTCTGCTTTCATATCGTTATAAATTAAAAAGGGGGTCATAGACCCCCTTGAGTTAGATATTAACCAAGAACTTGCTGCGTTGGATTATTCATAGATGTTTCTTGCGAATTATCTAAATCCTCACGAGCTTCTGGTGCAGGATCAATTTGACCACTAGTCACCAGGTCATGAAAAATCTTGGCTTCTTCAAATATATATTTAGGATTTTTTAAGTCGTTTACTGATTTCTCTAAAGTTATATTCCAACCCCACCAATCATTTTTTTTGTTTTGCTCTTGTACAGTAGCCATTTTGTATACATTCGCAAACATTGGTAAGGTAACCATTTGACCTCCCGCGTTTTTAACTTTTTGATTCATCATCATGGTGTTCCAATATCTTGACTTTTTATATTGAGTTTTTTGCATAATGATTTGACATCTTTCAAATGTACCATCATCATTTAATCGCAGCACAAAATATTCAGCTGTCAAAACAATGTAAGAAGGGCTCAATGCACCATTAATCATATAATGATCTTCGCCGTCCGCCCCTCGTGTTAAAGGAGGGATGTCTTTTGGATCATAAATTTTCAATGGAGCTCCAGTTCCTTCTCCTAATGGCATCCATTCGACACCTCTAGGTCTAAAAGCACAAGGTACAACAAGAATATCACCATAAAATTCTTTTGTAACAGAGTTAAAAACATGTCCTTGCTCAAGTCCTTCTACAAACTTAGCATTACTTTTTTTAACTTCTGGAGTTTGAGAGCTAGCAATTTTTAAAAATGGTATTGCCATCTCTTGAGCACCAACATTTTCAAATCCAACACCTGCTTGACTTGAAAAATCTATAACGTCTGTTGATATTTCACTTTTCTTTTTTTTCGTTACTTCGTTCATCGTTATTTTCCTTTTTTTATTTTTACTTTATTACCTGTGAAAACACTTAATAGTTCCATAGGCACTTGTTTGCCATTAGTTATTTGATCGCCAATAAAGGCATTCAAGGTCATAGGCTCGACCTTGCGTTTTTGATCTGGATATAAACCATCTTGCTCCAAACTACTTATAAGTTTTTCTGCTGACTCGTTTTCACCCTTACCAAACCTTATTGAGACTATATTTTTAATTAAGTCTCCATGTCCATTATCCTCAAGCCATTTAAAGGCTTCAGCTTCATTATCTTTTGTAATTGATCCTTTATAGAATTCTTTAAAACTAACTGCGTCTCCGTTTAAAAGTTTTATTTCTTTGACACCACGTTTTTCCATAAGCTCAACAATTCTATCATTGATTTGTTGCAGCTCCTTTTTTTTATTTTTCGTTGCATTTTCTAAATGTAAAATTTCACTTTCAACTTTTAGATAAGTATTTGCAACTTCAGATATGTCTTCGACTTCTGCGATATTTACCGTATCATCTTTTTCAACAAGATAATTTGTAAAATCAATCTTCTCTGTCATAATTATTCCTTTCATTTAAGTCTATCTGTATTGGAAAATACGTAAAAGTTCTTCTATCATATTTAAGAACTTTATATTTTCCACGATTGTTATATGACGCTACTGAACAAGCTAATCCTATCATAGCTGGATCACCAATTAAAAGTAAATAATCATCATCAGAAAAATTTCTTAATAATGTTTTTGCTTTACGAACCGCAGGACCAGGAGACAACATAATTTGTTTACCTTCATCATATAAAGGTATTAGTTCTCCATATTCTTGAGCTGAGATAATATTAAATTTAGATACCTCTTGTACAACAAATACTTTACTTTTCTTAACGTCTTTCATCTTTCTAATTCAGCATATATTATTTTTATTCCCTTAGCACAATAAAAATGTTAAATAAATTTTTAGAAAGTATGAATTATACTAAATATAGCTTTAAAACCAAGCCTTATGGCCACCAATTAGCTGCCATGGGAGCTATGCTCAACCACTTCTCAAGAGGCGAAAAAGAGTTTGCGCTGTTAATGGAGATGGGCTGTGGAAAAACAAAAGTCTTAATTGATTCAAGCTCATATCTCTATGATAATTCTTTTGTATACGGTTTATTAATTATTTGTCCCAACGGTGTAAAGGGAACCTGGGTTAAAGAAATTGAAACACATATGCCAGATCATGTTGATAGAAACGTAGTGGTATGGACAGGTAAAAAAACACAAAAGCATGAGGAAGAACTACAAAGTCTATTTATTACTGAACCAGCAAAAGTTCATCTAAATGTTTTAATAATGAATGTCGATGCGTTTACAACGCAACGGGGTGTTAAGTTTGCTGATCGTTTTTTAATGACAAGACAAACTTTAATGTGTGTAGATGAAAGCACAATTATTAAAAATTCTACAGCCATTAGAACAAAATCAATAACTAAATTAGGTAGGCTTGCTAGATATAGAGTTATTATGACAGGTTCTCCTATTACGAATTCGCCAGAAGATTTATATTCTCAATGTAATTTTTTAAATCATGAGCTGCTAGGTTTCAGTTCTATTTACACATTTAGAGCTCGGCATTGTCAAATGCAACGTTTATCGTTTGGTGGCAGATCTTTTAATAAAGTAGTTGGTTATAAAAATTTAGAAGAATTAAATTATAAATTAAAAAAGTTTTCCTATCGTGTTCTTAAAAAGGACGCTCTTGATCTTCCAGATCAAATATGGATGAAAAGATCCGTTGCGTTAACAACGGAGCAATTGGATGCATATGTGCAAATGAAAAAGTTTGCATTAGTGCAGCTCAATAGCAAAACATTGACGACTACGTCGGTGCTCGCTCAAATGATAAGACTTCATCAAATAGTTTGTGGCCATTTGGCTACTGATGATGGTAAGGTGGTGTCGTTACCAAATAACCGTTTAAAAGAACTATGTGCTATTCTAGAAGAGCATGGTGAAAAAGTGATCATTTGGGCGAATTATCGTCATGATATTCAAGAGATAGAAAAAACATTAACTAAAAAATATGGTCCGTTGTCCGTGGTCACGTATTATGGTGATACACCTCAAAATATAAGACAAGAATATATTCAACGATTTCAAGAAGACCCGGAAACAAAGTATTTTATTGGTCAACCTATGACAGGTGGTAGGGGTATAACTCTTACAGCTGCAAGCTTATCGGTGTTTTATTCTAATAACTATGACCTGGAAATAAGAGAACAATCTGAAGCAAGAAATCATAGAATTGGAACTGAAAATAAGGTAACGTATATTGATTTAATATCCGAGGGCACGGTAGATGAAAAAATTATACTTGCTCTACGAAACAAAATTAATTTAGCTACTTCAGTTTTAGCTGAGGAGGTTAGAAAATGGTTGGTATAAATGATTTGTTACAATTGCAAAGGGAACGGTTATGTTAAACTCAAATTTGAATGCGAGGTCGCAGTCACTGACTGCTCAGTCTGTAAGTCGCAAGGCGAAGTACGAGAAAATGAATACTACCACCAATATTGGGACGATGGGGACAACAACCCAAACTTCTACTACGGACCGCCACTTGACCCAGAAGGATTTAAAAACTATAAAATTTACAAATGATAAAAATATGGGTCCTAGTGATTTTTTTCTCCACACCACAATTGGAGACAGTAAGGCATATGGCCGAGCTTACGTACGGCGAAAATGATTGTATTATTAAAAAAGAATTAAAAGCCATTTGGGTAGAAGAATGGGCTAGATCTCAAGATATACAGCTTTTTTCTTATGATTTACATTGTATAGAAACAAAAATGTTTGACCCAAACGGAAAAAATACTTAAATTAAAGACATGGGGCAAGATTTTCCCTTAATTCACTTTCCTCCTGCCCCATACTTTCTGTTGCAAAAATACCACATTATATTATACTGATCGACCATAATAGGAGGCGTTATGGATTTACCCAACAGCCCTATAAAAAAGGTAACGGAATGTAAGAACTGCGGAAGTGTTTCAGTTCAATTTTGGAATGATGCTTATAATAAATCATATACCAAAGACGAATGGAGCTTTATTTTAGACAGTGGTATTGAAGCCCTAAAAAAAATATTAGAGCCCCTGTCCAATGATCCAAAATTCTTTTTTGATTAATCAAACTGTCTATGGTTAGAGAGTAAACTAAGTGAGCGATTTGTAGATTTAGCATGCTCTTGTTCTACGATTACTTCAAGCTGCATTGGTTTAGATAACTTTGATATTTTACAAAGCTTTTCAAGCAACTTTCTTGTTTTTGCTGTGATCATTTGATTGTAGTGTGTCTTTTTTTGCATTTTCATTCTCCTTTAAATTATAACATTTTATACAGTAATGATTTACTCCATTACTTGTTAATACCATCAAATCATGATGATACTTCTTCCAACAATTTGTGCAATTGTAAAAATCATTGAAAGGGTTCATGGTGTTTTCCTCATGAGCTCTTCTAGCTTCCAATACCACATTATTCTAAATTCAAAATTTTCAGCGGTTATCATTGCGTGACGAAGCCAACCAACTCTGTTCCAAAATAATTGTTCTTCAGTCATTTTTTTCCTTTCTTTAATATAATATTTTACTACATTATATTTATTAATGTGTCAAATGTGGCTGTTTTCTGGGCTATTTCCACTCTTTGACTTCTTCATAATTTAATTCTTCATCGAATTTAAGATCTTTGAAATGTGTTTTAATGATGTTCCAATGTTCTTTACTTGGATATGAAAAATATTTTGTGTACCTAAACCAATGTTCAACGGTGGTGTAATCGATACCTGATACTTCACTTAATTGTTTTGCATTTGTTTGTGATCGAAGATACGTTACAAATGGTTCTTGTTCCGGGAGACGTGGTCGGTGTATCATTTCATCCTTTAAAAGTTCTTGCACTCGTGTTGGATTGTCTTTTAATATTTCTTTAAATACCTGGATTGATAATGTTTCTTGTACTTTGTGATTTGATTGTCTTATGTTTTTCCCCATAAGAATTCTAGCTGCATATCTCTCTGCGTTTTCCGATGAATCAATAGCAGTTGGCGTGCGCCAAAACTTCATTTTTCAGACAACTTCTCTCCTATCGCCCAAATCATCACAGCGATAAAAATTAAAACAATTAATATTAACCCTAATAAAATTTCACTTATCATTTTTACCCCACATTCTTTCAGCAACAATAACAGGTAAATTTTTTTGTTTCTTTTCTTTCCATGATGGTTTCACTGCAAGATCTTTATAATCCCTACTCAATGGTGTTGGAAACATTTCTCTATGTTGAACGGCATCTTCCAAAGTATTAGTTAATGGATTTCTTTTTGTTTTAGCCATCGTCTCTGGTTTTCTTGGAAGTTTGTAACATCTCGCCATCGGTGTTGGCCATGTCGTAAGTTCGGAGGATGCTAAGTCCGATGTAGTATGGGATTTGTGGTACGAGACTGTTTCCAAGTGATTTAAGTCTGTCCACCCTTGAGGATACCCCATGAGCCACTCGACCCACGTTGGGTTCAATGTTCCACCACCCTTCTGCTCTTTGACTGCCATCGTAAGACCAACTTGTTTGCCCATCGCTATCCTTCGTTGAACTGCTGGGTCTGACAGGTTCCCCCTGTCTCTGTTGTCCGATGCATTCGGCGTTGGCCAAAGTCTCTTCTCTTGAACTTGATCTTGAAGTCTTATTTGTAACTGATGACCGCTCGGTCTTTTCAAATGTCCTTGATCCAATGCCTTCTTGATTCCCGGAAGATTGGAACCCCCTTTCATGTTGTCTGGCGTTCGCCACATTACTTGCTCTCTCAAGTTTGAGCATCCCCCCTTCTTCGCTTTGTCCGATAACTGACTCGGATGTCTTATTTGATTTGCTCTTGTTCCGTCCATTGTTTGCGGAGTAGCCCACAATCCAGACTCTTTCTCTTTGGTGGTTTGCGCCGACGCTCGAAGCTGAAATACTAAACGTCCTTGCGGAGTAACCTTCACTCTCCAGGTTCTTGAGTACGGTGTCGAGACCGAGTTTAATGTGTCCACTAACGTTCTCTCCAATAACCCAAGACGGTCTAAGTTCTTGGACAAGTCTAAACATTTCTGGCCAGAGGTGTCTTGGATCTTCTTCACCTTTTTTTCTACCTGCGACGGAGAAAGGTTGGCAAGGGTATCCGCCTGTGATGATGTCGATGGGAAAAAGTCCATCTGATTTAATTTTGTCATAATTCAACTCCTTAATGTCCGTGTACCGGGGAACGCCGGGAAATCTTTTTTCTAAAACTTGTAAACAATATTTTTCAATATCACAAAAAGCAACTGTTTCAAATCCACCAGTTGATTCGAGCCCTAAGCTAAATCCGCCGATGCCTGAAAAAAGGTCTAAGTGTCTAAGCTTCATTCTTTCTCTTTCAAAAAATTTGAAACTGATTTTAACCCATTGAAAGTCAATTTTCAAATAGTGATTTCATTTTGTTTTGTAAAAAAGACCAAGTCAAAAAATTTGAAACTGATTTTAACCCATTGAAACAAAAACCTGGATTAACGAAACCATTTTTACAATTAAAAAAATTTTTAAAAAATTTTGAAGAACAAAACAAGAACACTAAAAAAATATTGAAAAACCGCCAAAAAATTAAAAAAACAAAGGAATTGTTTAAATTAAGCGTTTTATTGTAGGGTTGTATATATAATAAGTATTTGACCTTTATATGATATAATATAAGAATATATTATATTTTATTAGAAAGGTAGAAATACAATGAATGAAAAAATAAAAAATTATAGATTAGTAGTTATCAAGAACTACGATAATTTAATGAAAAATAATTTAAGTTGGAATAAGTTAAATAATAAACAAAAATGGAAATCAATTTATAAAATTTCAAAAAAAATTGAAAAAGTTAATTTTGATAAGAAAGGGGAAATAATAAAATGAATAGACTAATAAAAAAAGTATCAAAAAAAGATCAATTAAAAGATGATCATATAAATGATTTAATGAATTTATTAGCAAGAATAAGAAATATTAAAGAACAAAGTGAATTTAAAAAAACTGATGTCGATTTTATTTTTTATGGAATTGTAAAGTTCATTGATAAATACAAAAGAGATAATAAAAACAAGACTATAACTGGTTTAAGTTTTTATTCTGAAATTGTTAGAAGAGCCGAACAAATAAAAATAATTGATGAAAAAAATTATTCTAAAGTTTGGGGAAAATTAATAGGGGGTGAAAATGATTTATAGAGGTTTAGAAATTTCCAAAAATAAAAAAGAATATTTAATTTATAATGGCGATATGCTTCTTAAAATATTGTCCACTAAAGATTATAATATTGATGATGTTTATAATTACATCGATGAACAAGCAAAATTAGAAAGGGCTAAAGATGAACCGCAAAACAATTAATAGAATTGCAAATTTCGAATTGACAAGTTCAAAAGGGTTTAGAAAATTTATAAAATGGCTTGTAAAAAATAATATAAATTTTCATCCTGATGATGACTTTAATACATATACATGGGAAAACGGCAAAATTTGTTTTTCTTTAAATGTTGGTAATAAGATCAATAGAAATTTTGAAATATTAAAATCTATTTATACGGATAAATATTTTTATAAAATTATTTTTAATGAAATTAAACTTAATGAAGTTGGAACATTAACCGAATTATTAGAAGAGGTTAGAACATGAACAATAGACAAAAGGAAACAGTTTATATTGTTGTATTTATTATAATTGTTTTTGGGCTGTCTTTTACAGCCCTTTTATTAACTAAGTTGTTATTAAAATTTATTTAAAGAAAGGAAAAAATAAAATGAAAATTAAACCTTATACAAATATTAGTTTGGATATCATAGCGACTTACGGAAGTTTTAGAGATTTTCAACAAGAACATTTTCAATTAAATTTTTTATCAAAAGCAAAATTGAAAAGCGAAAAAGCTTTAATTGCATTTATTAAAAAACAATTAATTTATCCAAATGATTTATTTAAACTTTCATTATGTTTTATTTGTAGTGATAAAGAATTAAAAAAATATCCTATAGTAAAAAAAATTATTGATGAAAAAAACGGAAAATATTTATTTATTAACTAAAGAAAGGAAAAAATAAAATGCCATTAGTAGATGAAACACATAATACAATTGATAGAGAAATTTTTTATAAAGATTTAGAATTAAATATTTTAAAATCGATGCAAAAAATTAACGATCAAATATTTACAATTCAAGAATTAATAATTGAATATGAACAATTCGGACAAAAAGAAATTAACGACTTCAAGCCGTTTGTTCGAAACTATCCTTTTCAGATTTCTTTTGATGAATTCAGCCCTTCAAATTATTGGGGTTGTGAAGGCGATGAAGAATACTTAAACAATCCGCCAACAAGAGAAAAAGAAAAAGAATTAAATGAAAAAAAATGGGTTACAAAAATATTTTTTTCGCATGATGAAAGGGAAAATTTTATTGAGCATATGAAAACATATTTTAATATTTTTGATTATGATAAACAATTAATAAACAGTACGCATGGAAAAGAATTTATTTTAAACGTACAAATTAATAAAAAGGATCATATTAGCGGATTTAAAGAAATTTAAATTTTAAAAAGAAAGGAAGAAAGAAAATGAAAACTTTTGAATATAAAAAAACTAGCGGTAATTTATTAAATTACGATAACAACAGCAAAACCAAGAAAGGACAAAAGAAAGGATATAAAACAGCCATTTTATATCTTGCTTCACATAAACAAAGCGGTTTTAATGTTTGCCCTATGGCGTCCGTTGGTTGTGCAAAATCTTGTTTATATTCGGCTGGGATGGGAAAATTTTCCAATGTTCAGTTAGGGCGAATAAATAAAACAAGGTGGTTCATGCAAGATCGAAAAACTTTTTTAAATAAACTTATTCAAGAAATAAAAAAATTTGAAATAAGATGTAAAAAAGAAAAATTTAAACCTTGTATAATATTAAATGGCACTTCAGATATTTCATGGGAAAATTTTAAATTGTTTGAAATGTTTCCGAAAATAAAATTTTATGATTATACGAAAATTTATAAAAGGGCTTTTAATTTTGTAAATGGTCGTTTTGCTTCTAATTATCATATTA
>Ga0160423_10004636_pt1 | contig 11276 bp, 8 predicted proteins | sample CRUFie14St8metaG_FD_108191 | JGI IMG/M metagenome (GOLD analysis project Ga0160423, IMG submission 108191) | Marine microbial communities from the Costa Rica Dome - CRUD Field 142mm St8 metaG | ecosystem: Environmental > Aquatic > Marine > Oceanic > Photic zone | place: Costa Rica: the Eastern... | reverse complement strand
GGGTTTGGAGTCGGGGTTTATTGGAGTGGAGAGGCTGGGGGGGGGGTGGGGGGGGGGAGGACGGGGATCTAGTGTTTTTCAAACCAAGGCAAACGAACGCAGAACGCGCACAGGGCGGAGCAGCGCACAGGGCGACTCGCAAGCGCACAGGGCAGTAGAGACCAGGTAGACAAGCAAGAGCGCGCGTAAGCTAAGCTTAGGATATGGCGAACACGATGGGAATGCCCTATGGGCTCCAGGCCATGTTAAAGGAGGGACATAAGCACTTTAGTGGGGTGGAGGAAGCCGTGATGAAGTCCGTGGAGGCCTGCAAGGCCATCTCCAAGTGCACCAGAACCTCACTCGGACCTACAGGTGAGTCAGACTACTTTGAGGACACAGCCAACAGAATCAACATCGAAAGGAAGGGGGTGGGGCGACCAGAGGACGAAGACGCGGGACGGGAACGACCCCCACCCCACCCCCCAGGGGGCTTGAGTCCGCGCCCGCACCTCGCGGGAGTGATCTGAGGAGTGGATCTTGGTCGACCTGCCCTGGCGAGCCCCCTCTCTACACCTTCCTTCCAAATACGCACGCGAGACCCCCAGGCCAGGCTGACCCCGTTCTCACCTTTGCTCTCCCTGACACACACAAACGTGCGTGCGCGCGCGCGTGAAGGCCTGAACAAGATCATCGTGAACCACCTGGGCAAGGTTTACATCACCAGCGACGCCGGCACGATCCTGCAGGAGCTCGAGGTCCAGCACCCCGCCGCGAAGCTTCTGGTGCACGCCGTCAAGGCCCAGCAGCAGGAGGTCGGCGACGGAGCCAACATGGTGAGCTGAGACCCCCCACCCCTTTCCTTTTCCCTTGGGCCTCGCATTCTGACTCCTTCTTGGTAAACCAAACACGCAAGGTCATGTCCATCGCCGGGGAGCTCCTCTCCAATTCGGAATCCCTGCTGAGGGATGGCCTCCACCCCACGGAGGTGGCGGAGGGCTACGCCAAGGCCGCGAAGAAGTGCCTTGAGTACCTGGAAGACCTGGTCGAGGGCGATAACAAGGACCTGGACTTTTCCAACGTTTCCCAGGTCGCCGACAGGCTTCGCGGCGCGCTCAAGTCCAAGCAGAATGGCTACGAGGACACTTTGGCCCCCCTCGTGGCGCAAGCCTGCGTGGACGTGTGCCCCGACAACAAGCAGAACTTCAACGTGGACAACGTGAGGGTGAGCAAGCTGGTGGGTGGGTTTGTGGACCAGAGCGAGATCATGCAGGGGATCGTGGTGAGGAGGAAGTGCGAGGGGACGGTGTCTTGCTGCGAGAACGCCCCCGTCGCCGTGTTCTCACAGGGCGTCGACACCTCGAGCACGGAGACCAAGGGCACCGTGCTGATCAAGTCCGCGCAGGAGCTCAAGGACTACCACAAGAGCGAGGAGAAGGAGCTTGAGGAAATCATCAAGGGCATCGCGGACCTGGGCGTCAAGGTCGTGGTCAGCGGGCAGTCCATCGGGGAGATGGCCATGCACTTCATCGAGAGGTACCATATGATGGCTATCAAGATCCCGTCCAAGTTCGAGCTGCGCAGGATCTGCCGCGCCACGGGGGCCCAGGCCATCCCTAAGTTCATCGTTCCAGGAAAGGAGCAGCTCGGCCAGGCCCAGAGGGTGGAGCAGGTCGAGATCGGGGGCAACCAGGTCATGCTGATCCAGCAGGACAGGAGGGTGGGCAAAGTGGCCACCATCATCCTGAGGGGCGCCACGGACCACCTCATGGACGACATGGAGCGCGCTATTGACGACGGGGTGAACACCTTCAAGGCCCTGTGCAAGGACGCGAGGACCGTGCCAGGCGGGGGGGCGACCGAGATGGAGCTGAGCAAGAGGCTTGCGGAGCATGGGAGGAAGCAGACCGGGCTGGAGCAGTACGCTATCCAGAAGTTCGCGGAGGCCCTGGAGGTCATCCCCCTGACGCTCGCAGAGAACGCTGGGATGAACACCACGGACACCCTCGCCACGCTCAGGGCCCAGCACGCCCAGGGCAACTCCAGATTGGGGGTGGACTCCGTGAAGGGGGAGTTGTCCGACCTGACGCAGCAGCACATCTCGGACCTGTTCTACACCAAGTACTGGGCGATCAAGTTTGCCGCTGACGCCGTGAACACCGTCCTCCGCGTGGACCAGATCATCATGGCCAAGCAGGCCGGAGGTCCCAAGAAGCCCCAGGGGCAGGGGCACTGGGACGACCAGTGATGAATTTATTTTCCATACTTTAGTTACATGACTTTGTTTTTACCGCCTAAGTGAGCAGCTGCTCCAGAATTCTCCTGGACTTCGCGATGCCCTCCTGCTGAGCCTCCTCAGAGTCGATGAGTAGGTATGTCCCCAGCTTTGCCCGGTACTCGAAGTTGTACGAGTACCTCAAGAATGTTTGCGTGTCCTGAGAGCAATGGATCCGCATGGGAAGGCCCATCGACTCCATCTTGTTGGCCTTCTCAACCGTCTTGCCCCAGATCTCGTACCGGATGGACTTCTTGCCCACCACCCCAGAGGTGACGGCGCCTGAATGGATCCCGATCCTCATCGAGATATCCTTGAACTCGGGTCTGAACTGTGACACATCCTGCCTCACAACGACGATGGTGCAGAGCATCTTCCGCGCAAATTCCATGGTCGCCTCTGCGTGGTATGGACTGGATTTCACGGGCGGGAAAGAGAGAGAGAACGTCAGCCAGAATTCTCCTCGATTTTTGTTCTTTTCTCAGAAAAAGCATCAGGAGAAACGAGAGAGAGAGGATGGGGGATCCGAAACTCACATTCTGGTCGGCACCCCCGCCGCCACCACATAGCAGTCCCCGATGGTGTTAACCTTGTAGACCTTCTCCTTGATGCACAGGTCGTCCAGCGCGGAGAAAAGCGTGTTCAGGAAGCCCACGAGGACGATGGCCGGCACGGACGCTGTGAGCGGGGTGAAGCCCTTGATGTCTGCGAAGAGAACCGATGCATCTGGGTGCTGGGTCACCAGATAGGTTTGGCCCCGCCTCAGCTTGTATACGATCTGCGGCGGGACGAGGTTGTAGATCAGCAGCTCGAACACCTTGTTCTGAGCGAGCAAGTCCCTCCTCATTGTGTACTGCTTCTTGCGCAAGAACTCCTCCGAGTGGATTGCGTACATGAGCATCACGGTGTGGCACAGGATGAGCACGCCCGCGGTGGTGCACTCCACCGCCTTGAATCTGACTCCCGTGCCGGCCGAGATGGCCACCAGCACGATGGCCGGCAGCACCAAAACAATCAGGATGCTCGCCACACCAAAGGTAAGAAAGATGCATGCGTGGAACGAGTAGTGGATGAGGAAGATGCAGATCAGGGCGTCCACCATGACGGGATGCTTCCCCCCGATGAAGCTGGGTACGAAGAGCATGATGCACGCCACTAAGACAAGGCTGAAGACCAGCCACCTGTTCTTGGTCATCCTGATCTCCCTGAAGACCTTGAGCTCCTTGTGCGTGTAGATCATCGAGACGATGTAAAAGTAGAGGACCTTCGTGAGCAGCGAGGCCAAGAGGTATTCCCTGTCCTCGGTCCTGGACAGATCGGAGAACTGCAGCTCCATCATCAGCTTGAGGATGAGGACGGCGGAAATTCCCAAGATCGCCGAGGACTGGTTTTGCTTCAGCTCGTAAAGCTTTCGGTGTTGGTACAGGGCTTCGATGTCCGCGGCATTCTTGCCCTCAAAGTCCAGCGTGATCTTGTTGATGTGAACCTTGTCTGTCTCCTTAGGGGCCTGCCGGTTGGCATTCTTCTTCCACATGTCGTGCACAATGCTCCCCTTCCTCCCCCCCCTCCTCGTCGCGCCCTTGGTAAAGTTTGGCACCCGCGAGGACAAGTCCCGGCTCTCCGACTTGAGCTTGGTGCCCTTCTTCGGCTTGTAAGCGTTGATGGACTCCAGCGACAGGTCCATCTCGGGGTAGAGCTTCTCGATGAAGGACTTGCGCCTCATCTCGGACTTGCGCTTGGACTGGCTTGGGATCATGGACTTTGTCTTGCGAATGTCCTTGGGCGTGCTCTTGGCAGAGTCCGGCGAGTCCTGGGACCTCTCGTGGTGGAAGATCGTCTCCACCAGGCTTTTCCTCTTGGACTTCCTCCCCTGTGGCACGGGCTTGGTCAAGTTCGAGTGCAAGTTGTCCGCATCCAGGGTGATCCTGCCCTCATCCTCGCCGCCGTCTGTGTCCACTGACTGGGAGGACTCAGCAGAGTTCCTGCGCAATGAGTCATCCTCCATGCGGCTGGGGTGGGGCGTGCCCACGACGCTCCCGCCCTCCAATCCAGGGAACGAAGAGTCCGGGGTCACGAGCTCGTCCCCGCCCATCCCGGAGAAGGGCGTGTTATGTGACATGGGCGTGGCCGGCGTCCTCGGCGTGCTTGGCGCCTCGCTTGGGGTGGGGGAATCGCCTCTAATGCTGCCCCCGAAGCTGGCTTCCGAGGGCTCGGGCTTGTAGTCGTTCCCGTGGCTCAGCTGCGAGAGGTCGATCTGAGCCTTGATCAGGGACTTCCTCTTCCCCTCGCGGTCCGCACTGAGCGGCCGGAACTCGCTGAACGATAGCCGTGACAGCCTCCTCGTGGACGTCGAGACCCTCTTTAGCAGCTTCCTGGAGAAGGACTTGAAGCTCGAGGTCTCCGATATGTCGATCATATCCTCGTCCTCGTTCAGCGACGAGGTCCGCTCCTGTTCAAAGGACTTCCGCTCCTGTTCAAAGGACTTCCGCTCATAGTCTGAGAAGATGGACCCCGTTGACTTAATCGACAGGGACGGGCTGAGCGGGTTGGACTCCACAGCGTCGTGCAGGTAATACACCTGCATTGCCCCCTTGCCCTTGATCTCCTTCTCCCCCAGATCCTCCACGTCAAATTTGTAGTTCCTTGACTTCTTCAGGTACGTCGCCGTCCTCTTTGTGATCATCACCTTGCCCGGCTGGGAGTTGGCGCACATCCTGCTGGCGATGTTCACCGTGTCCCCAAACACGCGGTAGTTGATCTGCTTTAGCCCGATGACCCCGGCGATCAGCGAACCAGAGTTCATCCCGATCTTGATGGTGACCTGCTCCCCGTCCAGCTTCTCGCTCAGCTTGGCACACACCTTGAGCATGGCCACGGCACAAGCCGCGCTGTTCACGGCGTGGTATTTGTCGTTCTTCAGAATGCCGCTGCCCGCCATGTAGTACTCGTTGACCGTTTCGATCTTGTACACGTTGTGCTTGTCCACGAGGCTGTCAAACTGCAGGAAGATGTCGTTAAGGAAGTTGATGAGCTTCCTGGGCGGCATGTTCTCCACAAACCTGTTGAAGTCGCAGATCTGGACAAAGACAATGGTGCCGTTCTCGATCCACTCGGCAAAGAGCTTCTGCCCCCTCTTAAGGGCGGAGATGGCCTTGTTCGGCAGCATTGAGTGCAAGAAGGCCTCACTGCTCTTCCACTCCTCGTGGATGTCATAAGCCAGGATAAAGGCCTTGCGGTGGTCCCGCTCCTTCCTCCGGTGGTCCGAGTAGTTGCAAACAAAGCTGAGCAGGATGACGGCCTGCATGTTGACCAGGCTTAGGGTGGAGTCCGCATTGTACGCAATTCCCCCCACCTCATACACGTAGTTCTGCATCTTGGGCTGCAGCAGCAGGATCTCGCTCATCGCCACAATCACCAGCACGGTCAGCGTGTTCCTGACGATGCCCAGCGGGGCGAACTGGTACGCAAAGGAGATGATGGTGGCCAGCCTGGCCAGGAAGAAGAAGTAACCCGTCTTGGCAGCCTCCGCGGGAGACACGATCCACGGCAGCATGAGGCAGAGCCACAGCAGCGCCGTGGCCAGCGTGATCACGTTCATCTTGTTCTTCTTCAGGGCCACTAGCTCTGGCAGGACGCACAGGACGATGATGAAGGGCAGCGCGAGCACGTAGGTGGCGACCCAGAAGATCTCCCTGGTCCACGTGCAGGGCGGCGACACCAGGTCGTGGAGGAAGAACGTGAACATGATGCCAAACCCGAAGATGGCCGCCGAGCGGCCCATGTAGGTGCTCTCTTTCTGGTTGAAGAGCTGGTAGGCCCTCTCGAGCTTGGATGAGCCAAAAGTGAGCGTCTTCCAGTCCAGCTTCCTGGCCTGCTCCTTGCGTATCCGCCTCAGCAACATCAGCGTCTTCGAGATGATGTTGAAGGCGCGGTGCCACCTCTCCGTGGCCTTCTTATGTCTTGCCACAACATTGCCCCTGTTCAGAACCTCCTCCAGCGTGCCGATCAGCCTAATGAAGTCGTCCTTGATTAAGACCAGGCACTGCACCTTGGTCCTGGCTCTTGCCGTGGCGTTCCTTGGCTGGTCCTTGAGCAGCGCCAGCTCCCCGAACCAGCCCCTCCTGGTAATGGTGGACAGGATCTTGGGCGCCATGCCCTCCCCCACCTCCACCGAGATGTCCACAACGCCGTCCTTCACTATGTAAAACTCGTCGGCCTCGTCGCCCTCCAGCACGATCACGTCACCCTCGTCGTAGTCCCGGAACTGCAGGTGCTCTGCGATCTTGCTCTTCTCCCACTTGTGCAAATTCTTCAGTAGCGGGATCTGCTCCAGAAGCCGGATGTTCTCTCGCTTCTCCACCTTTTCTGACTGGGTCAGCACCGAGGTGGTCGGGGAGAGCATGTTTGCCTGCATCTTGACCGGCTCCTGGCCCCCGACGTCGTTCAGCACGTTGATCGATCTATCCCTGCCCGCCGAGCTGCCGCTCGTCCCAACGCTCGTGAAGCTGCCCGTGTACGCCGTGGTGGTCTGGGAGTAGCCCATATTCTCCATGACGGCAAGCTTCGCCTCGGCCTTGTCGGGGCTGTCGGACCTGGAGGGCGATGGCTTGGGCGGCGACCGGTCCACCTTCACTTTGATCTTGATAGGGGTGGGAACCCCGCCTGAGCTCGGCTCCCTTGACTCCTCCGGCCGGACCGAAGCGGGCAATGGCTTCGTCTCCGCCTCCGCCTCCTGCGCGGGCGGGCCCGCCCCTCCCTCGCGGGCCGAAGCGGAGGCCTCCTCCGCGCTCGCGATTGGTCCCTCCCCTCCCCCGCTGGAGTTCTGTGGCACCTCCTCCTCTACCGTGTTGGCCTCGGCCTCGGTCTGCAGGGCGGCCACCGGCTCCTCCTCGGGGGGCACGTTCCGTGCCTTCCCACTTCCTCTCTTTTTCTTCCTCGCCATTTCACACTATCACCCTCCCTCCGTGCACACCGTGGTCTCCTACCAGTCCCCCATGCCTCACCAGACTCTCACTTCTCCTACTCCTTCTCCTGCACCGCCACCCCCACTCCTCGGAACACTCAAAGAACCCAACTTGGCATTCTTGATTCACCCTTTCCCGCGCCCGCGGGGTTCCGACCGTCTATCGCCCTATCGCCAGTCGCCTTCCCACCGAGCGACTAAACCGTCGACCAAAGACCTCGACTGTGCTCACGCTCGTCGAGTCTTCTGTGTCGCCTCTTGTAACTGGTATCCTTCCGGTCTGCACTCACGCAGGCTTGTAACCGGGCTTGCCACCACCAGCTCCTGAACTCCTGAACTCTTTAATTGTTGCTTTCGTATGCCTGCTAGCATACGAGCTGAAGGCTGGAATCCTGCTCTTTCATGCTTGGCATCAATGGGGCGGGCTGATGGGGGAGATGTCAGGACACCAAGGAAAACCAAGCGTGAGAAATCCTTTTGGAGTAAGCAGGGCGTGGTAGTGCAAAAAAACGGGTAGACCGTGTCACTACGGGGTGGCCCCACAGGACCAAAAATAAATTGAGGATGCCCCACAAGTAATTCTTCTTCTTCGATGATTCGGATCCTCCCCTCGTGGGAGATCCGAATCCAGCACAGGCCTTGGCGCGAGCCCTCCCCACCTCAGCCAGGGGGGCAGGTGCGCTGGCGTGGTGCAGTTTGAACAAGGGACAGCGCGCTTACCGCGGGGGTACGCGGGTGGGTGGGCGCCATGATCGCGTCGGCAATGGGCGTGGTCCTTTCGTCCCTTGTTGCCGTGGGCCTTCTCCTTCTCGCGCCGGAACCACCAGGGTTCGACGGGGACTCCTGCGCCAGGCTCCAAAACAAACTCGACAAAGAGGTGTTTGGACAGCAAGCGGCTGCACTTCAGTTCTCCAGCGCGGTGTGCGACCACCTGTGGGACCAAGAGCCACTCAAGCCGTTGGTATTGTCAATCCACGGTCCTCCCGGGGTCGGAAAATCATATTCCCACTTCGTCGCGGCCAGGGCGCTCTACAACGCCACCTCCAAAGCCGAATCCAACCTCCTCTTTGATAAGAATAAGAATAAGGTAAAGCCCCCTGAGTGCCCTGGACTCAATTGTCCTGGTTACAAGGTCGTATACGGGCTGGACTACACTCTCGCGGAGGGGGAGGCCCAGTCCCAGGCCTTGATCAACAGGCTTACGGAACACCTCACGAGGTACAAAGAGTCCGTTGTTGTTATTGAGGAGTACGATAAACTAGACTGCCGTAGCAGGGGCGTGCTGAAGCAGATTTTTGACAAAAGCGAGGCCGCGAACGCGACGGAGTCCCTGAAGCGCAGCGTGTTCCTGCTGGAGTCTAACGCGGGGTACGGCAAGATCGCGGAGGCCCTGGTGGAGGCCGGCGGGAGGCAGGACCTCGTGGACCTCGAGGCTCTCCAGTACACCCTCAAGAACATGATGTTCGCGCTGTGGCAGAGGGACGGGTGTGAGGACAGGGTGGACACCGTCAAGGCGCTGTCGCTGATCGACATGTTCGTGCCCTACTTCCCTCTGAGCAGAGAATCCGTGTCGCGCATCATGAGCTCGGCGATCGAAAGGAGGGTGGCGGCTCTGAACGCGGAGAGGGTGGACAGGGGCTTTGAGGGGCGTGTGGGCGTCCGGGTCGAGCAACGGGCTCTGGAGTTCCTGAACGACCGGATCGAGTGGGACGGGAGCTACGCGGTAGAGGGCGCCAAGGAGGTCAGCACCGTGATCAGGAGGCACGTCTTCGGGCTGCTCTATGGCCTGGCTGGGGAGGAAGAGAAGGAGGGGGAGTACGAGCTGGACCTGGACGAGGGGTCGGGGAAGGTCGTGCTGAGGAAGAAGGGCTGAGGGAAAGGTAGCCCACCTCTGTTATTTTTATGCGCGAGCGCGCGTGTGCGTGCGTGTGTGTTTGTATGTGTAGCTGCTGTTGTGATTTTTAGTATGAAACAAACAAAAACGAAGACAGGTCTCCTCCCTTCTCTTCTGGTTCACGGGCCCCTCACTTGGTGATGAGGGCGTCCCGGCCGGGCCCAACCCCGATCCACCTCACGGGCACCCCGACGAGCTCCTCGATCCTCTCCACGTACCGCCTTGCATTCGCGGGGAGTTCCTGCCAAGACCGGCACCCGGAAATGTCCTCCAGCCACCCTGGCAGCGTCTCGTACTCCACTTGGCAGCTCTCCAGCAGGTCCAGGTCGGCGGGGAACCACTCTACGCGCTGCCCTTCGCCCGTGACGTACTTCGTGCCCACCTTGATCTCGCCCATCTCCGACAGAACGTCCAGCTTGGTGATGTTCAGGTAAGTGAACCCGTTCACAGCGCAGGCGTACCTGAGAGCCACAATGTCCAGCCATCCGCACCTCCTTGGCCTGCCCGTCGTGGTGCCGTACTCGCCGCCAAGCGCCCGAATCTGCGTAGGACGCGAATGGAAGGTCGGAGGATGTCAGGGGCCGCGGGGGGCGAGGCGAGGCAAACCCCTCTACTCGTGCGCGGTTGCTCTGGGGAGCACAAACATGCGCGCGGATGGACTCGCACGCCTTCATGATGCATCATCCGGCTAACTCCTTACCTGGTCCCCGACCTCGTCGTGGATCTCCGTTGGGTAGGGCCCCGCCCCGACCCTCGTGGTGTATGCCTTGGCCACCCCAACGACGTGGGACACGGCGTTTGGCGCCATCCCCAGCCCCGAGCAAACGCCACCGATGGTGGTGCTGCTGGACGTGACGAAGGGGTACGTCCCAAAGTCGAGGTCCAGCATGGTGGCGTTGGCGCCCTCGATAAGGATCCTGCTCCCCCGCTCGCGCTCCTCGTGCAGGATCTCCACGCTGTCCGAGATATACGGCCTGATCTGCTCTATGTGGCCCCTGTACGCTTCCAGCTCCGCCTCCACGTCGTACTCGAAAGCGGACCCGAACCTCTTCTCGTTCTCCGCGACCAGACACCTGAGCTTACGCTCGAAGCAAGCGAAGTCCAGGAGGTCGTGCACCCGGATGCCGTTCCTGATGGCCTTGCTTGAATAGCAGGGGCCTATGCCGCGTTTGGTGGTGCCAATCTTCTTGTCCGCAAGCTCGCTCTCCCTCAATCCGTCGACCTCCTTGTGCAAGTCCAGCAGGACGTGGGCCCTGTCAGAAACGAAGAGCCTGCCGTCACACGTCACGCCCTTCTCGCGCAGTCCCTCAATCTCGCCCAGCACTGTAGGAATATGGATCACACACCCGTTCCCGATCACGCACTTGGCGTCAGGGTTCAGGATTCCGCAAGGCATGAGGTGCAAGGCGTGCTTCGTGCCGTCGGGGGAGTAGATGGTGTGGCCGGCGTTCGCCCCGCCCTGAGCCCGGGCCACGACTCCAAAGGTCTGCGCCATGGCATCCACCAGCTTTCCCTTCCCCTCGTCTCCCCACTGGGTGCCCAGAACCGCGCAGATCTGGCCGACCTCCGCGAAGTCGTCCCCGGAATCGCCGACGGACCTGCCGGATACAGGCTCGGAGGACTTCCCGGCCACCGCGCGGGGGACGACAGGGCACCGCGCCGAGGTTTTCGTCCACGACGATAGAGAAGAGGGTGGGTGCCTGAGGGAACGTGTCCTTCCGCCCGCCCGAGGGGCCACCTTGGGCCCCTTCACTCCGCAGGCCCGTGCCTGTTTCGACATCATCCTCCATTCCATTCCCGACCCCAAGGCGTTCATCGTCGTCGTCGTCGTCGTCGTCGTCGTCGTCGTCGTCGTCGTCGAAACCAACCCGTTAGTTCCGGTGTTCTCTCTTGTCCCGCTGTGCCGCACGATTGGGCTGCCCATCCCCGTGAACACGTTGTCCTGAGTCCCGTGGGCCTCCAGTGGAAATGTTTGGGGGGGGGGAAATGTTTGGTTTTCGGGGGGGCAGGTTGAAGGGCAGAATCGGCGAGGCGAGGCGAGGCGAGGCGAGAGTGCAGCATTGCCTGGGGCGCCCCCTAAGGCTAAGTGAGGGAGGTTAGAGAAACCAACAGGAATTAGGTGGCCCGAATACGCATTCATTCATTCATTCATTCACTGGAACCTG
>Ga0160423_10004635_pt1 | contig 11276 bp, 8 predicted proteins | sample CRUFie14St8metaG_FD_108191 | JGI IMG/M metagenome (GOLD analysis project Ga0160423, IMG submission 108191) | Marine microbial communities from the Costa Rica Dome - CRUD Field 142mm St8 metaG | ecosystem: Environmental > Aquatic > Marine > Oceanic > Photic zone | place: Costa Rica: the Eastern... | reverse complement strand
GGCATACCGTGGTCGGACAGGAACATGACGATGGTGTTTTCTCGAAGGTCGGCATCGTCGAGTGCTTTGAGGACCGCGCCAGTGATGGCGTCGGCGCGATGGACTGACGAGTAATATTCGGCGAGTTCTTGGCGAATGTCAGGAAGATCGTGGAGAAAACCGGGAACAGGGATTTTAGAGGGATCATAGATAACTTTGTCGTCCGGGAAACCACCACCGTATTGGTGGGTTTTGTTTTTGTGGTCACGTTTTTTGGCATTTTCCTCCTGCTTGCTCCCGATGAATGGGCGGTGCGGATCCTGAGAGTTGGCCATAAGGAAAAAGGGTTTTCCTTCTTTTTTTGCGGCGGCGAAGAATTGCGCGGCGCGTTTTCCGAAGAGTTCAGGGGAACGCCCATTCTTTAGTTCCCGAGCGGCGACGATTTCATCGAATGAAGAAGCGCGAGACGGAACAACGTGTCCGTGTTTGGCCATCAGGCCGGTTCGGTAGCCCGCTTTCTTGAGGGCTTCGGGAAGAGTGGGAACGTCGGGGCGGATTTGATCAAATCCAAGTGCGCCGGAGTTGTGCGGGTAGCGTCCCGTCATCCAAACGGCGCGGCAGGGTTGGCAGATCGCGACGGTGACGTGGCCGTGTTGTAAACGGAGTCCTTCCGCCGCCAAACGATCAATATTGGGGGTGATGTTGGCAATGGGATTTCCAAAGATGCCGACCGAGTCAGAGGACATGTCATCGACAGTGATCAGGAGAAAGTTGGTAGGGGTGTCTTTGGACCAAGCGGAGAAGACTGAGGAAAAAAAGAGGATAGAGAAAAATAGGAGCTTCACGGGCGGTCGGGTTTAGTAAGGCGTGACCCTTGCAGGAAAAGCCATCGAGATCGATGTTAATCTCATCGAAGGATGGATATTCAAGAGCTAAATTTGCGGCATGGAAGAATCTTCGGAGAGAAAATTTTTCTCCTTTGATGGGCTACTTTTTCTTTCGGTAGAACAAGCGAAAGGCGCCCCAAATCAGCGGAGGAAGGCCGGCGCTCAGGATGAGAGCAATCACAGGTTGGTCGTTTCCGGTCTCACCAATCCAGGCGAAGATGAAGCCCATTGGAAAACATCCGGCACATAAAGCGGCAAAAAAACGTTTGAAGGGCATTTTGGTGATGCCGGCGAGGCAGGCCACAACTTCCGGAAGGACGGGCATCCAGCGGGAAAAGGCGACCAGCCATCCGCCGGTCTCGCCATGAAACAATTGTTCTCCTTCTGCGAGATCGTTATCACCGGTCAGCCAAAGGACGGCTTTTCGACCGAGTTGATGAGCAAGTCCATAAGCAAGGAGACCAGCCGCAATCGAGCCAAGAGCAGAAAGGAGTCCGCCAATAAACCAGCCGTAGACCAAACCAAGGGCAGACATGACGACCGTTCCCAGAATTGGAAGGAAAAGATCAATGATGAGAAGACCAATTCCCGCGGCCCAGGCCCAGTTTCCGTTTGAGCGTAACCATGACACGGTATTTTCGAGAGACATGGACTCCTCGACTTGGCTTCCCCAAATCAAAAAGGGAACGATGACCATCGTGGCCAAAACAAGAAAGATCAGGAAGAGTCGCTTCATATTTTGAGGAATCGTGCTAACACTGGACCAGTTGATTTCTGATGAAACCCAAACCAGACCCTGTTGATCCCGCTCAACTTTATGACTTGGCCCATGCTGTGATCAAGGATGCAAAGTTTCCCATGCTTGCCACCGTGGATCAGGAAGCTCAACCCCGCGTTCGACCCGTGTCACCAGTTCAAGTCGATCCCGACTTCACGGTCTATGTCGCCAACCTAGCGTCTTACCATAAAACCTCGGAGATCGCCGAAAATCCGAGGGTGGAGTTGGCCTACCTCGCTTACAATCATGACCAAATCCGAATTACCGGCACAGCGGAAGTCGTCACCGATGAGCCAACTTTGGCAGGTGTCTGGGAAAGCAATCCTCTTTTGAGAGTATATTTGGGATCTCCTGACAATCCCGAGTTTGTTCTCTATCGCATCGTGCCCGGACAAGTCCGCTTCATGCGCGAATGGGCCCTCGATTATCACGAGGTGCCTACTCAGCCTAGTGATGCAAGCATATTGCCGGAGTCGTCCATTGAGTGACTCCGTTGTTGTCTTAAGCAAGTAGAAACCGGTGTAGCTACTTGTTTAAGTATATCAGCGCTGGTTTTTCCGTGGAGGCTTTGATTTCGGCGATGGCTTCGCGCACGATTCGGGCTTTGTCGTCGGTGAGATGACGGGGGAAGTCCTTCTCCTCGTGTTCGATATAGTGGAGGGATTTCTCAAGGCGGGGAATAGCACGTTGGGCGTGGGCACCATAGGATTTGATCATCTTCATGATCGTGCCGATACGTTTTTCGCTGGCGTGCTTTTTTTGAGTGCGGGCATAGTCGGCGAGGAGTTCGATTCCTTCGCTGACGTGGTGTTTGGCAAAGAGTTCGAGGCCGCTTGTCTGGATGCCGTCGGCAAACATGATTCCGCTGGGAGCGGGAGTGATGATTGCTTCATGAATTGCGGGGAGGAGAGGTTTGAGTTCTTCGTAGGAGAGGTTTCGGTAGACCGATGAATAACTGCTCCGTGCTCGTCCGTCTTCGTTTAGTAGTCCGGCCCGGACCGCTTTAAAGAGGAGCTCACGATCGACACCTTCGAGTGATTGCCCGAGTAATCCACCCCGTTGGTTGAAGAGAGCGAAGGAGAGGTAGCGTTGCTCCATATTGCGAGGGTCTTTTTCGGGATCACTTTTGGCAAGACGCTCAAGAAGCACGGGGATGGCGGGCTTGGCTGGTTTTCCAATTCCGGCCAGAGCGTCGGCGGAAAGAATTCGGAGCCAAAGGTCCTCGGACTTGAACGATTCGAGAAGAGCGGGGACAGCCTCGGCTCCGCGCCCTCGAATCATTTTGAGAGCCTGACAGGCACCGTATTGGGAATACAGATTTGGGGATTGGAGTAACTTGATGAGCTCTGGAGTGGGATTACCTTTCTTCTTGCCCAAAGCCATCGCTGCGCGCTCGCGTACGGTAGGAGACCAGTTGGAGAGACTTGTAACGAGTTGTTCGACAGTCAGCGAATCGTAATAACTATAACGGTTGTTGTTAGACCAGCCGCGGCCATCGTCGAGCAGGCTCTTGGCAGTAGCTCGATCGATTTGAGGAGCGGTGGATGGTTTCCGCCCGGTGAGGAAAGTTTTGCGTTCTCCCTGTGCCATACCGATGAGATAGAGTCCGGTGCTGTCCCAATTGCGATAAGAATCCGGACGGGCACCGGGAGCTCCCTGGTGAAGGAAGCTGCCGTCCCAACGACGGGCAAGATCGTAGTGCCAGGAGAATTCCTCAAGCCATGCTCCTGTTGCCTGAGGGCCGGAGCGTGCGACGCCAGGAAGAGCCCAGAGCATGTTGAAAAATGGTCCCGTGTGTCCGGTGTCGCGTTCCGCACCGTGGCAGGCGACCGACATGCGGGAGAAATACTCGGCAGGCTGGGCCTCGCCCAAATAGTCGAAGAGAACTGCAGCCATGCCATTTTTGCCATTGTCATCGTGGGTCTCGATCCAGGGCGAATGATCACCGTAGGGGATGGCTCCTTTGCCAACGTAGAACTGCAGGAATCGTTCGCTTTTTGCGATAGCCTCGTAAAGTCCCGGAACCTGCACTCCAGCCCGGCGGGCCAAAACGAGAGAGTAGGTGAGCGGAATTCCTGGAGCGTTCATCATGCCGTAGCCGCCGAGGCGCTTACTTGTGCTGTCGACAAATCCATGACCCCAGGAGCCGACGGCGCTTTGGCCATCGACGATCATCTTGGTGATGCGCTTCAGGCCGTTCTCAACCATAGCGTCATCTTTTGTAGCGAAAAGATACTCGGCCAGAAAGATGTTCACGTAGGCATAACTCCACGTCCGAACTCCGGATGATTGATCGTATGCGGAGAGGCTTTCTGCCTGTTTGCGCAGAAGGGGAAGGTATTTTGGGTCTCCGCTTGCAAGAAGAGCCGAGGCATTGAGGGCTCGCGTGATGATGTGTCCTTCGGTGGGAGCACGTTCCATTTTTTCAGCAAGGGCCTTCCAGCCCAGCTCAAGGATCTTTCGCGACTTGTCGCAGTTGAAGGGTGCGGTGGCGCTGTAGCTTCCCAGAACTGTCAAAGGAATGGTTAGGTTTTTCGTTTTCCCTTCCCGCCAGCAGAGGAGGGAGAGACGGCCTATTTTTTCCGCCTCGGTGATCGCTTTTCCTAGGAGAGTGCGCGGGTCGCCTTGAAAGGGAGTCTTCCCAATGCCGAGAATGACGTCGCCAACTTTTACAATGCCCTCGGACGGTGAGCCTTCATCGACTTTAGTGATTTTGATCTGGCGGGCCTTGGTGGTCTCCATTCGTTCGCTGTAGATCCATCCCCGAAGCCCGGTCGGTCCAAGGTTCCAGTCGTGTGTGTATCCTTCGGGGATCGGATCGCTCTTGGTGAAGTCCGGTTGAGCGATCTTGCCTGACCCGCCACCGGCTGCGATTGCGATGGATCCGGTCAGGAAAAAAATGGCGAAGATTCTTCCAGCGACCCGGCGAGAGTTGAGTGTGATCATGTGATGATTGATTCCATAGGCGTAAAAATCGGAGCTGTAAATTAGGATCGGTGAATTCGCTCGCCTCACCGCGCTATGGCGTGTCGGAGGTATTGCCTTTATTCGTGACATACAAAATGCGAAGAATCCGTAGAAACTTGTCTGAATCTATGAAGAGCACCTCCAAGTCCGCCCATCTCGTTTGTTTTTTTCTATTAAAGTTCGCCTTATTATTGGGCTTTTCGAGTCTTTACGCAGAAGACAACTGGGCGCAGTTCCGTGGCCCCACCGGGCGTGGCCATTCGGCGTCGGAGGATGTTTCGATCAGGTGGAATGCAGGTTCGGTGGTGTGGAAGAAATCTCTCAAGGGGCAAGGTCAATCTTCTCCGGTGAATTGGGGTGATAAACTTTTCCTCACCAGTGCCTCTGAAAATGGCAGGGAGCGCTACGTGTTCTGTTTGGATCGCAAGGACGGAAAAATTCTTTGGGAGAAAACGATCAGCTGTGCCGCTCCGGAAAATCCGCATAAGATGAATAGCTACGCTACTCCCACCTGTGCCACGGATGGTGATCGGGTCGTGGCCTTCTTTGGTCCGGGCGGACTGCATTGCTTCGATCTCGAAGGGGAAAAACTTTGGTCGAAGGAGCTTGGAGCTTTTCCCGGTCCCTGGGGTGTTGCTGCTTCCCCGGTCATTCTCGGTGATCTTGTGATTCAGAATTGTGACCGGGAAGGGGCTTCCTCACTTGTTGCTCTCGATATCAAGACGGGAAAGCCGGTCTGGACTACCGAGCGCGAGGCAAAACCCCGTGGAGGTTGGAGCACGCCGATCATGATCGAGAATTCCGGTAACAAGGAGCTCGTCCTGAATGGAGAGCTTGGAGTAAGAGGTTACGATCCCAAGACAGGAAAGGAATTATGGTTTTGCAAAGCCTTCAACGGAAGGGGCTCGCCCATTCCGGATTTTGCCAACGGTCTCCTTCACGTTGTGAGCGGAAAGCCGGGCGACACCTATGCTGTTAAACCAGGTGGGAAGGGCGATGTCACCACATCACACATGTCCTGGCACACCAAGAGGAAGGGCGGTCGGGATCTCCCATCGCCCGCAGTGGTTGATGGCTATCTCATCGTTGTTTCCATGTCGGGAAAGGCAAGTTGCTACAATGCCAAGACCGGAAAAATTCACTGGGAAGAAAAGCTTGGCGTGAAAGGGGAGTTTGCTTCTGCTCCTTTGGTTGTTAAAGGACATGTTCTTTTTCAAAATGTCTATGGAGGTGGAACCCTTGTGATCAAGCCGGGTAAGAAGCTGGAGATTGTGTCTATAAACTCCCTTGGTGCTGAGGTTTCGGAAATATTTCGCGCAACTTTGGCTCCAATCAAGGGGCAGATTTTCGCTCGCTCGTTGTCGACTGTCTATTGCATCGGGGAATGACGCCACTTCGATCCCCAAGGAATTTTTGACAACAAATTCTACCAAAAATACAGCCGGCCCCTGGAAACTAAATAATCTGCTCGTTCCTGAAGCTGTCTTTTCGCGGATGGATTTGTGCTCCGGATGTTTCCTCTCCAGGGAGGCTCGATTGAGCTGCTCTTGTTTTTAAAGGACCCTAAAAAGGGTCGAATCCCTTTCAGATACAATGGCACAGAAGTTCACTAAGCGTACAACAAGATTGGAGGGGAGCCCCCTTGAGAAAGCTTCAAGCTCCCTCCCCGCCATCTAAAGCTCCCCACCCGACCGGGGGAACACGCGGCGGACGCTCTATATAATACGGTGAGAGATTTTTTTGCCCTAATATGGGAAGCCTTAGATCACCTAATTTAACTCGGAACTCTCTTTAAGCGCATCTTATTCGGCAAATGTGCCATCTAATTTACTGAGCAATAGTGTTTGTGGATGCTCGTGAAAATAGGCTTTTGTTTGCACCGAGATTTTGGAACATGGAGGGATGAGAAAGTTATTCGCTCACTCAATGGCGGTCTTGTTTGTTTCTTGTGGTTACAGCTTCGCTGCTGATCCAGGTAGAGATGATTTAGTGAAGCCAAATACGTACACATACATTGCTTTAACTGCTTCAGACGGAACGCCGTGAAATACTGGTTAACACCTTCGCTTATATTCCTCTCACCTATAACTAAAATCACTCTCTTAATGAAAAAAACACTCAAGCCCTAGCTAATTGTGGTGGCAGCATATTTCTCCATGAATGCTGCATCAAGAGCCGCTTCCAATGTAGGATTCTCGCTCACAGTTACCCCATCTCAGGAGATTCAAAGCACCCCAGAATACCCCCAAGGTTCGGGAGGAAATCATAACTGGGCAGTAATTTATTTAAAAAACCTTTCTGATTCGGCATTTATCACGAGGTTTGACATCACTGTAGGTGATACTAGATATTCCTATGACCAAAAACGTAAGATAATCACAAACGCCACCTCATATTCCTTAACTGAAGAGGGGCAGAGCGATTCCATAGAATTTACAGATATAAGTGGATTCTCACCAATGGAGACATTTTCTCTAGAGACAGACTTGGATCCCGATGGAACAAATGGTTACCTAGATTTTAGAACCATATTATTTAATAACTCAATCGCTCGAAACGCCACGGCTACTGTTTCATTCTCGACGGGAGACACGCTTCAGGCGACCTTTGTTGAGAATCCTCCTGCCCTCGAAGACGGAATCAGCTTTCAGATTTCAGAAAATTTTCAGATCCGAGAACCCGTCGCTCCCATCGTTGAACTTGAATCCTTCTACGAGACAAACCCAAACGAGACAATCGTCATTGACGCTACTCCCACCGCTGGCTTCCCCGCAGCGTTCACCTACCAGTGGTGCTTCAATGGGTTCAAGATTCCAGCGAATCTCGGAGGCACAGCAAGCAGTATCAACATTGATAACCTCCAAGCTAACGAGGGAACTTGGAGCGTCACCGTCACTAATGAAACAGGAAGTGTAGAACAAAGCTTCGAATATCGAATCTACGCTGACACTGACTCTGACGGTCTTTCCGATGCCTACGAGGAACTTGTCTCGCTGACCAACATCAACAATTCTGACACTGACAACGATGGCTTAGCCGATGGTGATGAGGTTAACACATATAGCACCAACCCTAATTCTTCTGACTCTGATTCTGATGGCTTTACCGATCTGTATGAATTGGAGACTGCTTACGATCCAAACTCAGCTGAGAGCACTCCTGATGCCCAGGTTAACATTATGACCGCGATTGAGGTGGATTTTAACGCTGCCCTTGGTGCAACTTACGAGATCCAATTCTCAACGGATACCATTGAGTGGACAGTTATTGAAGCTGGCATCGTCGGCGAAGGAAATGCGGTAGAACGTCTCTATTCGAGGAAAGACTTTCCGATAGGGTTCTTCAGGGTTGAGCGGACAGATCAGTAGAGGAGGCAGTAACAACATCTCTCCCGCACTCCTAACAGCCATGAGCCATCCCAAGGCTGGAGGCGGATTTGGTAGGACTGCGCTTTCGACATTCTCCTTGTGATCCCCCAACCGGGGTGGTTCTTTGTGGGCGATGAAAATCCTAATGATTTCTATTTTGGCGGCTCTGAGCGTAAACGCAAACGAGGTTGTTTATGCTTCTAAAAGCGGAACTATTGAGTTGGGAGCTGAAGACACTGTTACAATTGTGGACGTTGCTGCTGGTGAAGCGATTGAGATTATGAGCGTTATTGGTGGCTCGTTTGAGGATAGGTTTCCGGACAATTTCCAGAGTGGGCGTTTTTCAATCAACGCGAAATACGGAGAGCTCCCTTCAATGACTTGGCAAAAATGGGAAACCAACGGAGATCAGGGCTCTAGTTACAGACCGCAAAATGAGTATTTACCTGTGATTTCTAATATGCTGGTTGGACCATGCACTATACAATTGCGTGCAGAATCTGCAGTTGGTCGATCACACAGCTACCAAGTAAGTTACAAAATCACCAAGCCATCTGCTTCAGGCACAACAACCTAAAGTCTTGCCTGCCCTTTTTAGATCGTCCGCCTATTGTGGGAATTCATGGCATGCTTAGGATCGTCAAAGATGCTAGTTTTTTTCTCCCCATCGTGCTTCCCAGATTTCGGAGAGATCTTCAACGACCTGTGGCAATTTCTTAGCAAGATTAATAGTCTCAGTGCGGTTTTTGGCCAGGTTATAGAGTGCCCACGGACGCCTTCCCTCACGCACGATCTTGTAGTCGCCGCGGATGATTGCGTGGGTGCCTGAGTGGTTGAAGAGGTAGGCGTGGTTGCGGTCGGTCGAGTCACCGGTCAGCACCGGCACGAGCGACTTGCTCTCGTGTGGCTCGAGTGTCTTGTCTGCGAACTTTTCCGGATAGCTGGTGGCAGCGAGTTCGAGACAGGTGGCCATGAGGTCGACGACGTGGCCGCGTTCCGCGGTGATTGAGCCAGGCCTGGTTTTCAAGCCGCTAGGCCAGTGCATGATCGCGGGCGTGCAGGCTCCGCCGTTGTGGACGTTCGACTTATAGCGTCGCATCGGCGTGTTTTGCGCGTGGGCCCAGTTGTGCCCAACACTTCCGTAGGTCAGTGGACCACCCATTGGGATATCATACTGGTCACCGACCGCCACGATTTGGCCCTTTTGCTTCGCTTTCGCCAAAATATTGTTGGCGGTGTTCCAGCCGTTGCCGCTGAGATGTTCGGGGCAGGCGCCGTTGTCGTGGGCGTAGATGATGAGTGTGTTCTCTAATTGTCCCGTGCGTTTCAGGGTCGTGACGATCCGGCCGACTGCCTGGTCCATGTGGTCGACCATCGCCGCGTAGATGGCCTGGTTGCGGATGTGCCAGGCTTTGTGGTCGATGGTTTCCCAATCATTTACTCTCGGCTCGCGTTCCGGCAGCGGCCAGCATTCCTTGTCGATGATTCCCATTTTAAGCATGCGAGCATAACGCTCTTTGCGGAGTTGATCCCAACCACCCTCATATCGCTTAAGATATTTCTGGATCGATTTTTCCGGCGCGTGGAGTGGCCAGTGGGCCGCAGTGAATGCGACGTATTGAAAGAATGGTTTGTCCGACTTTGCGAAATCTTCGATCTGAGTGACGGCCTCACTACCGATCTTGTCAGTGTAGTAATAGTCGTCGCCATCCGGTTCGGCCGCCTCGGTGTTTCGGGTGAGGGTATAGGGATCCCAGAACGAGCCTGCCCCGGTCATCGTTCCGTAGAAGCTGTCAAAGCCGCGTTGAATGGGGCCGTCTTTTTTGGGGTCCATTCCTAGATGCCATTTGCCAACCATGCCGGTGTTGTAACCTGCTTTCTTGAGAAGCTCGGCAATCGTGACCTGCGATGGCCCGAGCTTGTTGCTGTAGCGACCACTCATGAGAGTGGCACGTGTCGGCCAGCATCGCGCGGTGTTGTAGAATTCGGTAAAGCGTAAGCCGGCGGCGGCTAGCGTATCTAGGTGGGGAGTTTCGATTTCTCCTCCAAAGCAGCCGAGGTCGGAGAAGCCCATGTCGTCGGTGAGGACGATCAGAATGTTCGGGCGTTCGTCTGCATGTCCTGGTGCCGCCGTGAGGATGAGCATCATGGCTGCAGCAATTCTGATGAAGGTAGTGAGTCTTTGCATGAGGTCATTCTCGGTGGAACTACTATCGAACTACAACGGTAAATTGCCGTCAGCACCGATACTCTGGCATTTTTGAAAAGGATCTTGGCTCGGGAATTCGCACTTCTTATTCTTCGCAGTATCAAGCCTTGATTTAACCTATGACCACTTCGACTTCCCGCCGCTCCTTTCTTGCCACTGCCATTCCTGCCACTTTTACCGGTTCTCTTTTTGGGGCTGAGGAAAAGAAGACTCCGTGGCTGCAGATCTCGCTGCAGCAGTATTCCTTCGCGAGTATGTTTCGCTCTAAGGCGTTGGATCCGCTGGACTATCCGAAGTTCGCCATCGACAAAACCGGGATCAAGGCGCTCGAGTATTTTAACGGCTTCTTTGAGGATAAGATTGATTCCGCGGAGTTTCTCGAGGAACTGAAAAATCGAGTCGGGGATCTTGGGGTAAAAAGTCAATTGATGCTTTGTCGCTCGGACCTCGCACTTGATTCAGCCGATGCCAATGAACGGAAGAAGGCGGCGGCCTTGCTGGCTCGTTGGGGGGAGTTTGCCAAAGAGTTGGGATGTCACTCGATCCGGGTCGATTGCCGTTCGAAAGGAAATCGTGAGGAGGTCAAGAAGCAGGCGATCGATGGACTGCATCAACTGTGCGACCTTTTAAAACCGATGAAGATGAATGCCATCGTCGAGAATCACGGCAACTGGTCGAGTAAGGGAGATTGGGTGAAGGAAGTGATGGAGTCGGTGAAGCGAGACAATTGCGGGACTCTGCCGGACTTTGGAAATTTCAAAGGATACGACAAGTATCAGGGCGTCAAAGATATGCTGCCCTGGGCCAAGGCGATTTGTGCCAAGGTTCATAAGATTAATGAGGACGGAGAGGCCGCGCATACCGATTTTCACCGCATGCTCAAGATCGTGAAGGACGGCGGATTCAAGGGATACATTGGCATTGAATTCGAAGGCGGAAAGAATTCAGTCGCCGGAGTCCTCGGAACGAGGAAGTTGATTGAGAAGACGCTGCAGAAGCTGGGGTGACCGGCCTTTGATCTGATGCGTCCGCTTTGAAACGAAAGTGATCGCTATTCTTCCTCTGTTCCGCCCAGGGTGACGTTGATG
>Ga0160423_10004634_pt1 | contig 11276 bp, 9 predicted proteins | sample CRUFie14St8metaG_FD_108191 | JGI IMG/M metagenome (GOLD analysis project Ga0160423, IMG submission 108191) | Marine microbial communities from the Costa Rica Dome - CRUD Field 142mm St8 metaG | ecosystem: Environmental > Aquatic > Marine > Oceanic > Photic zone | place: Costa Rica: the Eastern... | reverse complement strand
CGTGGGAACGAGGGGGGTGACGAGGCGAGCGGTCGTCGACCAAGAGGACGGGTGACGGCGCAGAGTCAACAGGATGGCTCGCTCCCTTTTACTTTTTTCTTTTTAGCTTTGTTTCACACAGCACGAGGGGCGCGCCTGGCCAGCTCCGATCGCGGCCACGTCTCCTTCTAGTCCGCGCTCGCCCTCTCGGATCTCCCTCTCAGATCGCTGGCGACGAGTTCCCGTCGGCGGCGTCATAGATGGACATCGCGTAAGGGTTCTCCATGCCCTTCTCGACGATGTCCTTCAGGTCCCTTGGGGGCAAGGTCACCCCAGGCCTCTGGATCACGTCGTCCACCAGGCCGTACTCCTTGGCCTCCTCTCCGCTCATGAAGTAGTCCCTGTCCGTGTCCTTGGTGATCTTGTCCATGGGCTGCGCGGCGGTGGTGGGGCGAGGGTGAAGTTCGAGTTCCGTCAGGATCCAGGGGGAGAGAGAGACAAAGAGAGAAAATGGGGGAAGGCTCACCTGTCCCGAGAACTCGGCGAGGTATCCGTTCAGGGTGAGCTTGTGGTGCAAGATCTCGTTAGCCTGGATCTCAATGTCCGCGGCCTGGCCCTGGGTCCCTCCAAGAGGCTGGTGAATCATGATCCTGGAGTTGGGCAGGGCGAACCGCTTGCCCTTCTCTCCGGAAGCCAGGAGGAAGGCTCCCATGCTCGCGGCGAGTCCGACGCAGCACGTCGACACGTCGGGCCTCACGTGCCTTTTGGCGAAAGAAAAGGGCAGAACAGGTCAGTTTCGTTGTTGCCGTTGGCTTTTCTCCTCCTCCCTACCCCTCCGGCACGAGCAGGAGAGGGTAGTCGTGCTCACCTCATGGTATCGAAGATGGCCATTCCGGCCGTGACACTCCCTCCCGGCGAGTTAATGTAGAGCGTGACGTCGGTCTTTGGGTCCGCCGCGTCCAGGTACAGGAGCTGGGCGACGATCAGGTTCGCCATGTCGTCGTCCACGGCGCCTCCCATGCGGATGATCCTCTGCTGGAACAGCTGCGAGATCACGCCCTGGAAGCGCTCCATGACGGAGGGGTTGGGCGGGGCCTGCTGCGGTCCGGCCGCCTGAGGGTTGAACTCGAACCCGGAGGCCTCCCTTCCCAAGATGGAGTTTGGAATGAAGAGCTCGTCACTGCCGGAGCTCGCGACCCTGGGGCGGAGAAGACAAAGAGAGAGAGAGAGAGGGATGGGAGGGGGGTAAGATCGAGTCAGCGGCCGATGCGCGTGCCATGGGGGGAAGGGCGACGAGCGCGCGCGTGCCGTGCTCGGGGTGCCCACCGAGAGAAAACCCTTTCACTTTCAATGAAAAGAAAAAGAACGGGGGCACGGGGCGGAGTGGGCCGCGGGAAGAGCGCGGGACTCACCGCATGTTTCTCCTCGTCGTGGAGCGAGGGGCGACCGCGCACCTCGGCGCGACCCCCCTGGCCTTCATCGCGTTCCCCAACTTCGCCGACATGGTGGTTCTAACTTTCCCACGACAACACGCCGCTCTCCCTGGGACTTTGGGCGCCCGGCTTATCTGAGATCTCGTCGTCGTCTGCATTTTGAAGTGTACAAACAGTTTACACTCAAAAGAAGACTGGATGGGGCGGGGGAAGGGTCGTCGGGCCAAACGCGATGAGGCAGAAGCGCGCCAACAGACGGACACCCTCGCGTTCGGCGAAAATGGCGCCGTCGACGCCGGGCGGGAGCGGTAGGGGCGGAGGCCACGCAATGCAGAGCGTGGACCCAGCGGGAGCGCTCGATGCTGTGGTCGGGGCGCTCGCGAACAAGTGGGGCATTGCCCGGGACGGTCGTGAGGTCGCGTCGCACATGCGCGAGGGGATTCGGAGGAGGGTCCGGTCTTTGTCACGGGCCTCGCCGTCGAGACGCCGGTCGGACGCCCTCCAGAAGCCCGCGTTTCTCGGGGCGTTCGCGGAGCTGTGCTCCTTTCTCGCGGGCGGCGGGCCCGGCCGGGGCGACCCGCACGCGGTCAGGCCGGTCTCCCTTCTGGCGTCGATAAGCTCGTCCGTTGCGGGGAAGAAGGCGCACAAGGACGGCGGGGACGGGGGCGACGAGGCCAACCCCGCGGCGGGCGACCAGCCCTCGGAGTCCCCCGTGGACAGCAGCGAGACGAGCGAGGACGAGGTATCCGGGCAGGACAGGGCCGCCGGCCCCGGCGCCGCGTCGGATCCCGCCGGGCCCGTCTCCACGAGTGCCTCGAGCCTGAGCTCTCTTGGCGACGGCCTCGGGTCCTCCGGGGCCGCCCCCGCGCCCGATGCCGAGAAGGAAGCCGCCCAGACCCAGGAGCGCATCCTGATCAGCGAGATCGAGGTCAAGGGCGCGTCGCCCGAGCTCCTGCAGGTCGCCACGCAGAGCCTCGTCATGAAGCCCAACTTCGCTTACACCCTGAAGGAGGTCCAGGAGGACGTGAACAGGGTGTTCAGCACCGGGTACTTCAGCAGCTGCCACCCGGTCGCGGAGGACACCAGGGATGGGGTGAGGCTGATGATCGAGGTGAAGGAGAACCCCAAGCTGACGGGGGTGGTGGCCACGGGGGCGGACATGCTGCCTCAGAGCCTGATCGAGGACGCGTTCCAGGACCAGTACGGCAAGACTCTGAACTTTGAGAACTTTGGCCGAGCGCTGGGCCAGCTCAACAAGTGGTACGAGGACAAGGGCATCTTCGGCCAGGTCACGGACGCGGACATGAAGGGCAACGTGGCCGAGCTCAGGATGAAGGAGGCCAGGATCTCCAGGGTCTCCCTCAAGTTCCTCAACCCGGAGACCGGAGAGCAGTGCATTGGCAAGACCAACCCGGAGGTGATCATGAAGAACATCACCATAAAGCCAGGGCAGGTGTACAATGTGAGGCAGGCCAAGAGCGACATCGATGTCGTGCACGCGATGGGCTTGTTTGACGACGTGAACATTGTCCCCCAGCCCGCGGAGGATTCCATCCAGGGCACCGACCAGCCAAAAATCGTGCTAACACTGAACGTGGTGGAGAGGAAGACTGGCGGGTTCAGCGCGGGAGGCGGCATCTCCGCCAGTCAGAGCAGCGAGGGCCCTGTTCCTGGCTTCGTGGGGAGCTGCGCGTACTCCCAGAAGAACCTGTTTGGCAAGAACCAGAAGCTCACCGCTTCCATTGAGATCGGCCAGGCGGACTCCCTGTTCAGGATCAACCACTCTGACCCGTGGGTTGGCGGGGATAAGCACCGCACGGGGAGGAACATCTACCTGCAGAACATGAGGACGGGGGGCAATGCGATCCACGGCAAAGCCGTGGACGAGGTGAACAGCCCTGGGGTAACCGAATTGGATGCTCTTGGCGCGGGAAACTCGGGCTCGAGGCCGGGCGACCAGGGCGGCATCCTCATAGGCAGGCTCGTCGGTGGGTGCGAGTATAGCAGGCCCCTGAGCACCTCGCTGAGCGGCACGGCCGGGATCCAGTACCAGAGAACGAGGGTCTTGGGGGAGAACGGCCAGCCCATCGTCACGGATTACTACGGCAACCCCATCATCTTCAGCCATAAGGACTACGACGAGCTCCTCGTGGGCGTTCTGAGGAGCGTGTACAGCGGGAACAAGTCCCAGCTGGTGATGTCCATGGAGCAGGCCATCCCCGTGAAGCAGGACTTCCTCAACTTTAACAGGCTGAGGGCGAGGGCTGAGAAGACCATCAAGGCCGGGTTTGCCAGGCTCGTTGTCACCACGAAGGGCGGGATGATCGTGGGCGACCTGCCGCCCTACGAGGCCTTCTCCATCGGCGGAACCAACTCGGTGAGGGGTTACGGCGAGGGCGCGGTCGGGACGGGCCGGTACTACGTCGTGGGCAGCGGGGAGCTCCATTTCCCTCTCTTCAGCCCTCTGGAGGGGGTCCTCTTCGCGGACTACGGCAGTGACATCGACAGCGGCCCCACCGTGATGGGCGACCCCGCGGGGTGCCGAGGCAAGCCGGGGAGCGGGTACGGCGTGGGCGTGGGCGTTAGGGTGGAGAGCCCGGTGGGACCCCTGAGACTGGAGTATGCGTGGAACGACAACAAGCAGGGAAGGTTCCACTTTGGCATTGGGCACGGGGGCTGAGGAGGTACACGAGTATGTATTTTGGCCTCGGGGAAAGGCGCAAGAGGAGTGGGTGCATGTTAAGACTATTGTTCTACAAAGAGATCTTACAGCCAACACAGGTAAAAAGGATCTACACGGTCCGCCTCCCGAAACTCTTTTCACTTGTAGGGCGAGGGCCTTGGCACGGTCTTCTTCCTCCGGTGCCTCGGCGGCGACCCTGGCGAGTGCGGCGAAGTGTACTGCCCCGAGTCCCCCCCCTTTGCGCCTCCCCTCCGCCTCTTGTTCCCTTGGCTTGGGCTTCTAGGGCTCTTCTGCTGCGGCGTGCGCGGCATGAAGTCCACGTAGTAGCTGAGGTCCCTGGGCTTGGAGTGGAGCTCCAGCCCCGGCGGCAGCCTCTTCCCGATTGGAGCCCCCCTCGTGCAGTGCTTCACCTTGCAACCGAGCGAGCAGTACGACAGGCCCTCGTGGAGGTGCCGGCCGCAAGACAGGCACCCGCCGCTCAGGTCATTCCCGGAAGCGGGCCTGCTCCCGCCGGACCCGCTCTTGCCCCTGCTCTGGGGCCTCTCCCTGAGGAAGACGACCTGGCTCGAGTTGATGATGTACGTCTGAATCCCGTTCGTGTTGATCAGCTTGGATAGCTCCCTCTCCCTCACCACGTCGTGGTATGACGATCGCCGAATCTGCAGGATGTGGTGGTTGGCGTGCTCGTGCGTGCAGAGCGCGCACAGCCCCTCAGGCTTGGCGCAGGTCAGGCAAAGAAAGTTCGTCACCGCCTTGTGCGACTCCGCATTGTACATCGGACCCTTTGTGCACTTGGCGCAGGGCTGAAAGAAGCTCTTGGACGAGATGAGAACGGGGAGCCACTCCACGGGGTTGGGAACCTTCTGCTGGTGTCCCAAGCCCGGCTTCGCCTCGGGGGCCTCCTCCGCCTTTTCCGACTTCACCGCCTTCCGCATTTCGATCGCCCCGACCTTCTTGTTCTCCTTGCCCTCCATAGGGCGCGAAAATAAAGCGTTCACCCCGCTCGCGCACGCCCCGTGCGTGTCAGCCCGCACACGTGACCGCCCGCGTGTCCCCTCGAGCGCGTTTCGGCCGCGCGAAGCCACTCACGCGCAATTCGACCAATTCGCCAGACCCCCGACCTCGCGGTATCGAGCTAACGCGCGCCCCCGGCTTGCTCGAGCGAGCGAGCGAGCGAGCGCCCCTCGAGGCAAACACAAAAAAAAAACACAAGAAAAGCCGACCTCGGTGTTGTCAGGTCTTGTCGCCGACCCGCGCCTCGTCGTCTCAGTGCGCGGCGAAGTGCAGCATTGGCTTCGTGAGGCTCCGGACCGAGCCCACCGCGCGGTCGTCGAGGTGACCTGACCCTTTCGCGCCCGCCGGGACCCGTTCTGAGCGGCTCAAAGTCCGAGCGCTTTCCTCTTTCCCCTCTCAAGAGCGCTTCGACCCCCTCTTTTTTCGACAGCTCTCGCATGAGGCAGCACCTCCTATCTCGACCTCGCGAGATGCGCCGGAGAGTAGATTTCACGTTGTACGGGGCGATCGAGGTTCGGGGGGTACGTCCACAGGGGCTGTAGCCCCGCAACAAGGAAAATCAACTTGAAGTTTGAATTTGCGTTTGCTCGCGGGAAACTTTATTGATCTTCGATTTTCCCCAAAATCCTATCCGGTTTTTTTGACGAGATCCGGCGAGGAGCAGAGGCGCAGAGAAAGCGAACGGCGGGGGCACTTGGCTTCCGTGGAAAGGTTTCGCGACGAGGGCGACTTCTTCTCGCCAAGGGCTCGGCTTCATGAAGCGCGTGACGACCTCGAGCCGGAGCGGCAGGTCGTCGTCGGCGGCGACCGGGGACGCGAGCACGAGCTCCGGTGGCGCTGCGGTCGGCCGGTGCAAGTGCCGGTGCCCGGGTGGCCTTCTTCTTCTTCGTCGAGGTCGTCCTCTCTCGACGACGACCTCGCGGCGCGCCGCGGAGGGGGCCTCGGACCGATTCGGCGGCGACGGCGGCGAGCGCACCCCTGGAGTCGAGGGGAGCATCCTCCCCGGGTCGCTCCTGGACGGGACCTCGCTCCCCGAGAACTTCAGCATTATCGAGAGCTCGGAGACCATGAAGGACTTTGGAAGGATGGAGCTCAAGGACATGCGGGACAATATCGTGGCGAGGCGCAACACGATCTTTCTGCTGATGGAGGAGGTTCGGAGGCTGAGGATCCAGCTCAGGGTGAAGGAGGGCGACGGGGACGGAGCCACGTCCGCAGCGGCCCTATCGGAGGACGCCGGCGCCAGGGAAAGGGAGGACGAGGAGCTCTACTCGTCCGCTATCCCCTTCCTCCCCCCGGTCAGCACGGACACTCTCAAGTACTACTACTGGGTGTACGGCCTCGGCGTGGCGTCGCTGGTCATCTTCGGAGGGCTCGTCGCCCCCGCCATCGAGGTCAGGCTGGGCATCGGCGGTCTCTCGTACCTCGAGTTCATCGAGTCGGTGGGGCTCCCGAGGCAGCTGGCGCAGGTGGATCCCATTGTGGCGTCCTTCGTGGGCGGCGCCGTGGGCGTGCTGTCCGCCCTCCTCGTGGTTGAGGTGAACAACGTGACGGAGAGGGAGAAGGACAAGTGCTTCTACTGCGAGGGGAGCGGGTACCTCGCTTGCGGTCAGTGTGGAGGGACGGGTTTGGTCGATGGGGAGGCGTGCCCGATGTGCAGCAAGACGGGCAAGGTGATGTGCACGACCTGCCTGTGCACGGGGAGGCTGATGGCGACGGAGCACGACCCCAGGATCGACCCTTTCGTGTGAAAGCATGGGCAAAAAAAAGCCTCAGGACGATGCACCCAAGAGGAAGCTTCCTTGAAAAAAAATGAACCGATTATCCAAGCAAAGGGACCGATTTTTCTTCTCTTTTCTCCCTGCTCAACCTGCATCGCCCTACTGCCCCCCGACCCGGCGGTCCTCACTGTATCCGCTCCATGGCTTCAAGCTGCTCAAAGGTCGCGATCTGGTTGAACCTGTCGCTCCACGAGATCTGAACGGCATAGTTTCCCAGGGGCAACACCTCAAGCGGGAAGATGTCCCGGTTGAAGTCCGCGTCGAGGGGCTTCCCCGTGAGCTGGTCGATAAACTTAGCGGACTGGTCGTTCTCCCTCACCACCGCGGGCTCCACCTCGAACGAGTCCCAGTCCTCCTCTCCCCTCGCGATGTACACGTGAATCTCGTGCATGTTAGGGTCGTATTTGGCGCGGCTCCTCCTCCTGCCGAGCTTGGAGATCTCCTCGGCGACCGAGGCGCCCAGACCGCGAAGGACTGAGGCGATCTCGGACTCCGGGTCGCTCACTACGCACGGTACGCCCTCGTCCGACCCGCTGGAGACCTCCTCCCTTATGGGCATCTGCACGAGGTGCGGGATCGCAAACTCGCTCTGGATCCTCTCGCCAGACCCTTCGCCAAAAGGAAAGTACCTCTTGCCGTCGTCGCCGTCGAAGTAGCTCATGTTCTCCACCACCCCAACGCAAGGCACGTTTAGCCTGGCGAACATCCGGATGCCCTTTGCAACGTCTGCGTACGCCAGCTTGTGGGGGGTGGTCACGATAACCGCGCAGGTGATGGGGATCGACTGTCCCACGGTGAGGTGGATGTCTCCCGTGCCAGGGGGCATGTCGATAAGGAGGTAGTCCAGGTCACCCCAGTCCGTCGTCGTAAGCATCTGGTCCACAAGACCGCTCGCCATCGGGCCCCTCATCATCGCGCTGCCCTCGGTGGTGAAGCCGAAGCTGACGAGCTTGACGCCCTCGTACTCCACGGGCTGGAGCTCCTTCGTCACGGGGTCCATCACGAGCTTGGACTTGCCGTACTCGGGGGAGACCATGATGGGAAGGGACGGGCCGTATAGGTCGGCGTCGAATATGCCGACCCTCGCGCCCGACTGGCTCAGGGTGTACGCCAGATTCACGCAGGTGGTGCTCTTGCCGACCCCGCCCTTGCACGAAGCGACCGCAACGATGTTGCTCACGCCCCTAAGGCCTTTGGGAACTTGGGGGGCGACCTCCGCCTCGTCGGCCTGCACGGCCTCCACTTGGTCCGTGCTGCTGCTGCAGGAGGCCCGGAAGACGTCTCCGCGGCGCGCGGCTTCCTCAGCCCGCGCGCCGCGGAGCCCCGCCAACCTCCCCCTCCTCCAGGCGACGGCAGCCCTCCTTGCTCCGACGTGCGCGCATTCCGAGGTCGTTGCTCTGGCACAAGGCGCCCGCATCCTTCTTCCTCGCAACAACGTAATCCACCTCTGGTGCGACCTGTGGCTTCCACGGCAATGCCGATCACGATCCCAGGATCCAATCGCGCCACTCCAAAAAAAAATAAGGAGGCAGGGGATGGGGGACCTTGGATACATGCTTCGAAAGGGGCCAGGGCGCGAGAGTCACCATTCCCCACAATAGATTACATCACACAGGCCGACGGTCACCGGAGGGTGATTCTCAGGGCACCCCGCCCCGCCTCTTTCCTACACACGTCCCCGCTCTCACGTGCCGAACCTCTGCTTTGTTCTGAAGTACTGTTCCAGCACAGAGTCAAGCTCCCTTGTGAGGCTCCGCTGGTCCGGGCCGAGCGGGAGCCTGTAGATCTCCGCGCACTTGGCGTGCCAAGGAAAGAATCCGGAGAGGCTGAAGGCGCCGCCCTCCTGGGAGAGGCAAAGGATGAGCTGAGGCGGCTTCCCCAGCGCCCCAACTCCTCCGTTGCCGCTCAGCTCCCTCACCTCGTAGCCCTCAACCAGGTCCTCGACCCCCTTGGACCCGCGCGAAGTCCCCTCCCCCATGCTCCTCGCAGCTCCGCTTATGCACCGGTCCCAGTCCTCGGAGCACAACAGCTTCACGGCACAGCGGGGGGCCGCCTTGGTGCTAAGATCCCGGCCGGCGTCCCCAGTCCCCCCTCCCTCCGAGCTCCCCCCCTTCCCCTCGGGAAACTCCCGGTCCCCGACGCCGAGGAGACCCTTCCTCAGCTCACGTTCGCCCCACTGCGACTGGAGGACCCCGTGCGTGTCGTAGATCAGTACGCTACCCACCCCCCGGTCGTCCAGGTACCGGGTGGTAACGCAGAGGGCCGGGACGACCTTCTCCCACGTCAAGCCCCTCTGCTCCCCGCGTTCCCCGGACCCCTCGGACGGCGGCCTCGAGTCGCACACCACGAGGGCCACGCTCCCCAGCCCTTTCGGCTCGAGTCCTGCGTTCCGACGACGAAGGCGAGATAGAGGAGGTAGGACGGTCCACGGCCCCGAGTCGGTCCGGTGAGCGAAACGATGCCCAGGGCTTGGCCAGCGAGCTGCACTTGCGGGGGCGGGCGGGCCGAAAGGCGGTCGTTGGAAGCGAGAGCGACGGGGGAGGGAGGCGGGCCGTTCCGGGGGCTGGCTGCGAATGAGCCCGTCACTTACCCTTGTGGCCGCTTTCTAGGCCGGCGGTTCCCGAGCACGCGAGCCAAAGTTCGAGCAGCGAGCCCTTCGCGGACCGCAAGAGGCGTATCAGGTAAAGGGTCGCCCTCAGGACGAGACGACCCGCCCAGACCGACGACAACGAGGGCGCCATCTCCGAGATGATCTGCTCTCCAGCCTCGATTGCGATCGGATCTGCCTCGCCCATCAGCTCGAGCGGCAGCACGGGCTGACGGGGATCACACGGACAATGGACGCCGGGCCCCGGGAGAGGCGGAGGGAGGACGGGGAGAGGGGCCACCACCGACACCGACGGCGTCGGCGTCGTCATGGTGGCGACGGCCAAAGCCACAGCAAGAGGCGAAGGCCGGAGAGGGAAGGGAAGGAGGGGGAGCCGAGCACCAGCTCGCGGGTCGTCGACGAGGCGGCGCTTCGGGCGCAGGTCGATGCACGCGTTGCGGACATGGTTGCAGGCCACCCAGAGGTCGGGGACGATCTCGCCTTCATCGTAACCAACTTGCAGAAGGGTCAAGGCAAGATAGACCCGAGCAGCGTTCCCGACGAGGACCTTAGGTCGAAGCTAGAAGCCCTCTTTGCTATTCTTGTCAACCACAAAATCGTATCGTGCGACGTCAAGGGCAGGTACTCGAGGGGCGCGGAGTCATCGCACTTGTCGATGATCATCGCGGCTCTGGAGGCCACGCGTCGGTCCGAAGCCACCGCCGGGGGAGAAGCCGGGGAGGGGGAACCGGCCGGACCCGCGGAGAAGCCCCCAGAACCGTCGCCGCCGGCGCCGAGGAGGAAGCAGGGACCTATCGGCCCGGCCATGCCCCCCAGGGTCTCCGGACCCTCTCGGGCCCCCATCGGCCCTGCGATGCCTCCCGGGACAGCGGGTCCCCACGCTCCCATCGGCCCGACGATGATGCCGCCGCCCTCGAGGGCGGCAGCCGACCTCGAGGACCTCTTCGAGGACGAGGACGGCTTTGTGGGGCCCACGCCTCTTGCTGCGGGGGGGGCTCAGCTCGGAAGTGCCCAGGAGGAGATTGAGAGGATTTTGAGGGCCGCGAACGCGGGCTCCGGCCAGGTTCTCGGGATCGATGAGGACGCCACCACCAAGCAGGTCGTCAAGAGGTACCTAAAGCTCTCCCTGCTGATCCACCCGGACAAGTGCAGCCTTCCCAGCGCCTCCAAGGCCTTCACGCTGCTGAACAAGGCGAAGCAGGACCAGCTGGACTCGTCGAAAAAGGACGACGCACAGCTGTGGGAGATGGCGCTGGCGGAGGCCAGGAGGAGGCAGCAGAGCGCGGACTGGAAGTCCATTCGCACGACAGGAAGCATCGCCAAGCCAAAGGCTCCGCTCCAAAGGGAAGACTGGATGACGAACTCGAATCTTCCCACAAAGGCAAGAGCGCCGCAGCAGAATGTGACGCGTTTCTCCCGGTAGCGGGCTGTGCAAATGGTGAGTGCTCTTTTATTCTTTGCAGGGACGCTGGACAGCCGCGTCAAACTTTGGGGTGAAGGAGCTCCTCCGAGCTCGCTGGTCGTCTTCACTTAGCACCCGACGGTTTTCTGAAGGTCACCCATTCCGCGGCACGTCCAAAAGTAACGAACATCCATAGTGCCACCAGCTCCTGTTGACTTCGTGGCGAGCCATTGCCGCTGGAGACTTCCCGCTGTTGGTCTCCAATTCCTGTTCGACATTTTCCCTGTTTTTTTTTTTTTTTTTTTTTTGACCCGGGGGTTTTTTGTCCCTTTTTTTTTAATGTTTTTTTAATTGTGTTTGTTCTTTATTTTTTTTT
>Ga0160423_10004632_pt1 | contig 11283 bp, 11 predicted proteins | sample CRUFie14St8metaG_FD_108191 | JGI IMG/M metagenome (GOLD analysis project Ga0160423, IMG submission 108191) | Marine microbial communities from the Costa Rica Dome - CRUD Field 142mm St8 metaG | ecosystem: Environmental > Aquatic > Marine > Oceanic > Photic zone | place: Costa Rica: the Eastern... | reverse complement strand
TAAAGCCTACCGTTTCAGAAAATTCATCTCTGTGAGGAACTTTAAATGGTGTAATAGTTAATCTTGAGTTTAGTTTTACTGATTTATTGTCACTCAAACTTTTTAATGAAATATTTTCTAGTTTAACTAATTGACTCCATGGACCATTATTCCTTAAGAAGTTTTCCATTTTTGGCATCACATTAACTATTGTATTTTTTGCACCCATTACCTCTCTACCTAAATGCATTAATCCTGTATAATGTCCAATGTGAGCATGGGTTAAAAATATACCTTTTAGATCTCTGGAATTATTATTTGATAACAAATGCAACTGTTCAGCAAAGTCAGGTGTTGCGTCTATCATCCAAACTTCATTAGAAATAGGATCAACAATTCCAATACTTGAGACTTTATTGTGTAAATTGGGATTATTCCATTTATCGATACAACATACTTTCTCGCAGGCTGCATGAGGAGCACCGCCATCTTGTGCAATTCCTAGAACAATGACGTAGGGTTGCTCTTTTATGGTCGTAAAACTATAAAATAGCGATGAAATCGATACAACTAATAATAATCTAACCACCAAGTTGAAGTTCATCATCTGAAGATGTTGCAGGTATATTAGGTGAATTATACATTGCGTCAATTTCAGCTTTATGTTTTTCAACAACCACTTTTCTCTTAATAGACATTTTTGGTGTCAATTCTCCTCTATCAACAGTCCATTCATCTGCAATTAAAGTAAATTTTCTTACAGATTCGTATCTAGAGAAGTTTGTCATTGTATCTTTAACGATAGCATCAAATAAGTCGTATGCGAGTTCATGTGCACATAAAGCATTATAATCTAACCCTGATAACCCTTTTTCTTCTGCCCAAGCTAATAGATTTTCTTTATTTGGAACTATTAATGCTGAAATGAAATTCCTATCATCTCCTACAACATTACATTGTTCAATATATTTATTTGATGTAAGCGAAACTTCCATAGGTTGAGGAGCAACATTTTTACCGCCTGATGTTACAATTAAACTCTTCTTTCTATCTGTGATTCGTAATAAACCATCTTCGTCAAATTCTCCGATATCACCTGAATGAAACCATCCATCAATAATTGCTTCATTAGTTGCTTCTTCATTCTTGTAGTAACCCATCATAACATTATGACCTCTACATACAATCTCACCATCTGGTTGGATTTTAACTTCGACTCCAGGAATAGCTTTTCCAACAGTTCCAAACTTAAAGAAGTCTGGATGTCCAATTGTCATTACAGGACTTGTTTCAGTTAACCCATAACCTTCAATGATTGAAATACCAATTCCACAAAAGAAGGATCCAACTTCTTTAGATAGCGCTGATCCTCCAGAAGAACATGCTCTAACTTTACCACCTAAAGCAGCTCTAAATTTGTTGAGTACTAGCTTATCAGCAATTTTATATTTTAAACCAAGTACAAAAGGTAAGTTTTGATTTGTTGTACGATATGGTACAGTTTGCAAACCTACAGAAATTGACCAGTCTGCAAGCTTCTTTTTAAGTCCAGTCATTGATGCTACTGAATCTAAAATTTTAGCATGAATTTTTTCAAAAATTCTAGGTACCGCAGTTAAAAAAGTTGGTCGAACTTCTCTAATATTTTCAAAAAGAATTTCAGGTGTAAAATTCATTTCAGCATAATATATAGAAGTTCCCTGGCTGAAAATTGAATAATGACCACCAACTCTTTCAAAGCTATGGCTTATTGGAAGAAATGAAACAAATCGCTCTATACCATCAGCAGGTTTTAATTCAGGATTAAGTTCCATTGCCGCTTTAATGTTACCATCTATTGAAAGCAAATTATTACAAATATTTGAATGACTAAGCATGACACCTTTTGGGTTTCCAGTTGTTCCGCTTGTATAAATAAGCGTTAATAAATCGGTCTCTTCAACCGTTGCGGATATTGCTCGAATATCATGTTTTTGATCTTTCATATTGAAAACATCAGCAAATTTGATAACATTCTCCTTTCCACCGCTATAACTATTATCCATAATTATAATTGTATGCAAATTAGAATTTGCATCATTTATTAATGGATATACTTTATCTAACTGAACTTCGTCTTGAACAATAGCGATCTTACTTTCAGAGTGTTCTACAACATATTGGGATTGTGTTGGAATTAAAGTTGGATAAACTGGAACAGATACAGCTCTAATGTGGGCAATTGCATAATCTGAAATAGCCCATTTTCGTGAGTTTGCGCCAATAATAGCAACTTTATCGTTATCATTTATTCCTAAATTTTTAAGTCCATTTGCAAAATCTTCGACCATAGCTTGAAGGTCGATTAATTCAATACCTTCCCATTTATTGTCTGTTTTGGTATAAAAAGTTTTTAAGTTTGGTTTTTCACTTACTAGATGTTGAAACATTTGTGGTACTGTTTTAAATGACACTATATACTCCTTTTAATTTTGGTTATTGACAAACTACATACTTTATCTGAAATTTGTCAACATCTTTGCCGGGGTGGCGGAATTGGTAGACGCGCTGGTCTCAAACACCAGTGAGAGCAATCTCATGTCGGTTCGAGCCCGACCCTCGGTACAAAAAAAAAGGGCTTTTAAAGCCCTTTTTTTTAAAAACTAATTGAATTTATTTTACTCTTCTTCAGGAGGGAAAACTTCATCATTAAGTGTTTTTAATTGTTTCTTAATGTCTGATAAGTCTCTTCTAGTTCTACGTTTTTCAGAGTCAAAGTTATCCTCTAGACCTTCAAGATCACGTTGAACATTTTTAATTCTTTTTGATAGATCTCTGTCTACTCTTTTAATTTCATATGCTAAGTCATCTATAAGATTTCCTAAAGAATCAGCTTTAGCATAAATTAATTTGGTATTAGCTAAAATCATATCTTGACCTCTTTTAATCTCTTTCCCTTGGCCAATATTTTCTAGCTCAACTGCTTTTACTCTTTGTTTAAATTCTTTATTAACCATATCTACATGCTCTGCTTGCTCACCTCTTAATTGAGCCATTTCATCCATAGCTGAACCATATTGCATTAAAGAGAAACCAACTGCTAGAGTTAAAGCAAGAACAACAACACTTAAAATCTTTTCTGTACTAGATAACATAATAAATACCTCAATTGTTTTTTTAGTCCACAGAAACTAATGAATGAAAATTCAATATGGAAACATTTTTTTTAATTAGGAACATTTCCAATTCTTGAAAGTCTTGGCAGATAGCTTTCGAAGTCTATTGAAAACCAGGTAATTATTGGTTGTCCAAGAATGTGGCTTTCGGGAACAAATCCCCAAAATCTAGAATCTTCACTATTATCTCTATTGTCACCCATCATCCAATAGTAATTTTGCTTGAGTGTGTAAGTATCAATTTCTTTAATATATAAATCATTTATTTTTATATATTTTAAGTATTCTTTTTTCATTAAAGACATCCAAGGATTTATTAAGGATGCATTAGGTTGTGGAACAAAATCATTGAACACTGCTCTGTCACCTGTTCTTCTATAAAGGTCATAAGGATCTTCATTGGTAAATGTAAGTTTTTGGTCATTAAATACCAACTCAACTTTGTTGCCTTCAAATAACAATAATGGTATAATTAACTCCCAATTCATTTCTTCATTAATAATGTAAGTATCACCTTTTTTTGGAATAATTAATTCTTTCAAATTATCTTTATTACCAAGATTCATAAAAATATTTTCATCTACATAGGTTTCTGAAGTTGGATTTTCTGATGAAAACTGACCACCATCAGGAAGAAAATGTTCTTTATCGTTTACAAAAACAGTTCTGTTATCAATTCTTACTTTATCGCCAGGAAGACCAATACACCTTTTGACATATTTATAAACATTATCTCTAGGATATTCAAAAACTACAACATCATCTCTTTCCACCTCTTTAAAAGCCGGGAATCGATAATCTGGAAGAAATGTAGGTAAACTTATAGCTGTAAAAGGAACCCAAATTTTTTGTGGAACCTTCATTCCATATATATATCTGCTTCCGATAAGCATATCCCCTCTTAAAATATTTTTTTCCATACTGCTTGTAGGAACTATATATAACTCTACTACTGTTTCTTTTAAAAATAGAATTGCTAAGATTAGGACAAAAAGTGATTTGATCTCTTTAACAAAGTTGTTCATTTTTTAATTTTATTTGATAATGGTTTGAATGTTAGTCTATGTATTGGTGTATGTGAATACTCTTCTAATGCATTTAAATGTTTTTTTGTTCCATATCCGCTATTTGATAAAAAATCATATTCAGGATAAATATAGTGAAACGAGCGCATTATTTCATCCCTTGTTACTTTAGCTATTATTGAAGCAGCCATTATTTGTTCAAATTTTTGATCTCCTTTTATGATACCTTCATTTTCAATATCAATATCTAAAGAGAATCCATCAACAAGAACTTTATCTGGTTTAATCGATAAAGCTTTAATTGCATCTATCATTGCATGCTGTGATGCTACTTTGATATTGTGTTTGTCTATATAGTCATTCCATTTAATACCAATAGATACTGATAAAGAATTCTCCACTATATTTTTATAAAGTAACTCCCTTTTCTTTTTAGATAATTTTTTTGAATCATTTAGAGAAGATATTGATTTTTTAAGTATGACTGCAGCTGCAACTACAGGACCTGCCAAACATCCCCTACCTACTTCATCTACTCCTGCAATAATCATTTTTTAAATTAATAATAAAAAATCAATGTACATCTTTTAAAAAAATAATTAATATGTCTTCATGTCAAAAAATCAGTATACGCTACTAGTTTTTTCAATTATAGGAATCTTACTATTAATCCCAGGATATGGAGTTCACTTTTTTGAACAAATTTGGAGTTTTCCAGGAAATCTTTTTTCAGATGATTTTAAACAATCATTTCCCTTAGCTACCATACCTCTAATGGTTATTTCTCTTTTAGGTACTGGTATGTATATGACTTTTAAACTAGGATTTCCACAATTAACTCGTATTGTGCACGGTATTAAAGTTACTCGAGGTGACTATGATAGCACGGAAGACGAAGGAGATTTAAATCATTTTAAAGCACTTTCAACTGCTTTAGCAGCTACTGTGGGTATTGGAAATATTGCTGGAGTAGCTATTGCAATTCAAATTGGTGGTCCTGGCGCATTATTTTGGATGTGGATTACAGCTTTTTTTGGTACTGCTTTAAAGTATGCTGAATGTACTCTCGCTGTTGAGTACAGAGAAACAGACTCTCAAGGAAATACTGCGGGAGGACCAATGTATACTATAGAAAATGGTTTAGGTCCTAAATGGAGATGGTTAGCAGTAGTATTTGCATGTTTTACAATCATTTGCTCTTTTTTTACAGGAAATGCTATTCAATCAAATACCCTTACACAACAGCTATACAGTCAATTAGCTTCTATTTTTGGAACAGATAATTTTTTGATGTCTACAAAAGAAGTTGCTTTATTAGGTGACGTTTCAAGTATATCTATTATGCATGTAACAATTGGTCTAATTTGTGCTACAATTGTGGGTTCAGTTATTTTAGGTGGGATTAAAAGAATAGGTAATTTCACAAGTTTGCTTGTACCTATTATGGCTGCTATTTATGTTTTTTGTGCATTATTTATAGTGATAACAAACTTCGATCAAGTTGGTAATGCTTTCAATACCATCTTCACCATGGCTTTTAATCCACCGTCCCTACTAGTTCCTGCTACAGGTGTTGCTTCAGGAGCATTTATAGCATTTTTAAATACAATGTTAATGGGTGTTAAAAGAGGTTTATTTTCAAGTGAATCAGGTCAAGGTTCAGCTGCTATTGCTCATTCAACAGCTAAAACACCTTATTCGACTAGAGAAGGTGTTGTTGCTTTGTTAGAACCATACATTGATACTATTATAATTTGTACTTTAACTGGTTTAGTTATAATGGTTACAGGTTCATGGAAATTTACTGAATTTTATTCCCTAAGAATTGATTCATCAATTGTTGAATTAAAAGAAGGTGTATTACTAACAAGCTATGCTTTTTCTCAAGGAATTCCATTTGGTAGTGAAATGGTTACTATTGCTGTAGTTCTTTTTGCTCTTTCAACTGCTATTAGTTGGTCATTTTATGGAGACAGAGCAACTGAGTACTTATTTGGATCTAAGTATATTACATATTATCGATATACCTATGTTATGATGGTTTTTGTAGGCTCACTATTAACTTTAAAACAAGTTTGGAATCTTGGTGATGCTGCCCTTGCTTTTATGACTTTTCCAAACCTTATTGCGATCATTCTTTTAAGCACCAAATTAAAAGATATTTCTTCTAAATACTTTGAAAAGTACTAATCACATTCTTGATACTGCATTAGAAATTTCAGATCAAGCTGCTGAATTAATCCGCTTATCATCAAAAAAAATAAAGTCTTTTAAATCAAAAGGAGAAATTTCTAATTTGGTAACTCAAACAGATATCGAAGCTGATAAACTTATTTCAAGTAAAATAAAAGAAACTTTTCCAGAACACAATATTGTATCTGAAGAACTAGGATCTAATAATTTACATTCCGATTATACATGGTATATTGATCCAATAGATGGCACAAATAACTTTGTGCATAATTACCCTTCTTTTGCTGTTTCTATAGGAATTTTTTATAAAGATAATCCTTTTGCCGGCGTAGTATACGATATTCCAAATAGTGAAAAATACTATGCCCTTAAAAATCAGGGATCTTATTGTAATGATTCTCAAATATCTGTTTCAAAAACAAAACAATTTAAAGAAGGTCTTTTTGTTACTGGATTTATTCCATATGATGAAAGATATATAGATAAAAACTTACAAATTATTAAAAATATTAATCTCAATTCACATGGTGTACGAAGATTGGGTGCAGCATCTCTTGATATGTGTCATGTTGCTAAAGGAGTTCTTGAGGGATTTTGGGAATATAATTTACAACCATGGGACACAGCTGCAGGAAACATCATTGTCACAGAAGCTGGTGGAACAGTTTCAGATGATAAAAATAAAAACTTTAATTTTGATAAGTGTATTATCGCTTCAAATGGAAAAGTTCACGATGAATTTGTTGATATAATTAAAAAATCTTAGCTATAAATAAAATTTATATTTTTTTTAATATCATTCGATAAACTCTTATGAACTGGGCAATTAAGAGCTGATCTTTCTAAAATACTTTTAACTTTCTCATCAAAAGAAGTATTGAATTTAATAGTAATATCTATCTGAGATATCATTCTTGGTTCTGTGCCCATTGTTTTCTTAACCGATGCTGTGGTTCCTTGCAAATCAATATTATATTTTTGCATAGCAATGCCCATTATAGTTAACATACAACTTGCAAGAGATACACAAACTAAATCGGTAGGAGAAAATCTTTCACCTAAACCTTGATTGTCTTTTGGTGCATCAGTATTTATTATGGAACCAGAATCTAAATGTTCAGCCGAGGTTCTTAAATTACCGTCATAAGTAATTTCGAATTTGTCCATAAGATTAAGATAATTCTAGATAATCTTTAACATCAGATAAAACGCTTTTCATCAACTTTTCATCTGTATCTAGTAATACTTTGACTTTCTCACGGCCTTGTGCAATTTTATCACCTTTATAAGAAAACCATGAACCCATTTTTTCAACTACACCACCTTGTAAAGCCAAATCTAACAAGTCTCCAGAGTATGAAATTCCTTTTCCATACATAATATCAAATTCAGTCATTTTGAATGGTGGTGCTACTTTGTTTTTAACAACTTTTACTCTAGTTCTATTTCCTGTCATATCTGTGCCTTCTTTAATAGCAGCTATTCTTCTGATATCTAGTCTGACTGAAGAATAAAACTTTAAAGCTCTTCCACCAGGAGTTGTTTCAGGACTACCGAACATTACACCAATTTTTTCTCTAATTTGGTTGATGAATACTACGCATGTTCTAGATTTATTAATCGGACCTGACAATTTTCTTAAAGCTTGAGACATTAGTCTCGCTTGTAATCCAACAGTCACATCTCCAATTTGTCCGTCCAATTCAGCTTTTGGAACTAGCGCTGCAACAGAATCAACAACAATAACATCTAAAGCAGCTGTTTCAAGTAGTTTTTGAAGAATATCTAGTGCTTGCTCACCAGAATCTGGTTGAGACACTAATAAGTCGTCAGCATTACATCCAAGGTTTTTTGCATACTCTGGATCTAAAGCATTTTCAGCGTCAATAAATGCCGCTTTTCCGCCATTTTTTTGACATTCAGCAACAATATGTAGTGCCAAGGTAGTTTTTCCTGATGACTCAGGACCAAAAACTTCTATTATTCTTCCTTTAGGAACACCACCAACTCCTAAAGCCATATCTAAAGACAAACATCCTGTTGAAATTGTTTCTACATCAAGTGTGGCTGTACCACCCAATCTCATTATAGATCCATCTCCATATGCTTTATTAATATCTAATTGAACTGCTTCTAACGCTTTTTCTACATTTTTTGTTGCCATTACGACTTTCCTTTAACTTTTTATGAATTTCTTAAAATTTTTCGTATTTCATTAAGACACAAGATGACAGTAAGTTCACGATTTGTGATTCTATCAGGTGTTAAATTATACTTCTTAATATATAAATTATTTTGATAAAATATTCCAACAAAAACCAATCCTACGGGTTTTTTTTCAGATCCACCATCCGGACCAGCAATTCCCGTGATACCAATTCCAATATCTGCATTATTTTTATTGGCAATATTTTTTGCTAGAGCTCCTGCCACTTCCTCACTAACGGCTCCATAACGTTCTATTAAATCACTTTTGACGCCAACATCATTAATTTTTAACTCATTGCTATAACAAACACTGCCACCTTTAAAATATTTAGAACTTCCCGGAACATCTGTTAATCGGGCTGCCAATAATCCTGAAGTACAGGACTCAGCGGTACTTACTGTTAGATTGCTCTTCAAAAGTAAATCGGCTATTACCTGCTCTAATTTATCTTTATCAAAACCATAAACATATTTTTTGATTCTTGGAACAATGGTATTGATTAATTCATCTACTAACTTTGCATTTTTTGAGGTAATACGTATATCAACACCTAACATTCTATGTGGTAAAAACGCTATATCGCAGTTGTCTTTATTGGAATCAATTATGTCAGTAATTTTTTCTTGAAGAATTGATTCAGGTACTCCTGTAGTTCGTATGCTTTTACATACTACTTTATTTAAATTAGTTTTTTCTATCTCCGGAAGCACATAATTAGTAAACATTGATTTCATTTCTTTTGGAACGCCAGGCAGTGCATAAAAATTTGCTACTTTAGAAGTTTTTTTAATCATCGCTTTAACGCCCTTAAAAAAAGATGCATGCTCTTTTGTATAATGCAATCCTCTAGCTGAACCAACTTTGTTCGGAATCATATTTCCTTTTTTAACTTTAAAAGCCTGATTTTTATTAAGATTAGGCATTTTAAAATTTAATTTTTTAAATCTGTCTGACAATTGATCCCAATAGTCTTTATCAAACTTATCAGTATCATCAAAATATTCTATAAATGCTGATACGGTTATATCATCTACTGTTGGTCCTAAACCACCCGTAACAATAATATGATCGCACTCCCATCTACTCCATTGATACTCAAGAGTATCATAAATATCAGCAAAATCATCTGAAATTGTATGATGAATATCTACTTTCATTCCTGCGGATAGTAGCTGTTGTCCTATCCATGCAGCATTTCTATCGAGTGTAAAGCCACTTAAAAGCTCATTTCCGATGGTTATAATACCTATTTTCATATCACCCATAACTTAATACTTAAAATCATTATTACAACCAATATGGATAAAATTGCAGCCATAATATCGTCACCAATAACTTTGTTGTATGGCTTTTCGTTAGGATTTCTTTCTACCCATCCAACAGGACCAATTTTTGATATATCAAAAAAGCGAAAGCAGATAAATGTTAAAATAAATAATACATCTATATCCGTAAGAAAATTGATATTAAACTCGAATCCACCTACAATACTATAAAACATATAAACACCAGATAGTGATATTCCCATTCCTATAACCTCGTCTAATACATATTCCTTAGGGTCTTCTTGCTCAGAATTATCAATTAATCTTCTATATGCTCTTGGGCCAATAATTAAAGTAAAAAAAGCCAAAAATGATGCTGTTTCTGCATTTTGTTCATACAAAGCAATCAACAGTACAGCTAAAGAAGCCAATGTTCCACCTCCTGGTATTTTCCCAATACCAAAAAGTGTTGCTAATTGAATATTAAATCCTTTACTAAAATCCATTTTTGACAAAGTAATGAACACCGGTTAAAGCTGCATAGATGGCATTAATATTAACTATTACATCTACTGTAAGTTGAGATGGATTAATTAATAAAATTATTAACACCATTCCATGCTGAAAAACAGTTTTTAATTTTCCAAATTTTGATGTTTCAAGTGGCTTATTTTTTGCAATGAGATAATTTCTATATAGAGTTATGACGATATCTCTTCCAATTATTATTATAAATGGCAACAATTGAATAGTGTCTAAGAATAACAGCGCTGACAATGCTCCAATCATTAAAATTTTATCAGCCAAAGGATCCATATAATTTCCATGACCTGAAACTAAATCATATTTTCTTGCAATTTTACCATCAGCTACATCACTAAAACTGCAATATGCAAAAATAATACCTGCATAAAGAAAGTAATCGTTAATAATTAAGTAAATAATTAGCGGGGTAAGTAGAATTCTTGAATAAGTAAGAAAATTTAGGAAAAACTTCAACTTAATTTAACCCTTCCTGAAATAGCTGAAGAAATAGTCTTGTCATCAATATACTCTAAATTGCTGCCAACTGGAAGCCCAACAGCAAGCCTTGAAATTTCAACATCTTTATCTTTTAATATCTTTTCTAGATATAAAGCAGTGGCATTACCTGAAGTGCTAGGATTAGTTGCAATTATTACCTCTTTTAAACTTGAATTGATTCTTTTTAAAAGCTTATCAAACGAGAGATCTGATGGACCAATACCATCTAATGGTGAAATAGCCCCTCCAAGCACATGATACAACCCATCGAAACTATTGGTATTTTCGATCTTAATAACATCTTCCATATTTTCAACAACACATAAAAATTCAGAATTTCTACTATCACCACTTAACGGTGATTCTTCACCCTTAAGTAATACCATTCCTGTATCAGGACATATATCAATTTTCTCATCAACTTCTTTTAAAGC
>Ga0160423_10004631_pt1 | contig 11283 bp, 15 predicted proteins | sample CRUFie14St8metaG_FD_108191 | JGI IMG/M metagenome (GOLD analysis project Ga0160423, IMG submission 108191) | Marine microbial communities from the Costa Rica Dome - CRUD Field 142mm St8 metaG | ecosystem: Environmental > Aquatic > Marine > Oceanic > Photic zone | place: Costa Rica: the Eastern... | reverse complement strand
TCATCACCAGTTCCGTCAATAATCATACCAAGTCTTCCGTCTTGATATAATTTTCTTCTTTGTGCTGTTAAATCTTTTGCAAAAGTTCTTAATCCACTATATTGTGGGTCGTCAGGATTGGTTAAATTACTAAATACTTCATCTGGTAATGCGTCAAGGTTTGTTCCAAATCCGTATTTGTTTAGTAAGAATTTAAGTTCTTTGTCTGAATTGACCATTTTTAAACCACTTTGAGATACATTAACCTTTTCCGGTATTCCAAACAATCCCTTAGCAATATAGGTTTTACCTGAACCGGGTCCACCTGCTAAGAACACTGCTTTGAAAATACCTGGGTCTCTATATCCTTCGTGTAGTAATTTTGATAATTTAATCATTTTGTTCCTAAAATTTATAATTCTATACAACTATAAATATAAGATTTGGAAGTTTTATTTATAAATGAACGGGTCTCGTTTACGAAGTTCTTTGAGTTTTTTTGCTACTTTTCTTTTGGTTTTCCAATTGTCAAACCATTTTTTTATTGTTTTAAACATTTATTAGCTCCTTAAAAAATTGTTGTTCTGAAAGTCCTGGTTGAATTGTCATACGACACCAATTATCTCGTTCTCCGTATGGATGTACTTTGCAATACTTTACTAATACTTTGTGTTTATCGAGAATTTGTTTTGTTTTGAGATTATCATCGTGAGTATTGAAGTGTATCCAGTTTGCCTCACTATCTAATATACTAAAATTTTTCATCAATGTCAAGACTTTTTTTCGTTCTTCGATAACTTCTTGTGTGTAGATATCAACTAAGTGAAAGTTATCTATCAAAAATTCACAATACTTCATAGACACTCCTGATATTTCATACATTTGTCTAAACTTGGAAATGTTTTCTATATAATGTGGATTTGAAAATGTCATACCAACTCTACAACCTGCCGCACCAAATGCTTTGGAAAAAGTTCTTGTTACGATTAGGTTTGGATAGTCGTCAATATATTTTATAAAACTATCATAGTATAAATCTTCTGTATCTAAAAACTCTATATATGCCTCGTCAATTAATACCGGAATACCTGTATCTAATAATGGTTTAATTTCATCTATGGTTTTGTAATCACCGATAGGACTATTTGGATTTGCCAATATAATCAGTTGAGTTTCATCATCAACGAACTTTAACATATGTTCTACTGATAATTGTCTTGTATCTTTGTCATAGTGTATTCCTTTGTATGGACACTTGTATAATGATGCGTAAACTCCATACATAGGAAAGGACGGTTCTGATGTAACGATATTGCCACAAGTTGTGAAGGTTTCAAATATAGACTTGATACCGACATCAGAACCATCACTTAAAAATAAGTTTTCTGACTTAACATTATAAAATTCACATATTTTTTCTTTAAAGTTTTTTGTATTGGGATAATATGCAAAGTCTTCTTGTTTTAAACTTCTTAGAAACTTTGTATAGTAAGATTGTGGAATTGGTTGTGAGCGTTCTGATTGATTTAAAATAAAATCATATTCAGATTTATCCGTGTAGTCAAATATTCTTTTTACTTTATGTAAGTGTGGTTTCATTTGTAGTTCCAATATTCCTCTTCTAAAATATGAGCTGGCAAATCATAAATCCAATCCACACCCTTTTCATCAATTAGTTTTCTCATCACTTGTGGTGTTGGTCTATATTGTTTTTGAAGTTTACCTTCTCTAAACAAATATGGTAATCCACCATGCATTACAAGATTATGAATATTATTCTTAAAATAAAATTCAGCAGGAGCTTTATGACAAGAGTGAGAAAAAAGTTTTCCTTGTATTAACCAATCATACAAATTCATAATTATATCCATAGTTTTTGAACTCGCAAAACTAAAATTATCATTACCCAATAGTAGTTTAGGATTAACCTCATTTTCTAAATATAAGTTTGTTCCTCCTGGAGTTAGAATAACTTTATCACTTTGAAATTCTTTCGACTTGGTAGAATAAATTGCACTTTGTATAGTATTTTTAGATATAAACATATCGTTTCTTATTTGGAAAACACCATCAAAAGTAATATTGTTTTTTTGTTCATATTCTTTTCGTAGTGTTTGAACTTGTTTCATAGAGTAAGACCTTAACCAACTATTTGGTAAACTATTACCTATAACTTTAACATCACTTTCATTATGTAAAGAATAACTTTCAATAAAATCATACTTACTATAATCGTGTTCTGTAAATTCTAACTTTCCAAATCGTTCTTTTTCATACCACAAATCAGTTCCTTTCCAAGTAGACAAAAAGAAAACAAAAGTATTAGGAAACATTTTGTTCCAGTGTTCAAACAAAGGATATGTTTCTTCCCAATATCTAATTAGTCCTGATATACAAACTGCTATCTTCATTACACTCCTAAATACTTTAACATTGGTGATAATTCTTTGTATGAACAATTCTTACAATGCGAAGTTGGATTGTTTGTATTACAACCTTTCTTTACATTTTGGTAATCTGTCATCTGTCTAATCTCATCTATTGTGTTTATGAATAAATTACCAAATGGTTCTGCCCCTGTATTTAAACAACACATTTTTACATTACCTTCTACCGTAGTGTATAGTGCATTATTAACCCAAAAACAATCTTTGTAATCCCAATCTGCTCTACCCATAATTTTATCACTCCAATTTTCTTTTAAATAATCTAATTGGTGTTTGGTATAACCTGATGTTGCTATGTCATCTTTGATACTACTACTTTCGTCCCAAATTTGTGCTATGTTTAATCTCAATACACCCAAATCATAATTTACTCTAAGTTCGTCTATTTTTTTAATGTCATCTACATTATATGCATTTACTACATAATTAACAACAATATCACAACCTTGTCTATCAAGTTCTCGTGTGTTGTCTAAAAACTTTACCAACTTACTCCACTTAGCTGGTGCTCTATCTCGTTCATAACTTTCTTTATATCCGTCAATTGAAAAATATAACAAGTCTATATATTGTAGTGCATTTTCAAAAACTTTACGAAGTCTTTTACCCGGTGTAATATCATATTGACAATTCGTTGCCACTACTACTTTACAATCTGGAAACGTTTCTTTAAACATTCTACATACTTCGTCAAAGTGTGGGTGTAAAAATGGTTCACCCATACCCATAAGTTTTGCCTCTTGGATTGGGTGATGTTTTATTCCGTCCAACAACTTACCCCAATTCTCTAATGACATATGTTTGAGTGGACCAATTACATCAGTCCTATTACAAAAACTACAATCTAAATTACAATAATTGGTTGTTTCTAAATATGCGTATGTTATTTTATTATTTGCCATTTTATAGGATGAACCTTTACATTATCTTTTTCATAATAATCTTTTTTGAAATTCCAAGTATTTGATTCTTGATGTAGTAAGTTTCGTATTTTACTATAAGGTTGTGTATAGTTTTTTCTAAACACTTCATTATGTAAAATTGGTCGGACTACTGCTCCATTAATATTATTAACTAATGTTATGTAATTATAATAAGATAGTAGAAATCCAAACATATGATGTCCACCTGTTCTGAAATTAAATTTAAAATCTATATCTTTTCCTTTTACAAAAATATCAGAAAATAACTGTGAAGCGTGAACACAACCACTTTTATTCATAATGAATAACGAGTCTTCGTCAATTACTAAACTTTTAGTATCTGGTTCAATTTTTAATTCAGATTGTGTTGAGATTAATGCTTTATCAATTTGTTTTATACTTAGTAGTTTTTCTATTTTACTTTTTAATTCATCAAAATCAAATATATAATCTGGTCTACACAAAACTACTAAATCATAATTAAATCCTTTTTCTATTTCATACTTTTCTTTTTCTAATAAAACTCTATGAATTAAAAAAGAAGCATAACCTGTTCTATCTCGTTCTACACCAGTAGTGATGTGGTTGTTGTATATAGTGTCAAAGTTTACTAACTCTTTACTTACAAAATCAAAATCTATTTTTTGTGAGTGTTCATCGTCCCAAGTAGATATAAAAAAGTCATAATCATTTTCAATATTTTTATACCAAAGATTTATAACATCTTCAACTCTTGTTTGTCCATAAAAACAAAATGCTACTTTAGCCATTTAAATATTCCTGTAAGTCTTCTGGTGTTCCTAATGAATAACATTTATCCACCATAAACACTCCTATTCTTTTTCCGTCACGAACTGCCCAATTATAAACTGGTGCTACATAGAACTCTCCGTTGGTTCTACTATTGTCTTTAATCATTTGTTCTGCATACTTTACAAAATCACTACCTTTTTTCCAATAGTAATATCCTGCTGTTGCATACTTTGATATTTGTTTCTTTTCTGCAACCTCTTGAACATATCCGTTGTCAAGTGTTCTGGCATAACTCCACGCATTTCCCTCTCCGTAAAAACAAGGAATTACCCCGTCAAATTGTTCACACATTTCAAACAATCTTTCTATATCCCAATCTACTAATTGGTCTGAGTTCATAGTCATTAATGGTGTATCGTCGTTGATTAAATCTTTTGCTTGTAATATGGTTTGTGCTGCTCCCTCAGTAACATCATCTAATATTACGACATCATAAGAATTATGACCTATAACTTTTTCAAATTCTGTAAAATCATATTTGTCAAAGTCCTCTTGTAAACAAATCATTATAAACATATATTCTTTGTCAAACTCCATACCTAAATTCTCAATCACTCTATGAATCATAGGTTTTCCATTTACATCAATAAATGGTTTTTTGTCCGTATATCCTTGTTCTTCAAATCGTGAACCTCGGCCCGCCATCGGTATTAATATATTACATTTTTGTTTCATATCTTCCACTCCCTATGTTGTTCCAAATTCTTTCGTGTATAAAGAAAAATAAAGTTCCTAAAACATTCATTATAATTGCATTCCAAAGTGGTATGTCGGTAAAACCTAACATCAATACAAACCAAGAAGTTAAGAATGCTATGATTCTCCAACTGATTGTTTTTTGTGTAGAACGAGTCCTTGTTTCTTTATACATCTTTAAAAAAATCTCCTGCGTTTATTCCTCTATCATCTATGAAGTAATCTCCGTTGTGTCCTTTGAAACACAACTCGTGATATTTTACTCCCCACTCTTTTAATTGTTGTTCTGTGATTGGACGATAATGTTTTTCACCTCTACCACTTTTTAATCCACGAGCAGTATAAAAAACTATTGTGTGTCCTTCGTCGTATAGTTTGTTTATTTTTGCGATTCTATCCAGATAAGGTTCTCGACCGATTACCTTACCTTCTTCTTTACATATAGTTCCGTCTATATCTATGACATACTTCATACCTTCACTTCTCCTATTTTTTTGTCATCTAAAAACAATTCATATTGTTTTTTGTCTAAGTCTATGTTCATTATTAAATGAGTATTGTTTTTAAAAATACTATCAACACTTTTTACTCTAAATTGTTTTTGTCCTTTTGGTATTTGTAAAAACATAGGATAATCATTATCACTCATACCACACATAAACAATCTATGTGTTCCTGCTACCAAAAATTTATCTGTAAAAAAGTTTGTGTTTGGAAATAATAACCCATTTTGTAAAACACTTTTAAAGCCCAAGATTGGAAAATCGTGATTCCAATTTGGATACTTTTTATCAAACTCATCTATTTTTGTTTCTATTTCTTTTAAGTCATTCCAATCATTTATTTGGCTGATAAACTTTCTTGGAATTTCCATACTCCAATCGTTATTTGTTTTATACATATAATCAACTATAACTTGATTAGGAATACTTATATATAAATATTCAGATTCTATTTTATTGTTAAATAATTCTTGGTAGTGATGTTCATACAAACACAAATGTTCAAATGGTGATTTTAATGCACAATCTCTATATTGATAATTACAAGTTCCACCTATTCGGTTGTTTCCGTATTTTTCTCTAAATAAAGGTTGGCCGTCTGGATACATACAAACTTGGTTTTCTGAATTATCTACATTAAACTTTTTGTATAAATCTTTCATCTCGGGAATATCTTTATACCTTTCATCATAATAAATTAATGAACCTCTTGTATAGTCTTCAAACTCTCTGAAAGTTGCATTTACTCGATATAATAATTCGTGTAAAGAAATCCTATCAAACTCTTTCAAATCTGAAAAGTGTTGCTTCCAATATTTTATTCCATTTAATTTCATAACTTATCGTAAGTGTCTAACCACAAATCTCCGTAATCACCTTTCCAAGTTTCGTGCCAAGGGCCTCCATTTGTAAAGTGAACTACTTTTGGATTTTCCATATATTCATAATCTCCTTCCAAATAATTGTAAGTCAAAGGAATACTTCCAATAGAACTTGCCCAAGACATTCGGTGTAAATATTTTGGACTTTCAGTATTGACTACCTCTACTGATAATTTTTGTGTATCTGGGTGTTCACAATTAAACATCATCAAACTTGACCAATTTTTTCTCGGATATGTTGTTTGTTGTAGTCCGTCCATTTTTGTCATAGTGTTTGGTGTGTAGTCGTGTTGAACACAAGACACCGCATCTGTTTCATCATAAAATTCTAACAACTCCTCAACATTACAATTCCACAAAAAGTCTGAATCACAAAATACTGCTATCCCTTTGTAGTCGTTTAAAAATGGAACTAAAAATCTACTATAAGTAAATTCTGTTGATGCTAATGGGTCTACATCTCTGTAATAACAACCTCTATCAACTAACTCACTCAATATGATTGGTTCTACTTCTATGTGTGGATTGTGTTTTTTGATTGAGTATTCACAAACCTCATATGGTGCATTAACCACTTTGTCAAATTTCTCTATAAAACTTTGTCTACTATCGAACCCTATATATACTTTCATAAAAATCAAATACCTCCTCTGCAATTAATTTATGTCCTTGTGTGTTTGGATGTTTAATTGAATAAATGGATTGTATGTCTTCCCAAACTTCACCTTTGTTTGACAAAAATTCAAACATCGTCTGATGATTGTAATAGTTTGTAATGTCAACTAACTTTTTGTCATAATCTAATTCTTCAAATGCATTACACATTATATAATCTATTCCTTTACTTTCTAAATATTTTTGCAACATAATCATATAATTTGTATTTAATAATTTGTAATAACTTTCATCGTGTAAATTTTCTAAGTAAAAAGGAAAGTAATTATCCATAAATTTTATCAAATCATTTTCCATATATGAAATATGATGTTTATTTGTTTTACCCCAATGGTCATAATACCTTTTTAGTGATTCTTTACTATCAGTTGCTAATTCTTTTAAAGACCAAGATAATCCTATTGGGCCTGTTCTACTAAACATATGTGGAAAAAATGGTAGTGGGTCTCGTAATGGTGAACTCCACATTATGACTATTAAATCATCATTACTGATTTGATTTTCTGCAAATTGTTCAAACACATTACTGAATATTCTATAATTTGTAGAACCTACTTCTCCAAAGTTTTTGTATTGAACTCCAATCTTATCTGCTAAGTATCTTGGCCAAGAGTGTTGTTTTTGGTATTGTTCTACTTCATCAAAGGTTTTCATTTTGTTAGTTATAGAATTATTAGTTCCTTCTCCTGCTGTCCAACTATCTCCGAATGCAATTACTTTCATAATCCAACTACCTCACAAAATTTATTAAAATCTAACAAGTTATAATTTTCCCAAGTGTAATTGTTGTAAGTTCCTTTTACACTATTGACATCAAAGGTTTTCCAATCATCAACCAACACCATAGGAAACCATTTTGAAAAGTGTTCCGTCATAGCACTCCTATCAACAATCGGAATTACTTTCAAATAAAGAGATTCCCAAAGTCTGTGTGTATCAATCCCATTTCCTTCTGGACAAACACTAAACTCATAAGTAGATAATTTTTCTACATAATCTTTTTGTGGTATCATTTCTAACCACTCAATTCCTTGTGATGAAATACTTTCATAACAATCAGGTCTTTTGACATCACGACAACCACCTTCAACCTCAAAATTAAAATACATAAAATTATTTCGTTCTTTTTTTATTTCTACATTTTCCCAAATCGATAAATCCCCCCATTCCCAGCAATCATTTCCTAATCCGATTGGTAATGGAATAACTCTATTATCATAAGTCGTTATGTTTTGTGCATATATTCTTTTACAATTCGGTATATCAAAATATTTTAGTTCATCATCTCCGAAAGGTGAATCGTTGTTGTGTAGAATTAAAGTAAATGGATTTTTAAATTCTGATAATATGTCAAACATATTTATATCTTTTAATTCAGGTATTAAGTCATTAGTCAAATCATTATTGATATGGATATATTCTTTATTGTCAAAGTTTGTAAAATCAAAGTCTCTTACATCAATATGTTTATCTGAAGGGAATAACTCAAATGGCATAAACTTCTTTACACTCAAATAATGATTACATAATCCTTGAAACTTTTGTCCTGTAATTATATTCATTTTAAATACCAATCTCTAAAATACTTTTCCATTTTGTGAAAGTCATTATGGTTAAATAAATCTAAATCTTCAGGACAACCCAACTTAACTAATGTTTCAACAAAGTTATATTTACAAGCTTGAATTGATTGTGAAGTTATTCCGTATTCTCTAAAATACTCTTGCATTAAAACTCCGGGTCCGATTGGTCCTGTAAATAATTTATCCTCAAACATATTTCTTTCATCTAACATTTTTTGTCTATATGAATACATTTGAGAAACTAAATCCATAGTGTAAGAATTAGAGTAAAATACACAATCATTTACATTATACATACCAAACTCGTGGTCCATATTACCACCGTGGGTTGTGTATAAAATATTGTTTTCTAAGTGTTCCCAACTAAAATGATAGATTGGGTCAAACACCACATCTGGTCTTGATTTAATTACAACATCATATTCAAAGTTATTTTCTATTTCGTATTCTCTTTTTAACATTATTGATTGTGCCATACTATAAAACAAACTACTCCAATGGTCACTTTCATAAAAGTAATTTTGTTTTTTATCATCAAGAAAATATTTTTTTGGTTTATACCAATCCACTACATTATTGAACTCTTCTTGTGAAACATCTCTTGTAATGTATGGTTGTGATACTCCTTCTCTATCTCCACTATAATTCCAAGTGTGTATAAAATAATCTACTTCTTTTACTTCCGTTCCGATACAAGATTCCCAAAACCATTTTTGATTCTCCTTTGCTATCTCCCATTGACGAAGTTGTCCACTTAAACAAACTGCTACTCTCATAAACTATCCCAAATTTTTTTTACTTTTATTCTATGTTGCCTCATTTGTCCGAATAGATTTACTGGCGACCTATGTTGGTTTCCTAATAACCATAAAACAAATGAACCACAATAAACAATACTATCATCTATTTCACACTCTTTCCAATTAGCAGAATAATTCACATCATTAACATAAATGGTATTTTCGTCTAATGGTAGTGAAAAGATTTTATCCTTATCTAAATTGTCAAACTTTTTATTAAGAATTAAATTACCAGAAAATACTTCATCGTTATCGAGTTCTTGTCTTTTAATTCTAAATACTTCTTTTACTAAGTCCATATCAGTCGTGATAATATTATACTTTCCGTTGTAATATGTTTCGTTCATTAAAATATCCTATCGTATAAATTTGTTTTTACATCATAGTTTTCTATAAGGTCAATATTGTGTTGTAGTGTTTTTTTCATATCTTGATACATATATAATAAATCTTTTTCATCATAATCAGATAACTTCAAAACTAAATCTATAATCATCTGTAATCTTTTCCAATCATCTGGTTCGTTATCATAACTTTCGTCCCACCATTTATCAAATGTTTTGAATCCATATTGTTTCATAGTTTCTAATGATTTGTATGGTGCAAATTGTATAATCGGGTGTCCACAATACATAGGATTAAAAGTAGAACTATGTAGATGATGTCCGTTTGTGTCAAATGGAAATGCACCCATAACAATACTGATAAAAGAATTACGATAATGTATTGGGTCAAATGGTAAATCTGCATTAAACTTACCCTTTCCAATTCCTGCTGGTCCGTGATTTGTTTTATCCGTTTCATCAATATCAAATGGTAGTTTTGATTTTAAATCATTAATATTTTCTTGTTGTGTGTATTTGTAAAATTGACTTGGATAATTTGTATCTATATGTAATTCTGGAAAACTAACTAAACATTTATCAAGTAGTTTTTCAAAATTTAAAAACAACATAAATATATCTCGTTCATCACGATTCGTTCTATTGACTTTTAAAAATGGTTTCACTTTAAATATATTAACTGACTTATACTTATATTCCATATCCGATGAAACTTTTGTAGGTAAATGTCCTTCTTGTTTAAGTCTTTGAACATCAAACACATTCCACATTACTGATATAACATTAACTTTATCTGCTCTATGATATTCTTGATGTGTTTTTTCTGCAATTAAATTATTTGTAATGAAGTATATATTTTTTGTAGGAAGTTTTAGTTTATCGATACTATTGTAAAATGGATTTAAGAATTCATCTCCCTCAATAGATTTACCTTCAAGTGTGTTGTCAAAGATTAACTTACAATTTCCTTTTCTAACTTCTTCTAATATATTGTTTGGTATAACATCTAAGTTTTTTGCCCATAATGATTGATTATGATGAACCCCAAGAAAATAACAAAATTCAGAATTGAAATCAAAATTCTTTTCCTCTACTTGTTTTAAATCTAAGGTATCTGGCAAACTTGAATGACTGAATAAAGGTCTACAAATTATCTCACCACGATTATCTAATTCATTTATTTCAGATATATGTTTATACATATCCATTATTTCTTGCGTTGGTTCTAACATACCAACTTGATTAAAATTATTTACTAATGCTAATTTTTTACTTGACATTCTCAATAAACTTTCGTATCTTACGATAGGTGACATCTGCCGAATCTTCTATCTCTAACACTCTTGCTCCTGTTTCGTTTGCACCCTTTCTTCCTATTTCAGAATCTTCCAATATAATAGTTTCTTTTGGACTAACTCCTGCTTTAATCATACACCTTAAATAAATTTCGGTATTAGGTTTTGGATTCACTACATCTTGGTTAGTAAATACAAATTCTAAGTGGTCGATAAATCCTCGTCTTGTTAATTGAACGATTGCACTATGTCTAACTGAATTAGTTGCACAACACAATATATATCCGTCTTGTTCTAATCTTTCCAATACTGATATTAACCTATCGTCTTTTTCCAAATCATTA
>Ga0160423_10004630_pt1 | contig 11285 bp, 18 predicted proteins | sample CRUFie14St8metaG_FD_108191 | JGI IMG/M metagenome (GOLD analysis project Ga0160423, IMG submission 108191) | Marine microbial communities from the Costa Rica Dome - CRUD Field 142mm St8 metaG | ecosystem: Environmental > Aquatic > Marine > Oceanic > Photic zone | place: Costa Rica: the Eastern... | reverse complement strand
CGGCGGCAGGCCCTGCAGCTGCCTCGCAATCGAGGCGCACTCCCTGCGGAACTGGCTCGGGTGGTGGACCATCAGGTCCTGGAGCTCGCGGACGGACTCCGCCGCCGTGGCGTCACGGGATCCCTGGCCCCCGCCGCCCAGAGCTTCCCAGCACGCAACCCTGCCCCGCCTCCTTAGCCTTTCGCTCGCCTGCCGGGACTAACTCTGCCCTCTCTCTCTCTCTCTCTCTCTCTCTCTCTCTCTCTCTCTCACTCTCTGTGGTGAACGCAATGAAACGTGCACGATTCGCAAGCAGCCTCGTGCCTTGGTCGTGGGGTTTGGGAGAATTGTTTTAGGAGGTTGATGGGCACGCTGTGTGTGGTGGAGGCGCAGGGAACAGGAGACCTAGACGCGGCGGCAAAGGCAGCAGTGGTGTGCGCCCAGAAACACCTCCCGAAACCCATCTGGGCAGTCGTCGCGTCGCGGAGCGGCACCGACGGGGAGGCCCTTGCCAAGAGCGTGGCGGGGGTGGATGGAGTCGAGAAGGTCGTCCTCGCCGAAGCCGAGGGAGGTAAGTGGTGCGCGAACACTGGAGAGAGAGAGAGAGAGAGAGAGAGAGAGAGGAAGGAAATTAGGCTGACGCTTCCGCGACGTCCGCAACAGGCCTGCTTGCTGAGCCTCTGGCGAAGACCCTGCGCTCGCTCGTGGGCAAGCAGGAACCGACCCACGTGGTGACCGGTTCAAGCACCTTTGGCAAGAACCTGGCTCCCAGGCTTGCCGCGCTGCTGGACGCGTCACCAGTCACCGACGTCCTGGAGGTGGTGGACGAAAAGACCTTCGTGCGGCCAATTTACGCGGGAAACGCGCTCGAGACGGTCAAGTTCGTTGGGTCGGGGCCTGTCGTGGTCACAGTGAGGGCCACCGCTTTCGGGTCTGAGGGCCTGGAGACCGGAGCTGGGGAGGCCGCCGCGGTGGAGGCGCTTGGCGAGGAGGAGAAGGGTGCGATGGCGGGGGGGCCCAGCGAGTGGGTCGGGGAGGAGAAGACCGAGAGCGAGAGACCGCTGCTTGACGCGGCCAGGATCGTGATCTCGGGGGGCAGGGCGCTCAAGTCCGAGGAAAACTTCAAGATGCTGGAGGGGCTCGCAGATCAGCTGGGAGGCGCCCTCGGCGCCTCCCGCGCCGCCGTGGATGCCGGGATGTGCCCGAACGACATGCAGGTCGGGCAGACGGGCAAGGTCGTGGCCCCCGAGCTGTACATCGCGATCGGAATCTCAGGGGCCGTTCAGCACCTCGCCGGGATGAAGGACAGCAAAACCATCGTCGCGATCAACAAGGATCCTGAGGCTCCCATCTTCAAGATTGCGGACTATGGCCTGGTGGGCGACCTGTTCTCGATCGTGCCGGAGCTCTCCTCGAAGCTCGAGGAGCTCGGGTACAAGAAGGAGTAAACGAGGAGCCCATGATTCCTCCTTTGTAGTACTACGGAGGGTCGTTTTTGGTCGTCGTCGTTGTTGTTCTCGTCGTTTTGGCGGGCGCGAGACCAGAGAGCCAAAAAAAGTGCTATTCTACTGTACTAATGACTCTTGAACTTACGTTTGGCTTGGAGTCCACGGGTCTCAGGCAGGCGAGGCGTGGTGGTTGGACCAGAGCCTATCCATCACACCGTACATCTCCTGCGCGATCTCTGGGCTCTGGCTCGAGAAGGTGAACTCCATGTTGTTCCCCTCGCAGGAGTTCTCGGACCAGTTTGCGCTCCCCAAGATCGACATCGAGTCACAGATGGTGAACTTGGCGTGGAGCTTTTCATAAGTGTCGTCTCCGTCCCTATGCCAGTACATCACTTGGACGTCGTTTCCGGTCTTCTGCAGCTCTCGGAGCCAATCCTTGGACTTTGAGTCCATCGTTTCTTCGTTTACCACCAGCCTCAGTGCGAGCTGAGGCCTCGCCCTCATCGTCTGGAGCAAGGTTTTGTACAGGTCCTCGTCTCCGAACTTATAGATCGCTGCCGAGATGTTTCTCTTCGCGCTCGTGAAGCACTCCTGCAGTAACCACTTGGGGCTCAAGTCAGACGAAAGTGCATACCGGAAGGTGGAGTCGTCGTCCCCTTGTCCGAACGCGGTGGGGCGGACAAAGGCGGGTTGATCTCTGGCGCACGAGGCAAAGCGAGCGACCACGAGGGACGCGAGGGCCAGAACCAGGACATACCGCATCATGGTGGTCATGGTGGTCAGCAGGCCAGGGCCCAAGGTCCCCGCTCACCGCTCGGTCTGAGCACCACCTGAGGAGATTCCCCTCGCACGTGCCTCGTTTCTGGGTATCTGTGGGGCGCCCAATTCTTCCGGTGTGGAGTTTTCAACGACAACGGAATCCAGCAGTGGGGCCTGTGCCCCACAAAAAGTCATTCTTGGACTGCCCCATAGAAAGAATCAGATTAGATTGATGCGATTTGAGATTCCCCAGCGGAGCTACAGATGATGGAAATGTCCACCGCAAAGGCGGGAAGGCGGGAAAGGCGGGGTGCCTTCGAGCGATCGAGTGCCGAGCGCGCGCAGCAGCGACGACTTAGTGAGCGCGATGGAGAGACGGAAGATTAGAGACAAGTACCGCGACCTGATCGTGTTGACCGAGGAGAACGATGGCTCCGCTCAGCTCGACGATCCCGACAAAGTAAGGTCCCTCCAGGCCTCCGGACCTGCAGATCTCGCATCTCACGATGGCATGCTGACTCGTTTGCCTACCGCTGGCTCGCGTTGTCCGCTTGTTTCCTAACAGCTCAAAGAGATCCTTCACACGGCGAACAAGCTCCACGATCACGTGACCAAGCCCCGGGAGCACGCCGCGGACACGGAGCTCTTGCAGACGCTCGCGGCGTCGAACCTGGCCAGCGCGAAGAGGAACCTACTGACCGGGAAGCGCCTGAACACCGCGAAAGACCTCGTGACCTCCCTCAAGTGCGAGTACCTTCGGGGCTGGACCCCAGAACAGTCCTCGAAAACTCAGGTGAGCTTGAGCGCTATGTGCTCAAGGCATCGACCGACTCTCTCGGACTCTCGTTTTTTTTGTTTATTCCTTTCCTATTTTTCTTCTCTCTTCCGGACGGGAACTGACCGACCTCCACCACACGTGCACGGACCTGCCTTTGCAACGCAGCGCCTGGAGGACTTCAGCTGGGGAGGTCTTGGCGCCTTTGCGTGCGAGTACCTGAACACGGTGGTTGGGATGACCACGATGTTTGGCCCTTTTCAGGACCTGGCGCCCAAGGCGGCGAGGCAGGCCAGCCGGAGGCGCGGGAGGGAGCGCCTTGGGGAGCTTGTGAACCCGGACGAGCTCGAGGACGCCGCGGCGTGCTGCCAGGAGCAGCAGGAGACGGACAAGAACATGGAGGAGATGATGACGATTCTGAGGGACTCCTCAAAGTTGGATCACCACGGCCGCGTCGGATTCTCCGAGCTCGTGTTCAACCCCAAGAGCTTCGCCCAGACCGTGGAGAACATCTTCACCCTGTCCTTTCTGGTCAAGGATGGTAGGGTCACCCTCGCCGACAATGATGACCCCAGCAAAAGCGAACGCATACTGGTGAGACCAAGCCCACAATGAGACTTCCATTCACGCCGCACGATCCCTGACCTCCCTCTTTCACTCTTGGAACCTTTGCCCCCCCCCCACACACACACGTGTATCTGATTCAGGTCGGCGCGACCGGGACCAGTGGCAGGACAGACCCAGAGGTCGTCTCCCAAGTTCAATACATCTCAAGCTTCTCGATGCGGGTGTGGAGGAAGATGAAGGAGGAAATGGACCCCAATTCTGTGTGCCTGATGGCCCACAGGACGACGGAGGACCTCCTCAGGATGGAAATTCCCGAGTCGCCGGAAGCATCGCCATCGCCATCGCGGCGGCGGGGCAAGCGTCCCGTCCATGGCTCCCAGTCTTCGGCATCCAGGAGGAGGCTCAGCGTTTAATTACAAAAAAATTGATCCCTTTTTTTTTTTTTGCAGGAGCTTAAGGGGCGAAGCGGGGGGCGCCAGCCATGGTGTTCCTCGACGTCATCGTGAACGTGTGCTGCCGGAGGCTCCTGCACAGGGAGGAATACAGCTTCGAGTGAGTCCACGCGCGACCCGAAAAAAAAAACGGCGACGAAGAAAACGGGAGCGCGCCGACGGTGGCCCTCAACCTCGAGCCGTTTCGAAGCGAACTGACTTGAACTTCACGACCTCCTCGTCTCCACCGCAGCGAGCACGCGGACTCCTTTGCGTCGTCGGTGATAAAGGTCAGAGGCCCCGCGCAGTACTTCGCGCTCGGCTTCAAGGACCGGAACCTCGAAGAAAAGTACCTCAACTTCGTCGCTACCCGGGGGAAGGGGCGAAACCTGCTCGGCCTTTCAGCAGCCTTCATTCTCGTCTTCCTCTTGTGAGTCATTACACCGCTACTCCGCAAACGGCCCCTGAGTTTTCGGCCTCTCGCCTTGCAGCACCCTGCCTCTTTTCTGACTTGCTCTCGCCCTCTCGCCTTCGCCCCCCCTCCCCGCGCCCGCAGCTGGCTGTCCGAGGTCGTGTGGGTCCGGCTGATGCTAGAGAACGAAGACCATCCACAAGTCGGCTTTCTGTGGATGTGGTTCGTTCCTAAAACAGTGGTAAGTCTCAAGCTCCTCGCTGTCATTCTTGCTTCTGACCTCGCTCTCCTTCTCACAGGTCCTGGTGGACTTCGCCCTCGGCGTGGCGGCATTGGCGTGCCTCTACAATAACGTGCTGCCCCGGCTGAGAAAGAGATGCGTTTTCTTCATCATCGGCGCAGTGTTCCTCATCTACTTCGCCTGCATGGCCTACAACTTCAGCGTCTCTGTGTACAGTGAGTTTTCGCGACGGGTCCCCCCCCCCTCCCCCGCCTCCCGCTGCCACCGCTGCTGACCTCTCCCGGACCCAGATTCCCCTTTCATGATCGAAGACGACAGGGTCACCAGCCACCCCGCAGGGTGGGCTCTTCGGCTCTGGTTCTACGAGTTTCCGCCCGTCCTTTGCTCTCTGGCAATGGACATCACGGTAAGTCTCCTCCTCCTCGCTGCGTTTTCACTTCTGACCTCGCTCTCCTTCTTGCAGGTACTTTTGACCCTCGAGATCGTCTCCATCTTCGTCGTGGTCTTTGTGGTCGCGATCCCGTTGGCCAAGGGGGCTTGGGCTACCTACGAGGATGAAAACATCATCACCTACGCGTGGCAGGGTGTCTGCGTGGGCAAGGATCCCTACTGCGCCTTTATGTTGCGCTGGTTCGCCATCCTGCCATTGGTGAGTCTTCTCCTTTTCTCCATCGTGATCCTGTGCGTGAGCTACTTTGTGGAGCGAGGAGCCAGGAGGGCCTTTGTGAACAACGAGCTCGTGGAGGCCTTCGACAGGCGGAGGGAGCGGGAGAACGAGCTGAAGAAGAAAGTGCAGGAGGTGGGATCAGCAATTCAACCCCTCAAGAACCTCAAAACATTTCCCCCGCGCAGGCTGACAAGGCATCTCCTCCCCCCATCCAGAATCTGATCCACTCGATCTTCCCGCCCGCCATCGCCAAGGAGGTGATCGCGCTGCAGGAGGAGGACTTAGCGGAGGCGGACGGCTACAGCAGCCTGGAGGGGTCCCTCAATATCAACAACATGGAGCTGTCCCTCCAGGCCATCGCGGGGGGCATCGGCAAGACCGTTGCCAGGTTGCACATGAACGTGAGGACAGGAACCGTTTGATTGGAGCGTGCCCGGACATCGGATCGCCCCCAAAAGACTGACTGGCCCTTCTCCTCGCCCTCTCACCCTCAGGTGACCATCCTGTTCACCGACATTGTCGGCTTCACGGCCATGTCCAGGGTATCACTACCTTACGAGGTCATGGAGTTTCTGCACAAGCTCTTTGTGCGCTTTGATGAATTGGTTGACAGGGATTCGTTGCTTTGGAAGGTGGAGACGGTGGGCGATGCTTTCATGGTCGCGGGTGGCCTGGACGTGGCCACGGACGACGGCGAGGTCAGCTCGGTGTCCCACACCAGCTCCGCGGGAATGATCACCAAGGTCATATCCTGCAAGGTGAAAGACGAGCACAACTCTGCAAAAGCTGTGGTCGCCTTTGGGCGAGAAGGTGAGCTTCCTCTCCCCCCCCGCGAGACCCCTTGCCTCTGACTCGCTCCGCTCTCTCTCGGGTGGTTCGATCCATCCATCCCCAGCGCTCAGGGTTGCCAGGGCGGTGACCATGCCCACCGGCCAGCCGTGCCAGATTCGTGTTGGCGCGCACACTGGCGACGTTTGCTCTGGCGTGGTGGGCAGCAAGATGCCGCGCTACTGCCTTTTCGGGGACACCGTGAACACGGCGAGCAGAATGGAGAGCACCAGCCAGCCCGGCAGGATGCAGGTCAGTGCCGAGACTCACGTCTTGGTGGCCAACTTGGACGCTTTTTGCTGGGAGGAGAGGGGGGAGGTGGAGGTGAAGGGGAAGGGCATGATGAGGAGCTTCTTCCTGGTGGGACCGTGAGGCATGACTGACGAAACTTTCATCAAAAATTTGTGATCGATTGCCGCACGCTCTCAACCTGCTCGTTCTGTAGACAGTACGACGGCTCGGGCAAAAAAGAAAAGTGGTCTGAAATTTTATTACAAATACACAGACAGAGAGAGACAGAGAGAGAGAGAGAGAGAAGGAAATGGATTACAATCAACAATGGATTACAATCAGAAAAACTTAGTGCTCGCATACCTTTTGTTGAGCCTCTTGTCGTAGGTCTCCAAGGTCTCCGCAGTCTCGTTCAGCATCTTCGTGAACTCCTGCACGGAAATTTTGTTGTCCCCGTCGTCATCCGCCTCCGCGATGATCTCCTGCACCTCGTCGTCGATTTCCTCCATCCACTCGCTGTAGGGAATGGCCGCCTTGATCTCCTCGGCGCACAGCTGGCCGTCATTGTCCTTGTCCATCTCGCTGAAGAGCTTGGTGACGATCTTGTATGAGAAAGAGAGGGAGGAGCGTCAGCTGCGTGATGCGGAGAAGCCGGGTTTGGTCGTTCGTGACCCACCTGCTGCCACTTCCTGTCCTTCTGCAGGGTCTTGAGGTCGAGCAGCGCGACGACGAACTCGTTCTGGTCCAGCTGGCCGTTGCCGTCGACGTCTACGTTCTCTATGATCACCTTGGAGTCGTGGTTGCTGACCTTGTAGCCGTACTGCTGCAGGCCGCGAACCATCTCCTTCTTCGTGATGAACCCGTCGTGATCGACGTCGAGCTTCGAAAAGATCATCGCCAACTCCCCCGTCTCCTCGAGCTCCAGGTACTTGAGAGCCTCCGTCAAAACCTTCCTCTTCAGCCGGTGGAAGGACCCATGGGACTGAAACTTTTGGACCATGGTGTCGTTGAGCGCCGCGCTCGGGTAGGTGTCCACGTTGAGCCAAGGGTGGTCCATCGCCTGCTGGTAGGTGAACCTCTTCTCCGGGTCTCTTTCCAGCAGCCTGGCGCACAAGTCCTTGATTTGGGGTGAGACCTTGGTCCACACCTTTTTCGTGCACGAGTGTGGGGAGAGAGGGAGAATGGAGGATGTCAGCGCGAGCCGCCCTCGGGCTTCAAAGGGTCGGGCAATTCTTCCGGGCTCACCTGGGACTTGAATCCAACGGGCCTGGAAGAGACCTTGTGGCACAGGTTCTGGAAGGTGTCGCACGGCTCGAACGGGTTCGTGCCCTCCACGAGGAAATAGAGGACGCACCCCGCGGCCCACAGGTCGGCCGGGTGCGAGTAGCCCTGGAGCAAGAGAAGTTTCAGATTCGCGGCGTCAGATGCAGCACAAAGGAGGAGCCTCATCATCTTTGTTTCTTTCTCTCGCGCGCTCTCTCGCTCTTCGCATGAGAGCCCCTTCCTCAACTCACCTTCTTCAGCAGCACCTCGGGCGCCATGTAGAAGGGCGTGCCGGTCGTGTCCCTCAACTGCTTGCCCGTCCACATGCAGCTCAGGCCAAAGTCGATCATCTTCAGGGGCGATTTTGCGGTCTTGTTCGCCTTGAGAAAGTTATCCGGCTTGATGTCTCGGTGCAGCACATTGTTGCGGTGGCACTGGCCCACCAGCCTGACGATGTCCTGGAAGTAGACCCGAATGTCGGCCTCGCTCAGGTTCGGGTTGGCCTTGGAGTTGGCGATGAGGTCGCCCCCCGAGCAGTGCTCCATCACCATGTACACGGCCCTGTCGTCCTCATACGCGTCCTCGAAATGGACGACGTTCAGGTTGTTCCTCAATCTCATCATGATCTCTGCGAGGACGGGGGGAGGGAGGGAGGAAGAGAGTCAGGTTGGGTTCGCGGGTTCGAGCTCCCCCACACACACACCCAAGACAGCAACTCACCGATCTCCAGGAGCAGGGCGTGCCCGTGCCTCTTGCTCTTCAGCATGTCCTTCTTGATTCGCTTGACGGCGAAGACTTCGGGCTCCGCGGGGTCCAACGGGACCCTGCGCATGGCCAAGAAGACGGATCCGAAGGCGCCGCGGCCCAGCATGCGCACGGTCTTGAACTCGGCCTCGTACCCCCGCTTGAAACTGAACTTGACATCGTAGGACTTCTTCAAGCTCATCTCCTCCTTGATCTTGTGCAGCGAGCGCATCGTGAGGCGGCTCGTCGACCTGCCGGATCCAGGCGTTCCCAGAGACGAGACATCCGACAAGTCCGAGTTCTGGGTGCGGAGCTGGTTGCCCTCGGGGGCGCCATGCTCGTCCTGCTGCTGGGTCTCGAGCAGCGACCCCGACGCGGTGGAGGACCCTCTCGCCGAATTGTGCTTGGCCTTCACCCAACAAAAGACTTTGCGCCACCAGGGGTCCTCGTCCTCCGTGAAAGTGATGGAGTCCTCGTGCGTCGTCTTCCCCGTACCCCCCATCGTCGTCGTCCTCGTCCTCCTCGTCGTCGTCGTCGTCGATGGCCGGCGCCGCGCTCTGTCTTTCGCTTCGAGGGTTTTTTTCTAACGCCTGACCCAATCCTGTTTTCATTCGACATGGGCATGGGAAACACACCCGAATGTAACGGATCCCCCGGAACCGCAATTCGCGGTGGATCCGCTATGATGGGTATGTATGAAAACAAGGAACAAACATTTCCGTTTGAAGCTCTAGTAGCTGCTCAAATGTGATGATCTTGCCTCGATGTATCCTTTATGATACAGCTTCGAGAGTGATGATTGGCACATGACCTACAATCCAGGTCATGCTGCCTACAACTCGTGAACCCACAACTTTTTTTTCTTTCTTTTTTGCCTCCTTCCCCTCCCCTCCTCTACTATTTATAATAATGTGATCTGTTCTCGCCGAAGAATCCCCATAAAGAAAAAGTCGTCACGCACACACAACCCGCAACTCGCAATGCGATCGGCCATATATAAACTTATATAAACAGTGTTTATTAAACACGGAACGAAAAATTTTAGAAAAGATCCTTTGTACGGCTCCGGAGCAGCAATTGCATTCATTGATGATTGGCACGTGACCTACAATCCAGGTCATGCTGCCTACAACCTGTGAACCCACAACTTTTTTTTCTTTCTTTTTTGCATCCTTCCCCTCCCTCTCTCCTTCTCTCCTCCCAAAAAAAAATAGAACCAAAACCAATCAACATCGAAAACCTAGGGGCGAGCGTTACCAATCCTGTCAATCACCATGGAGGCCGCGGCGACCGTTCTCGCGGGCGACGAGGAAGGCCATGGCGTCGAGGAAGGCGCTGGGGACCTCCGCCATCGGAGACCGAGCCCCCAAGATGATAATAATCATCATAAGCGACCCAAACAAGAACACCGAGCCGCGGGCGAAGACGGGCTGATGTGGAGCTCCGACAGGGAACCGGGGGAGGCCTGCAAGGGGATCCTTTGCTCTATGGCGGCCTCGACGTGCGGCGCGTACCTCTTCACCGGGTCCTCCGACAGATCTCTGAGAGTGTGGGACGCAAGACCCTCCCCCTCCGCACCACCCAAGCGGTGCCTTCACACCGTCGCGAACGCCCACGACGATTGGATTCGCGGCGTTTGCATCCTCCCGGGCTCCGACCTCGTGTTCACGTGCTCCCGGGACGAGACTGTCCGCGTTTGGCGCTTCCTCTCCCTCCCGGACGGCCCCCCCTCGCTCCGGCTGGAGGGCATCCTCCGCGGGCACACGGACTGGGTTCGGTGGGTGGTGGCGCGTCCAAAAAGCCAGGACGCTTCCGAGCACGACTTTGCTCAGCTGTTCTCTCTCTCTGACGACAACACCGTGAGGGAGTGGGACCTCGCGCCCTTCCTGCGGCCTGCGCGTCGTGGCGAGGGCGGCCACGTCACCGTCGTCGCCGAATGCCTCCGCAAGATCACCAGCCCAGACGAGATCAAGTCCCTCGCGGTTTGCCCGGACGGCACTTGCGTTTATATCGGCTTGGCCGCCATGGGGCCATGGGGCCATAGCGTCGTCAGGTGCGTGAATATGGATCATGGCAGCGTTACGAAGACCTTTCAGGGCCACAGGGGCGACGTCACGTGCCTCAAAGTCGTCAGGATGCCCAGCCCTGCGAACCGTTCTGCCGCCGCCGCCGGCCCACGCTGCCAAGGGTGCGAGAGCACACCGCACTTCCTGTTCACGGCAGGAGATGATGGCGTGGTCCGCAAGTGGTGCACTCAGACGGGAAACTTGCTGTCAATGACGTACTGCTCCTCCGACTGGATAAGGTCGATCGAGATCTCGCCAGATCAGAGACTTATCTTCATGGCATCGCAGGACAGGCAGATCTATGAGGTCGACATGGACTTGGGGATGGAGAACCGAGATGAACATCCAGATAGGGGCCACAATGGCGCCGTGTGGGACCTCTGCCTCGTGCCGAACACGGAGGACTGCGTTTTGGCCTCCTGCGGCGCGGATGGACTCCTCAAACTATGGGTCGTGAGGTTTCCCTTGGCAGCGTGGTCGCCAGAGGTGCACCCTCTGTACCGGAGAAGGTTCAAAACGAGGGTAAGGGAGTTGCTCCTTGTGGCAAACAGATGCAAGGGCCTGGGAAGGGTCGGGGGCGATGTCGGGATAGGACAAGTCCCACAACTCGCCCTCTTCCGCATCATCGGCTGCCTGGCGGATTTCGAGAGGAAGAGGGATGGAGGATTCCGAGTCTTCGGTAGGCTTTGAGTTTCATATCTGTTTTACATTTCCTTCTCCTTCTGAAGATTTGGGCTCAGAGCTCGGACTTGTCGCCCCCCCGGCCGCGAGCCTTGATGGCCGCCAGCCTCTCCGACCTCCTCACTTCGACCTCCTTGTTCACAACGCGCCTCCCCGCCCTTGCCCTCTGCGACCCCGAGGGCTGCTGCTGCTG
>Ga0160423_10004629_pt1 | contig 11287 bp, 10 predicted proteins | sample CRUFie14St8metaG_FD_108191 | JGI IMG/M metagenome (GOLD analysis project Ga0160423, IMG submission 108191) | Marine microbial communities from the Costa Rica Dome - CRUD Field 142mm St8 metaG | ecosystem: Environmental > Aquatic > Marine > Oceanic > Photic zone | place: Costa Rica: the Eastern... | reverse complement strand
TTCTCAAGCATCTGAGGTGTATATATACGGCGATCCCGCTGGGGATTTTAGAGCGCAAACAGATGAGAGTACTCCCTTCCACATCTTGCGCGGTGCTGGCTTGAGGGCATTCCCAGCCCCTTCGAACTCTGTAGATCTTCGGTTGGAAGCTGTCTCTTCCCAGCTAACTAAGATGATCGAGGGCAAGCCAGCATTTTTAATTGATCGTAGATGCCAGCAACTTATCAAAGGTTTTGAGGGTGGTTATCAATATAAACGTATGGAAGTATCTGGTGAACGATATGCAGATAAGCCAGATAAGAATATGTACTCTCATATCCATGATGCTCTACAATATATGATGTTAGGTGCTGGTGAAGGTAGAGCTTTACTCAACAGCCAAAAACCAGCTAAACCTGTTATAGCTAGTAGAAACTTTGATGTGTTTAATAAAAAGCCATCAAGAAATAGAAGGCAAGGACTTTGGGCAAGAATGTAATTGTGCGTTGCCAAAAGTGTTTTTCTCTGCTTTGAGGAAAATATAAAGGAGATTTATTATGTGCGGTAGAAGTAAAAGACAAGCTCAAATTACAGAAGAGCAAAAGAAACAAGAGGCTGAAGCTGCTGCTGCTAAAGAAGCAGCTGAGCTTGAGAAAAAGAAACTAAGAGAAGCAGAGCTTGAAAAAGAAAGACTTGCTGCTCAAGATGCAGAAGAGAAATTGCGTCAACAAGAATTAAAAGCGCAAAGGCAATCAGAACTATCTGGTACTGTTGTAACAGGAACTGGTGTTGCAGCTAACAAAACTTTAGGTTCTGCCGCAGCTATTACTAGATCTAATCTTGGAAAAGGTAAGTCTGGTCGAAGAAGTCTGTTTACTTCATCAGGTAGTGGAATGGGATACTATAGTAGGTTTTAATAATGTTAGAAGACCCAGTAGCAAAAGAATATCTTAAAAGATATGAAAAGGCTAAAGCAAAACGTACAAACTTTGTTGATGTCTTCGAAGAGTGTTATGAGTATGCGTTACCGCAGCGTGAGTCATTTTACTATGAGGTGTCTGGTCAAAGACGAGATGATAAGATCTTTGATGAGACTGCTGTAGTAGGCGTTCAAGAGTTTGCATCAAGATTACAGTCTGGTCTTGTGCCTAACTTTGCTCGATGGGCAGATCTAACAAGTGGGTCAGAAGTTCCTAAAGCACAAAGGGATGGTATTAATAATGACCTTGAAGAAGTAACCGAATATGTATTTGAGATAATACAAAACTCAAATTTTGCACAAGAAGTTCATGAATCTTTTATGGACTTAGCAGTTGGTACTGGTGTCTTAGTATGCGAAGAAGGCGATGCTATAAATCCTATACGTTTTTCCGCAATACCGTTACCTCATGTCATACTAGACACTGGGCCTGATGATCGAATAGATCATGTCTTTAGAGAAAGAAAGCAAATACGCTACGATCAATTACCTTTGCTATATCCAAAAGGTGTATTTAATGATCAGCTTCAACAGCTTATTGCAAACAAATCTGATAACACAACAACAGTATTAGAAATAGTTTGTCGTGATTACTCTAAAACAAATGAAGAAGCCTTTCTACATTACGCTATTTGTTTAACAACTAAGTCTTTAATTATGACTGAAAGTATGAAGGGCGTAGGTTCTAATCCTTTTATTTGTTTTCGTTGGTCTAAATGCGCTGGTGAAGTTTATGGTCGAGGCCCACTATTTAATGCACTAAGCGCAATCAAAACAACTAATCTTACTGTTGAGTTAATACTTGAAAATGCACAAATGGCTATCTCTGGTATTTACCAAATGGAAGATGATGGTGTTGTAAACCCTGATACAATCAATCTCGTTCCAGGGACTATAATTCCTAAAGCTATGGGGTCTGCTGGTTTGCAGCCAATAAATGCTGCTGGTAGCTTTGATGTAGCGCAACTCGTTCTTGGTGATATGCGTAATAATATCAAACGTGCTTTGTATAATGATATGCTTGGAGATCCAAATAGAACACCAGCTTCTGCTACTGAGGTTGCAGAACGTATGGCTGATCTATCTAGGCGTATTGGATCTGCTTTTGGAAGATTGCAAGTAGAGCTTGTTCAACCTGTTTTGCAAAGAGTTATTCATATTTTAAAGAAGCAAGGGCGCATCGAAGTACCTGTTCTTAATGGTAGAGAAGTAAAAATTAAGTCTGTATCTCCATTAGCACAAGCTCAAGCTAATGCAGATATAACATCTGTATCAAGGTTTTTAGAACTAGCTCAAGGAGCTTTTGGCCCAGAGATGATGCAAGTATTAATTAACTCTGAGGAAACAGCTGCATATCTAGCTAAGAAGTTTGGTGTTCCTGATAATTTGGTAAGAGATGCTGACGAAAGAAAAGAAATAGTTGATTTAATGAAGCAAATGCAGCAAGGTCAGGCGCAAGCACCACAACCTATGGAGTAATGCTTGACTAAAAAAATTAATGTGGGAGTTGATGGGATACAGCGTCCACAAGAAAAAGATCATGAAATTAGCAAGAATGTAGCCACATTGTTTGGCTCTGCAACAGGACAAGCAGTCTTGCAGTATCTTAGATCGATTACTATTGAAATGGTAAATGGCCCAAATGTAACTACGGAAGAACTGCGTCATATGGAAGGTCAACGATATTTAGTTGGTTTGATCGAAGCTCGTATGAACCATGCACATAAGGTGAAAGATAATGGAAGAAAATCAAGTAAGTGAAGCAACAGAAGCTGAAGCAACAGAAGCACCAGCTACTGAAGAAGTATCTGAACGACCAGAATGGTTGCCAGAAAAGTTTAGTGATCCAGCTGATTTAGGTAAAGCATACAAAGCTTTAGAGTCAAAACTGGGTGAAAAAGAAGACGATGTTCGTAATCGTTTGATGGACGAACTAAACGAACAGGCATCTGAGGGTGTACCATCATCTGCTGGTGAATATGAATTGCCTGATATTATTGATAGTGAAGAAGCTATTGAAAGTGATCTATTAAAAGAATGGGCAGATCATTGTCATTCTAATGGATATACCCATGATGAATTTAAAAAAGGTATTGAAATGTATATGTCTGCTTTACCAGAAGAAGTAGATATTGATGAAGAAGCTAAACAATTAGGTGAGAATGCTGATGCTAGAATAGAAGCAGTAAATCTTTTTGCTAATGATTTCTTTCCAGAAGAGGCACTACCAGCCATAGAAAGAATGATGGAAGTGCATCAAGGGGTTATTGCATTAGAAGCAATCATGTCTTCTTTGAAATCTCCTAGCGTTATTGAGCAAAGCTCTATTGCTTCAAACTTTAATGAGGTTGAGCTGCAAGAAATGCAAAGAGATGAAAGATATTGGAATCCAGCAAAGAGAGACAATAACTTTGTTAATAAAGTAAACGAAGGTTACAAGAAACTTTATGGATGAAGTAAAGATATTACAAAGTGGGTCGTACTATATGACCCCTTTTTACGAACATCATATAGCAGAAATGCTACCTATTTTGCATAAAGAAACTGAAAGAGAGTTAGCAAACCTTGGTTTTTCTAGTGTCCTCGAAGCTTTACAAGATCTGCAAAAAGATTCTGAAGTCTATATTGTAAGAGATAATAACTGGAATATTATGGTTGCAAGTGGTGTGTTTTTTTCTGAAGAACCACCACAACTCTTTGCTTTATTTACAAAACACATTACGAAAAACTTTAAGGGATTAGCACGTGGATCGAAGATGCTAATATCATTTTTAGATCAGTCATACCCTGATTTATCTATGCAAATAGCAAAAGAATATGAGTCAATGCTGAACTGGGCAGTGTGGTTAGGCTTCGAACCTGTGGGGTTTAGCGACTGGAAAAATATTACATATGTTGATTTTGTGCGTTGCAATCCGACTCAAAATTGTGTTTCACATAAATTATCAAGGCCCGTAATACACTGAGAAGCCCATTTGGATACCTTCGTTGAGGATGTAGATCGGACACCCAAGATGCCGTAACTTAACTTAGGAGACTTAAAATTGGCTAATACAATAGACCAAGCCTTTATTAAGCAGTTCGAAACCGATGTGCATCTTGCATACCAGCGCATGGGTTCTAAACTGCGTAATACCATTCGTTCTACGAATGTGTCAGGCAATGTCGCTCGATTCCAGAAGATAGGAACTGGAACAGCGTCAACTAAATCACGCAACGGTAACGTCACACCAATGGAACTTGCACATACTAATGTGGAAGTAACAATGGCTGACTTTTATGCTGCTGAGTACATCGACAAACTTGACGAGTTGAAAACAAATATCAACGAGCGTCAGGCTATTGCCGAGAGTGCTGCTGCTGCATTGGGGCGTAAAACTGATGACATCATCACAACAGCTATGGATGCTGGTGCTAACTCAACTCAGTTGGGTGCTGGTGGTTCAGCTGTAAGCAAAGCAGATTTGCTATCAGCATTTGAAACATTTGGTACAGCAAGCATTCCAGAAGACGGACAGCGTTATATTGCAATGTCCCCAGCTGGTTTTGCAGATCTGTTTAATATTACAGAGTTTGCTTCAAGTGATTTTGTCGGGCCACAAAACCTACCGTTTGCTGGTGGTATGACAATGAAAGAGTTCTTGGGCTTCAAGATCTTTTCAACTTCAGCTGTAGCTGGTGGTAAGAACTTTGTTTATCACATGAGAGCAGTTGGCATTGGTGTGAACTCTGATGTTCAAACCGAAGTAAACTATATAGCAGAAAAAGTATCGCACCTAGCGACATCAATGATGTCAATGGGTTCTGTTGTCATTGATGACAACGGTATATACGAACTGCTAGATAATAACTAGGAGGGTTAGAATATGGCTTATAGTGCAAGTGGACTAACTCGTTTGGCTGGTGGTTCTGGTGTCAATCTTTGGCATTACACTACAACAGATGCAATCGCTGACGTTAACACTGCTGGGTACTTTAATGATGCTCTTGGCATGGTTCGCTCTTTGGACGTTATCATTGCTGTTACATCAACAGGTGGTACACCAGTTGTTAGCCTTGTTTACGCAAAGGATGTTTCGGCAACCGCTATTGACGTAACCGATGGTTTAACAGTCACAGCGACTGACAGTGACTAATAGGTTGGGGCTTCGGCCCCACCTTTCTTTGAGGGTTTAATATGGCAGTTTCAAGTACACCATCAAATTCACCAATAGATGTATGTAGTAGGGCTTTGATACTTATAGGTGCAGAGCCTATTGCTTCTTTTGGGGACAATACAAATGAAGCTTTAGTTGCTACAAATATGTATGAAGATATAGCTAGATCTGCCCTTGTTAATTCTAGATGGAGATTTGCAACAAACCAAGTTGTTTTGAACAGATTAGCTGATGCTCCTACTGGAAGATATGACGCAGCTTATCAGCTGCCTAGTGGTTGGCTAATGACTCATTCAGTTACTCAGAATGATACGCCAATCGAATACCAAGTATATAATGATAAAATATTTTGTGATGTAGATCCAACAGCTGTTCTTGTTCTTGATTTTACATTTAGAGTTGATGAGCAGTATTGGCCTTCATATTTTACTGTTGCTGTAGAGTATGAGATTGCAACAGTTTTTGCTGTTAGTCTTGCTAGAGATCAAGGTCTTGCTCAGTTGATGGGATCGCAAGCTCAATCATCTATGGCAAAAGCAAGAACCCTAGACTCTCAACAGCAAACAACAAGAAAGTTTTCTACTAATAGGTTTATTACTAACAGGCGAACATAATGGAAAAAATACGAGTACCATTAACTAACTTTCAGTTTGGGGAAGTAAGTCCGTCATTAACATCTAGAACTGATATACAAATATATAATCAGTCTGCTCAAAGAGTTAAAAACTTTTTATTAAGATCTGAAGGTGGTTTATTAAAACGCGCTGGTTTAGAAAGTATTTATAAATACGATACAACAATCGATACAAACAAAACTCAACAATGTAGATTGTTACCATTTATATTTTCTGATGATGAGCAATACATTATTTCTCTTGAAAATGCTAAAGTAAGAATATTTCAAATAAGCCCTAGCACTGGGAATGTATCTTTAATTCAAACAATTACTTCAGACATTGCTTCAGCTGCTTTACCTTTTGACCATGATTATTTGCATGAATATACTTTTGCACAAGCTGGTGATGTTATGTTTATTGCACATCAACTATTTATGCCAAGACAATTAGTAAGAACTAGCTTAACAACCTTTCAAGTAGAAACATTTGCTTTTGATCAGAAGTCAGATGCAACTGTGGTTTATCAACCGTTCTATCCATTTCAAACACCAACAATGACACTTGATGTTAGTGCTACTACTGGTAATGGAGTTACTTTAACTACAAGCACTGCTTATTGGGATACATCATCTCCTTCTAAACATATTGGAACAACTATAAGATATAACAAAAGTGAAATAGAAATTACTGGTGTAACAAATTCTACAACAGCTACTGGTAATATTCTTGATGAGTTAAAGGTAAAGTTAACACCAAACTCAGTAAGAACTAATGAAGGTTCAAATAAAATTGAAATAACATTTGCTAGTCACGGTCTATCTGTTGGCAATGCAATTACTATATCAGATTCTGGAACTGTTGGCGGTATAAGTGTTGGAAATATAAATGGATCTAGAACTGTAGCGGAAGTTATTAGTGATGATGTTTTCACAGTAACGGCTGGTGGTACAGCAACAAGCTCTGAGTTAGGAGGTGGAACACCTAGCTATTCTACTCATGCGCCTATAACTAGCTGGGATGAGCAATCTTATTCTAGTCTTCGAGGGTTTCCAGCTGCTGTAACCTTCCATGAAAATAGATTAGTCTTTGCTGGTACATTAGCTCAACCTGACTCAATATGGTTTAGCAAGTCAGGAAAGTATTTTAACTTTGATATTGGTAAGTCTGAAGATAATGACTCAATACATTTAACAGCTGCTGTTGGTGAGGTTCAGCAAATCCGACATATTGTATCTAATCGTGATTTGCAGATTTTCGCTGCATCTGCTGAAATGTATATACCATCGTTTCAAAACCAACCGTTGACCCCAACAAACGCACAGCTAAAGAAACAAACTCCTTTTGGATCTGGTTTTATTAGACCACAACTTATTGATGGTGCTACATTGTTTGTGCAAAAAGGCGGTCAGATTGCTAGGGAATATATCTTTTCTGATGGTGAGGATGCTTATGTTGCTAATCCAATATCAACAACAGCTTCTCATTTAATTAAGACACCAATAGAAATGAATGCATTGTATGGAGCTTTAGCTAGAGCAGAGAACTATATCTTTGTTTTGAATAATGATGGTACAATGGCTGTCTTTAATTCTAATAGAGCAGAGCAAAGGGCTGGCTGGGTAGAGTTTACAACTGATGGTATTTTTCATTCATGTGTTACTATCGATGATCGAGTCTTTGCTAATGTTGAATATGATTTGGGAGATGGCACAAGAAAGATAGTTTTGTGTGAGTTTAACAGATTGTTTAATACTGACATGGCTAAAGTTTATAGCGGAAGCAATGGTGTGTTTAATGTTTCTGCTGATTACAATAATGGTGCTGTTGTTAATGTTATTCATGGAAATAACTTTATTGGTCAGTTTACTGTATCTGGTGGCAATGTAGATGTATCATCTGTTGATGCTTCTTTGACTTTTGCTGAGATTGGGAAGAAGTTTGATGTTGAATTAAAAACAAATCCTATTGATGCAACATTGGGTAACGGCCCTGTTACTGGTATTCCAAGAGGGATTAGTGCTGTATTTTTAGATTTAACTGATACATTGTCAGTAAAAGTTAATGATACTAATTTGTTAGTAAGAAATGTTACAGATGATTTATCGCAACAACTAACACCAGTAACAGGTAGGAAAGAATTTAGATTGCTTGGTTATAGTCGAGATCCACAAGTAACAATAACACAAGATGCACCACTCGATTTGCAAGTGAATGGATTAGTAGCGGAGTTAATATTCTAATGGCACTACCACTTATATTTGGAGCAATAAGCGCATTAGGCACTTTGTCTGCTGGTAGAGCAGCTGCAAGGCAGCAAGAAAACCAAGCAAAGCAAATGGAAATAGAAAACATTATTTCCCAAGCGCAAGCTGTCCAAGAACAAAACCTTTTACAGTTGCAATACGAAGCAGCTTCTAATGTTAATGATGCTATGTTTTCTTTCCAAGAAGGTGAGAAAACAATGAATGTAGCTGCTTTTGAAGAAGCACAAGCTGATGCATTTGGTTCAAACATAGCAATGATGCAAACCCAAGCTTCTTTGGAAAAGAGTAGTCGAACTGTAGCTTCTTTGATTCAATATGAAAAAGCGTCTAACACTAGGAGAGCAGCTTTGTTTAAAGCAATAGGCACTATGGGTAATGCCTATATGGATTTTAAGGCATTGTGATATGAGTTTTATAAAACATAAAAGGCAAGTTACACTATCACCAATAGGCGTAAGATCTTTTGATGATGGAAGTGAAAATGTTTGGAATGCTGTTTCTGAAGTTGCTGAAACATTCAGACAGCATACAATGCGAGATGCGATAGCTAAAGGTAGAGAAGAAGCTGAGAATGCTGCTTATGCAATAAACTCTCAGGCATATACTACGTTTGATGATGAGGGAAAACCTTTAGCATTAAAAGTACCAGAAGAATATGGAAGAATAAGAAGAGAAGTATTCTTAAATATTACCAATCAAAAATATGATCAGATAGTTGCAAAAGATATAAGAAATAAATCTAGAGAGCTTGCTTTAAAGTTTCCAGATCCAGAAGCTTACAATTCTCAAATGAAAGGTTTTATTCAAGCTAAATTTGGTGCGGCTGAAGGTAGATTTAAACAAACTGTATTTAATGCAGCATCTGAAGAAATAGCTGAAAGAAAGTTTGATTTAGAAGTAGCTGCTGAAAAACGTAGAATAGAACAACTTAAAGAAGACGCTAAGTTAAATTATGTAACAGAGCTTGAAACTCTTAATTCTGAAATGAGGGGCGGTCTTTATTATGGTGCAGAAGGGCTAGCTAAATATGAAGAGCAACTTCAGAAAGTTGTTGATGCTGAAAGCTTAGCTTTTCAAGTTACTAATAATATAACAGAACATACAAACAATAGAGTAAGAAGACAAAGAATATCTGCTTTTTATGAAATTTCTAAACTATCAGAACTAACAAAGAAATTAGATCTTGATCAAAAGGAAGCAATAAAATTTGCATTAGGAAATATAAATGCAGCTTCACTAATTGATAATCAAAATATAAGAGATGAAGTTATTAAAATTGTTAAACAGTTTGATACTTTAGATATTGGTTCGTTGCAAGAAATGTATTCTGGCAATATTGATATGTATCAATCAATAGACAAAGCAGCTATAGATCAAGCAAATAATGATCTTTATATTACTTTAAAACAAAAAAATAATAATACCAGTGAAGAGTTAGCAGCTAGTGAGTTTCCTCTTACCTCTTTAGATATTGCTATTGATAATTACTTAACACAAAACAAAACACTTTCTAGTAATCCTGATTTAAATAGTGATGTTCTTGATGAAGCTGAAGACTTTATCAGAAGATCTTTTCAGGAAATTATTGAGGATATTCCTCCATCTGTTTATGATGAAAATTTAATTGATTCATTAGGTCAAGCATTAGCTTCTAATCAAATACCCACTTTAGAAGATTATCTTCCAGCTGCTATGGATGATGATACTAAACGTCTTTATACATCTTCTCTTAAAGAACTTGTTATAGCTGTTGAGGAATTGCATAAAGCAAATATTCCGCAAGATGTTAGAAACAATATTTTCAAAAATCTTAAAAATTATAATGACAATAGAATAAAAGTAGAAAAGGACAATAATTCTAGACTCTCTGCAAAAGAAGCGGCTCTTATAAATCAGGAAAAAATGATTGCTGAATCTAATAAAGAAGCTTTCGAACAAGCATTTAATAAGAAAAAAGTTGCAGCACAAATAGCTAATGCAAATGCATTTGGTAAATACGAGACTATGTTTGAGTCTTTGCTTGATCAGAAAAAATTTGATGAAGCAGCTGAAGTTATGGGAAAACTAGATGCTGCAATTAATACTGATTTTCTCTCAAACGATCAGCATAAAAAGTTAGCAGAGCTTAGAGAAAAAGCTAAAACTGTTGGTTATAAAAAAGATGAATATGTTAAAAATGAACATAAAAGAAATACACAAATTTCTTTAACATCTGAAATACAAGCATTAGAAATGAAGTTTATTTTAAACAAAGATGATCCTGATGTTATAGCAGAAACTAAAAGTTTAATTAATAAAATAAACTCTACTAAAGATAGCATAGATCTTGATCCATCAACTTTAAATACATTGCTTAATCCAGCGCAAGCTTTGTTAGAAAAAGCAATCAACCATAAAAAAGATACTAAAAGAAATGATTTATTAGATAACTATTCTAATGCTCTTTTAAATTTAAAAGATTATAATTTTTCTGGTGATGCAGAAGAGTTAAAGAAACTATCAAATGATGCGTTAGATGCATTTAGTAAATTAGAACCACAAGTAAAAGAAGATAAACTTGCTGCACTTAATAAAGCTATGGCTGATAAGATAGAACCTCTTTTATTTAATGCTATTTCAAAAGGAACAAATGGCAGAGGGTTTTCTGAAGATCAGCTTACAGAAATAGAACAAGCTTTAAGAACTGGTGATGCTGTAGAATTTATGGAAAGATTTGCTGGAAAAGCTGAAGCTGCTGCTTTAGAAATCTTAGGAGCAATAAGAGACACTGATATAAATATAGATCCTGTTATTGAAGGATTTAAAAGTTATGCTCGAAGTCTTAGAAACAAATTTGATAGAAAAGAAACATTAGCCAGAAATATAGATAGAGCTTCGACTCTTGGTTCTTCTGCTGGCAAAGAAGATATAAATGTTTATTCTGAAGTAGTACTAAATCCACTCTTAGGAGATGGTAGTTCAAACCCTGTTAATTATTTTTCTACTAAAGGCGGTGCTTTCTTTGAGTTCAAAGGAGGTGAATTTGTTCCTAGTGAATATATGAAAGAGTTAGATCCTATTCTTAACTCAGGCCTTATTCCTAGAGAGATTATTGATTTCTTAGAAATGAGTGCAACTAATCCACCACAAACAACTGAGGGACAGCAAAATCTTTTTGATATTTATTCTAAGCTTACTCAAGGTGGTGCAGTAGGTACTGGATATAATCTTTTAAATAATAAAAATATGCCACACCAATTAAGCGACAGTGCTAAAGCAATATTGGGTGCTGCTTATGTTGACTATGAAGTA
>Ga0160423_10004628_pt1 | contig 11288 bp, 3 predicted proteins | sample CRUFie14St8metaG_FD_108191 | JGI IMG/M metagenome (GOLD analysis project Ga0160423, IMG submission 108191) | Marine microbial communities from the Costa Rica Dome - CRUD Field 142mm St8 metaG | ecosystem: Environmental > Aquatic > Marine > Oceanic > Photic zone | place: Costa Rica: the Eastern... | reverse complement strand
CATTCATTCAGGTGTCCGCGGAAGTGTCCCGCGGAATTTCAAAGACCCCAGCTTGGACAACCAAGGCGACCACCTTGGAGAGTATAGAGAGAGAGAGGGCGATCGGGAGGGCGATCACAGGAGGACGCGGGTGCGGGAGCCCAATAGCCCCTCGAGGGGAAGCCGCCCCCAATGAGGCCGAGGCGGTCTACGCGGTGCAGCCCCTAGGCACACCAGCACTTAGACACGCGCCACGAGAACCCCCACGCGCCCGAGTTCGGAAGAGCGGGGGGGCGAGGCGAGGAGAGAGAGAGAGAGAGAGAGAGAGGCCGAGGGCGGTATAGACGCGCGCGAGCGTGACACAAGATGATGAGAGCGGCGCGGGTTCACCGACCCCAATTCGGGTCTGGCCTGCGGGTCCTCGCGGCTCTGCTAGTTGCGCTGTCCACCTTGGTGGCTAACGCGGGGGCCTCCCACTTTCGTTACGGGACGCTGAGCTGGGAGCCCTTGCAGACCTACGACGGCGCGAAGCGGAACGTCGAGTTTACCTTCAAGGCGGCTTTCCGGAAGAATTATAGGTGGGGGAGTCACACTGCCCAGTGGGCGCAGACCAATTCGGTGAACTCGACCAAAGTTTATTACGGTAGCGAGATATCTCTCCAGTTGGCGCCGGGGTACGACGCGTCGCGGCCGGGTTGCAATTCGACAGGCACGACGAACGAGCGCAAGGCTTGCTACCGGTGCCCCGACGGGGCGGAGACCACGACGTACGGTTGTGAGAACGACAGCCCAAAGTTTGATTTGCTTGCCACGGACTCGAACGGCAACGGCGTTTTTGCCGAGAAGTTTTTCGTCAAGTTCCCTCCGATCAAGCAAAGCGACGGCAGCGACGTGGTGCAGTGCCCGGACCCGTTCCACTGCGACGTGGCCAAGGCGCTGATCGACGAGCAGACGAGGGTCCCTCTGTTCACAAAGACGGACAACTTTGCCCAGAGGGAGAGCTGCTCTCAGTACAGGGACAACCCGACCAAGGACGCCGCGAAGTGCGCCCCTTGGGACGAGGTCTATGGGATGTTTATGGGGGACGGCACGACCCAGACGATCGAATTCGAGGTCAGTTACATTCACGACTCGGACAACCCAATCGTGGGAAACTACTTGCTGGGCCAGTCCAAGTTCACGCACGCGTACGCCGAGGACACGGCGGAGCCCTACTTGGCTTACTTCACGGGCGGTGACAGGACGTACGAGTGCGACTACCCGAGCGCCGCGCTGGACGCCTTCGGCCAGTGCCAGGGAACCCTGAATAACCTCCTGAGGAACAACCAGGAAGGAAGGTACAGGCTGGAGACCACCATCGCGCTCAAGTCGGGGCAGACGAATCGCAGCCCCGTGGCGGCCATGATGCCTATCTTGCCCATCCCGGTGACCGCCATCACCGATAGGGCGAGGTTCCAGGTCACGGCGTACGACCCCGATGGCGACGAGCTTAGCTTTAGGTTTGGAAACGTGGAGGAGATGGGAGGGATCGTGAGGAGCAAGGAGGACGCCTTCCCGTGGTCCGCCAACCCAACGACCGTGGAGGCCTACGACGCCGCCACGGGTGAGCTGGACGCCAAGTACGGAGTCCAGGTGAGCAACGCGACCCCTGTCCTTCCCCTTCGGAAGAATTGCTTTTCCAAGAAAAATTCTCTCGGCTGACATTCCAAACTTTCTCCCTTTCCCTCTCCCATCGAAACGCAGTACGGGAGGTTCCACTGCGACGAGACCAGCAAGGAGTTCATGCTGGAGGGCAAGTGCCCTGGGGATAGGGTCCCTCAGCAGGTCCTCGGAATGGAGACGTATTCCTTCAAGTCCATCATCCCAGGGCTGGTGGAGTGGAACACTTGGCGCAGGCTCAAGCCCAACGGAGACTACGAGAGCTGCGTCGAGAGTAAGTCCGGGTGCGAGGAGATGCCTCAGGGGCTCTACAACGTGGTTGTGATGGTCGATGACGGCCAGAGCAAGGTTCCCATCGACTTCATGGTGTACCTGTACCATGGCCAGCTCCACTTTTGCAACAAGCACTGCAAGGACAACAAGATGGCTGCGCCAAACCCGATTGATGTCACCCAGAACCCGTACACGGATAACTACAACGGCCTCGAGTACTCCCCGGCTTACGCCGGGGTGGAGACCTTTGCCGATAAGGATGGCATCTACGGCGCTGACTTTCTGGTGCAGGGAACCGCGCTGAGGTTCGCCCAGTCGTGCACGGTGTGCAGGTAAGAAGAGATCGCGGAGAGATGGCAGAGAGAGGATCAGAATCGCTGACTTGGCATCGCCCCCCCACCCCCCACCCCCCTCAACGTGCAGCATGGGCACCGGGAACGAGACAGCCTGCTCTCCAATGTCCGCGGACGGCAACTGTGGCGTGGACTCCTTTGGCTCCGTGGTCCCCGCCACCGGGGCGTGCGTCATTAACCAGCCCCCCAGGTTTGTCTCGGACGGCACCGTGGCCCTCAGCCCGACGAGGTCGATCTTCGACACCCCAGGCCTGCTGGAGTACGAGAAGAACCGTCTTCTCGGCAACGTTGGGGCCCTGGATGGGGACTACGAGCTCCCTGTTGTGCAGGGCTACTACGGCAAGGAGGTCGCCTTCGCGGTGACGGCCCAGGACGACGATGACTGCTCCGAGCTGTTGGTGGAGAGCACCATCTTGCCTGACGGTGCGTACCTCGAGGACCCAGAGTACCTGGTGAGCTACGACTCCTTTCCCAACGGCCAGAAGGTCAGGAAGAAGCTCAGGTGGCCGGCGCAGGGCGACGCCAGCTCGGACACGAGGGCTGCCAAGTCCAAGGCGTGCTTCTACGCCTTTGACAAGTACCTCGTGACCAGCACGCCGTTCTACTGCGTGGAAATCCACCTCATGCAAGAGCCTAGCACGGAGGACGAAATTTTGATGAGATTTGACTGCAAGCTGTCGCTCCGGTGGAACGAGCTCCTGGGCAGGTTCGTAGTCTCGGATGAGATTAACAAGTTCTACTCTTCAAAGAGCTATGAGGGCTACATGTGGCACCACGCCGCGGTCGCGATCGATGAGAAGGGGAAGGGCTCCTTGTACGTCGACGGCGCTGTCGCTGAGCTGGACCTCAACGTGGGAACCAACGTGGACGACGTGGCCACCTTCAACAACGGCACCGCGATTGGCACGGAGTTTTCCACCGTGTCTTACCCCAACAAGTGCGTCTCGACAGAGTCTACCTCATCTCGCAGGTTGCAGGCCTTTTCAGTTGGGAGTCTTCAACGTGAACTTGGCTTCCAAAACACGGAGGACCTGGGAATCAACCCGCCCACAGGGGACTGCTGCACGTTCAGAGTCGCTGAGGACTGCTCGAGCCTGAATGACACCACCAGCTTTGAGGGCTTTGCGGACGAGGTGGCGGTGTGGAACAGGAGGCTCTCGGCGGATGAGGTGGCTGCCCTGCTCTTTGACATGCCCGCCAGGAGATCCAAGAGCGGCGCCATCCCTGACCAGGAGACGAGAGCTCAGTTCGATGTGACGGCAGGGAGGGTCCTTTGGGCCAGATTCAACAGTCCCTGCCGCGAGGGGAAGGTTGGGAACACCAACCAGCACTCTGGGGCCTCAGACCTCTCCGGGTTGACGTCGGGGTCCCTAGAAGGGGGCCTCCCCAACGTCACCGATGATGCGGACGACACAATCACCTTCTCTAAGTACACGACCTCTGCAAGGTACGTGTTCACCGGGGTGCCTTGGCTCGCCCCATACCTCAGGAGTGCCGAGTCGCAAGCCCACCTCCCGCTGGACGGCGGAGGGCAAATCACGGCCACCGGCGTTGGCTTTGCTAGGTCGCCTTTCCTCAAGTGCGTGGGCAGCCACTCAAAGTCCGGCGGCGAGTCCAGGAGGGTGGCGTCCGCAGGGGGGCCCTACGCCGCCATGGCTGCGGCGGCTGCTGGCACGGAGGTTCTCGGTGACTCAGCCGAGTCAGAGCCGCCGGTGCTGGCAAGGGTCAGCGCAACGGGAGCGACCACCGCCTCTCAATACGACCCCCACAGACCCCATCTCTTCCTGTCGAGCCTGAGTCACCCCTCAAAGCCCACGTCGGCCAGATCAGACGCCTGGGCGGCGGACAAGAGGGTGCCCGTCTTCGAAGAGAACCGCAGCGGGAGCACGCTCGAGGGCCAGAGCATCCACGGTTTTTGGGAGACTGTGACCTGTGACGCGCCGCCAGCGTCCTTCCCAACGGACAGGTACGAGCTGGGCGTGAGCAACGACGCGGGCGTATCGCTGGCAAACACCAGGACGAAGGTGTACACTGAGCATGCCCTCGAGCTGGATGGCTCGGTCGCCCTCATCGCAGACACCAAAGTGGTTGGCGCGACCTACACTCTCTGGTTCCAGATCACCCAGCCGACGCTCACCTTTGCCACGCTGCTGGAGCTGAGCAACGGCCTTGGGTTCACATACGAGGACGAGGTCGTGCACGCGGTGTATGGCAACAGCAAGCTCGGATCTTTGGGCGGGAAGACTTCATTGAATGAGTGGCACCACCTCGCCATCGCGGTGGACGAGGGGCAGACAAGGATGCTGCTTGACGCCCAGGTGGTCGTTGACGTGGTCATGCCCAACCTTGCGGGCGGATACGCGCTGCAGAGCGTCGGAAACAACTTGAAGGGCGTGCTGGACGAGTTTCGGGTGTACTCCAGCGCACTCACCACCGAGGAGATCGTCCGCGGCGCCTTCCGCAGGGAGCTCGACCTGTCGCGGATGAGTGCGTACTACCGTTTCAACCAGGACTTTTTGGACTATACCCGAAACACGACCCTGTCGGTGCTGGGAAAGTCCAACGCCAAGTTTGTTTCGGTGGGCGCGCCGTGGGAGCCCACCACAGTCTACTCTGCGAATGGCGCGCGGAGCCCAGAGGTCAGCGAGGGCAGCGACGCCATCGCCATTGAGGGATTCAATTTCGCGAGATCCAAGTGGCTCACGTGCAAGTTTGGTGAGAGTGGCTTGGATTTTGCGTACAGCGGGATTGGGCGCAACGGAGGGGATCTTTCCAGGCCCGACGGAGTGCAGCAGTCGATCGACGGGTCGGAAGTCTTCGTCGTCTCCGGCTCTGAGACGCCGGCCACTTACGTTTCCATCACCGAAGCCACCTGCGAGGGCGCCCCCGCGGAGCCAAGGCAGGCCAGAAGGGCGCTGCTCGACCTCGGGGTGGGCGAGACGACGGTGGGGCTCCCAGGCGACGAGTCAGACGCCATCGATGGACCCCTGTCCCTGCAGGTCAGGGAAAGCGCGCTCCAGTGCGACGGCTTGGACGACTCAGCGACTGCGGTCGGCGTTGCCTCCGGCCTCTCCGGCTCTGCGAGCGGGTACACCATTTCCCTCTTCGCCAGGCCCGCCGAGGGTGCCACGTCAGCGGCCGAGTCGGTCGCGGTGATCTCGGTGGAGTCCTCGGATGGGAAAAAGGTGTACCACAGGATCGAGTTGCACTCGACCGGAGTCTGGGCGTACTACGACGACTTTATCGGCCACGTCGCAAGCGGCAACGCCACGTCAGGGTCCTGGAGCCACCTTCAGATTGAGATCGAGGAGACCGGACGGGGATACTTCACTGTAGACGGCACCACGTCACAGTTCGACACGAGGTCCAGGGCGGCCGCAGACGCCAGCGTGAGGCTGTGCACGTCCCACAGCGAATCCGCGTCCCACTTCCACGGCCTCGTGGACGACCTGCTGATCGCCTCCACGGCACTCAGCCCGCAGGACACGCTGCAGGTACACTACTCCGGGCAGGTTCCAGCCCACGTTACAACGTCTGGGGAGGTCGTGGCGTACTTTGAGATCGGGCACGCCAGCACCGGGGACCTGCTGGAGTCTACCTCGCACGCCGCTGACGTGGCGCCGACCTTGGTGCTATCGGGGGCCAAGGTGGAGCCCTCGCAGTGGTTCTGGTCGCCGGGATCCTCCGCGACGTCCGGCAATGGCGGCGAGATCTCGGGCCTGCAGGCCGGTCTCCTGGCCCACTACCCCATGGACGCGGTCAGGGGGGAGACCAACGCCACCGGCACGGTCATCTTCGACATCGTTGGCGGTAGGTCGGGCTTTGTGGCCGGCAACAGGGCGGTGGCCGACAGGAACGGAGTGCTGAAGGGCGCCATGCTGGCGGAGGGGCTGCAGATTGCCGCGCCCGCCACCTACATCGAGGATGGCGACTTCACTCTTTGTGCCTGGGCCAAGATTGCTGACGTGGCAAGAGCCAAGCCCCACGCTGCCGCTGGGGCCTCCGACGTGTTCCTGGCCTGGAAGCTGCTGTGCGCGACCGGATCGGCTTCGCCAAACGGGGAGGTCAAGCTGCGGGACGTGTACGTGAACTATGCCACGGCCACTGAGGCCCAGGCACAGGCTGTGGGGCCGCTGCTCGAGGAGCTCGCCTCGGCCGGCACAGTGACCACGTACCGGGTGGAATTGGACGACCTTTGGGTGTACGGCAGGGCCCTCACCGGCCAAGAGATCGCCTCCAGGTTTTTCACGTCTCATGCCAGCTTGAGGGTGGGCGCCTCGGACGAGGTGGCCGCTGAGCTGGCGGGATCCGCGGCCCTTGCCTTCGAGGGTCTCTCTGTGTGGATAAGGTTGGATGGTGACGTGGCGGGCCCGAGGACGGTCGCTGCCGCCGAGGACGGGTCTTGGGCGGTGGGAGTGGAGGGGGGCGGCGTCTTCCTCTCTGTGGCAGAGCAGTGCGACTGCACCGGCCGCTGCCACCTAAAGCACCTGACCTCGGCCAGGCCTGTGAGGGCAAACACGTGGCACCACGTGGCCGCGTCCTACACCGGCGGAAAGGCCAACTTTATGGTGGACGGAATTCTGGTCGAGGAGCACGACTTCAGCTCCGAGAATCCCTCGCCCCCAACGCCCAAGCTGGGTCGGGTCCTCGTGGGGAGGTCGCCCGCGAGCGAGGTGGACGCCGCCTCGGACGCCCTGGAGGGTGAGATCTTCTCCCTCTCCCTCACCAAGGCGGAGGCCTTGCTGCCATGGCTGCAGAGGAGCTTGGCGTGGTGCCCCCCGCTGGACTTGGAGTACAACGCCACAGGGATCGCGCACTTCGAGCTGAACGAGCTCGTCCCGTCCGCCTCGCAGGGCGGCGGGCTCAGGGGGCACACCTCTGTGGAGGGATCCTCTGCTTTGGTCTCCTCCTCCACCCCTCTCAGGTGGTCCAATGCGTCACACGACGGCTATGGCGACTTCGGCTACTCGAGGGTGAACTTGGAAGGCGCCGACCAGTGGCTCTCCGGGGACACAGTGTTCTTCTCAATCTCGACGCACGACCCTTGCGGCAGTCTCAGGGCCTCAGGAGGCGAGATTTTCACGGTGACCTTTCAGAGACTCGGGCAGAGCACCGTACTTAGCGCCGAGGTGCGTGACACCAACGATGGAAATTACCACGTGGTGATGCCAGGGCTGGGGTGCGGGACGTACAAGGTCTTGATCGCCTCCGCGTCCGGGTTCAATGAGGACGCGCAGGTCACTGTGGGCGCCAGGCAGGTCAGCGCGTCGCAGAGCGAAGTCACCTCGGTGCCGGCCGACCAGTGCTTTGGGGTTCCCTTCCGAATGGAATTATCAGCCTTTGACGAGTACGGGTGCCCCTCCATTGACGGTGGCGCCTCCTTCGAGGTCAAGCTCAGGGGCCCCCATGACGCGGACGCCGCGGTCACCCACGTGGGCGGGAACGTCTACGCGGCTGAGTTCGTGCCTCTGGCACCGGGCCGCTACTTTGCAGAAATTTCTCTGCAAGGAACGCCCTTGGCCAAGACCCCACACCAGTGCGTTGAGGTCTGCTATGGCGGCTCCCTCTCCGTGGATGGGGAGAGCGGCGTGGAAGTCGCGGAGTCCGCCCTCGCCAAGGCCGAGGACGGCACGACGGAGCTCGACATGGCGGGAGAGGCGAGCGGCACCATCAAGGTTTGGGTCAACCCAAGCGGGGTGACGGACACCGATGCGTACGTGGTCGCCAAGCAGTCTGCTTCTAGTGCAAAGCGAGGGGACTTTGCGAAGGGGTACCATATGAAGCTGTCCGGGGACTACAAGACGCTCGAGGGCGCGGTGTACTCGGGGATGGGCCGAGTGGGCAACGTGACCGCCAACACCACCATCGGGCTCAACGCCTGGACGCACCTGGCGTTCACATTCAAGGGCGAGGACCTGAAGCTCTTTGTGGACGGCGAGGTGGTCTCGGAAACATCGGTGGAGTGGGGCGATATTTCTGTATACCCCAACCCCTACGACACGCCCGTGTCCGTAGGCCAGGGCTTCGTGGGAAAGATCGACGAGGTAACGGTCCTGGCGAGCGCCCAGGCTCCTGCTCTGGTCAAGGAGCAGATCTGGTGCCCCCCAGTGGGTGGGAGCTACGACGACGTTGTACTCTATCTCCCGTTTAACGGCTACGCGGGCGTTAACTCCACCGGGGCGACCCCAGGGTACTCGAGAAAGTGCGTGCCGAGCGGGGCGGGCCAGGACTGCCTCCAAGGCATCATCTTTGGCTCTGCCGCTCTGGACCCGCTGTCCTCGCCGCTTAACGCCCTCAGCCCCGGCGTGGGCACACCCGGGTCAACCCACTCGGTCTCCGCCTCGCCGCCCTACGCCTTTTCGTCCTCGTTCAACTCGATCAGGACGGAGTTCGACATCCTGGCGAGAGACCAGTGCGGGTTTGCGTACCAGAAGGGCGAATCTGGCGCCTTCGGCATCACCATCGAGAGGCTCGACGTGGACTACGACACGGACGAGGCCGTGGGAACCAACCACCCTGTCACTAGGCTAGGAGAGGCCCAGCAGATCTTCGCCACCCTCAAGGGGAGCGAGGTGAGCACTTGTTACTCTGAACCACGCAGGCTCCCTACGTCAGCGGGGACGTTTACACCCAATCCATGTCCGTGGACACTGCTGGGGACTACCAAGTCACGGTCTTTGCCAACTCCACCCACGGGGTGGCCGCCGCGGCCCCATTTGTGGCCTCGGCAAAGTCGCTCATCCCGCACTCGATCTTGGTGCTGGACTCCGGCAAGGAGTTCGAGGCCGGGTTCGCAAGCACGCTGAGGATCAGGGTGCAGGACAGCGCAGGCAACGCCATAAGCTCGCCGGATCTGGACCTTGACTTCGAACTCACCCTCCACGGCGCCGCGTCCTCTTCCTCAGCGGAGGTGGACCTGGTGCTGGACGAGGAGACCTCCACCTACTTGCTTCGCTTCGAGCTCCAGCCGTGCGCCAAGCCGGCGGGGTACAACCTGCTGTTCCTCCACCGAGGCACCCTTGTGCCGTCTGACGTGTACCCGCTCTTGCTCCAAGTCTCGCACTCTGGGGTGGTGCGCTTGGCAACAGACGCCAGGGATTTTGGAGATTTGGGCGAGCCCTGCAGGGTGGGGCACACCTCGGCCTCTCACAGAGGGGACCTCTTCGTGTTCGGCGGCGCGGATGCCAAGTCTGGGGCCTACGCAGCGGACACCATCGTGCTCCGCGGGGCGGAGAACGCCGCCACCTCGGGATACCTGTACGAGAAGGAGGTCGTCTTGAAGGGCTTAGCGGGGGCGGACTGGGGCGCAGACCCCTACCTCGCGGCGGCCGTCTTGGTGGACACCTCGGAGCTCTTGGGGGCCGGCAGGATCCTCCCCGGGTGCGAGGACATCGCCTTTGCGATGGGAGAGTCGCCCTTGGACTTCTTCATGGATCCCCACCCGGGCTGCGGACGCAACGACACCGCCTTTTACGTCAGGGTCGACAGGTCGATGATGCCACCCGCCTCGGAGAGCGCGGACGTGGCTGTGAGGATGATCTATAGCAACCCCTCGATGGCGGGAGGGCAGCGTTCAGATCACAGCAGGCCAAAGAGAGTTTTCGCGGTCTACGAGGACTTTGAGGATGGAACGGCCGGCGCACTGGTGGGCATTTCCCAGTGTGGCGCCGCTGGGGCGTTTGCGGTCACCGACGCCCACGCCAAGCACGGCGGGAGGTCCCTGCTGGCCAACTCGAGCGCTGGTGGCGGCGTTGCCGTTGCCGCGGTCGCCCCATTAGAGTCCTTCCACCTGAAGGCCTGGCTCTGGGACTCTTTGGGGTCTCAATCCGAGAACTACGTGTCCCCGGACCAGGACTACCTGTGCGATGCCACGGGGACCTCGCAGCCCCTTGGGGAGCAGCCCCCCCTGCCCCATCCGGCAGAGGCCGTGGGCATTGGTCACTGGATCTACGCCGGATATGGTAGCGCTGTTAGCAGTCAGTTAGCGGAGGAATCCTCTAACTTGGAAAGTCCGGCAGAGGCCACGGGCCGTGGTGTCTGGGTCTACGATGTCGATGGACGTCGGCACTTCATCAGCATTGGTAGCGATGCAGGCGGTAGCAGTCAGTTAGCGAAGGAATCCTCTGCCTTTGTAGAATTGGTAGCGGAAGTGCCGGCCATATCAAAGGGGCAGGCCCGTCCAGACAGCACGGCGGTGGGTGTTTTCACGGGCAGCCACGGCGCCAAGGTCGTGGCCGGGTACCCTTGGGAAGCCACCTCGGCGCCGAGGGCGGCCGGGTGGAAGCTGCTGGAGGTGGTGAGCGACGCCGCGGGCACGCGAGTCCTGGTGGACGGGAAGGTCGAGAAGTCCTCTGCGAGGAGAACCACCCTGGACAAGGTCCTGCTAAAGTCCGGCGGCGGCGGAGAGGGGTCCGACGCCATGTGGGACACCGTCTCGGTCCGAAGGCTGCCCACGAGCGAGGACCTGCTCGCGGTGGTCGCGGTGGCTGGCCCTATGACCCTGGACCGGAGGTCCCTGTCAACGGCAGACCACAGGCCCTCGGCCCCCTTCCCGAAATCGGCCGTCTGGGAGCGCGTGCCCACGGCTGCCTCCCCTCCCGCGAGGTTCGGCCACTCGTCCGTCACGCACGAGGGCACCAAGTACGTCTTTGGCGGCGAGAGGAACGCTCGGCTGCAGAACGACCTGTGGGCCTTTGATCTGGCCGCCGAGGAGTGGAGGCATGTCCTGCCCGGCGGCGCCAAGCTGCCCGAGGCTAGGGTGGGCCACTCCGCCGTGGCGGTCGGCGGGAAGATGGTCGTCCTCGGAGGCAGGGGTGCTTCGGGGCACCCACTGAAGGACGCTTGGGAGTTTGACTTTGAGGACGAGTCTTGGGAACTCGTGGCCAACACCACCGCCGCGGGCGCGAGAATGGGCCACACCGCAACCCTCGTTGCGGGGTCGGTCTACGTTTTGGGCGGGGAGGGGCCGGGCGCCGAGAGCGCCGTCTTCCTACGGTGTGACGAGGGTGACGCCACCGGGTCTTG
>Ga0160423_10004627_pt1 | contig 11289 bp, 7 predicted proteins | sample CRUFie14St8metaG_FD_108191 | JGI IMG/M metagenome (GOLD analysis project Ga0160423, IMG submission 108191) | Marine microbial communities from the Costa Rica Dome - CRUD Field 142mm St8 metaG | ecosystem: Environmental > Aquatic > Marine > Oceanic > Photic zone | place: Costa Rica: the Eastern... | reverse complement strand
GATCACTACGGTGTCATCATCCATGCCGTCTGCTTTAAGGCGTGCGAGGAGTTTACCTATGCGAACGTCAGCTCCACTTATGGAGTTGAGGTAGCGTGCCCACTCTTGTCTAGCTATGGGGTGGTCCGGGTAGAAGGGTGGTGGAGTAACGTTTTTCTCAGTCGCAACCTTGGGGTGCCACTCTTCTCCGACCCAGGGGACTCTGGCTTTTTTGGCAGAATTGCGGTCATAGATGTCATACTCGGCCTCAGGGAGATTTATTTGTGCGAAGAAGGGTTGGCGTGATTTGAGGTCATCCCATTGGGCAGTGTCATATAGTTTCCCTTCGTTGACAAAGTTTAGATCCAGTTTTCCGGTGCCCATCTCTTCCTTTCCTACGTGTGTAAGGTTGGCGGTGTAGTATCCAACGTCTTTGAGTCGATGCGTGATGGGACGAATTCCGGCTGGGAGTTTAAAGTCGTCGTCCCTATGAGAACGCATATGATGGGTGTCTGTCGTCGTCTGGTACATCCCGAGCATAAAGCAGGAACGGCTAGGAGCACACACTGGCGAAGTTGAGAATGCGTTTACATAGCGTACTCCTTTCTTGGCCAGATCGTCTAGGTTTGGAGTCGCCACATTATCTTGTCCGTAGCAGCCCAAATCATTGGAGAAATTCTCGCCTACAATCCAAAGAATGTTTGGGCGTTTTGCGGCATTCAGATTAGCCGTTATCAAGCTGACTGCAAAGAGAGCTAACAGAATTCGGAGATGAGTGTGTAGGTTTAGCTGCATGTTCGGTGATGGTTAAGATTTGTTCTAGGGAATTACTATCAGTTGGGAAGGTCGACCACTTTTACAACTGGCAGGTCATCCAAAAATAATGCCCACAAGTCTTTGCTTTTCAAAATTTACGGCTCGCGTCATAATCTTGCTGCATATCAACTTGGCATCATGCGTTTAAAAAACAGAACTAGAAGCTCGGTCTCATCTTTGGCCATATGTTGTTATTTTTCACTGGCCGTAATTCTAGCTCTACCTATCCGGGGGGAGACTAATCGAAAAAGCAAAAAAGTGAGCGAGCCAAATCAAGAAACTCTATTTAATTTTAAGGGTGAAGAGTCAGGAGATGACTGGATTGTGGTCAACGACAATGTGATGGGTGGTAGATCCGAGGGCGGTTTTAATATTAAAAAGAAACGTCTTCTGTTTTCTGGTTCTACCAACACGAATGGAGGTGGGTTTTCATCAATCAGGACAAAGCCCAAATCACTGGGGTTGGCCAAAAAAGATGGGATTGTTCTCCGTTACAAGGGTGATGGTCGCACCTATAAATTTGGTGTTCGGATGGAAAAGAGTTCCGTTTCCTACCGAGCCGACTTCAAGACTTCAAAAGATGGTAAAGGTTGGGAGATTGCTAAGATTCCCTTTAGTTCTCTTCAACCCAGTTGGAGAGGGGTTAAGTTGTCACTGAGTCGTTATCCTCTGGATAAGGATAAGATTCAGAGTATTGGAGTAATGATCTATGACAAAAAGGATGGACCGTTTCAATTGCATATCGACTGGATCAACACCTACGTAGATCACGATTTAAAGTGAGCAGAAGCTTATTTAGTTTTTTCGCTGCCTCCTTACTTTCAGTTTCTACCTTCTTCTGGGGCGGTAAGCCTTTACACGCTCAAACCGCATATCAGGTCTCTGCTCTTCCCCCAGAACTCGAAGATGTTAAATCCGTCTTCACGAAGTATGTAAGCGTATTTGGACTCCATATTTTAGCCACCTCAACTGTCTCAGATACCAAGGTTATTCATACTGCAAATGTCTTAGCTGAATATCTGGATAACAATGAGGATGGAATCGTCGATCAGTATGATGTACTATTAAAGCTACTCGGTGAGTCTCAAAGCCAAGTTGCTTCAATGGTTCTTTTCGCATCTGAGACGGAGCAGGAAAGTCTGATAAATGACTACTCTGTTTTTGAAAATACTCTCAGCCGGGCACAAAATCTATTTGCGGATGAAATCTTCGAAAATGGAAGTAGTGGTGACGATAGGGATGCCACTCTGGAAGAGGTTCTCCACTTGGTTACGGATTTGGGATGGGATCATGCTCTTCCAGAGGTGTGGGGAGAAAAGCAAGGGAGTTCAATTGCTGCTGCAATGGATACTGCACGTGGTGGATATTATGAAAATGTACCTCAGCAGTATCCTGAAAATGCCTGGTTCACCTACTACGATCAAACCGCCGATTATGGAACTCAAATCACCGAGTATGTTTATTGGGCTACAACAACCTATCTAGGGGGGCAGGATTGGCAGGGGCGAATTCATTCTGATTTCACGCATGAATGGCAACCCTACACCAGAGCCATGCTCGAGGCAACAGATCCATCGGTCGTAAATTTGATGACCTCTTCTGATTATAATTTTCCAGTTATACAATTGCCGGACGGAAACTACTCAGTCCAAAACCTTAGAGCCCAAGCAAAAGTGATTTCAGAGGATGGGTGGAAGAAAAGTGATTGGTTGGGATATTTTTACGATTCGGGTACTGAATGGATATACCATGAGACTTTCGGTTGGATGTTCGTTCACGATCCCGGTAATGGTTCAACATGGCTGTATCATCTGCAACTTGGATGGATTTGGTCGCGTCCAGAAATCTATCCTTGGCTCTATTTTGAAAATCTATCCGAGTGGAGATATTTTTTAGCCACATACGGCTTCTACAACCCCTCTGATTCCAGTTGGACAAGTACAGAGAGCTTTTTGGTAGATTCATCTGACTCTAGCCAGAGTGCTGTGTTGATCGGGCGAATTTTGCTGACTCCCAATTCCATAATCTACTACGAGGAGGATTCATCGTCTGCGGATGGTTGGTCTCAGATTGGGGAGGATTCATCTTCGACTGCTTCTGGTGATCTGATCTACCTTCAGGGGGACTCATCCTTCGAGCGTAGAGCTCGTCTGATTGTATCTAACTACCGAACTCAGGTTGCCGCTGGTGGTCCCATCACTTTGAGTTTGGATGGTCAGTATAGCTCTAATCAACTTACCATTGAAAATGATTCTAATAATGACCAGATGGTAGTTATCGGTAATGGACTTCCTAATTATACTCCAACGGTTTTAGGCGTTGAGGTAACGAATGGATGGAACTCAGCAGCTAATGGTGGTTTTGAAAGCCTCAAACTAAGTGAGGACAACCTTGGTTCAAGTGGTGGAAATAATCCTAACCAGATTGTAGAAGCCGAAGAAACTTTTCGTATTCCACTTAATCCAGTTAATAATTCGTTAGCTACGGACACTTCTCTTGGCACAGTCGGTCTAGCTCTGAATGGTATTCCTGTCTTCAATCCTTTTGAAGATCCATCTCAGACTGCTGCATATGGTCGAATCTTTTCAAGTTGCTGCGGTCATCCTCAGCGCAATGGCATTTACCATTATCACAAATACCCCACTTGTTTGCGTTTGATTTCAGATACTTGGAAGTCAGAGAAAGAGAAGTGCGACGAACTAGATGCCATGCTGGTGGAGAACGGACATTCACCATTGATTGGTTTCGCAGTTGATGGGTGGCCAATCTACGGGCCAGTAGGTTGGGTAAATGACGGAAGCAAAACAGGTATCGTGATGCGAAGCAGTTACACTGGAAGTTCAGATTCGTCAGGCAATCCCACCTATATTGAAGGCAGTGGTGATTTAGATGAATGCAATGGAGTTCTTTCTCCAACTCCCGAGTTTCCTGAGGGCATCTATCATTACGTTATGAGTGTTGAGGCAGATGATGATGGAACTGTGCTACGTTACCTCAATCCACATTTTGGATACGACGTGCGCAACACGCTAGAGAAACATGATTTAATGCCTAGTTCTTGGATCGATGACTCGACCTATATTTCCGCATTGAAGTCTGGTTTTTCTGTCAATGGTGTTTCTATTTCTGGGACTAACAATTTCGACTATTTTGTAGATTTCATATCCGCACTACAGTCTACTTTGAACTCGAATGGAATGACAGAAGTCGGAGCTGAATTTGAGACCATGAAAATAGCCTATCCTTTTACGATTCGGAAGTATCGAGGCACGCCATCGTCTTCTAGTCCATGATCCTAAAAAAGGACTTAAGACAAGGATTCTCCAAACTATCTAAGATATGAAGATTCGCAACCAGGACTTGTTTAAACTCGTTGTCTTGGTCTTGTTGCATTCTCTGTTTCCTGCTCTTGAAGCTACAAACAGAAGGGTGGCATGGAGAGATGATCTCCAGTCCACAACTTATTTATCCCTCTCTGAAAACAAGGATTCATTTTCAGTAACCAACGGATATCCGGATTTTACCTCAGTTGGGGCATTAACTGATACCAACGGTACCCTTGGGACTGGTACGCTCATCTCTTCTAATTGGGTCATAACTGCAGCTCATGTGCTTAAGGATAGTAAGATTGCCGCAGATCCAGCAGCATCTGATTGGACTTTTACTTTGGGCCTAGACTATCAGTCAGAAGACGCATCGATTTATAAGGTAGATTCAATCTTCATACATCCGGCTTGGGAAGCAAACCTACCATCTTCACCTCCTTCAGAAGAATTCTATGAGGGAGATGAACTTGGAGTCGATATTGCTTTGGTGAAATTGCAAAACCCAGTCAAAGGAATCACTCCAGCTATTTTGAACTTATCCGATTCTGAGACAGTTGGAGAAATTGTATACTTTGCCGGTTTTGGTGACTCCGGAAACGGTGCTACTGGAGCCAATGACAAAGAAAACACTACTCGTTATGCTGCTTCCAATATTTTGGACCGTTTAGTTACCAATGTTCAACTGACCAACCAACCTGCTCAGTATCCTTCTCTCAGAGGTGGATTACTCGCGATTGACTTTGATTCTCCACAACAGAACGCGAACTTACTTGGGAGTGCGGAAGAACAGGTCGGACTCCTTGGAGAAGGTGATAGTTCTCCCACTGTGCTTTCATTGGAAGGTACTACTGCTAGTGGGGATAGCGGATGTGCAGCGTTTCATAAGATAAACGGTGCCTGGTCAATCGTTGGGGTAAATTCTTATGGTACTACGGACTCAATTTACGGAGATGTCGCAGTCTTTACTCGGACTGCGAATTTCAAAGAATGGATCGATAGCCTTATTCCAGTTCCATCTGCATTACGGGCAGCACAAGATCTAGGTTCGAACTGGTTCTTCCTTGAATGGTTGGGCTACTTCTATTCTTCGGACTCAAATTGGGTTTATCATATGGAATTAGGATGGATTTATCTGCATGGATCCGATGATAGTTCAATTTGGTGCTACAGCGCTGAGCTTGGTTGGCTCTGGAGCAACACGACTTTATATCCCTACCTATACCAGTCTCAAAATAAAACCTGGCTATGGTACTTGAAAGGAAGCATGCCTCCTCAGTTTTATAATTTTTCACAAGCCTCCTGGGGCATCTAAGCCAAACTCTTTAATTGAGATTCTGACTGCTTTAGAAATTTTTCCTATAATGTGTAACGCAGTTTGTGCTTTAATTTCACAAATCCCAAAGATATCTGGCTGTGACATGCTGATCTTTCATCAAGGCAATTCCTAATCTCTTAGGACTGAAATGTTCCATCAAAGGCGTAAAGATTTAAACGCTCGATTTGAAAACTGATATGGCTGCAGCAGAACCATGTGGACCTTCCGATGATTAACTAGCTATGAAAACTATTTCTCGATGCATCCTATTAGTGCTTCTTTCCCCAGTTCACTCGACGGATCATGACTTTGAAGGGTTGGGTTGGAATGGATGGCAACCCTTCGTTCCACGTGATGAAATCTCTCCCAGCTTTTCTGTTCAGAAGAATCATGAAAACAATCGTAAGGTAGCGTTAGTAATTAAGCATGATTCTCGAGAGAACCTCTATGGAGCTTGGAGCAAAACCTTTGATGTTGAAGGAGGAATGCACTATCTTGCTGAGGCTTTTGCTAGGACCAAGAATGTAGAAAACCCTAGGACTAGCAGGTTTCTTGAACTTTTCTTTCACGATGAGGATGGAAAATATGTAACTGATGAAAGGATTGGAGTTCCTTCTCGTCCTCTTTATCCTTGGGATGATCCCAAAACTGTTGATGGTTGGAGTCGATTTTCAGGGGTCTTCAAAGCGCCGATGAAGGCTACACACGCCACTCTTCGCTTATGCCTTCGTTGGGCACCTAATGGATATGTGGAGTGGGAGAATTTTAAATTCAACCAAGTGGCTCAACCTAAGTCTAGAAATGTTCGTTTAGCTGCTGTTAACTTTAGGCCAAGGGGGGGCAAGTCTGCCTTAGACAACTGTAAGATGTTGGAGCCTTTCGTCCAGAAAGCGGCTAAAGGTGATGCAGATCTGGTGGTTTTTGGTGAATGTATTACTACCATGAATAACGGATTGGATCATGAGAGTGGTGCTGAGGAGGTTCCTGGTCCATGTACTGATTACTTAGGTAGTCTTTCTTCCAAATATGAGCTATATCTTGTGACTTCTCTTTTTGAGCGATCAGGCCATAATATTTATAACACGGCGATTATGCTTGGGCCCGATGGTTCTCTCGTCGGTAGCTATCGGAAACTCTGCTTGGCAAGAGGCGAGTATCGAAGAGGAATCGCCCCTGGAGCCGACTTTCCTGTATTTGAGACAACATTTGGTAAGGTCGGCATGATGATTTGCTTTGATGTTCATATGCCTGAAGTCGCTCGTGGTATTGCAGCTCGTGGCGCAGAAATAATAGCAATGCCAATCATGGGTGGACATCCCACTCTTGCTCAGGCACGAGCCATTGAAAACCAAGTTTATCTAGTCACTTCTACCTACAGTCTGAACGAGGACTGGATGCAGACTGGCATTTGGGACACACAAGGTAAACTCCATTCAAGAGCAACCCAAACTAATGAAGTTGTTTTTCATGAGGTTGACCTCGCCAAAAGAAACTTTTGGCGAGCCAATATTGGAGATTTCAGGGGGAGACTCCGCCATGAGAGACCTCCTTTCAAACTTCCCCAAAACTGAGCTCGATTCCTTTGTTCTCAACATAGACAGGGGAGAAGCGCTCATCAGGTGATGACATTTCATAAGGCCTTATGAAAAGCTTCAGTGAGAGGGAAGTTCAGACCTCTACATCCGTAGCTGAGCCTGCCTTGGTTAATAAAAGTTAATGAAGGATTTGGCCAATTAGGTCTTGGGTGACTAAACGTCTGCTCCTCAGCTAAATTCTAAATTCTGCATTGTCGCTTAGCGTAATGTTCGCCAGTCGAAGGCTTCATCCATGACGTCGCGGTGCAGTTTGATCATCTGAGCCTTCATTTTTGCAAAGCGCTTAGGCTCTTTTTTCGAGAGATCAATTTCCTGAGTGGCGTCCGAACGAAGATTGTGCAGGCGGTAGTTAATAAAGCCTGTTTTTTTGATGTCCCCAATGAACTTTTCTAGAAACATATTTTGTCGAGGAAGCTCGATTTCCGGATCGGCGAGCAGACACCAGTCACCGTCGCGGATAACACACACTGGGCGCGATGGATTGTAGAACCAGTATAGTGGCTTTGGCCGAGACAGTTCACGTCGGGAGAAGAGTGGTAGCAGACTTGTGCCATCTAAGGTGACTCCTTTGGGCAAAGAGACTCCGGCTGCAGCGCATGCGGTTGGTAGCAAGTCGACAAGACCTGCCGGTATTTCCGTGCGAGTACCGGGGTTAATTTTACCAGGCCACTTGATGATTCCTGGGGCACGGATGCCCCCTTCCCAGAGCTGTGTTTTTCGTCCCTTTAGGTTACGGTTATTAGCCCGGTCAGTACGGTAGCTTCCGTTATCAGAGGTGAAAATAACTAGGGTATTGTCAGCTTCATTTAAGGTTTCAAGTTTGTTGAGGATACGCCCTGCGGCATGGTCCATATTCTCAATGCATCCGTAGTACTCGGGCTGTTTTACATTTGGATGCCTTGCCGCGAGTTCGGGAGGTGATGCCACGCGCTGGTGGGGTTCGTGAAAACAGATGTTGAGGAAGAAGGGCTTGTTTGAATCACGGTGGTTATCAAGCCAGTCAATCGCTTCGCTGGCTACAATTTGGCAGGAGTATCCCTTGATTTCTCCAAGTGCCTTACCATTTCGGACGAAGTTTTGTGGGTTCCTGTGCGAAGGATTGGCATTATTACCAGTAGCCAACCAGTAGTCATAGCCATGATCGCCGGGGTCAGGTCCGGAAGTATCATCGGTGAGTCCATAGCCCAGATGCCACTTGCCGACATGCGCTGTCGAGTAACCACCCGCTTTAAGAAGCTCTGCGATGGTAGTTTCCTCGATGCGTAAATGCATCTTTTGCGATGTGGCTACCCAACTATAAACCCCCGCACGCACCGAGAAACGTCCAGTTTGTAATGCTGCCCGTGAAGGTGAGCACACTGCGCTAGCCGCATAAAAATCACTGAACTGTAAACCCTCTGCCGCAAGTTTGTCTAAGTGGGGCGTTTGGTTTTCTGGGCTACCATAGCAACTGAGGTCACCTGCACCGAGATCATCAGCAAGCATGATGATGATATTCGGTTGGGACACACCCCAAAGATGAAGAGCTGTCAAAAAGTAGAGAACGCAATTTGAGAGTTTCATAATATAAATCTGCAATCGACAAAACCGTATGCAACCTCGTTTCCTACTTTGATTTTGGGATCGAAAAACCTCCTTTTGGTCTACTTGCTACTAGTATGCCTATTTTAAAAAGTTTCTTCCTTATCTTTATTGCTGCAGCCTTTCAACTGGCAGTATCCACAGCAGCAAAGAAGCCCAACATCATTTTCATCCTTGCTGATGACTTGGGCTACGGTGACCTCGGATGCTTCGGTCAGACTCATGTTAAGACACCCATCCTAGATAAAATGGCTGCTGAGGGAATCCGCCTTACCTCCTTCTACGCGGGGTCCACGGTTTGCGCGCCTTCCCGTAGCGTGCTCATGACGGGGCAGGATACCGGGCATACGTGGGTTCGCGGCAACGGTCCGGCTGCTTCACAGACCTTACGACCCGAGGATGTCACAGTGGCCGAGAAGCTCAAGGAAGCCGGCTACGCCACTGCGCTCTGTGGGAAATGGGGTCTTGGCGAAATCGGTTCTACCGGCCATCCCAACCGGCAGGGCTTCGACTACTTCTATGGATACCTCAACCAACGCCACGCACATAATTTCTACCCCGAGTTTATCATTCGACAGCAAAAGAAGGTGCGGCTCCGCAACGAGTACGACCCGGCCTGGGTGCAGATGCGCACTAAACAAGGGCGACCCGACGACGGTGCAGGTTGGGCAAAGCCACAAAAGAAACTCGACTATGTACCTGCTCTAGTAACCGAAGAGGCCCTGAAGTGGGTCGATAAACAGGCGCGCAATAAAAAGAAGCCCTTCTTTCTCTATTACGCTCTAAACATTCCACACGCCAACAATGAAGCCAACCGCGGACTCAAGGATGGGCAGGAAATCCCCAGCTACGGCCAGTACGCCGACAAGGATTGGAGCAATCCCGACAAGGGTTTCGCTGCCATGAACTCCATGATGGATCACGATATAGGCAGTTTGGTCGATGTTCTTAAGAAAAACGGTGTAGAGAAAGATACCCTGATATTCTTTACCTCTGATAATGGACATCACAAGGAAGGGGGGAACAATCCAGAATTCTTTAATTGCAATGGTCCATTGCGAGGTATGAAACGGGACCTTTACGAAGGCGGGATACGAGTGCCAACAGTGGCTTGGTGGCCAGATACCATACCTGCGGGCATCCAGTCAGATCATACTGCGCAATTTGCTGACTTTATGGCTACCGCTTGTGAGTTGGCAGGGGTCAAGACTCCAAGCAACACTCAGTCGACCAGTTTCGTTCCCACTCTTCTCGGCAAGAGCGCCAATCAGAAGAAGCCCGAGTTCCTCTACTGGGAGTTTTACGAGCGCAACAGCAAGCAAGCTGTCCGCTTTGGCAAATGGAAAGCTATTCGCCAACCCATGTTCACCGGGGGTATCGAGCTCTATGACCTCAATGCTGACATCGGAGAAAGCAAAAACCTTGCTGGCCAATTTCCTAAAATAGTCGAGACCGCCAAAACCTACATGGAAAAAGGTCACGAACCCAACCCCAACTGGAAAGTGCGGTCTCGCTAGAAGTCACCTTTCAGTCCTACTCGTGCATATGTACTTGCGTACTCATTGTCTTGTAATGCCACTTTGAAATTTAATTTATGGAACCAGTCTAGTCTAGTCTAGTCTAGTCTGTCGCCATTCCCTTCGACTGATTTTTCGCTGGTTGTGATTAGGGAATAGAGTTATTCATTTTAGTTAAATAATATAAACTATTATGAGTGCATTTGAGTCTATTGGCCTAATTATTCTCATGGCTTACTTTGCTGCTGCCGTCATTTTTCCGATATTTTGGACTGTGGTTACTTTAATATCTGGAGTGAAAAATGGTCGGTTCTTAGGTCTTCTGGGTGCGTGGATTCCACCTGTTTTAATGGGGATTCTTTTCTGAGGTTTCTTGGATGTGATTTTCAATATTTTCTTCATTGGTTCTTATGCGCTTTCTTTGTACCTACTGTATACAGACATGCAAAATGCGCGCCGCGATGGGGTTCCTAATAGCCTTGGTAGGATCTGCTTTATATTACATACATCAGGTGGAGGGGTTGTATTTGCGATTTGCGTGATAGGTATTGCCTTGGCTGGTGATATCTAGTTCGTGCTTACAGCGAAGAATTTGGAGAAAGTTTGTGTCGCCACCTTATTCTAAGTGTACGCCGCATTGGGAACCTAGATTTTTCTGTCGTGTAGGATTTTCCCTAGTTAAAATTAAAAACCGATTGGGCTTAACTTGTTAAAACCGCTGCCTGCCAAGTTGTGCGTAGGGTGGCACCCCTTCTGGGCGTAATGTGTGGGGGAGGTCTGGCGTTCTTGGGGTTGCGCCGTTCAAGCACCGCTGACCCCAAGCTAATAACCCTTGCCCCGCCGGGGCAAAGACAGACCGTTAGAAATGCGAGCTAAGGCAGGAACTTCAACCAACCACCTCAGATATGTCCGCTGTGCTATCGGCAAAACTTTCTGTGGGACTAGATAGCTGGTTTGCGATGGTGACAAACAAGTTGGAGAGAGGAATGTCGTCGCTATAGCTTAGGTGAGACCCATGCCTAAAGCCTAGGTTTTTTCCCCCGCTTAGGATGATGGGGTAGTTGATTGCTCTGTGGGTTTTACTGGTAGCGCAACCATAGAAACAGAGGGTGTTGTCCAGTAGAGTTCCATCGCCTTCTTGGATGGAGTCTAGTTTCTTG
>Ga0160423_10004626_pt1 | contig 11289 bp, 11 predicted proteins | sample CRUFie14St8metaG_FD_108191 | JGI IMG/M metagenome (GOLD analysis project Ga0160423, IMG submission 108191) | Marine microbial communities from the Costa Rica Dome - CRUD Field 142mm St8 metaG | ecosystem: Environmental > Aquatic > Marine > Oceanic > Photic zone | place: Costa Rica: the Eastern... | reverse complement strand
CATAAAATAGTTGTATTGTTGATACAGAAACTCAATTCTTAAAAACGTTCTCATCCTCTCACTAAGCGGTAGCTCATAGTCAGGTGACCTTCTTGAGGTTGGATCAAATCTCTCTGCACTGTATTTCATTCCAATTATTTTGCCCTTAGATTGCTGTAACTTCAAATATTGAAGTGTAATGAACTAGGAAGACGAAATTTTCATGTAAAAATCATTAAGTTTTTTTACCTGATGCTCTATTTCTTCTATGCTTCCCTCATTTAAAATAATGTCATCAGCAATAGATTGTCTTTCTTCGCGTTTAGATTGACTTCGAATCATTTTTTTTGCGAGTTGCTCTGTGATATTGTCGCGTTTTATCAATCTTTTGATCTGTATTTTCTCATTACAATCAATTATTAGTACACGATGAATAAAATTTAAAATTGGAGATTGATGAAGAAGTGGAACAACTATTATTTGATAACAACCTGATGCGGATTGAATTTTTAACTTAACCTCATCCTGAATTTTTGGGTGCATTATCTTCTCCAGAGTTATTTTCTTGTCTTTTTCATTAAATATAATCTCACGCATCAATTTTCGATCTAAATTTCCATCGCTTAAGAGTACAATTTCACCGAAAAAAGATACAATCTCATCTAAGGTCTCACTACCAGGAAAAATGAGTTCTCTCGCGATAATGTCTGTATCAATAATATCTGCACCCAATGACGAAAATTCATCACTTACAATTGTTTTTCCCGATGCAATGCCTCCTGAAAGACCGATATATAAATTATTTTTCATTTATTGCGCCGTTAATCAGATTAAAATTTTAACGTAACCATCCATAATTCTTTCACCATAAAAAATTAATATCCATCCTGCTACGGATAAAAAAGGAGCAAATGGTATCAGGCCATCATTCTCTATTTTCTTGGATACAAAAAGATAAAAAGCATATATTAAGCCAGCTATTGCAGCAAAGAATAAGACAACAGGAACCATCTTCCAACCAAGCCATGCACCTAACCCTGCCAGTAATTTAAAATCTCCGTGACCCATTCCCTCTTTACCAGTGAATGAGTAATGAAATTTATAAATCACAAATGGTAGAAAGTAACCAAATAAAATACCTATGATGCTCGAAATTGGCTCAGTCAAGATATCTTTATTCCCCTCAAGATAGAATATACAACTAACAGTAATGCCAGAGATAATAAGACTGAAAGACAGTATATCTGGGACAATCTTGTGATTAAAATCGATGACGGTTATCGAGATAAGTAAGTAGCAAAATAATAATATAGCAATAAAATCAAATCCTAGATTAAAGTGCTTACTTGCGTGAAGAGTTACAATTGCTGTCACGATCTCTACAATTGGATATTGTAATGAAATTTGATTATTACAATTAGAGCATTTTCCTCTCAGAATGAGATAGCTTAAAATTGGGATATTTTCATAAAAGCGAATGGGTTTTCTACAAATACTGCAGTGTGAGCTTGGATATAAGAGATTAAGATTTTCACCGATTTGAGAGGTTTTTAAGATCATTATCGGTAATCTGTAAATGACTACATTTAGAAAGCTTCCGATAATCAGACCGATTATTAGGAAAAAAATTACAAATATTATTTCAGTGTGAGTCACAAGCAGAGGCTTTCAGAGTCATTCACAGATTAACTATTGTTCGTTTTGAAGCTCAGATTTTATCTCGTAAGCCCGGCTTTTGTAGTCACGATATGCAGGTATAGCGATTGAGATAATTATACCTGCAATTATAACTGCAACAATAATCTCAACCAGAGTGAATCCATTATTATTATTTTTCATCATAATAATTATTATTTTATCATGCTAATTTATTATGATGGATATTTTCATGCAATAAAATAATAATAGATAAGGTTTCATTTATTTCTATCTTATGAAAGAATTTACAGTTAAACACCAGCAATCAAAAGTATATAAATCTTCTTCAAGTGAAAATAATCAATGAATCTTCATGAATTTCAATCTAAAGATCTTTTTAGGAAATATGGAATTCCTGTACCTAAAGGTTCAATTGCAACAACTCCGGATGAGGCAAAATCAGTAGCTCACGGATTGGGCGCTAAAAAATGGGTCGTTAAGGCTCAAATACATAGTGGCGGTCGAGGTAAAGCAGGAGGCGTCAAAATAGCAAATAATCAAGATGAAGTAATGAAATTTGCGAAGGAGATGCTAGGAAAGACATTTGTTACAAAACAGACGGGAGTTTCAGGCCTGCCATCAAGTTTAGTTTATATAGAAAGTGCCACCGATTATGAAAAAGAATTATATATCAGCCTTCTTGTCGATCGTGAAGATGAGTGTATCTCAGTTATATCCTCCAAATCTGGTGGTGGCAATATTGAGGAAGTCGCTGAAAAAGATCCAGACAGTGTTTTCAAAATCCCTATCAATGCTGCTCTTGGGATTATGCCTTATCAATTGAGAAAACTGAGTATTGGCCTAGGATTAACAAAAGAACAGAGTGGACAACTTACAAGTATAATTAAAAATACCTATAATTTATTTCTTGAAAATGATGCAAGTCTAGTTGAGATTAACCCGCTTGTTGTTAGCAAAAAGTCAGAATTGATTGCTCTGGATGCAAAAATTAATATTGATTCAAATGCTTTATTCAGACAACCAGAATTATTAAAACTAAAAGATCCAACTCAAGAAGATCAATCTGAGAATGATGCAGCAAAGAAGGGTCTGAATTATGTATCTTTGAGTGGAAATATTGCTTGTTTGGTCAATGGAGCTGGCTTAGCTATGGCAACGATGGATTTAATTAAGCTTCACGGTGGAGAGCCAGCGAATTTTCTTGATGTTGGGGGTGGCGCAACATCAGAGAAGGTTTCATATGCTCTTAAATTGATACTCGCTAATGAAAATGTCCAAGCTATTCTTGTAAACATCTTTGGTGGCATTGTTAGATGCGATCTAATTGCCCAAGGAATAATTGATGCTGTGAGAGAAATTGAGGTGACCTTGCCTGTGGTAGTTCGTCTGGAAGGAACGAATGTGGAAGATGGTAAAGAGATTCTCAAAAAGAGCGGTCTTGAGATTGTAACTGCAACAGATTTGACTGATGCCGCAAAAAAAGTCATCGAGGCGGTTAACAAATGAGTATTCTCATCAATAAAAATACAAAGATTCTCTGTCAAGGGATAACTGGCAATCAGGGTTCATTTCATACTCAACATTGTGTTGAATACGGAAGTCAGGTAGTAGCAGGTGTTACTCCCGGGGCAGGAGGGACAGAATATCTTGATATTCCCATTTATAACTCTGTAAGAGAAGCAGTCGATATTTCTAGTATTGATGTGAGCATGATTTATGTTCCTGCACCATTTGCAGCAGATGCCATAGTCGAAGCAGCTGAAGCAGGAATAAAATTAATTGTTTGTATAACAGAGGGTATTCCTATAAGTGATATGGTAAAGGTAAAAGCGTCAATAAAGAACAATGAATGCAGACTTTTGGGACCAAATTGTCCCGGCATTATCACTTCAGAAGAATGCAAGGTTGGCATAATGCCTGGTTTCATCCACCAAAAAGGCAAAATTGGTATTATCTCCAGATCAGGAACTTTAACCTATGAAGCGGTTTATCAAACTACTAAGAATGGTCTTGGTCAAACTACATGTATAGGTATTGGCGGAGACCCAATCAGAGGAATGAATTTTATAGACTGTCTTCAGTTATTTGAGAATGATCCTGAGACCGAAGGCATCATAATGGTTGGTGAAATTGGAGGCACCGATGAAGAAGCTGCTGCTGAATTTATAAAATCAGATATCAAGAAACCTGTTGTTGGATATATAGCTGGAGTTACGGCTCCCCCAGGAAAAAGAATGGGACATGCTGGAGCAATTGTTGCTGGTGGTAAAGGAACAGCTGAGGATAAGTATAAAGCGCTGGATAAGGCAGGGGTTCATTCAGTCAAGTCGCCAGCTCTTCTTGGTGAAGCAATTCTGGAACTTATTAATTAAAAGCTTCTCGCACCAATGACTAAAAAAATTTCAATTGCACTAGCTCAACTGGATTTTGTTGTTGGTGATATTTCTGGCAATACAGAGTTAATTATTGAAACGAGCAAAAAAGCAAAAAGGCAATACAATGCAGATTTAATAGTGTTTCCTGAATTATCCATCTCTGGATATCCTCCTGAGGACCTATTGCATCACTCAGGTTTCAAGAAACGTATACTTGAAGCCTCAAACAAAATACAGCAGAAAATCAACGGAATAGATGCTCTAGTTGGTTATCCAGAGTACCAAAATGGCAAGATATTCAACTCCTGTTCTGTATTCTCAGAAAAAAAAGAACTTGTGCGATATCGTAAGGAAGCACTCCCAAATTATAGTGTATTTGATGAAAAAAGATATTTTGAATCGGATGATAACTCTGCGATTTTTTTGATAAAAGGAAAAAAAATTGGAATTAATATTTGTGAGGATATTTGGCAAGAGCGAGCCGCAATCAGATCAAAAGAAGCTGGAGCAGAACTGATTATAGTTATAAATGGTTCGCCATATGAGAAAAATGGACAAGAAAAAAGAGAGAAGGTAGTAAAAAGATTAACAGAAGTCACAGGGCTGCCTTTTGTGTATCTAAATATGATCGGTGGCCAAGATGAGCTTGTATTCGATGGATCTTCTTTTGTTATGGATAAAAATGGTGAAATTGTATATAGAGCGAAATCTTTTGAGGAGTCGCTTGATCTGATTGAATTTGAAATTAATGATGATGGTTGTTCTCCACTTAAATCACGTGTTCATAAAGTTCTCCCTCAGGTTGAAAGTATTTATAAGGCATTAGTAAGAGGAACAAGAGATTACATAGAAAAGCATAAATTTCCTGGAGTTGTATTGGGATTATCAGGAGGAATAGATTCTGCTCTGACACTTGCTATAGCCTGTGATGCTATAGGCTCAGATAAAGTAAGAGCAGTGATGATGCCCTATATTTTTACAAGTGATATGAGCAGAAATGATGCAGAGGCTCAAGCATCTTTGTTGAATGTTCAATACGATATTCTTCCAATATCAACTCTTTACAACTCCACGATTAAACTTTTGCGACCAATATTTATGGATGCGGCATCAGATTCAACTGAAGAGAATATTCAATCTCGCTCAAGGGGAATTATACTTATGGCGATTTCAAATAAAACAGGCCTTATGCTCCTAACAACAGGTAACAAAAGTGAAATGGCAGTAGGATACGCAACCCTCTATGGCGATATGGCTGGGGGCTTTGCCCCAATAAAAGATTGCACCAAGACGATGGTAAAGAAGCTTGCAAGTTATAGGAACACTATATCAGAGGTTATTCCGAAGAGAGTAATTGAGAGAGAGCCCTCCGCTGAATTGAGTGAAAATCAAAAAGATAGTGATACTTTACCTCCATATGAAATTCTTGATCCAATACTTGAGGCTTTCATAGAAGAGGACTTGTCTGTTGAAGAAATAGTTGATCTTGGTTTTGACAGAACAACAGTTATAAGAGTTCTCGAAATGGTAAAGAGAAATGAATACAAGCGCCGTCAAACACCCCCGGGAGTCAGGATAAGTAATCGAGCTTTTGGGAGAGATTGGAGATACCCAATTACATCAGGATATAACTTCCCGAAATAATATTTCTCATCTAGTTGAAATTTTTTAATTCGATTTGTTAGGCAATTTAGGCAGTAGTGTCTTTATAGCTTGCCAAAATTTCGGAACTTTCTTTTTGGGTGCAACATTCTCACTTCCATCGACCTCCTTAGTGCTTGTATTTGTTGCGGCAATTGAGGTGGGTGAGGAAGTAAACATATTATCCACTAATTTTGAATTGCTTGAATAATATGAATCAATAGATTTATCTGAATAGTTTTGGTTAAGAACGCTTCTAGTGTCATTTGCCAGCTCATTCATACCTAGTTTTTCGTAAGCTTCTAACATTATCTCGAGTGATTCTTTATTACTTGGAATGCCATTGTATCTCTCAAGGGCGTCTTTTGCTCTATTCAGAGCCGCTACATAAGCACCACTCCTAATATAATAATCGGCAACAATATTCTCATAAGAAGCCAGTCTATTTTTTAAGAACACCATTCTCAATTCAGCATCAGCTGCATATTCGCTAGCAGGATACCTTGTAACTAATCGTTCAAGAATTGAGAACGATTTTTCAACATCGAGCGGTGGTCTCATATTCATATTTTTATTAAATGTTCTTTCTAGAAAGTCTGGTTGATCTTCAAAATGAGCCAATGCCTGAATATATAGAGCATAGTCAATATTTGGGCTGGTTGGATTTTCTCTAATAAATGCCTCAGTTTGATCAATTGTCTCTTCTTTTGCGCCACTTTTGTAATATGCATACATCAGTTCCATCTGAATCTGATTTGAGAGCTCACTAAATGGAAATCTTGACTGAATAGTCTCAAATAACCCAATGGCTCTTCTGTAATTACCTGCAACGACCGCTGCTTGAGCCGTCTCATATGCCCTTACAACATCATTGATATATGCCTCTTCCACTGTTTCTTCATTATTAGCACATCCGAATAACACTAATGTTATCAATAACAAGGATATTAATTTACTTTGATAAACCATATTTTTTAGATTTTGAAATGAAAAAATTTTTAACCATCCATTTTATGCTAGATTAAACCTCAATTGAGAGTAAGTTAATACTAATGAGATTTTAAGTCAAAATCGGTATCCGATAAATAATTAAAATTTATCATAGCTATGAAACAGTATAATAAAGAAATTTATCTGCCAGATGAAATGATTGGAAAGCGTTTAGATGTAGTCTTAGCCGAGATGCTTCCTGAGTTCTCAAGAAGCAGAATAAAAAAATGGATAATTGATGGCTCTATAACAATTGATCAAGAGAAAAAAAGACCACGAGATTCAGTTGTGGGAGGTGAAAAAATCTTGATTATGATTGAATTAGCAGAGAATACATCAGTAAAAGCTGAACCTATTGATATTCAGGTTGAATACGAAGACAGTGATATTGTTGTTATCAACAAACCAGCAGGATTAGTCGTTCATCCGGGCGCTGGCAATCCTGATGGAACACTTCTAAATGGCTTGCTCCATAAATGGCCTGAATTAAGTGATATTCCTAGAGCGGGAATTATCCATCGTCTTGATAAAGAAACTTCAGGCTTGATGGTTGTGACTAAGAATTTAATTGCCCATAACTATCTTGTCCAGGAACTATCGCAGAGAAAAATCAGCAGGGAATATGATGCAATTTGTTACGGAGTTTTAACGGGTGGAGGCACTATCAATGAGCCCATCGCTCGTCATCGAACTCAGCGAAAAAAAATGTCAGTAGATAGCAATGGTAAGGATGCGATTACTCACTACATAGTCATAAAACGCTTCAGGGCGCACACACATATAAAAATTAAATTGGAGACTGGTAGAACTCATCAGATAAGGGTTCATTTTGCCTATAAAAGAAATGCATTGCTGGGTGATCCGCTATACAGCCGATTAATGATTCCTTCGGCTTGCAGTAAAGGACTTGAGGAATCAATTAGAGAATTTAAAAGGCAAGCGCTGTGCGCCTCTAGATTGAGATTTTCTCATCCAATATCGAGGAAGGAAATTGAAGTGAAGGTCTCTCTACCATCTGATCTAAAAAATCTATTGAATGCCTTAGAGAATGATAAGAATTTAAGTGAATAGAATAAACATAATTAAACCAGACTGGAGAGGATTAGGAGATATCTATGCTGGAACTACGACAAGATTACATGGTTTTAGTAAGGATAGCTTTTCTGAGCTTAATCTTGCGATGCATGTCGGAGACTCAAAGTTAGCGGTAACCAAAAACAGAGAAAAATTAAAAAAAGATCTCAATCTACCTAGCATTCCGGCTTGGTTAAATCAGAAGCATGGGACCAATATTATCATTGAGCCAGACAAACTCAATCGTCAGGAGGGTGATGCATCGATCTCATTTGAACCGGGAAAGGTTTGCACGGTAATGACTGCTGATTGTCTGCCTATCTTAGCAACGAATAAATCACAAAATGTCGTTGCAGCGATCCATGCTGGCTGGCGAGGATTAGCAGATGGAATAATAGAAAAAACTCTTATGTCTATGAAATGCAATCCAGAGGATATTATTGTTTGGTTGGGTCCTGCCATATCCCAAGAAGCATTCGAGGTAGGTGATGAAGTAAGAGAGATATTCATTGATTCTGATAAGGATTCGAGAGATTGTTTTAAAATGAATGAATACAATAGATGGCAAGCCGACATATATGGGCTGGCAAAAATTAGGCTTAGGAATAATGGTATAACGCTAATTTATGGAGGTGAATACTGCACCTTTCGCGATGATGAATTGTTTTTCTCCTACAGAAGAGAAAACATATGTGGGAGAATGGCCAGTATGATATACATCAAATAACACTCATTGAGTCTTTTTATTTTATAATGTCTTAATTACGAATTAACTTAATAATGGAGCCGGTGTGCCAATTTACGAATACGAATGCAGTGACTGCAATCATTATTTTGATGAATTACAAAAAATGAACGACGATCCCTTAGTCGATTGTCCTGTTTGCAATAAACCGACGCTCAAGAGACTCTTGTCTGCACCCAGTTTTCGGTTAAAGGGAAGCGGTTGGTATGAAACTGATTTTAAAAAGGACAATCAACGCAATATTGTGAAAAGTGATAATGATAATACAGGTAAAGGTACTTCAGACAAGAAAAAAGACAAAAATAAAAAAGACAGCGCGAAACAAGATAAACCCAAAGCAGAAAATAAGAAAAATAAGGTTTCAAAATGAAGAAATTAAGAAAATATATAATTACGGGATTATTGGTGTGGCTACCAATAGTAGTTACAGTTCTATTGTTTCGATTTTTGATTACCTTAATGGATCAAACACTTGTTCTTCTTCCTGTTGAGTTAAGACCAGAGTCATTGATTGGATTTAAATTACCAGGAATAGGTTTAATCCTCACGCTCGCAGTATTGATTTTTACAGGTGTGTTTGCGGCTAATTACGTAGGCAAAACTTTGGTCACTTTTGGTGAGAAACTATTTGCCAGAATTCCTATCGTTAGATCCGTATACACAGCTGCAAAGAATTTTGCTGAGATTGTTTTTTCAGATACAGGGCAGTCATTTAAAAAAGTTCTTTTGATACAATACCCAAGAAAAGGTGTTTACAGTTTGGCATTTCAAACATCAACGTCTTTGGGAGAAGTACAAAAAAAAACTGGTTCAAATGTAGTTTGTGTATTTGTTCCTACAACACCCAACCCTACATCTGGTTTTATCATTATTGTTCCAAAAGAGGATGTGATTGAGCTAGATATGGAAATAGATGAGGCGTTTAAAATGATTGTTTCGCTTGGAGTTGTAGTACCTGAATGGAAGAAAAAAGAATTAATTGGTGATCAGTAAAAATGATTATTGCGAATATCTGTTGTTGCTCGTAATATCTCGTTTTTTGAAAATAAGAAGGGCATTATGAGAAGTATTTATTGTGGGGATGTTGGAGCCAAAGAAGAAGGTCAAGAAGTAACTGTTGCTGGATGGGTGCATAGAAGGCGAGACCATGGTGGTGTTATATTTATTGATCTAAGGGATCGTGAAGGACTCGTCCAGGTTGTCTTTAACCCTGAGAAAAAAGAAATTTTCACTGAAGCTGAACGCATTAGAAGCGAATACGTTCTATCTGTTAAAGGAATGGTCAGGATAAGACCAGATGGCACAAAAAATCCGAATATGAAAACAGGTGACATTGAAATTATCGCATCTGAATTGAACAAATTGAATGACTCATTGACACCACCTTTTCATCACGATGAAAATGTAAGTGAAGAGGTAAGACTGAAGTATCGTTATCTTGATTTAAGACGTGAATCAATGCTTCACAACCTTCGCCTGAGACACGAAGTTACAAAGGCATTAAGAGAATTTCTAGACAAGAATGGATTCGTTGATATCGAAACACCAATGCTAACAAGAGCTACCCCAGAGGGTGCGCGTGACTATATTGTCCCAAGCAGAACCCATCAAGGGAAATTCTTTGCCCTACCGCAATCTCCGCAAATTTTTAAACAACTCCTTATGATGTCTGGCTTTGATCAGTATTATCAGATTGTAAGATGTTTTCGTGATGAGGACTTGAGGGCTGATCGCCAACCTGAATTCACTCAACTTGATATTGAAATGAGCTTTGTTGATCAACAATCTGTGATGAACAAAATGCAAGATCTAATTCGATATGTATTTGATCAGGTAATGAATATCTCTCTACCAGAGGTATTTCCAGTAATGTCGTACTCTGAAGCCATGAGACGTTTTGGTTCTGATAAACCAGATTTAAGAATACCCATGGAGTTGGCTGATCTTTCGGACATAATGAACGAGGTTGAATTTAAAGTTTTTTCTGGGCCAGCAAATGACAGTGATGGGAGAGTCGCAGCATTGGCTGTTCCCGGAGGCGCATCTCTGAGCAGGAAGGAAATTGATGACTACACAAGTTTTGTCGCACGATATGGAGCGAAGGGCTTGGCTTACATAAAAATTGAGGATATCTCAAAAAAGAAAGATGGAATGCAGTCACCCATATTGAAGTTTTTGCCTGATGAGGTAATAGATGAGCTCGTAAATCGAATTGATATAAATGATGGTGATATTATTTTCTTTGGAGCTGATAAAGAGAACATTGTGAACGACGCTCTGGGAGCGCTGAGAGTCAGAATTGGCAAAGATTTAAATCTATTAGAGGAAGGATGGCAGCCACTTTGGGTGACTGACTTTCCAATGTTTGAAAAAGATAAAAATTCTAACAATTGGACATCACTTCATCATCCATTTACAGCTCCGTCTATTGATGATGCTGAAGAATTGGAAAATAATCCTGGAAAAGTTCTATCAAAAGCCTATGACATGGTTCTTAATGGATCAGAGATAGGTGGAGGATCAATTAGAATTCACAAAAAGAAAATGCAAGCTAAAGTGTTTAAATTGTTAAATATCAGCGATGCAGAGGCTCAAGAAAAATTCGGTTTTCTTCTGCAAGCCCTGGAATATGGCTGTCCTCCTCATGGAGGAATTGCCTTTGGTTTGGATAGAATTATCATGCTTCTTTCTGGCGCCGAGAGTATCAGAGATGTGATCGCATTTCCAAAGACACAAACTGCAAGCTGCCCATTGACCGATGCTCCAGGTGAAGTTTCATCAGAGCAATTAAAAGAGACTGGTATTAGGCTGAGACCCAGAGTATCT